>Ga0307373_10008874_pt1 | contig 15185 bp, 14 predicted proteins | sample OX2MG_FD_202534 | JGI IMG/M metagenome (GOLD analysis project Ga0307373, IMG submission 202534) | Soil microbial communities from Risofladan, Vaasa, Finland - OX-2 | ecosystem: Environmental > Terrestrial > Soil > Coastal area > Acid sulfate soil | place: Finland: Risofladan, Vaasa | collected... | reverse complement strand
ACGATGGCCTCGATCCGTACTAGCCCTACGGGTCGAGGCCATCATCCCAGCTGAGCGCCGGAATCGCGAGCATCGCCGCCCGACTTTTTCAGGTCGAAGTAGCTAGGGCCCGCTCTGGTCGGTGATCGTCCAAGTCGAGGTGTAGGTTCCGGCGAAGGCGTCGGCGGGAATCGCGATCTGGAAGGTGAACGAGAGCGTCTGCGGGCCCGTCCCGCTCTGGTCGCTGAAGAAGGTCGCCGCGGCGGGCGCGGGCGCCCCTGCCGGGACGGTGAAGGGGAAGGTCGGGTCGCCGCCTCGTGCCGCCACCGCGGTGCAGGAGAAGGCGGCGTCACACGAGCTGATCGGTGCGCCCACCGTCGTCGCGGCCGCCGAGAGCGCGTGGCCGCCCGAGGAGAAGGTGGTCGAGGTGATCGCGAGCGACCAGGGTGCGGTGGACAGCGAATAGGTGGAGGGGACGAGGTCCATGCTGAGCACGCCGCCGCTCACGCCGTCGACCCCTGGGAGCGTGAAGTTGGGGAAGGTGAACGAGCTCGGCAGGTCGAGGAGGAGCGGGGCACTCACGAGCTCGCGCACGCGGTCGGTGCCCTTGTCCGCGACGACGAGCGCCCCCGAGGGGGCCACGGCGATGTCCGCCGGGGAGTTGAGGGTCGCCGTCGTGCCGCTGCCGGTGTCACCGCAGGCGCCGGTGATCGTCGCACAGGCGGTACCGGTGCCGAAGATGTCGTAGATCCCGCCGGCGGTCATCGAGACCCCGAAGTTCGTGCCGGTGTTCTTCGGCACCATGCCGACCCACTGGTTGGCGGTGTCGGCGACGAACAGGTCGCCCGCCGCGTCGACGGCGACGCCACTCGGCGCGTCGAGCGCCGCGCCCGTCGCCGGGGCGTTGTACGAGCAGCGGGCCACGGTGTGAGTCGAGCAGGCGTTGCCGGTGCCGGCGACGACGTAGAGGTCACCTGCCGTCATCGCGATGCCGTAGTTCGTCCCCGACGCGGCAGCGAGCATGCCGATCCAGTTGTTTGCGGTATCAGCGACGAAGAGGTCGCCCGCCGCGTCGACGGCGACGCCACTCGGCGCGTCGAGCTCGGCGCCCGTCGCCGCAGCGTTGTACGAGCAGCCGGCGACGGTGTGAGTGGTGCAGGCGCTCCCGTTGCCGGCGATCGTGTACGCGACGCCGGCGGTCATCGCCTCGCCGTAGAAGGTGCCCGAGGTGGCGGGGATCATGCGGATGCGGTTGTTGGCGGTGTCGGCGACGAAGACATCTCCGGTCTGGTCGATCGCGACCCCGGCCGGCGCGTTGAAGGGCGTCGAGCTCGCGTACCCGCCGTCGCCGTAGTAGCCGGCGGTCCCGGTGCCGACGACGTCGTAGATGTCACCGACCGTCATCGCGACGCCGAACCGCGTCACCGCGGAGGCGGCGAGCATCCCGAGCCATTGGTTGCTCGTGTCGGCGACGATGAGGTCCCCCGAGCCGTCGACCGCAATCCCCGATGGGGCGTCCAGCAGCGCGCTCGTCCCCGGAGCGTCATAGGAGCAGCCGGCGACGGTATGGGTGGAGCAGGCGGTGCCGGTGCCGGCGACGACGTAGATGCTGTTCGCGGTCGCCGCCGTGCCGTAGAGGGTCCGCGAGCCGCTCGCTACCAGCGAGACCCAGCTGTCCGGGGGGTCGCTCACGAAGAGGTCCCCGGCGCCGTCGAGGGCGACGCCGGCGGGCGCGCTCAGCTTCGCGGAGGTTGCCGCGCCGCCGTAGTGACAGCCCCTCACGTTGTGCGAGACGCAGGCGGTGCCGGTGCCGGCGACGACGTAGATGCGGTCGGCCGCCATCGAGATGCCGTAGTTCGTCCCCGACGCGGCGGCGAGCATGCCCACCCAGTTGTTGGCGGTGTCGGCGACGAGGAGGTCGCCCGCGCCGTCGACGGCGACGCCAGCAGGCGAAGCGAGCCTCGCGGAGGTCGCGGTCGCGTTGTAGGAGCAGCCGGCGACGCTGTGGGTGGAGCAGGCGGTGCCGGTGCCGGCGACGACGTAGATGCTGCTCGCCGTCATCGAGATGCCGTAGAGGGTGGCGCTGTCCTCGGCCAGCACACCGACCCAGTTGTTGGAGGTGTCGGCGACGACGACGTCGCCCGCGCCGTCGACGGCGACGCTGTGCGGCGCGTCGAGCTTCGCGGAGGTCGCGGTCGCGTTGTAGGAGCAGCCGGCGACGCTGTGGGTGGAGCAGGCAGTGCCGGTGCCGGCGACGACGTAGATGCTGTTCGCCGTCATCGAGATGCCGTAGTTCGTCCCCGACGAGGCGGCGAGCATGGCGACCCAGTTGTTGGCGGTGTCGGCGACGAAGACGTCGCCGGTCGAGTCGACCGCCACGCCGTCGGGTTTGTCGAGCTCCGCGGAGGTCGCCGGCCCGTCGTAGCTGCAGCCGGCGACGGTGTGGGTGGAGCACGCAGTGCCGTTCCCGGCGATGGTGTACAGGTCTCCGGCGGTCATCGTCTGGCCGTAATAGGTGCCCGAGGTGGCAGGGACCATGCGGATGCGGTTGCTGGCGGTGTCGGCGATGAAGAGGTCGCCCGTCGAGTCGACCGCCAGGCCGGTGGGCGCGTTCGCTGCGCTCCCCGAGGCGATCCCGCCGTCGGCGGCGTAACCCGCCACGCCCACCCCGGCGAGCGTGGTCGCGATCAGCGCGGTCGCCGCGGCGCCCTGCGGGATGGCGACCAGCGATGCGGCGCCCGTGACGAGCCCGGCGAGGGCCCAGCGCTGCCACCAACGGGAGGGGGATCGTCTCCGCGGCGCCCGTCGCCCCCCCGCCGAGCGGGGGAGGTGCGGCCGGCGCGCGTCCGACAAACCGGCGCTAGCCGTCCTGGCCGCGGCGGTCATCGCCGCTCCCCTGGCCGCGCCGCCGGCCGAGCCTCGAGCCGAGCAGGATGCCGCCCCCACCGAGGAGGATCGCGCCGAGGACCGCGATGATCACGATGAGGACCGTCGAACTGGAAGACGACGAGGACGCCGGGCCGGCCGTCGTCGGCTTGGTGAACGGGCCCGAGCCGCTCGTCGGCGTCTTCGCCGAAGCGGGCGCGACCGCCGAGCCCGAGGTGCAGACCGGGGCGCTCAGCCCGCCTCCCTTGGCGCAGGCGGTGATCGTGTAGCGGCCGGAGAGGGCATCCGGCCAGAAGATCGGGATGACGGTGCTGTCGCCGGGGAGCAGCGTCTCGAGCGCCTTGCTGATCGTCTTCTTGTAGGAGCCCTTGCTGAGGGTGACGGCCAGATCGGGGTGGCCGAGCAGGCCGCCGGTGTCGGTGATCGGGATCTCGACCGTCCCGATCTTGTAGGTGCCGAGCTTGATCGTCGGTGGGCCGACGCGGACGGAGAAGCGCGCCGCGCCCGGGACCGTGACGAGGACGGCGATGACCGAGCGCGTGACCACGCTCACCTGGACGTTGCCTTTGGTCGTCGTGGCCTGTGGGCTCGCCCCCTCGATCGCCACGCCAGCGAGGTGGTTGCCCGGGCTCGCACCCGCCGGGACGGCGACAGTGAAGTTCACGACAGCGCGCGAGTTGGCCTTCAAGAGGAGCGACTTCTGCGAGATGGAGATCCAACTCCCCGCGCCCGAGAGTGCTCTGCCCTCGTTGGAGTAGGCCGAGCCCGATCCCGGCGAGGTCAGCCCGTCGACGGGGTAGATGCGCACCGAGACCTGGTTGCGGTTGGCGTTCGCGACGACCACCGCCCCCGCGTAGGTGCCGCCCGCGGGGACCGTGGGCGCGAAGTAGCTGTCCCCCGCGGCGAGCTCCTTCGAGCCCGGCGCGGGTCCCGTCCCGACCGAGAAGCCGACCTGGGTCGCGGCGAAGGCGCTCCCTGCGGAGCCGGCGAGCGCGAGCAGTGCCATGGCACCGCAGGCAAGCAGCGCGACGGGGACGCTCCGCCTCTGGCGGCTGATGGACACGGGCGTCGGCAATCCGCGCGCTAGGGCCCGCTGATGAGCGTGAAGGACCAGGTCGCCGAGTACGTCCCGGCGATTGTGGTGGCGGGAAGGGAGACGTCGAAGTCGACGGCCACGGTCGCGTTGCCCATGCCGCTGCCGGCCGCGGCGTCAAAGAGGGTCGCCGCCGTCTCGGAGGGCAGCTGGAAGGGGTAGCTGACGCTGTCAATCGGAGCGACACAACCGGAGCCCGTGTCACAGGAGGCGGTCGGCCGGGAGAGGATCTCGGCGCCAGCGCCGGGGAGTACCCGGCCGCTCGCGCTCATGAAAGCCGTCCCCGACCCCTCGATCCTCCAGCCGGCTCCCGATCCCGTCGCGTCGGAGACGTCGAAGCTCACGAGGCCGGTGGTGCTCTGGTCGCTGCCAGAGAGCGCGGTCGCCGAGAAGCCGATGTTCGCGGGGGTGCCGCCGATCAGCTGCAGCTGGCCCGGGGTGATGAGGACGTTGGCGGCGGTCGTCGCGGCACCCGGAGCAGCGGTGCAGCAGACAGTCGCGACGGCGGTCACCACGAGGGCAGCAGCGCGCCACTGCGCTCGAGCCCGCCCGTACCCCATCGGGACCTCCGGTGATCGGCTGAGCCTCGCCGGTGGCCGGACATGCTGAAGGGCCGGATACGAGGCGGGGCGAAAAGCGCCACATCGTATCTGGCCCGCAACAGGGTCTTAGCTGATCAGGGACCGGCGGCGTAGGTGATCGTCCAGGTCGAGGTGTACGACCCGCCCGCCGGGGCGTAGGTGGTCGCCGGCAGGGCGACGGTGAAGGTCGGGGTGACCGTCTGGTTCCCCATCCCGCTGTTCGCCTGCGCGTTGTAGAAGGTGGTCGCGGTCGGCGCGGTGGTCGCCGCTGGGAGCGTGTAGGGGTAGCTCACGTTGGTGTCGCCCGTCGAGCACGTCGCCCCGGTGTCACAGCTGTCGGTCACCGAGCTCGTCGCGATCGTCGTCGCGGAGGTGGCGAGGGTGTGCGTGCCGGCGTCCTTGAAGGTCGTCGAGGTCGCTTGCAGCTTCCAGCCGGAGCCGGAGCCCGACGCGTCCTTCACGTCGATCGCCAGCGTGCCGGTCGTTGCCTGGTCCTGACCGTTCAGGGTCACGCCCGTGAAGCCCACCGAGCCCGGGATCGTCGCTGTCAGGGTGCCGGCCGAGATGCCGACGCTCGCCGCCACCGTCGCCGATCCCGGCGCCGCAGCAGAGAGGAGGTAGACCGCGACGCCGAAGGCACCGAGGGCGACCGAGCATCGCCGGCTCACCCGCCCGGACGGCCGGCGAAGACACACCAACTTCGTGGGAGTGCCCTTCATTTCCGTACCATCGCTTTCGTTGTCAAGACCTGGCATGCGGACATTCAAGGACACGCACTTCGGGAATCGACTCTGAAGCCGTATGGCTTTCGTCAAGATCGAATCAAATTGCTGCCCGAAAATAGGGTGCCTGAACTGGGGTAACGATTTCGCCCACACCCCGTGGCGCGGAACTCACTCCCCGTGTTGTTTCCTCACGTGGCGCGCGGGCGCCGGCCGCGCGCCACGAGCTTTCGTGCAACTGCGCGCCACCTCTGGTGTCGCCTCCGCGAGTTGCGAGCCGGTAGTTTCCTGGGGTGACCTACGCACGTCGGAGCGTGGAACTCCCCGAGCATCCCGTGCTCGTCGTCGGGGTCGAGGGATGGATCGACCCCGGTTATGCCGCCGCCGCCGCGGTCGCCTCGCTGCTCGAGCAGTTCGACACACGCACCTTCTGCGTCTTCGACACCGACGAGTTCATCGACCACCGGGCGCGCCGACCGCGCGTCCGCATCAAAGACGGCGTGCGCGGGCGCGTCTACTGGCCGGGGCCCCGCCTGCGGGTGGGCACCGACGGCAACGGGCGGGGCGTCGCGCTCCTCGTCGGCCCCGAGCCGGACTACCACTGGCAGGAGTTCGCCGGCGAGGTCCGAGACCTCGTTCGTGAGCTCGGCACCCGACTGATCGTCGGCCTCGGTGCCTTTCCGACGGCGACGCCGCACACTCGCCCGATCATCGTCACCTCGACCGCGTCTGAGCGCGGCCTCGCCCGACAGGTGGGCTTCATGCCCGGGATCCGCGACCGACCGGCGCGCATGATCGACGTGATCGGTGCCTACTGCGCGGACGTCGGAGTGCCTTCGATCGGCCTCTCCGCGCGGGTGCCGCACTACGTCGAGACGAGCCCCTACCCCGAGGCCTCGGTCGCGCTGCTCGACGCGCTCGCCGCCGTCTCCGGCCTGACGGTCGACACCGCTGGATTGCGCCGCGCCTCGGAGACCACGCGCAAGCAGCTCGACGAGCTGATCGCCGAGTCCGAGGAGCACACGACGATGGTCCAGCAGCTCGAGGCGCAGCACGATGCCTCGCGCTCGGAGGTCGTGAGCAACGAGCGGGTGCCGACGGGCGACGAGATCGCTGAGGAGCTGGAGCGCTACCTGCGCGGCGACCTGCAGTAGCGGCGCACTGGCAGAGGTCTCCTGAGACCGGCCCGCGACCGATTGCCTCCACTATTCGCACGCCCTGCCCTACAGTCTCGACCCACGGCCGCATGCCGCGGCGGAGTGTCGAAGGGACTATGGGATGAACAAGGCTGAGCTCGTCGCCAAGGTTGCTGCTGAGGCGAGCGTGTCCGCGAAGGAGGCAGAAGCGGTGCTGGACGCCTTCTTCGGTACGGTGACCACTGCTGCCAAGGGTGGCGACAAGGTGGCGTGGCCGGGCTTCGGGACCTTCCAGGGGAAGAACCGCCCGGCGCGTGACGGCCGCAACCCCGCGACCGGTGCCGCCATCAAGATTCCGGCCTCGACGGTCATGCACTTCGGAGCGTCCTCCACCCTCAAGGCGACGCTCAACCCGTAGTGCCGTCGGGCGCGGCGACGATGCTGCGCCGTCCAAAGGCGTTCGAGCACGGCGACGTCGCGGGGTGCCCCGCGGCGTCGCCGCGTGCCCGCGTGTCGAGCGCCGCGTAGGCCGAGTTGGCGACGGTCGACGCGTTGTGCTCGCCGAAGCCGCTGCGGCGACTTTCGGCTGCTGAGGATCTCTGGAGCGGGCGACGAGAATCGAACTCGCGTTCTCAGCTTGGGAAGCTGATGTTCTGCCTCTGAACTACGCCCGCGACGCCCGCACGAACACCGGTGCAGGATCTCGGTCACTGTATCGTGCAGGCCACCATGATCCTTTCTGATCACACGATCCGCGAGGAGGTCGAGGCCGGTCGCATCGTCATCGAGCCCTTCGATGACAGCTGCGTGCAGCCCTCCTCGGTGGACCTCCACGTAGACCGCTACTTCCGCGTCTTCCGCAACCACACCCAGCGGGTCATCGACGTGAAGGAGGACCAGGAGGAGCTCTCCGAGCTCGTCGAGGTCCGGGACGACGACGCGCTGATCCTGCACCCGGGCGAGTTCGTGCTCGGGGTCACGACGGAGCGGGTCGCGCTGCCGAACGACCTCGTCGGCCGCCTCGAAGGCAAGTCGAGCCTCGGCCGCCTCGGCCTGCTCATCCATTCGACGGCGGGCTTCGTCGACCCCGGCTTCGACGGACACCTCACCCTCGAGCTCTCCAACGTGGCGAACCTGCCGATCACCGTCTACCCGGCGATGAAGATCGGTCAGATCAGCTTCCTGCGGATGACCGGCCCCGCCGACGCCCCCTACGGCTCGCAGGCGCTCCAGTCCAAGTACCAGCACCAGCGGGGCCCGACACCGAGCCGCTACTTCGAGAACTTCCGCTGAACGCAGAGGACCCGCCCGCCGGTACGCACCGGCGGACGGGCCCCTTGCTCGTTCTCGGCGCTAGAGGGCGTCAGAGCCCCGCTCGCCGGTCCTGATGCGGACGACGTCCTCGACGGCGAGGACCCACACCTTCCCGTCGCCGATCCGCCCCGTGCGGGCGCTCGTGATGATCGTCTCGGCGACCTCGGCCGCCTTGTCGTCCTCCGCGAGCACCTCGATGCGGATCTTCGGCACGAGGTCGATCGAGTACTCCGCGCCGCGGTAGGTCTCGGTGTGACCGCCCTGGCGGCCGAAGCCCTGGACTTCGCTCATGGTGAGCCCTTGGACACCGACGGCGGTGAGGGCTTCCTTCACCTCGTCGAACTTGAATGGCTTAATAACTGCGACGACGAGTTTCAATTACGCAAACCTCCGAGCTGAGGACCGAGGTGACGGGAGGCGGTGCCTCCTGGGGGAAACGCTCTGGCGCCCGAGGCGATGACGGGCGATCGTGCGGGGCTCGCCGGAGAAGAGGGATCGCCAGCGGCGACCGCACTCTCGACCCCTCTCTCTCCGACGCGGTCCGCGGACCCGGCTACACCGCCTGGGGCGGGGCCGAGGACGATTCAGGTGGAGCTGCGATGCTCGCACCGTAATCGGCCATCTCGTAGGCCCCGGACCGGATGGCGATGCTGTCCGGCGGGAAGGCCTCCTCGTCGTGGATGGCGAGGTCGCCGACCTCGAGGATGGCGTCGCGGTAGCGGAGGCCGCCGAGGACGAGGCCGATGATCTTCATCAAGATGAAGGTCACGAGCGCGGACCAGAAGATCACCCACACCGCGGCACGCAACTGCTCCCAGATCTGGTGGAAGGAGTTCGTGTACATGAGTCCGCCGACCGAGAACGGGGTGCACTTCCCCTGCGCCGTTTGGTAGATCTGCTGGGTGGTGTTCACCACCTGCCCGTTGGCGTCGAGCGTCCCGCAGCCGAGCTCGAGCATGTTCGGGTCACCGAACACCCCGAGCAAGAGACCGCCGAACAGTCCGGCGATGCCGTGGGTGTAGATGACGCCGAGGGCGTCGTCGACCTTGTTGAACGGCCGCACCTTCGACAGGTAGTTCCAGGCGAACCACACGACGACGCAGCAGATTGAACCGACGGCGATCGCGCCCCAGCCGTTGACCCAGCCGGCGCACGGGGTGATCCCGACGAGCCCGCAGATCATTCCGTTCACGCCACCGAGGAAGGTCGGCTTCTTCGCCTTTGAGAACCAGGCGTCCATCCCCATCCAGACGAGGACGCCCGTCGCGGTCGCGAGGTTGGTGTTCACGACCGCGGCGGCGGCGTCCGCGCCGGCGTAGTACGGGTCACCACCGTTGAAGCCGTTCCAGCCGAGCCAGAGGATGCCGGCACCGACCGCGGCCATGACGAGGTTGTTGGGGATTGCGTGTTGGCGATCTCGCAGCAATCTCGGCCCGAGGACCCAGGCGGCCACGAAGCCGGACACTCCTGCGGACATGTGGATGACGAAGCCACCCGAGAAGTCGAGCGCGCCCTCTTGCGCGAAGTAGCCACCGCCCCACAGCATGAAGGCGTCGACGCCGTAGACGAAGGTCGACCACAGCGGGACGAGCAGGCACCAGGCGCTGAACTTGATACGCCCGAGGACGCTGCCGAGGAACAGCAGTGGTGTGATCGCGGCGAAGACGAACTGGAAGTACGCCAACGAGGTCGTCGGGAAGTGGAAGGGAACGGCGGTGTTGGCCGCCGAGACCGCTTGGCCCAACTCGTTATTGGCGTTGGTGATCTGCCCGGGCTTGCCAGCGAAGTTCTCGAAGAAGTGCTTCACCCATCCGACCCCGCTGAGCTGGGTCTGGATACCGTTGTGCACCCCCCCGCCGAGCGAGGTACTGCCGAAGCCGATCTTGTAGCCCCACAGGACCCAGGCGACGAGCACGAGCGAGAAGCCGGCGAACATCATCGCAAGGACATTGACCGCCCACTTCTTCTGAACAATCGATGCGTAGAGGACCGCCAGCCCTGGGAGGCTCATCAGGCCGACGAAGGTGGCAGCGACGATCTGCCAGGTGTTGTCGCCGGTGTTGAGCCAACTTGGATACGGAACCGGTACTGCGCCTAACAGGTGCACCTTGGGAGGACTCCTCTCGTGCGGTCGCGAGGCCCCGGCGCGGCGCGATCATCGACGTCGCGGGTCACCGAGGTGCGCCAAGGATGCAGGCCCTCAGTTTCCGCACAGTCACGCCGGTGTTACCAGTGTGTTAACTGGAAACCCTCTGCGCGCAGCGCCCCGTTGCTCGCGCGACGGCGGGCGCGAAGGCGCCCGCTGCAACCGGTAGTCGAGCGCCCACCACTACGCTTCCGGGTCCTCGGCGGGGAGCCGCCGCCGCCGTGCCAGAAGGAGCAGCGGTTGACCGTGCCGGGTTCGGCGCCAGCGGAACGAGCGCCAGCGTCGGTTGATGGGGCGGGAGCTCCTCGCGCGGACGCCGCCGCCGCCGCCCCGGTCATGCGGCTCCGCGGCGCCTCGGTCGACGTCGACCTCGGCCGCTTGGCGCGTGTCGCGATCGCGCTCATGATGGCGGGCGCGCTGGCGCTCGCGCTCGCGCTGACCGTCGCGGGCGCGAACAAGAACGCGCAGATCACCGCGCTGCGCACCCGCGGCCTCGCCGTCCCGATCCGCGTCACCGGCTGCCTCGGCCTGCTGGGCGGGAGCGGCAGCAACGCCGCCGGCTACGCCTGCCGCGGCGTCTACCGCTTCGACGGCCACCGCTACGCGGCGGCCATCCCCGGCAACTCGCTCCACCCGCCCGGGTCGACGCTGCAGGCGGTGGTGGTCGCCGGCACCCCGCCGCTTCTCACGACGGCGAGCGTGCTCGCCGGCGAGCACGCCTCGGCGCGGGTGTTCCTCGCACCGGCGGTGATCGTGCTCGTGCTCGCTGTCGCGGCGCTCGGCCTGCGCCGACGTCAGGTCGCGCGGTTCCCGTCGGCGCGCCGCGCACGCACCGAGGACGGTGGCGTGTAGCGCTTGTTCGAGCGCGGCAGGCGGCTCCCGCTGCGCGGGTGGGCACCGCCCCCCGAGGGCCCGCCGCCGGAGGCGTCGCGCAGTTCGCGCTGGATCCGGTAGGCGCGCACCAGCAGCCATGACGCGCAGCCGATGAAGGGGACGCCGAAGCCCCAGTAGTGGAGGTTGAAGATAGCGAGCCCGAACAGCGCCATCACGATGCCGAGCAGCAGCCGCTTGCGGAGCATCGCCATCACGAGGATGAGAATCGAGAGCACCACGAGGACGATCGTCAGCTCGTGGTAGAGCGCGACGCTCACGTGCAGCTTGTTCACGAGCCCGTTCAGTCGCGCCGGAGGGTCGTTGCGGATCAGCTGGTCGATCACCAGCACGCCGATCAGCGCGGCGAAGGGTGCCGCGATGAGCCCGACCGCGCGCTCCTTGTCGTCGGCGCTCCTGAGGCTCGACTCGAGCTCCTCGGCCGTCCGCCGCTCCGCTTGCGGCTTCGGTGGGGCGGCGTGCGGGTCGACCGGCTTCAGGAAGGCGCCGCGCAGGCGGTCGCCGAGTGAGCGCTGATCCCCGGCGGCCATCGCGGTCACGCTACCAATGAAGTTCCGCGCCGCCGGAGCCGGCCCGACCGTCCGGCCGGGCGCGCTCGGTCAGGCGCGCGTCTGGTTGCGGACGGCCTCGGCCTTGGCGGCGATCGTCTCCGGGTCCCCGAGGTCGCGGACGGCCTCGAGCGCGAGGCCGTCGCCGAACTCGTAGACGCGCGGGATCCCCGTCGGGAGGTCGATGTCGGCGATGTCGTCGTCCGACACGCCCTCGAGGTACTTGAGGAGCGCCCGCAGGCTGTTGCCGTGCGCGACCACGAGCACGTCGCTTCCGAGGAGGAGGTGGGGAGCGATCGCGTCTTCCCAGTAGGGGATCAGCCGGACGACGACGTCGGCGAGGCACTCCGTCGCCGGCAGCGAGGCAGGGGGGACCATCGCGTAGCGGGGGTCGTTCAGCGGGTGGTAGGGGCTGTCGCGCTCGACCGGCGGCGGTGGCGTCTCGTAGCCGCGGCGCCACGCCAGGACCTGCTCCTCGCCGTGGCGCTGCACGGTCTCCATCTTGTTCAGTCCCTGCAGCGCCCCGTAGTGGCGCTCGTTCAGCCGCCAGCTCCGCTCGACCGGCAGGAAGCTCTTGCCCATCGCGTCGAGGCTGAGGTTGGCGGTGCGCACGGCTCGGGTGAGGACCGAGGTGAAGCAGCGTCCGACGTCGATGCCCTTCTCCTCCGCGATCAGCTGGCCGGCGTCGGTCGCTTCCTGCTCACCTCTGTCGCTGAGGTCGACATCGACCCAGCCGGTGAAGCGGTTTTCGGAGTTCCACAGGCTCTCGCCGTGGCGGACGATGACAAGCGATGGCATCACCGCTGACGCTAGTCGCGGGCCGCGAAGCCGCCCAGCGGCGCCCGCCGCAACGGGGGGCGCCGACACCCCCCCGACGCCTCCCGGAAATCCGCCGTTCACACCGCGTCCCTAGTGTGAAGTCGTGCCTGTCTTCGTGATGCGCGTCTGGCTCGCCGACCGCCCCGGCGCCCTCGGCGCGGTCGCGGCGCGCATCGGCGGCGTCGGCGGTGACGTCACCGGCATCGACATCCTCGAGCGCGGAGGGGACCGAGTCATCGACGAGCTGACGATCGACCTGCCGAGCGAGGACATGATCGGCGCGCTGCTCGAGAGCCTGAAAGAGCTCGACTTCGTCGACGTCGAGGACATCCGCTCCGTCGTCGCCGGCCTGCCCTACCCGCTGATCGACGCCCTCGAGGTCTCGGCCGACCTCATCTCGGGGGCGGGCGTCGCCGTGCTCTTCGACTTGCTCGTGGCCGGCGTCGCGGGGGTCTTCTCGGGATGGGCGGCGGTGGTCGACCCCGAGGGCCCCGTCGTGCTCAGCGCCTCGGGCGACGCCCCGGCGGCGCCGTGGCTGGAGGCCTTCGTCACCGGCACGCGCGCCGCCAACCGGGAGCTCTCGGGCCGCGCCGGGGCGGCCAACGACGTCGCCTGGGCGGGCCTCGAGGTCTCCGGGCTGGCGTTGCTCGTCGGTCGCGCCGGTCGCCCGTTCCGCTCGCGCGAGCGACGACAGCTCGCCACGCTGGCGCGTATCGCCGACCACCGATGGCGCGAGCTCGTCGTCCGCGACGGCAAGCGCGCCCACCCCGCCCGCTCCAGCTAGCACCCCTTCCGCCCCTGCTGAACTCCCAGGTGAAAGTGGCTTTTCGGCGGCCTTGACAATGAGGCACTCAAGTCTGTTATTCTGGTCGCTGCAAAGTTCTCGCCGGGGACCCCCGGCGGTGCAGTGAGAAGGATTGGGAGGCAAGACTCATGCCCAAGGCGGTCGGCATCGACCTCGGCACCACGAACTCCGTCGTGAGCGTGCTCGAAGGCGGCGAGCCAACGGTGATCCCCAACGCTGAGGGGAGTCGCACCACTCCGTCGGTGGTCGGTTTCGCGAAGTCCGGCGAGGTGCTCGTCGGAGAGGTCGCGAAGCGTCAGGCGATCACGAACCCGGATCGGACCATCCGCTCGGTCAAGCGGCAGATGGGGACGAGCTGGACGATCGACATCGACGGCAAGCAGTACACGCCGCAGGAGATCTCGGCGCGCATCCTCCAGAAGCTGAAGCGCGATGCGGAGGCCTTCCTCGGTGACACCGTCACCCAGGCGGTGATCACCGTCCCCGCCTACTTCGACGACGCGCAGCGCACCGCCACCCAGGAGGCGGGCAAGATCGCCGGCCTCGAGGTGCTGCGGATCATCAACGAGCCGACCGCGGCGGCTCTCGCCTACGGCCTCGACAAGGAGGGCGCCGACCAGACCGTCCTCGTCTTCGACCTCGGTGGCGGCACCTTCGACGTCTCGATCCTCGAGATCGGCGAAGGCGTCTTCGAGGTGAAGTCCACCGCCGGCAACACCCACCTCGGCGGTGACGACTGGGACCAGCGCGTCATGGACTGGCTCGTGAAGAGCTTCAAGGACACCGAGGGCGTCGACCTCGGCGCCGACAAGATGGCGCTCCAGCGGCTGAAGGAGGCCGCCGAGAAGGCCAAGGTCGAGCTCTCCGCCGTCCAGGAGACGACGATCAACCTGCCGTTCATCACGGCGACCTCCGAGGGCCCCAAGCACCTCGACCTGAAGCTCACCCGCGCCAAGCTGCAGGAGCTGACGGCCGACCTCGTCGAGGCCTGCCGCGGTCCGTTCGAGCAGGCGATCAAGGATGCCGGGCTCTCCAAGTCCGACATCGACCACGTCGTGCTCGTTGGCGGCTCGACCCGCATGCCGGCGATCCAGGAGCTCGTGCAGGACATGACGGGCGCCGACCCGCACAAGGGCGTCAACCCCGACGAGGTCGTCGCCGTCGGCGCCGCGATCCAGGCCGGCGTGCTGAAGGGCGAGGTGAAGGACGTCCTCCTCCTCGACGTCACGCCGCTCAGCCTCGGCATCGAGACCAAAGGCGGCATCATGCACCGCCTCATCGAGCGCAACACCACGATCCCGACCAAGCGCTCGGAGGTCTTCACGACCGCCGAGGACAACCAGCCTTCGGTCGAGATCCACGTCCTCCAGGGCGAGCGCGAGATGGCGATGTACAACAAGACCCTCGGCAAGTTCCAGCTGGTGGACCTCCCGCCGGCGCCGCAGGGCCTGCCGCAGATCGAGGTCACCTTCGACATCGACGCGAACGGCATCGTGCACGTCTCTGCCAAGGACCGCGCCACCTCCAAGGAGCAGTCGATGACGATCACCGGGCAGTCCTCGCTGCCCAAGGACGACATCGAACGGATGGTGCGGGACGCCGAGGCGCACGCCGAGGACGACCGCCGTCGTCGCGAGGAGGCGGAGATCCGCAACAACGCTGACACCCTCGTCTACCGCACCGAGAAGCTGCTGCGCGACGAGGGCGAGAAGTTCACGGGCGACGAGAAGGAGAAGGTCGAGTCGGCGCTCAAGGAGGTGAAGGACGCCCTTGCCGGGAGCGACGTCGAGGTGCTGAAGAACGCCACCGAGGCGCTCGTCACTGCCTCGCAGTCCTTCGCACAGCGCCTCTACGAGCAGGCGTCCGCGCAGGACGCCCCCTCTGCGGGGAGCTCCGAGACGCCAGCCGATGACGAAGTCGTGGACGCCGAGATCGTCGACGAGCCGGACTCGGCCCAGGCATGACCGGGGAGGAACGCCTCCCGGAGGACGAAGGGCCCCTCGGGGCGGACGCGCCCGACGGCGCGGCCGCCCCGGATTCGGCCCCCGGTGGTGACGACGACGCCCTCCTCGCCGAGGTGATCGCCGCGGCCGAGGCCGCGGCGGCGGGCGGTGACGGCGAGGCGAGCGAGCTCGACAGGGCCGAGGCGCAGCGCGACGAGTACCTCGACGCACTGCAGCGGCTGAAGGCGGAGTTCGACAACTTCCGCAAGCGCTCGGCGCGCGAGTACGAGCAGCGCTCGGCGCGCGCGAACGAGCGGCTCCT
>Ga0307373_10008872_pt1 | contig 15186 bp, 8 predicted proteins | sample OX2MG_FD_202534 | JGI IMG/M metagenome (GOLD analysis project Ga0307373, IMG submission 202534) | Soil microbial communities from Risofladan, Vaasa, Finland - OX-2 | ecosystem: Environmental > Terrestrial > Soil > Coastal area > Acid sulfate soil | place: Finland: Risofladan, Vaasa | collected... | reverse complement strand
CGCTGGTGGCGGGAGCGGTGACGCCGGCGAGCCCGACGATCGACATCGGACAATCGGTGATCCTGACGGCGCATCCGACGAGCGGAACGGCGACGTACAGCTACCAGTGGTATTCTTCTGCGACCGGGAGCGGGTCGTGCAGTTCGGGCACGTCGGTCGTCGGAGCGATCTTGTCGACGTACTCGGCGTCTCCGATCGTGAGCACGTACTACTGTTACACAGTGACCGATAGTGCGACGACGCCATCGGTGGTCGGGTCGGGATGGGACCTTGTGACGATCGGAGGCGGGTCCCTGTTGACACCAATCCTCTCCCCATCGTCGGCGCAGGCCTTGGATGCGGGCCAGAGCGTGACGTTCCAAGCCACGTGGAGCGGGGGCACGACGCCGTTTACGGCGACGCTGTACGTGTCGCCGACCTCGTCGTGCGGGACAAGCAGCACGCTCGTCCAGACATTCAGTTCACTTCTGACGGGAGAAGCGAGCTTCGCCGCGGTGACACCTTCTCCGGGGCACGCCTACTACTGCGTGGCCGTGACGGACAGTTCCTCCCCGACCCCGACGACGACGACGTCATTGGCCACGGGGGTCATCACGAACTCCGCCCCGTCGGTCTCGGTCCAGCCCTCCTCGGCGATCATCGATAGTGGTCAGGCGGTGACGCTGTCCTCGACGGTGACGGGCGGCACGGGCCCGATCGCGTGGCAGTGGTATGACGGCAGCGGCCCGATCCCCGGAGCCTCGGGGACGGGGCTGACAGCGACGCACGCGTTCAGTACGGCGGACACGGGGATCTACGTGACCTTCACGGACACGGGGACGACACTGACGCCGCATCCGACGACGACCTCCACGCCGACGGTGTCGGTGACGGTGAACCCGGCTCTCTCGATCTCGGTCCAGCCCTCCTCGGCGACGATCGATAGTGGACAGACGGTGACGCTGTCCTCGACGGTGACGGGCGGCACGGGCCCGTTCACGTGGCAGTGGTCCGACGGCGGCGGCCCGATCCCCGGAGCCTCGGGGACGGGACTCACAGCGGCCCACACGTTCAGTGCGGCGGACACGGGGGTCTACGTGACCTTCACGGACACGGGGACGACGCTGACGCCGCATCCGACGGCGACCTCCGCGCCGACGGTGTCGGTGACGATGAACCCGGTGCTGTCCGCGGGAGCGCTGACCCCGACGGGTGCCACGATCGACAATGGACAACCGGTGACGCTGACGGCGCACCCGGCCGGTGGCACGACCCCCTACAGCTACCAGTGGTATCTGTCGAGCACCGGCTCAGGATCCTGCGGTTCGGGTACGAGCATTAGCGGAGCGACCTTGTCGGCCTATACCGCGTCCCCCACGGGGAACACCTACTACTGCTACATCGCGACGGACAGCGCGACCAGTCCCGTGACGGCGGGTTCGGGATGGGGTCTCGTGACGGTGAACTCGGCGCTGGTGGCGGGAGCGGTGACGCCGGCGGGTCCGACGATCAACAGCGGACAATCGGTAGTCCTGACGGCGACTCCGACGGCCGGGACGACGCCGTACAGCTACCAGTGGTATTCCTCTGCGACCGGGAGCGGATCGTGCAGTTCGGGCACGTCGATCGGCGGAGCGACCCTGTCGACGTACTCGGCGTCTCCGATCGCGAGCACGTACTACTGCTATGTGGTGACGGATGGAGCGACGCCGACGCCGTCGTCGATGGGTTCGGGATGGAACTTCGTGACGGTGAACTCCGCGCTCACGGCCCCCACCCTGGTTCCATCGACTTCCCAGACGCAGGATGAAGGACAGAGCCTGACGTTCCAAGCCACGTGGAGCGGGGGAACGACCCTGTATGCGGCGACGTTGTACGTGTCGCCGACCTCGTCGTGCGGGACGGGCAGCACGCTGGTCCAGACCCTCAGTTCACTGCCGACGGGAGGTGCCGTGTTCGCTCCCGTGACACTGTCTCAAGGGACGGCCTACTACTGCGTGGCGGTGACCGATAGCTCTTCGCCGACCCCCTCGACGACGACGTCGCTGGCCACGGGGGTCGTCACGAACTCAGCGCTGGTGGCGGGCTCCGTGACGCCGGCCGCCCCCACGATCAGTACTGGACACTCCATCACGCTCACGGCCAACCCATCTGGGGGAACAACGCCGTACGGGTACCAATGGTATGCCTCGAGCAGTTCCTCCGGTGCGTGCTCCTCGGGGATCGAGATCGTCGGCGCGACGGCCCCAACCTACAGCGCCTCTCCGACGATCTCCACCTACTACTGCTATGCGCTGACCGACGGCGCCACGGCGCCGCAGACCTTGGAGTCGGGCTGGGACAGGGTCACGGTGGCGTCCGTCTACCCCGTAACGTTCAGCGAGACGGGACTGCCCAGCGGGACATTGTGGTCGGTGACGTTGAACGGATCGACCCAGTCATCGACGACGAGCACGCTCTCGTTCAGCGAGTCGAACGGGTCGTACCGATACGTGATCGGGGATGTGTCCGGCTGGCACCAGACGACGCAGCCGTACACGGGCTCGGTCGCGGTGCGCGGGAACCCGGTCGTCGAATCGCCCCTCGCGTTTTCCCAGATCTCCTACACGGTGACGTTCACCCAGTCCGGACTCCCGCTCGGAGTGACCTGGTGGGTGAACCTCACGAACGGGCAATCGTACCCTGGGACGGGATCGACGATCCAGTTCTCGGAGCCGAACGGGAGCTACGTCTACAGCGCCCAGGCCGCGGGGCCGAAGTACGGGGCGCCGGGCGGCACGTTCAAGGTCACGGGCAGCCCGCTCTCCCTGGCGGTGACGTTCAGCTCCGTGCGCTACAGCGCCACGTTCACGGAGAGCGGACTTCCGCTCGGGACGATGTGGTGGGTGAACATCACCGGCGGTCCTTCGGGGAGCTCGACGTCGAGCGTGATCACCCTCTCGCTCGTGAACGGGACCTACGCCTTCTCGGCCGCGAGCGCAAGGTCGGCCTATCTCGCCCCCGGCGGAACGTTCACGGTGAACGGAGCGGCGGTTTCGGAGTCGGTAACGTTCGTGTTGACCTACCTGGTGACGTTCACCGAATCGGGGTTGCCGGCCGGGACGGCGTGGTGGGTGAACCTCACGAACGGGGCATCCCTCTTCTCGACGGGTTCGACCGTCAGCATCTCCGAGCTGAACGGGAGCTACGCCTACAGCGTGGGAACGGCCGACAAGACCTACCGCGCGAGCGGCGGACCATTCGTCGTGAACGGAGCGCCGCTGTCCCTGCCCGTGACGTTCGCCCGGGTGACGTACACCGTCTCGTTCACCGAGCAGCTCCTCCCGAGCGGAACGATGTGGTGGGTGAACCTCACGAACGGGCAATCGTTCCCAGGGACGGGGACGTCGATCACCTTCGCCGAACCGAACGGTAGCTATGCCTTCCTCGTCCGTGCTCCGGGTTACGTGGCGTACCCCGCCACGGGAAACTTCACGATCGTGGCCGGCCCCGTGAGCCGAACGATCACCTTCGTCCTGGCGACGTACTCGGTGCGGTTCACGGAAAGCGGCCTTCCGAACGGAACGTTGTGGTCGGTGACGCTGGGCGGAGTGACGCAGAACTCCACGACCCCGGTCATCAATTTCCAGGAGCCGAACGGGTCGTATACCTACCGCCTTGCGTCGAGCATGCCGGAATATGGGGCGCCAGGCGGCTCATTCGTGGTCACGGGTTCGCCGGTCTTCGTCTACGTGACCTTCACCAAGCTCACCTACACCGTGACGTTCAGCGAGTCCGGGCTCCCCTCCGGGACGAACTGGTCGGTGACCCTGAACGGAGTCACCTCCTCCTCCACGCGCGCGTCCATCAGCTTTGTCGAGGTCAACGGGACCTTCACTTGGTCCGTGGGCGTCCAGGTCGGCTATCGCGCGACACCGGCTTCTGGGACTCTGACGGTAGCCGGCGGACCCGTCGCGGAATCGATCACGTTCGCCCTGGTGACCTATACGGTGTCGTTCAGCGAGACGGGTCTGCCTCCTGGTACGTCGTGGTCGGTCACGCTGAACGGAGTGAGCCAGTCATCGGTGACGAGCACGATCGCGTTCATCGAGCCGAACGGGACCTTTGCCTACTCCATCGCGGACATCTCGGGCTGGCACCAGTCGACCCTGCCGTACGGAGGTGCGGTGATCGTGAACGGAGGGGCGGTGACCGAGCCGACCCTCGTGTTCATCGGGGTGACGTATGCGCTCACGTTCAGCGAGACGGGACTGCCCTCGGGGATGTCGTGGACGGTGACGCTGAACGGGGTGAACCAGTCGTCGGCCACCGCCACGATCGCGTTCATCGAGCCGAACGGGACGTACGCGTTCATAGTCGCCGCCGATGGATACCTATCGACCCCGGCCTCGGGGACGGAGCCCGTGGTGGGCGGAGCGACGTTGCTTGCCGTAAGCTTCGCGCTGGGCTTCACCGTCACGATCTATCAACCCGGAGGGCTCTCGAACGGGACCCAATGGAGCGTCACGCTCGTCCGCATCGGCTCGAACGGTAGCGCCGGAACGCTCCCCTCGCTCGCGAACTCTCCGCCCGCAGCGGGCTACAGCATTACGAAGAACACGACCGCCGGGCTGATCACGTTCATCGTGCCGGCGGGAACGTACGCGTATACGGTCTCGGTGACGGCGTATCCCGGGTACTCGGCCGGCGGATCGGTCTCACCGTCCCCGAGCAACCCGAACCCGGTCGTATTCCCACCGGCGGTCACCGGGGGAGGAGCCGCGGTTCCGTGGTGGGGTCAGTGGTGGGGCGCGCTCGGCATGCTCGCCGCTGTCCTGGCCGCGATCCTCCTTCTGGCCATGTTCGTCGTGCTCCCCAGCCGCCGGCGGAGACCACCCACGGTGGAGATGGTTCCCACGGGCGCGCTTTTCATGGAACACCACGTCTCGGGAGGGGCCACGGTCTCCCAGCCGATGATGTTCGAAGGAGAACCCCCCCAGCCGGCCATGTTTGTCCATTACGTGCCCGTGGGGACCCAAACGCTTCCCCCGAAAGCGTCCGAGCGGGATGAAACGCCGGCCGTGCTGGCCGTGTACTCCATCCCCTACGGCGAAAAGGTTGGCTGGGCTGCCCGTCCGGTCACGGAGAGGGAGCAGGCTCCTCCCCTCGTGAGGGAGCGGGCCGCGTATCCCCCGCCGAAGGAGGGAGCCACGGCCGCAACAGGGGCCGTGGAACCCGCCGCGTCTTCCGCCGCCAAGAGATCGCCCCATAGTGTCGAATCCCGCACCCCGGAGCCATTCGTCGGCTTCGAGGCATGGGTCCCGCCGGCGGCCGAGAAGCCCCCCCTACCCCCAGCGAAGAAGAAGACCCAGTAGCCGTTCGGCCATCCCCATGCACCGGATCTGCCTGCGTATGTCCGGCGATCCACTCGGGCAGCAGACGGCCCCGCAGGGTATTCAGTCGGGCTCCACGACCGAGATATGGTAGGACTTGGCAAGGGCCAGATCGTCGCCGGCGATCTTTTCGGACGCGACGTAGTACGCCGTGGCCCCCACGTCGTAGGCTACGGCGAACAGCGCAACGATCCCGTAGGTGGCGTCACCCGCGGGCCGGCCCTCCATGGCGACGACCGTCTTGTCCCCGCTCCGCTTTGCGAGCAGGTCCACCTTGTGCCGCACCCGGGACTTGCCCGTTACGTCCGCTCCCAGGTCCACCGAGTACCCTTGCGCTCGGAGGTCCGCGGCCAGCTCGAGCATCGAACTCATGGCGTGGTTCGCTCCCACACTATCCACGGGGAGCCCCCGAGACGCCCCCCACCCTCAGTTGGCCGGCGTCCCATGGTTTCATGACCAAGTCCCACGGTGTAATCAATCCTTCGCTACAGACGGCGGACCACGCTCCGCTCGCCGGAAGGAACCGACGGGCGAGTTCCGCCACGGTCGTGGTAGAGTCCACCTCGATAGCGGTGCGAGGTTCGACCTCTTCAAGCGTGGAATCCAGGAGCTGGTGCGGGGCGGTTCGGACCGCGTTCAACACGTCGGGGGAGAAGATATGGACGAGGATCTCCCGATCCGACACGAACCCCCCGCCGTTCGAGAGCCGAACCCTTCGAACCCTCCGCTTCATCATCTCAAGGAGGGCGGTCGCGATCTTCGTGGTCCCCGGCAGGGAGAATATCTCGGGGGTCGCGATGTCCCGGAGCGTGAGCTCCGTCCCCAGAACACCCGTTCGGTAGAGGGGGATCAGATCGGCCAGGCCCACGACCGCGGGAAGAGCGCCCGCCCGATCGATCAGTGTCCAACCAAACTTCTCGCGAGAGAACGCTTCGAGAACCTTCGTGAGCGCGAGCCCTTCGCCCGGGATCGCCCGCATCGGCATGGAAGCGGTCTCGCACGGCGCGAAGAGAAGCCGGTACCAGTCCTTGGGATCGGTACGAAGTATCCGACGGACGAGCGAGTACCCCGAGAACACACGATACCCATTCCCGCTCTCGGCCAGGGAGAATGCCGTGCCGTCCTCGGTTACCCGGACGATCGGGAGAACGTCCCTTCGCGGGATATCGAGCAGGGTTCCCGCAACCAGTACGGCGGATCCCTCTTCGACGACCGGGAACAGTCTCCGTGCCACATAGGGAAGGGCATCTTCCATGTACAGGAACATCGTGCTCGTCACGTCAGTCACTTCCACCCTCAGCCTGGGTGAAGAGCCGGGTCAACTTATCGGAGCCCTGCATGGTTGCGCTTGCGCTCATGGGGCCCGCCTACTTCGTGAAGCGCGCAGACGCCCGCACGCCGCCCGGAGACAGCTCGTAGTACTCGAAGATATCGGTATCGCTGCTTCCCTGCATCCTCGCCACGATGAACGCCTCGCACACCCGCGTCTCGTTGTGGCAAGAGAGCTGGACGGACGACCCTTTATAATCGCCAGAACCTAACGAGCGTTCCATGCCGGCCCCGGCAGACGCCGTCGTACACGCCCGGCCGGAGTTACCGAAGGAGCTCTCGATCGCCATCGTACGTGAGGGAAAGGAGCTGGTCAAGGCCGCGGTGGAATTCGACAACGCGCCCGGTCGGCTCGCGGAGCTTCTCCGGGCCCTGCCGCCGTACCCCCAGTGCACCCTCGTCACGGTCCATGCCGCCACCTCGCCCGACCAACGAACGGCGATCGGGCACTTCTACATGGAGGTCTCGAACGCCGAGGGGGCGGCCGAGGTGGAACGTCGGCTCAGAGAGAAACCGTACGTGCGGCAGGTCTTTGTTCGCGCCGGGGCCGGTGGGCATCTGGTGGACAGCGCCTTCCCGTTGAGCCTCTCCGAGCATGCTCAGGGAATCGTCTTGGACGGCCGGCAAACCTCGGAAATGCTAACGAATCTGCGGGAACTGATGGGATCGGGTGGTGCGGTCATCATTTACGAGCTGGGCAAGGGCTATGGCCGGCCCAGATTCGTACGGATCCTGGGGGCCCAGGGGGTCCAGTACATGGACGCCCACCCCGAGTACGCCGTCCAGATCCTGTCGGCGATGGGATGGGGTAAGATGGCCCTGACCCACTTCGATCGGGAGAAGGGGACGGTCACCATCGTCATGGAGGACGGGTTCGAGTGCAAGGGGCAGACCTCGTCCACGCCCCACAGCCAGTTCATCCGAGGGGTCCTGGCCGGCGCGGCCTCGGCGGCTCTGGGTCGCGAGATCGAATGCGAGGAGCGACGGTGCGTCGCCGTGGGTGATGCGTTCTGCGAGTTCTTGCTTCGTCCTGCAGATCCACCGGAGTGACGCGCGCCCTCCGCCGGCTCGTCGCTCTCGCGGCACGGCCCGTTCGTGGAGCGAGCAAAGCTCCAGCGACGGTCGGCCCTCGAGAGGCCACGACATCCCCGGGCCAATCCAACGTAAGGCTCACCTTCCATCGCATTCCGTGGACGGTGCGGTCTTTCGCCTCCGTGCCCAAGAACCGGCTTGCGGAAGCGTTGTTGGGCCCACCGCCCTCGATCTCTGGGGCCAGCAGTTCGTGCTCTCTCGCCTGCGGGCGGCTCTCTACTCTATCGAAGTTTGCCTCGTTCTGCCCCTGCTCTACGGAACATACCGAACGACGCGGGACCGCGCGCTTCGTACGCCGGGCGGCGCCCCGCGCATCAGCTACCCTTCTGCGGGCGGCATCTCGGAAGGTGCCCCGGGGCTCGCGGGCGAGCTCGAGGGGAGAGCCTCGATCAGGTCGAACGCGAGTGCCTCATCCTGCCAAATGAGCCCCGTCACACTGTATTCCTTCCCGTGGATCTTCTCCAGGGCGCCCCGGAGGAAACCGACGATGAACTGCCCCTCCTTCGGGGAGTGTTCCTTCCGGTCTCCCCAGGGACCATCCCGGAGGACGACGTGGAACGATGCGTTCCCCTCCCGAGGGTCCGTCGGTTCGATCTTGACCAGTCCCAAGCCGGCAGCCTGGCTGGCCAAGCACAGGTTCTCGCGGAACAGCGGCCGGTCGGAATCGGGGACCCGGTCCCGGAATCGGTCCACGATGGACTTCCCGGCGCTCAGTCCTTCCTCGTGGAGCAACGCACTCCCCGCCGAGCCGTACCGCTCGCACATCATCTCGGCCAAGGAGACCCACCAATCCGTGGGAAAGATGATGGCGCGATACTTGCCGTCGACGGTCGGCGGAAACGCCATCTCCTCCAGGTAGCGCCGATTCTTCGGGGCCATCTTCGCCTCGAGTACATCCGCCTCCTTCTGCAGCTCTTCGAGCATCTCCTCGGCCTTCACCGTCGCGTGGGCCAGCTCCACATAGAAGATGATCTCCCCGATGCTCCGGTCTTCCGATACGGTCGAGTGGGAACCCAGGATGTCGACGTTCCTCCGGCCGAACACTCCCGAAATCTGCCCGAGAACGCTGGGGTGCGAGCGCGCTCGGACGTAGAACTCGTAGACGTCGTTGCCTCGGGGAGCGGCGGCGCCGATCGATCGGGATCGCCACGCGGAACGCACCACTTCGTGCCTCCCCGTCGAGTCGCTCTTCTCGGGCCCAGACGCGGGCCCAACCGCACGCCGGGAACGACGCGAGGTCCTACTCCGCAATGCCGACTCCCCGGAGGAGCCTGAAGGCGAGGGGTACGATGAATCGGATTCGGGCAGCTCCATTGCGTAATTACTGGGATTTCGGTATTTAAGAGGTTCTTCCCGGATACGGCGGTCGGTCCCCCACCGTCGAGGACCCCGCACGGGTGCGGGAAGACATGTATATACGTAGGGGAGCGGGCCGACACACGCTCCATGCGTCTACCTAGCAGTGTCGTGTGGCATATTGTAGCTGCATCGGTTATCAGGTCGGGCGCCGCCGCGCTCGCCCCTGCAGGGCAGGTAATGACTCCTACGGCATCGCCCGGAAGTATGAGCGCAACCTCTACGGCTCCGACTTCGTCGGTTGCGACCTTCCCCCGATTCTACACACCCGCATGGGGCCAAGAATCGCGGGGACAGCAGCACGCACCGACGTGCGCGGCGCCGACGGAAGCCGGGCAGTCGAGGCGATGCCGCCATGGGTCCATCCGAGGATCCCAACGTACGACGGTCGAGTGAAGCAGCCCGTCGGGAATACCGGGGGCATCGCACGATTCAGACTCAACGCTGGTGTAACCGGGGGACTAAATAGTCGAATTGGATAGTTCGTCACTACCTCCATTTCGGGAGAATTTCAGGAGAAATCCATGTGTCCAGCGGCGATCTTGGGAGAGCGAGCGTGCGGGAAGACAACGTTCTTGGGACTCCTGTACGCGGCGCAGGTGAAGTACGGAACGCGGACCGTGGACACGTTCCGGTTCCACGCCCCGCTCCAGTCCCTGCGCTGGATGAGCCAGGTCTACGAAGGGATGAAGGATGCCCGGTTCCCCGGCGCCACTCTGAAGGACGAGATGACCCACATCGAGTTCATGTTCGGTTATCGCAAGTCGCTCTCCGGGCGGCTTCCGGCAGCCCTGAGGGATAAGAACTGGGTCAACCCGTTCGCGAAGCTGGCGTTCGCCGCGTACGACGTTTCCGGAGAGGACGTCCAGGAGTTCATCGACTCCGGCGTGGCCGCGAGCCCGATCATCCAGCAGCTCCTCAAGAGCCACGTGGTCGTGATCCTGGCCGACTGCAGCCGAATGACGACCTCGATCGATTCGCCCGCATTCCGTCAGATGCTGCACTACGACAGCGAAGTGGCGACGCTGCTCGTCTCGCTGCAGACGTACAAGAAGCAGGAGCAATCCCGGATGACGAGTCAGGGCCTGGGCAAAGGGACCCCGATGATCTATCCCGCGATCGTGCTCTCCAAGTTCGATTCCCTTCGGGACGACGTCCTGGCGAAGCTGGGCCTCCATCGTGGGGTTCCCGAGGCCAGCCAGGTGCGCAAGCGCAAGGAATACGCCGAGGCGCTCCTGCGCGTCTTCATGCCTCAGACGCTCTCCCAGATCCGCGGCGGCAAGGTCGCCGGAGTCAGTTTCGACCAGGCGGCGTACTTCTTCAGCTGGGTCAAGACCGAGGCCGCCGAAGCGGGCATGCAGCCGGTCGGCGCTCCCCGGATCGTCCGCAAGGAGTTTTCGGCGGAGGGCGGGGCGGAGCCGGACTTCTCGTACGACGACTACGTGGCGTTCATCGAGCACTTCCGTGGTGTCGCGAACAAGGTTCCCGATGAGATCGTCGAGCAGAGCGCGCTCATGGACGCGTCCTCGACCTCCACCTCGTGAGATGACGAGGTGAGCCGGGGAGCTGGGTCGGCGAGGCCAGCGTAGTACGGAGGCAACCGGGATGGGGGAGGGAGGCGATCTTCACCTCGAGCATTGGATCTACGGGGTCAGTTACGACAAGGGCTACGGCATCAAGGCCGAATCCCACGGGCTCAATGCCCCGCTGTACACACCGCTGCTCTCGAACCAATTCACCCCCGTGCGGATGGAGAAGACCCCGGACGGAGGGGCCCGCATGAACGCCCGGATGATCCATCCGGCGACGGGAAGCGACGAGATCCTCCTCTCCCTCCTCGGCCGGGGAGAGCCGGACGAGTACGATCGACCGACGATCCAGAACCATACGATCATCATCCCGGCGCCGCCCCTGCGCTCGGGTGGGCTCACCTTCGAACAGGTGGAGACCGCGGCTCAGGAGTTCCAGCGACAGTTCCCCAAGGCATCGGGACGGATCGACCCGATCTCGCTTCAGAGGATAGGGCCGAGCGAGGCTCGGAAACCAACGGGGGTGGGCATCCGGCGGCTGATGACCCGGGCCGCGGTGGAGACGCTCGCGAGCCGTCTCCTGACCGATCGAGAGAGCCGCACCCTCGTCCTCTGCCGGGAGAGCACGAACGCCTACCGCAACACGCTCCTCTATCGCCTCGTAGAACTATTGAACCTGAGCGAGGAGATCCCGATCTTCCCGTCGATCAGCGATGCGCCGACGCTGAGCGCGATGAACAACTTTCGGCTGGCGATCGCCGCGCGCGGGGTCCGCGCCGACCGGACCTGGACGCTTCTGGACGCCAGTCTCGAAGAGCCGGCACTCCCTCGATTCGAGGGCAAGACCCCGATGTACTCCCGTATCGCCGAGGCGTTTGCGCTGTAAGTGGAGTGGAGGGTCGGCGGCCCCGCCACTTCGCCCCCGCGCGAACGGAGCCGGTCTGTGACCTCGGCCGTGATCGTCGGGGCTCGCGGGTCGGGCCTGACCACGTTCATCGGCCTTCTCTACACGGCCCAGGTGCGTTTTGGGACGGAGGAGGGAGACACGTTCCGCTTCCACGTGGAGCGGGAAACGCTGCGTCAGCTCAACGCGGTCTACGGCGAGCTCGGTGCTGGGCGATTCCCGACGCACGACGTGGACTGGGAGGAGCATTCCCTCTCCTTCGTTCTAAGCTTCCGTGCGAGCCGGGTCCGACGGTGGCGCCGGCCCGGCCGCAACGGAGAGAGCGGGGCGGGAAACGCGCGGGTCCGGGTCGGAGGGATCACGACCGAAGAGCTCGCGGAGTTGCGCGAGCACGACGCGGTCGTAGGTGAATCCACTCGACTGCTCTTTCACAGTCCCGTGGTCCTGCCGCTGGTGGACGCGAGCCGGCTCCGCCTCGAAGACTCTGGTTCGGCGACCTCGGGCCCGGGAGGGTACGATGCCCAGCTGGCGGCCACTCTCGAGTTCCTGGCGCGCTACCTATCGACCGAGCCCGAGCGCAAGGCTCGGGAGATGCACCCGCTCTTCGTCCTGACAAAGTTCGATGTCTGCTCGGCGGCAACGAGGGACCGGCTAGGAACGCCACCGGGACCCGTGGCCACTTGGTCGGAGGACGCTCGGCGGGCCGTGGGCCAACGGATCCTCGAGCGTTGCCTGCCTCGGACCGGAGCATTCCTCGCAGCTTCCGCTCGCGCGGGCCCGGTTCGCATCGCTCCGCCTCAGTGGTACTTCAGCTCGCTTCGACTGGAGGAGGGCGGGGAAGTCCCACGCATCGCTCGCCGGTCGCGGGCCCCGGTCGGCGGCTGGGAGCCGGAGTACCCGTACGAGGAGTACCGCGCGCTCATCGAACGGCTGGGATGGCTCGCGCGGCACCTGCCCGACGCCGCCGAGAGATGAGCGAGGCCTCAGGGGCCCCGCTGGGCCCGGAACCGGAACCCGTCGCGATGCGAACCCTCTCGGGTGATCGTCCAGTCCTTCATCGTCCAGATCCCGTCGGAGGTCTTCGCGCCGAGATTGGCCCGGACGAGGTCCCCCAGCTCGGCCTCGAGATACTCGTGGTCGGTGGAGACCGTCGAGGCGAACGATGCTTCCTGCAGCAGGGCCGCGAAGAGCGGTAGTCCGGTGGGCCGCCCCCGCCAGCGGACGGCCAGGAACGTCTTTCGGAAGGCGGGATCGTCCAGCAGAAGCTCGCAGAGCGTGATGTAGGCCGCTCGGACCCGGAACTCCTGGGGGGGTGCGGCCAGCCTCGCGCGCGTGTCTCGCGTCTCGTCGACCACCTGCTTCCAGGCCGCGGGACTGACGCTCTCCGCCTCCCAGATCGTCTCGGCATCGAGCCCCGAGCTGGGAGCGAGCTCGGCACGCGGGCCTTCGTCCGGTCCGGTCGCGCTCCCGACGGACACCTCTGCCCTCCGCTCTCGAGCGGGTGCCGAGGGGGGTGGGCGACCCGAGGCCAGGCTGTAAGCGAGCGCGGCGCCCCTCGCCTTCGGAACCGGAGGGCGGATCATGACCTCCTCGCAGTCGGGGTAGCGGTTCGGGTGCAGGATGATGAACGGCCCGGTCTCGGGAACCGAGAACAGTTGTGCGAGCGCCTCGTTCACGGTCACGACCTGACGGCGGATCGCGAGCTCGCTAAGGTAGATCAGCGGGAGCGGGGTCTGCGGATTGCGAGCATGCGTGGCGAGGTCGTCCAAGATCGCCTGAGCCACCTCCGCGCGGATCTGCTCGGTTGCCGTGCGGCCCACCGCCGCCTCGGCCGGCCACTTTGGGCCCAGCTTGCGTGCCAGCTTCTGCCGGAGCGGCCCGCCGCGGATCGCCTCTTCCCGCAGGATCCAGAGGCGATGGCTGAGCCACAGCTCGAGACGACCTCCGTGGACCCGCGAGTCGGCGAAGAGACCCGCCCAGTGCGCGGGCATGCGGGTCGTCCACTGCGGATCCTTACCGCTCTCCTCGTGCCACCGATGCACTTGGTCCCGAAGGAACGCTCCGGCGCTCTGCGGGTCATCGACCTCGTGCTTGACGCGGAGCATCAGGTCTTCGGCCTGCCGTGCCGTAGCGGTGAACAACGCGAGATCGCCGTGCGCCTCTTCGAGGAGCCGGGGGAGGGGCAGGGCATTGAGCATTTGGATATCGAATCGCTCGGCCCGGTTGGTCTGCAGAAACGCCGTGATCGACGTTTGGATCGGCCCTCCGACCGCGGGGGATGAGCCCGGTTCGGGAGCCGCTACGTCCTCCGCCGGTTTCGCCGAAGCCGAGCGCGCGTTCGGGCGGCGCGGCCTCTTCCGCCGGTGACCGGCGTTCGTCCGGCGCGTGACGTTCCCGCGGGCCGGACCCTCGGTCGGTGGACTCGGGAACACGATCGCGGGGACGGCTCCGTGCCCGGTGGAGTCCAGCGAGGGGTGGAAGACCGGAGACGTGGCGGATGGCTCGAGGTAGGGAGTCCGCTCTCGAGTCGTGCGGTCGACCGCCGCCACGATCCCGAGGCTGCGTCGGACCTCGGCGAGCCGAAGATCGAGCATGGCGAATCGTGCGGCGGCGTCCGGAGGGTCCGGTAGGGGCGTTTCGATCCTTGGACGCATCGCCGGTGGGGCCGGCAGGCGGGGCGTGATGGGCGGTGTGGCGGGCGGCGGCCCCGTCATCGAGAGCCTGCGAAGGGCGAGACCGAGAGCGATCAGGTCCGTTGCCAAGGATACCTGGAGGTCGGCGGCCACCTGCTCCCAGTCCGGCTCGCCCCGCTCCGGCTTCAGTCGGGCGAACACCGTCTGGATGTGCCGGTCGCTGGAGGGTGGGGCAAGCAGGTTCGATCCTCCTTCTCCGAGGCCGACGAGGACCTCCGGGGGCGAGACCGACCTCTTCGGTGAGGCTCGCTTCATCGACGTGCGCTCACCTCCCGCGGAGCCCGGGCAAAACGCCATCGCCGGCGACGGGCGGTCGATTGGAAGGAATGGAGCTCCGCTCCGTTCATGGGGTCCACGCATACTTCATGGCCATACGAACTCGTGTCACGGCGGTTGGTGAAAGGTGTGCCGGAGGGGAGGAACAACACTTCGGCCGGGTGGTGGTTCGCAGATCCCATGCTAGTCTCTAACTCGGCTCGCGATTAAAAACGTTCGCAACCGCGTTCGGGGTGGTGCATAGCGAGCCGAGTACAAGGGCTTGCTGACGGAGAGGAAGGGCGGCTCAGGAAGTAGTGGGAAAGAATCGGTTGATGGTCGGGGGAACGTCTCCCCTGGTTGGAACCGCAAGAGCCCCTAGAACGAGCAGCGGGATGGGCGGAGGCTGGGCCACCAACCGTTGGTGATGGGGCACTGCCTCTTCCGAGATCCGCACGTCCGACCTGCCGCATCGACCGATGGAGATACACCCTTCGGGGCCCCTCCAACGACCCGAGGGTGCGGAACGTGGATATAGGTAAACTTCGATACGAAACGGGTTCCCGCCGGCCCAGCGGCCGCGGGTAACGCGAGCAACCAATGGTCGACACGTCCCTGAGATTCGAGTCTCCAGAGAGTTCCCGAAAGATTCTGAAGATGCCCCGCCGGACCGCGCG
>Ga0307373_10008870_pt1 | contig 15188 bp, 16 predicted proteins | sample OX2MG_FD_202534 | JGI IMG/M metagenome (GOLD analysis project Ga0307373, IMG submission 202534) | Soil microbial communities from Risofladan, Vaasa, Finland - OX-2 | ecosystem: Environmental > Terrestrial > Soil > Coastal area > Acid sulfate soil | place: Finland: Risofladan, Vaasa | collected... | reverse complement strand
CCGGTGTTCCTGTGGGAGACCGGAGTCGTCGTTTCTGCTCTCACCGCTGCCCCCTCTGTGTCGTCACTCCAACTAGTGCCACGGCCACCGACGGTAGTGGTGTTGACCAACATTTGGGAAGGGGACTCCTTCAGAATTCAGAAACTCGCTGACCGCACCGGCTTTTCGCTGCCTGGAGGCGACCCGAGGAGCGGGATTGTTGGGGTGGCGTTGATCTGCCGTAGCGCTCCTTGTGGCTTCGCTAATGCACACTCATCGCTGTGGGGGACTTCGGGGTGGTTCGGTGACGGGGGCGCGACGCGCTCAAGGTGACGATTCGTTGGTTCTGTCCGACGTCCTGGAGGAACGCGGGGGCGGTCGCCGGGTCCTTGTCGTGGGTACAGACGACTGGGCCATCGAGCAGTCTGCGGCCGCCCTGGAGGACGCCGGATTCGGCGTGCTGCGCTGCCACGAGCCGGGCGAGCCGGAGTTCCCGTGCAACGCCCTGATCGAGGGTCGGATCTGTCCGCTCGACGTGGGATTCGACGTGGTGGCCACCGTCCGGGCCCGTCCTCTCGACGTGATGGCCCCGGGCGAGCTCGGGGTCGTCTGTGCCCTGCGCCACGGGATCCCGCTGGTGGCGGCCGGGGTGGCGCCCGAGCGGCCGTTCGGTCCGTGGGCGGCCGTCACCGTCGAGCAGGGCGGCGAATTGGTCAACGCCTGTGAGAAGGTGACGGGAGAGGTTTTGACCGAATTCGCAGGTGGACCGCCTGTCCGGTCACCGATAGGAGGCCAGTGATGCCACCCGAAGGTGCCATCCGCGTCATCGATGACATCGAGCCCTGGCTCGAGGAGCTCTGGGCCACCAACGGCACGGACCTGCTGCTCACCGCGGGAGCTCCTCCTCTCCTCCGGATTGACGGCGATATTCAACCCGTCAAAGGAGCCGAGCTCCTCACTCCGGCGAGAGTCGAGCGGATCGTCATGGCCGTCATGGGCGACGACCTGGTGGTGAAGTTCCGTGAGGAGCGCGAGATCGACTTCGCCTTCAGCTGGCGCAACCAGGCCCGGCTGCGGTGCAACGCCTTCCACCAGCGCGACACCTGCGCAATCGCCTTGCGCGTGATTCCCTACGAGATTCCCGGATTCGACGAGCTGGGCATTCCCCCGGCAGTCGAGCGCCTGGTCAATCTGCCCATGGGCCTCGTGATCGTCACCGGACCCACAGGTTCGGGGAAATCAACCACCCTGGCGGCCATGCTCGATTACATCAACCGCCACCGCGCCTGCCATATCGTGACTATCGAAGACCCCATCGAATACGTGCACGGCAATCACCGTTCGGCCGTGAGCCAGCGCGAAGTAGGCAACGACACCCAGTCGTTCCCGAGGGCCCTGCGCTCGGCCCTGCGCGAGGACCCCGATGTGGTCCTGGTGGGTGAGATGCGCGACCTCGAGAGCATCTCCACGACGCTCACGATCGCCGAGACCGGACACCTCGTTTTCGCCACGCTCCACACGAACGACAGCGCGCAGGCCATCGACCGTATCGTCGACATCTTCCCCTCTGACCGGCGCGATCAGATCCAGGTGCAGCTCTCGTCCACGTTGGAAGGCGTCATCTACCAGCGCTTGGTACCGCGCATCGGCGGGGGTCTTGTTGCCGCCTACGAGGTTCTCTTCGCCTCCCATGCGGTGCGCAACCTCGTTCGAGAAGGAAAAACCCGACAATTGCGGAACGTGATCTCTACGCACCAGAACGACGGGATGCAGACGCTCGAAATGGCGCTCACCCATCTCGTCAGCGTGGGTTTGATCGACTACGAGACCGCCCTGAAGGTGAGCCTCTTCCCAAAGGAAGTGGGCAAGCCTCCGGTGGACCTCGTCCGACCCCCGGTGGACCCGCCCCGCGTCCCTCCCCCCGGCTACGGCGGCGCCACGCCGCCAAGGGTGGCATCGGTCTGAAGAGGGTGCCCGGCACGCCGGGACCGGCTCCATTCAACTTCGGAGCGGACGATCGACATCGCTGAGTACCGTTGCATCCCATGTCGATGCATCGTTCCCACCGAGGGGCACCGTTGCCGTATCGCCCCCTGGCCGGGGTGGTCCCGTGCCCGGGAGGATGGTTCGTGGCGGGGGCGAAACTCCAGGGCATCACCCTCTCGCCCGAGGCTCCCCAGGTCTTCCGCACGTTGCTCGACGTTCTCGACTACAAGCCCGCCTATCAGATCATCTCTCTGGCGGCACCGATCGGACTGCTCGACGAGCCAGTGCCGGGGGGGCGTCGATGTGATCGGGAGGCCCGACGCCTGATCGGGTGGCCACGTAACGGCGCCATCGTCTCGGCTCCCGCTCGATCCGTCCTGCGGGACCACGCCGCCGGGATCGAAGTTCAGTTGAGCGCAGTGAGCCGTCGCCTCGTGGCTCGATTCGCCGAGGTGGACGAAGACATCCAGCCGTACTGGCAGCGGACGGTCTTCGAAGTCCAGCCGGAGTTGAGCTTCTTCCAACTGAACGAAGACAGGCCGATGCGTTACTCCAAACACCGCGGTGCGGGTGTCGAGGAACGGACGGAGCTCCTGAAGGCACGGCTCCCGGGTGTCGAGCGCATCCTGGACACACGTGTCCCCGGAGCCAAGCTTGCGCACCACGTCGACGGGGCTGTCTGTCTTTGGACAGCACGCCGGATTGCCGCACGAGCCGTGAGCCGATTGCCCGAGGACCCCGAGTGGGACAGTGCCGGACTCCGAATGGAGATCGTCCGCTGAGCGCCTGCTCTCACATCTCAAGTGGCCCCCTTCTCAATGACGAGCACGCCCTGCAGTCAACCCCCTTCTATGGGTGGTCTTGTTGCCCCATCGAGTGGCCGGGCAGTTTGAAACGAGAAGGCGTGGTGCGACGTTGATCTGCCACAGGGTGTCAGTTGCCGGCGAATTGGCGGTCTTGGCACGTTTTCCCTGGCCAAGGCCCCAATGGCCTGTTGTAGACTAAATTTGTACACCCCCGGTCCGGGGGCGCTTGGGGGGCAGGGATGCATTTTCGTATTCGGTGGGCGCGTGCCATTGTCATCGCGTCGGGCTTGGCGCTCTTGGTGGCGAGCACCGTGCCAGCATCCGCGAGCGCGCACGGAATCAAGCGAGCGCACGCAACGACTTCAGGCGATCGGGTGACGTCCAGCACATATCGGGCGATGCCCCAGATCGGTCAAGCTCGTGGACGGACCTTGATCTTCGGCGGAGGTGACCTTGTCGACGCCAGTCTCAACATTCCTCCGACAGAACCCATCACAAACTTGCAAAAGATTCTCACCGACGCCGGATACGGGGTCGATGTCAGCTCATCTCTGCCGACCAATCTCAAGCAGTACCGGGCTATCTGGTTTCTCGACACCAGTCCGCTGACCAGCACGGAGGAAACCCAGCTCGAAGCGTTCGTTTCCGCCGGTCGGGGCGTCTTCCTGACGGGGGAGCGACCCTGTACCTCGTGTGATGCCCTGGACAACGCTGACGGCTCGGTCATCAACAACCTCGTATCCGGGGGTGGGGTCCAGGTCGGAGGTCTCGGAGACGCCGACAACGAGACGGCTCCCAATGCAGTCACTCCCAATGCGATCGACAGGGCCACTGTCAATCCAAATGTTTTGACCACGTGGACTCCCGGCGGACCGGGAGGTATGTCCGGCGTCGCTCCCGCCAACGTTCTGACTGCGACCAACTTTGGCAGTCAGCCGACTCCGACCGGAGCGCTGTGGGATGAGTCAAGCCTCATTGGTGGTCATGGTCGACTTGCGATCCTCATGGATATCAACTGGCTGGAAACAGAGACCCCTTGGGATCAGACGACTGCCACCCAGATGGCCGTCAACCTGGAACGATTTCTCATGTCCTCCTTCCCGGTGCCTGTCAAGCACAGCCCTCGATGGTCCGGTTACGCTTCCAAGGCCAACGGGGTGCGGGACGTAAGCGGGGAATGGACCGTTCCGACCGTCGACTGCACTAAGGCCACTGTCGGGAGCGCTGTCGGAATCTGGGTTGGAATTGACGGATTTGGGAACAACAAACTCGTCAAGGCCGGTGTGGGCGTGACGTGTGCGTCTCCCACGGCCACCCCGTGCTACTACCTCTTCAGCGAGGTTCTCCCTGGAACAGAGAGCCCGATCACAGGCTGTTCAGGGGTTGCGCCGGGTGATGACATCTCGGTCGACGTCGACAATTCCCCTTTCGGCTCCTCGAGCTTCGTGGTGACGATCAAAGACAACGGCGAACCGTTCGGTGCGCCCGTGACGGTGACGGCACCAAGCAAACGCGACAGGTCCGCTGAGTGCGTCGTGCAAATGCCACCGGGGAATGTCGGTCCGACACCGACCCACTTCACTCAGCTAGCCGACTTCGGGACGGTATCCTTTACGGCCTGCTCGGCTACGGCATTACAGAACGCGGGAAACAATCTCGACACCAATCAATTGGCAGAAGGCTCTGACGGAGCCTTTACCGTGAGTGCGCTCAACTTAGGTACCCGGACCAGGTCAAGGGCGACTGTGTCGGCAGCCACACTTCCCGATCCCACATGGACGGTGTCCTGGGTCAGTGCACATTGACGAAGGCTGGGGGAGACATCCCAACCGAGTGGTCCTGCCTTCAGATCCTGGGTCGTCTGATTGAGGACCTACTGAACTTGGGAGAATGAAGCAAGAGGAATTTGCGGGCCGAGGATGACGGGTGGCAGAGTCGTCAAAAGGCGTACTCCCGCTTCAGCAGGCCAGGCACGGCGTAGATACACCCGTCACCACCAAAGCCTTGGATGACACAGTGGATGGCGTCCGCCGCAATGATGCCGCGTTTCCGCGGGACGAAGACACGAAGGCCGCGGATCTGAGCATCCCCCCGTTGGCCAGACACCTCGAATAGGAGGTAGTCATGCCAACAGTGACCGAAGAGAAGCCGACACCGGCCGGGCGCCGAAGTCGATACTCGAAGTTCCGCAGGGACGCGGCGGCCCTGGTCGTCGACCAGAAGCGCACGGTGGCCGACGTGGCCCGGGAGCTCGGGGTCGTGGCCCAGGCCTTGGCCAACTGGGTCCGCCACGACCGCGTCGACCGCGGTGAACGGGAGGTTCGACCACCGAAGACCATGAGGAGCTGGCCAGGTTGCGCCGGGAGGTGAAGCGCCTGACCATGGAGCGTGACCTGCTCAAACGAAGTGTGGCCTTCTGGGTGAAGGAGTTGGACCGGTGAGCCGCTACCGGCACGTCTCCGCCATGAAGGGCGAAGGGATCCCCATCCCCCATCCAAGCGGCTTTTGAGGCGGCCGAGGTGTCGACCTCGGCGTACTACGAGTGGTTGCACCGGTCGATTGGTCCAACGGCGTCGGAACTCGAGGAGGCGCACCTGATCAACCAGATCAGGGTGAGCTTCCCCCCGAATCGTGGAGGCTTTGTCGATAGTCGATCGAGCATGATACCGTCCCGCGCCCTGGCACCAGCGGAGGTGTTTGCGGGCCTCTGAGGCGATCGTGGAGGATGGTTCACGCCGCTTTCTCCTCCTTGGCCGCTCTGGCGGCGAGGATCTGCTCGTAGTCGACGGGCGACCTCATCTCGCAGCAGCTGTGGCGACGGGTGGTGTTGTAGCGGTCGATGAACCGGGCCACCTGACGGCGGGCCTCGGCCTTGGTGGCGAAGCGACAAGGCGCCGGCGGGACAGCAGTTCGAACTCGAGTGTCGAGTTCCAACTTTCCGAAGCGGCATTGTCGAAGCACGAGCCCACTCGTCCCATCGACTGCATCACCCCCAGGCGATCGCAGACGTCCTCGATGCCGTGTATTCCTTGACAGCCGCGTGCTAGCGGCCTGAATTTCTGAGGACGTAGGCGCGGCTTTCGGCCGTGCTCTTTGCGGACGTTTTGGGCAGACCCTTGGCCCCACCAGCTGGCGAACGGCGAGGATGAGCGGTCCCCGAACGCGAGGGACCTCTCCAGCATGGCGAGCTAACTGTTGGCTGTCTGCACAACCCAGTTGCCCACTACTTCCCCGATACCACAGGTGGAAGTGTTGGTGGCGCTGCATTGTCCGACACCCGAACTGTTGACGTCCTCAAAGTCTATGGTTGCGATCACGACAGAATTGTTGCCGTTGCAAGGTGCCACCGACTGAGGGCACGCATAAAAGGTGACCACTCTTGTGAATTGGGCGACAGGCGGTGTGGGCTGGGGACCGAGAATGCAATCCACTGTCACTTGATCGTTATTGATCGTCATGGATGCCGTCGTCGATGGTATGGTCAGGACGGCGCCATCCGGAAGACAATCGACCGGCTGAGGGTTGTTGAACGTAAAGTATGAGTAGCGGACGGCCTGGACTGCGGCGGCTGTCGCACCGTCAGCGGCATACTCGAGCGAACGTTGACCCTTCAGATTGGCGGCGTTCTTGATGCCCACCCCTCCAAATGTCACAAGCCCGAAGATCGCGATCGTCACGATAAGAACAAAGATAAGTGCCAAGAGAAGGATGGCTCCATCCTCGCGGCCCTCGTTCGGATTGCCTCTCATTAGAACTGCACCCCCGCTGGAACGGGGAATGGAGAATTGCTGGTGGGATCCCCAACCTGATCGGTAACTGTGCTCGTATAGATTGGCGCGCTTGATGGAACTTGTGCGGTCGTTCCGGGAGAGCCAGAGCCACTCCTCTGGTGACCCAGTTGGATCGTTAGCGTGTCAGAGTTGGCCGTCCAGGTGATGATCGTCGAATTCGTCGAATTGCCGAAGATTACATCTCCCCCGCTGACGTAAAGCGGTGATCCCAGGTCGATCGATCCGAAGTTGATGTCATTTGACCCACATGTCCCATTCGTCCGCGAGACGCTCAGTAAATCGTCGGTCGCTAGCGGCCCGTCCGTGATCGTCGCGATGGTGTTATCGCTGCCAAGGCTCTGATTACCGGGGCCGGCCCACGACGAGCAAAAGGCAGTCACATTGATTGGTGCCGAGAATTGGATGACGACAGAGTCGCCCTTTTCAATCTGACCATGAGTATTACCGGGTGCACCCTTCAGCAAGACGCTGACGATGGAGAAGGGAGCAACCGTCACCGATCCAGTGGCCGTTGAGGGACCGTAATTCACATCTCCGGAGAAGTACGCGACGGCTTGGTAGGTGTTGGCGCCGACAAGTGACGCGGCCAAGACGCATGTCCACGTCGCGGTCGTTCCATTGGAGGTCGGGGGCCCGGTGGAGTTGGCGTTCGAGCAGGCCACCGGGGTCGCACTCCCGCTTATCACCCAGCTGATGGTTCCCGTCGGAACGTTCCCGTTCGATTCGGTCGTTGAGGCGCAGAAGGTGATTTGCTGTCCGGGGGTTGGATTGGCCGGCGAACACGGTGGCGCTGCCGTCACCGTCATGGCGGGCCCCGGTGGCACGGAGTATGCGGGATTCGTGACAACGACACTCAAGGTGTCGGTCACCTTGTCGGCGGCCGTGACCTGCTCAGTTACCTCTTGGATGCCCGACGCATCACTTGGGTTGGCTTGACACTGTGTCTGGGTCTCATTGGAGAGGGAATCCCATGTCCGTGAGGCGTTGTTCCACCAACTCACCGAGGAGATGGCTGCTTCATAGTTGGTGACTGCGGACACGGGCTGGACGATCGGTGGGCTGGGGGCGGCCGTTACCGCCAAGGGCAGGGCGGATGGGACCGACACCGTCGGCGGGGTACCGGTGGGAGGGGGACCAGTCTGTAGGAGGACGTTGTCGCTGACAGCCGGTCCTGAGGATGGGCCTGCCGGCACCGAGGCCGGAAGCGTGAAGGTCGCGGAAACAGTGCCGTCAGAGGCGACCTCGGGCGGCAACGGGGAGGACGGGATGAAGTTGGCTGTCGGGATTGTGACCCCACCGACGCTGATGGTCACCGCCTGTCCCGGAGTGAGGTCGGTTCCGAACACTGTGACGCCAGCTCCGACTGCCGCGCTCGTTGGATACTCGGTTGCCACCTGATAAGTGGTGGCGCAATTCTGGTAGATACTTGGGATCGTTGCCTGTCCCTGAATGTCGTCTTTGATGACCTCTCCGAGATTCTTCAAAACCGTGTCCACGGTGGCCAAGGTACGGTATTCGCCCGAACTCGTGATCGACGTCATGAGTGTGCCCAGAAACGCCACCACGGTGATACCGATGATGACAAGGGCGATCAACACTTCGATGAGAGTGTCACCTGACTCGGTCGGAACTCGACTCGCGTACGACTGACAGCGGAAGCGGGCCCACCAGGATGCCCCCAGACGCTTGTTCACGACGATCACGTTCCGACCGTCATGGTCACGCTCGCCGCCCCTAGTGTCAAGCTGGCCGCGATCAACGTCCCCACACTGAAACTGTCTCCGCCCGATCCAAAGTTCACGGCCGCGCTCTGTGCTTCAACGACGCCGTTCAATGAGTTTCCGGAGGCACCACCGCTGATGGACAGGGTGGACGAGTTGCCCTTGGGTTGGTAGAAGACGATCCCGGTGTACTGTCCGCTGGTGGGGGGTGATAGTTGCACGCTGTCACCAGATCCGTTCACGCTCAGCGAACCTGATGGAAAATAGAAGAAGACACCTGTCCCGGACAGCGAGACATTCGTGGCCGCTGGATCGACACTGAGTCCGGCACCGAATGTGTATTGGCCACCGTCAAAAGTGACGGATGTGTTGCTGCCCGTGACCACGACGGGGCTCGGTCCAGCAAAAGTGTAATTGCCGGGCATGAATGTCACGTTGCCCGAGACTGTCGGTGGAGTGGGATAGTAGCCGGGCGAGCAGCTGAACGTGTTCGGACCAGCAGGGCTGCATGCTCCCGTCGGTCCCGTCAGACCGGGACTCGTCGGTGACAAAATCACCGGGACCGTCGAGGCTGTCGGCACGGTGGCGGGGCATGTGGCACTGCCGCTACACGTCAAGACGCCGGGTGGAAAGGACGAAGTCACTTGTGAACATGACCCACTGCACCCCGACTCTGAGATCGTTGATTGACCAGGAACGGTATTGACGGCAAGCGTCGCCGTGGAGGCGGCGGGACCGGCCACCGCTCCTGACGAAGAATTGAAGCCCAGAGCGCCGTTCACGGTCAGAGAGTCGTTGGCATTGAGATCGTTGAGTGCGGGGCCCGCTCCCGTCAGGAGAAGTGCAGTCACACCTTCGCCACCGAGGGTTGAGGTTCTCGGTATTGCCGACAAACTGAATTGATACTTGCTGGCCGGTTCGGCCGCCGATAACGCGATGCTTGTTACACCGGTCGTCGGGGTCCAGGAGGTTGAGCTGCCCGAGCACTGCGAATTCGCGCACGTTACCGTTGCTGCGAGTTGGTTGGCGGGGAGGTCGTGTGCGACAACCGTGGTACTGACAAAACAGGTCGGACAAGTTGGACCAGATCCACTCTGTTTGCAAAACTGGCGCACCAGGTCGTACGTCGTTCGTGATCCAGAAGTGATTGGCACGTCCCAGTACGTGGCCACCCAATTCTTGGAGAGACTCACTGTGATCGGATCCGTACTGTGGTTCGTTCCCGTTGTGGCGTCAAGGGATGCGCTCGTCCCATCGGGACTGACCGATGAAATGGTGGTGTCAGGTGGAATCAAGTTCTGAGCATCAGTCACGGTGCTGTAGCGGTCGGCCTGCGTGAACTGAGCTTGAGACGGAGATGTGATCTTCGAGTTTCCGCTCAATACGCCGTCGGAGAAGGTCCGCGTGAGCGTCTCGCCCCACTGCAGACCGAGAAGCGGCGTGCTTGCGTTCTCCAGCGTCGTTGGCCACGAAGGTGAGGTGGTCGGCCAACACTCCCCTCGACCTGAAGGCAAGGTCTGGCTGGTTGTCACCTGCGTCGCACTCTGGACGTCGCGAGCGAACGTCGCGGAGGTCAGATTCGCGTCGGCCGAGCCGGCCACTTTGTTGAAGGTCGTGGTTTCGTTTTGCAGGATGCCCAGAAGGGCGACGACGATGGCACCCACGACGAAGGGGAGAATGACAATGACGATCAGAAGTTCGACGAGTGTGAATCCCTCGTCGCCCCTACGGCCGGTATAGCGTTTCGTCTTGGGGCATAGCCTGCGCAAGACTTTCATGACCGTCCTATTCTCCCCGTGATTCCTGTTTCTTGGCAGTCGAGTGGCCAGCTAGAAAGAGTGGTCGGGCGACGTCGGCTGAACTGAGAGCGCCTGCCGCACCCCCTGAGATCGCTCCCACCGGTCGACAATCTCCCTCTGGATTGTACCAATTGTGCGAACGTCCCGCCACGCTGAGTGCAAAAGCGGGAGGCAAGACTTGTGATGCCCGGGCCCCTGTCGAGCCACCGACGAATGCCGAAGGCTCCGCCAATCGTGATCGGGCCCCAGGGACAGAGCGGCGCGGTGTCACTGCTGGACGAGGGGCATCAATGAGCCAGGGGAGGTCCTTGACGGACCTCCCCTGGTTCGATCACTTGACTTCGGGCACGTTCGAGAACGTCGCGAACAGTGCTCCGCTGACTCGCTTAGTTGAAGGCCAGACAGGGATTCGGGTTGGCGGTGTCGTAGTTCGCCGAAGCGGGAAGAGTCGCCGGGAGCGTTGCGCCCGGCGCGATAGCAAATACCCCGCCGTTTCCGTCCGTCACAATCTGGTAGTGCTGCTTGTTGGGCCCATTCGGCAACTCCCTGAGGAACGATCCGATCGACGCCTGGTTCAACGGAGATGTCCACGCGGATGCCGGCGTGGTCGGCCCAGTTGACGGATTCGCCTCAGTTCCGTTGTTGCCGAGTAGACCGAATACGCCAGCGGCAGTGGCGTTGGTCCAGGTCTGCCCATTGGAAATGTGCGCTACCGCGTCTGTAGACAACGCGGCAGCACCTGGGTAGGCCCCAACTTCAGCTTTGTAGGATTCCAACGCGGTTTCGAATGTCTTCGCGTCGGCATTGCAGCTCGCGGCGACGGCATTGCTCCCCGTCGTGCCAACTGCAAATACCACGATCGCGGCAAGAATGGCCAAGATGATGATGACGATGAGGAGTTCGATGAGGGTGAATCCCCCTTCGTTCCTCTTTTCAATCATTCGATCCCACATGATGACTCCTATTCCCGTTTTTGGTTGAGTGTCGGCCGATTGCCGATTCTTCGAAATCGCCGCTCAGTCGCGGCTGGATCAATGTGTTGAGGGACGTGTCAGGTCGAATAGCGACCCTCCTCGTCGTGATTGGTGCCACTTGTGACCACGAGCCCTCTCATGTGACATGCACCTGGCGGAAGATCCCGTACATCGCGGAGACAAGGGCGATGGCAACGAAGCCCACCACAAGTCCCACGAAGAGAATGACAGCCGGCTCGAACAGGCTGGTGAAGTGCTTCAGCTTGTACTCGAGCTCCTTGTCGAAGTATGACGCCGCCGATCCCAGCTGTTCGTCTAGTGTCCCCGTGCTTTCACCGACGACGAACATGTGTCTGGCCGCGGTGGGAAAGAGGCGTGTCGCCGCCAGGGGAGCGGCCAGCCCCTCGCCTCGGAGCATCGCCTCACGAGCACGGAAGAGTCCCCGCCGGAAGACGGAGTTGGCCGTCGCGTCACCCGTCACCTGAAGCGCGTCAGGAATGGGTACCCCCGCCTCGACCATTGTGTAAAGAATGCGACAGAACCGCTCGAGGATCGCTGTCGTGATCAGATCACCGAGTACGGGAGTCCGAAGGAGAGCCGTATCTCGGAGTTCACGACCTTTTCGTGTCACTGTCATCAACAGGGTAGCGGTTCCGACGAGCACGACGAAGGCGACCAAGACATACCAATCGTTTGTGAAAAAGTTGGCGATGGAGAGCAACATCCGTGTCGGAAGTGGGAGTTTCGCGTTCAGAGACTTGAAGAAGACCTGGAATCGGGGGAGAACGAATCCCGCGATGACAACCACCGCGATGATGGCCATCACCATCACGATTGCCGGGTAGATCAACGCGGAGGTAACCCTCCGCTTCGCCTCCAGATCCCGTTCGATGTATTCGGAAAGCTGATCGAGGACGACATCGAGGTTGCCCGTCATTTCAGCAGATCGGAGTATGCCGAGGTAGTAGGGCGGAAACGCTTCGGGATGTTCGTCCGCCGCTCCAGCGAATGTCTCGCCGGCGCGCAGTGAGTCGGACATCTCGGCGAGGACGCGCTGGAAGACCTTGTCCCCCATCTCGTCCGTCATGACCTCCATGGACTCGAGAACAGGGATGCCGGCCCTCATGAATACCGCCATCTGCCGAGAGAAGTGCATCAGCTCGCGCCGCTTGACCTTCTTCTTGGTGATCTCGAATGTGAGGAGGCCCTTCTTCTCTCGAAGCTCGACCGGCGAAAGATCCTTGGCCAGGAGGGCGCGTCGCGCCATACCCACGGTCAGGGCGTTTTCCAGCCCACTGACTGTCGCTCCATCGGGAGTGGTGGCGGTGAATTTGAACTTGGGCATCAGCGGCTCAGTCCTCAGACCGCGTAGATCGATCGGACGACCTCGGAAATGGTCGTGACGTCCTCGGCGATGAGGCGAATCGCCTCATCCTTCAGGGTTCGCATGCCCTGCGAGATGGCCATGCGTTGCAACTCTTCCTGGGTTGCCCAGCCGACGATCAGTCGCTTGATTTCGGGTGTGAGCCTCATGAGTTCGTAAACGCCGATGCGGTCCTCATAGCCTGTGCCGGCACAGAAATTGCAGCCTAGGCCCTGCCAGAACTCGTCCTTGGCCTCCCCGCCGCCTTCTTCATAGAACGCGAGCTCCTCATCCTTCGGGTTATAGGTCGCCTTGCACCGCTGGCAGATGCGACGCACCAGACGTTGGCTGACCACGGCCACGACAGATGAAGCAATCAGGAAGGACTCGATTCCCATGTCGAGGAAACGGTGAAGGGCGGCAGCTGAGTCCGTGGCGTGGAGGGATGAGAGCACAAAGTGTCCCGTCAGTGCCGACTGCACAGCGATCCGTGCCGTCTCAACATCTCGTATCTCGCCCACCAGAATCACGTCGGGGTCCTGGCGTAGAATTGATTTGAGACCGTCGGCGAATGTGAGACCGGCCTGTTCATTGGTTTGGATCTGATTAATGGTCGGGAAGACGTATTCGACCGGATCTTCGATCGTCATTATGTTTCGACTCGGATCGTCAATCTCGCTCAGCGCGGCGTACAGGGTTGTGGTCTTGCCACTTCCAGTCGGGCCGGCACAGAGAACCATCCCGAAGGGTGCCCTGATGTGACGGGCAAATTGCTCATGGGTGGCGATGGGCATGCCCAGCTCACCCATCCGGTAGAGAGATCGACTCTTGTCCAGGATCCGCAAGACGCACTTCTCGCCCCAAATCGTGGCGACCGTTGCCACACGAATGTCAATCTCACGGCCGTCGATCTCCATCGTGATCTGCCCGTCTTGAGGCCGACGCCGTTCAACGATATTCATTCCCGCCATGATCTTGAGGCGACTGACCAGTGCAGGAGCCATTCCCATTGGCAGCTCGACGGCATCGTGCAGCGATCCGTCGATACGGAATCGGACCCGCAGGTGCTTGTCCTGTGGCTCAAGGTGGATGTCCGAAGCGCGGTCTCGCAGGGCTTGCGTGATGAGCAGATTGACGACCTGCACCACAGGCGCGTCGTCAGCCACAACGGCAACCGTCGCGGAGTCTGGGGTCCTACGACCCAGATCCGTCGCCTCAAAGCTTCGGACGTGCCCCTCAATATTCCCGAGTGCCCTGTAGGCGGCCTCAATCGCTCGTTGGACATCTGATCGCGGAGCAATGACGAGGCGGACGAGGCGCTGGGTCGCCGTGGACAACCGTTCCTGGGTCTCGTCGTTGGGGTCAGCGACGACCACCGTGACGCCCCTGTCATCGACTTCTATGGGAATGGCGATGTTCGCTCTAGCGACGCTCTCTGGAAGGAGGGCAATGGCCTCGGCCGACGGTGTCTGCTTCGACAGATCGACGAAGGGAATCTGGAGCTGATCGGACAAGGCGTGAGCCAGGTCCTTCTCATCGACAGCCCCCTCCTCGACGAGAAGTGTCCCGATCCTCTTCCCAGTTGCTGATTGTTGGAGAAGCGCCTCCGCGAGCTGGGCGTGGCTGATCAGCTGGGCACCGACGAGGAGCTCGCCCAACATGCCGTGGCCCTTCTCACCCTTTCCGGCCCGGGAATCGTCGCGGTCAAAGCTGCCAGTCGCGGCAGGTAGATCGGGCGCAGCATCCCTGCGCAGCTTCATGGAGACCCCCACCGCTTCTTTCCTGTCCTCATCAGGCCAGGACGTAGGCGCTCGTTCCGCAGCGTACTTGCCGTCTCACTTCGTGTCGACAAATTTGTTGTGGCTTGCTGGGCGTCAACAAACCCCCCGAGACCAGGACTCTTCCGGGGGGTGACGACTTCGAATGTGCTTCTGGTCACGACGACCCATGGTGGCCCGTGAGCGTCACACCCCGCCCTATCGGGACTCAACTCTTCGACAACTCATTTTTCCCGCGAGCGCCGAGAAAGACTCGACCGGCCCGACACGGTCGAAGGCAGTTCTCATTTGATCGCAGGCGGGACTTGGATGGAGAAGCGAAACTCTTTCGTTCAGCGTTAGTCCAATGACTCTCAGTAGTGGAACTGGTGGCCCGCCGCTGGATCGAGGGCGAACTCGGAGGTTGGGCCGGCTGAGTGGCAACCCCTCCTCAGGCGATCGGCTGAGGACGTCCCACAGACAGCACCGGAACCCCACGGGTGTTCTGTCGAACGCCATCAAGGCTTGGGTGACCAGCAGCAACCTGACTCTGGCCCAGAAGGACGATCTGCCGGTCAGTCCGGTGTCTGCCTCCGAACGGACGTTGCCGCGGCTCTGCGCCGAGCTCGTGGAGTTGGACGGCAGATAGCGACGATGGGGTGGCCGGGCCAAAGGCTGCAGACCGACGGCGTCGGAGGGGGTCTGGCGCTGCGTTCTGAACCGGCCACCGTCGTCGAGGTTGCTGGTGAGCGAGGTGGCGCCTGGTCTCCGAGCTTCCAGCGTATGCCGACGTTTGCGTTACCGCGCAACGACAGCCCGCCGTCGTCGTTGGGTGCGAATTGGGTCTCAATTGCGTCGGGGGTGAGAAGGACGCCGCAGAGTGAACCCCTGGGTAAACCGCGCCGACCGAAGTCATCACAGATCAAAGAAACAACGACTGCACAACGGAATCCCCGATTCGTCCGATCGTGAGGAGCTCCGGGCAGAGGCGACGAGCGAAGCGCGAGGGGGG
>Ga0307373_10008869_pt1 | contig 15189 bp, 14 predicted proteins | sample OX2MG_FD_202534 | JGI IMG/M metagenome (GOLD analysis project Ga0307373, IMG submission 202534) | Soil microbial communities from Risofladan, Vaasa, Finland - OX-2 | ecosystem: Environmental > Terrestrial > Soil > Coastal area > Acid sulfate soil | place: Finland: Risofladan, Vaasa | collected... | reverse complement strand
GTCGAGATGGTCGTGGACCGAGAAGCTCGCGCCGTCGGCGATCCCGAGCGCGCGCAGGTCGAGCTCCACGAAGCCGGACTGCGGCCAGTCGCTGTCGAGGTTCACGACGCAGATCACGGTGTCGCCCGTCGTCGGATCGCGTTTCGACCAGCAGATCAGCTGCTCGTTGTCCACGTGGTGGAAGTGGAGCGACGCGTCGTGCGCGAACGCCCGGTGCGCGCGCCGTGCCGCGTTCACGCGCGCGACGACGTCGGCGACGCTCCGTGGGTCGTCGAGGTCCCAGTGCCGGATCTCGTACTTCTCGGAGCGCGCGTAGTCGCCGTCCGTGCCGGGCCTCGCGGGACGGTCGAGCAGGAGCTCGAACGGCGGCCCGTAGATCCCGTAGTTCGCGGACAGCCCTGCCGCGAGAACGAGGCGGCCGACGAAGCTCGCGCGGCCGCCGTGCTGCAGGCTCGTCGCGCAGATGTCCGGCGTGTTCGGCCACGCGTTCGGTCGCAGGTACGCGCTCCCCGGCCCGTGCGCGAGCTCCTCGAAGTACTCGGTGAGCTCGCGCTTGGAGTTCCGCCACGTGAAGTACGTGTAGGACTGGTCGAAGCCGACCTTCGCGAGCCGGTGCATGACCTTCGGGCGCGTGAACGCCTCCGAGAGGAAGACCAGGTCCGGCTCTTCGGCCCGCGCCGCCGCGAGCAGCCACTCCCAGAACGCGAACGGCTTCGTGTGCGGGTTGTCGACGCGGAAGATGCGTACGCCGTGCGACGACCAGTGGCGCACGACGCCGAGCAACGCGGCGTAGAGCGCGTCGCGGTCGCGCGTGTCGAAGTCGATCGGGTAGATGTCCTCGTAGCGCTTCGGCGGGTTCTCCGCGCACGCGATCGAGCCGTCCGAGCGGTGCGCGAACCAGTCCGGGTGCTCGCGCACCCACGGATGGTCCGGCGAGCACTGGAACGCAAGGTCGAGCGCGATCTCGACGCCGCGCCCGCGGGCCGCCGCGACGAGCTCGTCGAAGTCCTCGATCGTGCCGAGCTCGGGAGCGACGGCGTCGTGCCCGCCCGCCGCCGAGCCGATCGCCCACGGGCTCCCCGGGTCGCCCGGACCCGCGACCGTCGAGTTGTCCGGGCCCTTTCGCGACGTCGCCCCGATCGGGTGGATCGGCGGAAGGTAGAGCACGTCGAAGCCCATGGAAGCGACGTAGTCGAGGCGCTTCACCAGGTCGCGCAGCGTCCCGGGGCGCCCGGGCTCCGGGCTCGCCGAGCGCGGGAAGCACTCGTACCAGGCCGAGAACGCCGCGATCGGCCGGGACACGAGCACCGACACGCGCGGCGAGGCGATCGCCGAGGCCCCCGGCGGGGCCGCTCGGAGGAGCCCGTCGAGCTCGTCGCACGCGGCGAGCACCCGGGCGAGGTCGCCGGTCCCCGACAACTCGGCCGCCTCGACCGAGAGCGCGCCGACGCGTCCCGCGTCGTGGCGCAGCGGGGAGAACGCGAGCCGGTGCGCGACCTCCGCGAGCAGGGTCGCGCCGCGCGCCGCGTCCTCCGGGTCGAAGGTCCCCGCGTCGACCCTCCGGCGGGCGTCGTGCCGCCAGCCGGCGAGCTCGTCGACCTCGCCGACGACCTCGACCTCGACCGTGCCCGGCTCGTCCACGACGACGTCCGCGGCGAAGCGGTCGTTGCCGACGGGGGCCATCGTGACCGTCGTCCACTGGCGCGCGCCGAGCGCCCGGTGGCGGACGTGCGCGCGCGCGAGCTCGTGGCCGTGGGAGAAGACGTCCGCGCTCACCGTGACGGGAGTGCCCGCGACCGCCTTCGCCGCAAACCTCCCGGCGTCGACGACGGGCGCCAACGCTTCGACGACGACGTGGGACGGGTCCAGTCGCTTCGGAGGCTTCTTCACGACGCGCCGATCGTACCGGGCACGCGCTGGATCAACCGGGCGATCCGCTCGGGGAGCGTGGCGAGGGCGAAGTGCCGGCGGGCGACCGCCGCGTTGCGCTCGAGGATCGAGGTGTCCGGCCGGGCGAGCCACGCGGCGATCGGTCCGGGGGAGCCGACGTCGAACCACGTGAAGCCGAAGCGCCGCAGCTCGCGCCCGACCGGGTACGGCCCGATCGCGAGCGGGCGCAGGTGGGTCGCGGACTCGACCGACGGGTTGCCGAACCCCTCCCAGGTCGAGGGGAGCACGACGAGGTCGCACGCCGCGTACGCGTCCGCGGTCACCTGGCCGGCGCGAGCCGGTCCCGGGCCGTGGACGACGGGCACGCGCGCCGAGCGGAGCGCACGGTCGAGCTCGCCGTCGTAGCCGTCCTCGGCGGGACCGAGCAACCAGTACGTCGCGCCGAGCCGCTCGGCGAGCGCGATGCCAGCGGGCACGGCCTTGCGGGCGATCGCCCGCGTGGGCTGGAGCACGAGCCGCTCGGTCGGGCCCACGCCCGCCCGCGCGCGCGTCTCGTCGCGACGCCCGGGCGGCGGGTCGGAGTCGAACGTGTTGTAGCAGGTGACGGCCGAGAAGCCGTGCGCCGCGAGCTCGGTCGTCGAGCGTCGGTTCACGCAGACGTGGAGCCACGCCGGGTCGTCCGGCGGCGGGCCGAGGAGCGCGAGTTGCCGCCGCTGGGACGCCAGGTCGTGGTGGTGGAGGAGCGCAGGACGCCCGGCGAGCGCCGAGGCGACCGCCTGCGCCGCGGCAGGGTTGAGCGGGAGCGAGCAGAGGTTCTCGACGACGACGAGGTCGGCGTCCGCGAGCGCGTCGCGGAGCTCCGCGGGATCCGGAGGATCGCCTGCGGTCGCCGCGAGCCCGGGGAGGAGCACGTCGGCGGTGCCCTCGCCCGCGATCGTGCGCACGGCGCAGCCGAGGCTCGCGAGCGCCGCCGTCCACTTCGCGGCCTCGACCGCGACGCCGTCGGTGCCGCCGAGCCGGAACGAGCAGACGGCGACCGTGCGAGGCATCCGCATACGGCGCAACCTACCCGGTCGCCGACGGGCGCCATCCTTGCGGTGCCCGGTCCGGGGCCCTAGAACAATGCGGTGGAAAAGCGAGCGCTCATCACCGGCATCACCGGACAGGACGGCTCCTACCTCGCCGAGCTGCTGCTCAACGAGGGCTACGAGGTGGCCGGGATGGTGCGGCGCACGAGCAGCCCGAACCTCGAGCGCGTCGAGCACGTGCGCGACCGCATCCACTTCCTTCCCGGTGATCTGCTCGACGAAGGATCGATCGTGTCCGCGCTCCGGGAGTTCGCGCCGACCGAGTTCTACAACCTCGCGGCTCAGTCGTTCGTGACGACCTCCTGGAACCAGCCGATGTTCACGGGGGAGGCGACCGCGCTCGGCGTCACCCGTGCGCTCGAGGCCGTGCGGCAGGTCGACCCCGGAATCCGCTTCTACCAGGCGAGCTCGTCCGAGATGTTCGGCAAGGTCCGAGAGGTCCCGCAGACCGAGCTCACGCCGTTCTACCCGCGAAGCCCGTACGGCGTCGCGAAGGTCTACGGCCACTGGATCACGATCAACTACCGCGAGAGCTACGACATCTACGCGTGCTCGGGGATCCTGTTCAACCACGAGAGCCCGCGCCGCGGCCTCGAGTTCGTCACGCGCAAGGTCACGAACGGCGTCGCGCGGATCCGTGCGGGCCTCGACAGCGAGCTACGGCTCGGGAACCTCGAGGCGAAGCGTGACTGGGGCTTCGCGGGCGACTACGTCCGGGCCATGTGGCTCATGCTCCAGCAGGACACGGCGGACGACTTCGTCGTGTCGACCGGCGAGACCCACTCGGTGCAGGAGCTCTGCGAGGTCGCGTTCGCGCGCGCCGGCCTCGACTGGACCGCGCACGTGGTCGTCGACGAGCGGTTCTTCCGGCCGGCCGAGGTCGACCTGCTCGTCGGGAGCGCCGAGAAGGCCCGGCTCCGCCTCGGCTGGGAGCCGGAGGTCGGCTTCGCGGAGCTCGTCGAGATGATGGTCGACGCGGACATCGACCGCTTGGCGAGCTAGGCGCGCCCGGGCGCGCCGCTCGCGACCGGGGCGACTTGGTGCGCCGCTCGCGACCGGGGCGACTTGGTGCGCCGCTCGCGACCGGGGCGACTTGGTGCGCCGCTCGCGACCGGGGCGACTTGGTGCGCCGCGCCGCGTACGCCCTACCATGGACGTCTCCCCATGACGCCCGTCATCCGCCTCCACGAGGCCGTATCGCTCTCCGATCGGTTCCCGCTCCTCGCCGGCGTGACCCTCGAGGTCGCGGAGGGGGAGGTCGTGCACCTGCGCGGGCCGAACGGCGCGGGGAAGTCCAGCCTGCTTCGCGCGTGCGCCGGGCTCGAGCAGGTCGTGTCCGGCGTCGCGACGGTCCTCGGGCACGACCTCACGGTCGACCGGCAGTCGGTCCGTCGCGAGGTCGGCCTCCTCGGGCACGCGACGTCGCTCTACGACGAGCTCACGGTCGAGCACAACGTGCGCTTCGCCGTGCGCGCCTCGCGCGCCCGGCCCGACGGGGTCGAGGCGTCGCTCGCCCGGCTGGGCCTCGATGGGCGGCTCCGCACGACGCCCGTGCGAAAGCTCTCCGCGGGCCAGCGCCGGCGCGTCGCGATCGCGGTGCTCGTCGCGCGCCGCCCCCGGCTGTGGCTGCTCGACGAGCCGCACGCGGGACTGGACGGGGACGGGCGCGACCTGCTCGACGAGCTCGTGCGCGCAGCGAGCGACGCCGGCGCGACGGTCCTACTCGCGTCGCACGAGCTCGAGCGCGCGAGCGCGGTCGCCGACCGCGTCGTCACGATCTCGGGCGGCCGGGTCGTCCCGGGGCCGGTCGAGGCAGGGACGGGCGACGGCGCGGCAGCCGGTGGGCCGGACGCCGGCGAGCCCCGCGCCGGCGGGCGCGGGGCGACGGCGCTCGTCCGCCCGGTCGCGCCGCTGCCGGCTCCGCCGACTGCGGCAGGAGCCGATACGGGGGCCGGCTGCGATGTGGCGTGACGCGCTGCTCGTCGCGGGCAAGGACCTGCGGATCGAGGCGCGCTCGAAGGTCGCGCTCGGCCAGGTCGCGCCCTTCGCGGTCGTCGTGCTCGTGCTGTTCGGTCTCGCGCTCGGGCCCGCGGTCGGCGCGGGCTCCGTGCTCTTCGCGGCCACCGCAGGGCTGTTCTGGATCACCGTGCTCCTCGCGACCGTGCTCGCGGTCCAGCGGAGCTTCGCGCTCGAGGCGGTGGACGGCGCGAGCGACGGGCTGCGGATGTCCGGGCTCGACCCCGCGGGGATCTTCGTCGGCAAGGCCGCCGCGGTGACCTGCGAGCTGCTCGCGCTCGAGGTCCTGCTCGCCGGCGTCGCGTCGCTGCTGTTCGACCGGCACCTCGCGGGCTTCGCGGTGCTCGTCGCGAGCAGCGTCGCGGCCACGGTCGGGCTCGTCGCGATCGGCACGATCTACGGCGTCGTGTCGATCGGCTCGCACCAGCGCGAGACGCTGCTCCCGCTGCTGTTCTTCCCGATGGCGGCCCCGGTCCTCCTCGCGGCGACGAAGGCCTGGGACGGGGCGCTCGCCGGCGCGGGACGCCACGGCTCGGGCTGGCTCGACGTGCTCGCCGTGTTCGCGGTCGCCTACGTTGCCATCGGGACCGTGGCCTTCGGTCCGCTACTGGAGGACGCGTGAGCCTCACCTCGACACCTTCGGTCGCGGACCGGTCCGCCCCGGCGGCGGGCGCGACGGGGACGACCCCGGGCCCGCCCGCCCGCCCGCCACGGTCCGCCCCGTCGGCCCGTGCGCGAGTGGGGGTGCGGCTCCTCGGTGTCGCCGCGCTCGCGGCGATCGTCGCCGACGTCGTGCTCGGCCTGTGGGTCACGCCTCCCGACGAGTTCATGGGGAACCTCGTGCGGCTCCTCTACATCCACCCCGCCCTCGCGTGGGTGATGTACGTCGCGTACGGGGTCTCGTTCCTGTCGAGCCTGCTCTACCTCTGGCGGCGGACGTGCGCGGCGCGCTGGGACCGCCTCGCCGGGGCCTCCAGCGAGGTCGGCGTCGTGTTCACGGGCCTCACGCTCGTGACCGGCTCGATCTGGGGGCGTCCGACCTGGGGTGCGTGGTGGACCTGGGACCCACTGCTCACGACCACGGCGCTGCTGTTCGTCCTCTACCTCGGCTATCTGGCCGTGCGCCGCATCCCGGGCGACGCCGAGACGCGCGGCCGGCGTTCCGCGATCGCCGCGCTCGTCGCGTTCGTCGACGTGCCGATCGCGTACTTCTCGGTCCTGTGGTGGCGGAGCCTGCACCAGACCCCGACCGTCGACAACCCGATCAACGGCAAGACGGCGATCCACGGATCGATGGCGTGGACGCTGCTGCTCAGCTTCGTCGCGTTCTCGCTCGCGTACCTCTGGCTCGTCGTGCACCGCTGTCGCCTCGCCGTCCTCGCGGAGCGCGAGGAGCACGAGGGCCTGCTGCTCGCGATCGAGCAGCGCCACGCGGAGGCCGGGGACGTCCCGCGATGAGCGGCTACGTCGAGGCCGGGTACGTGATCGGGCTCGGCACGCTCGCGGGCTACGCGTCGCTCCTCGTCGCGCGCGAGCGCGCCGCGAGGCGCAGGCTCGCGCGCCTCGAGCCCGTGCCGCGCGAGCAGGACGCGGCGGGCGCCCCCGGCGCCGGCGCGACGTGAGCCCCCGATGAGCGCGGCGTCGCCGCCCACCGCTGAGACGCGCGGCGGCGCGCCGGGCGCGCTCGCGGGCGATCCCGTCGGCGATGCGACGGCGCGCGACGCCGCGGTCGCGGCGGTCCGCGCGTCGCGCGCGCGCCGGACACGCCGCCGCCTCGTGCTCGCGGGCCTCCTGCTCGCGGCTGCGCTCGGCTTCCTCGTGTTCAAGGTGCTCACGTCCGCGATCGTCTACTTCAAGACCGCGAGCGAGGCGGTCGCGTCCCGGGCGCAGCTCGGCAACTCGACGTTCCAGATCGAGGGGCTCGTGGTCAAGGGATCGGTGCGCTCGCTCGGCCCGGACCGGATCGACTTCACGATCGCGTCCGGTGCGGCGCGCGTGCGCGTCGAGAACACCGGCGCGCCGCCGCAGCTGTTCCAGCCGGACGTGCCGGTCGTGCTCGTCGGGCACTTCGTCGGGTCGGGGGACCGCTTCGCGTCCGACCAGATCCTCGTGAAGCACTCGAACGCGTACATCGCCGCGCACCCCGGCCGGGTCCGCGGCGCCGGCGGCAAGGTCGTCCGGTGACCGGCGCGCGCACGGGACCGGGCGCCCGGGTCCCGACGTGAACGCGGCGCTCGGCCACGCGGGTGTGCTCCTCGCGCTCCTCGCGGCGTGCGCGGGGATCGTCACGATCTCGGCGGGCCTCGTGACGGGCCGGTCGGCGCCGCTCGAACGGGCGCGTGTCTATCCCTACCTGGTGCTCGGCGGCCTCGTCGTCGCGACCGTGGCCATGGAGCGCGCGCTCGTCACGCACGACTTCTCGATCGCGTTCGTCGCGCACGACAACTCGCGCGAGACGCCGCTGCTCTACAGCGTCACGGGGATGTGGTCGGCGCTCCAGGGGTCGATCCTGCTCTGGGCGCTCGTGCTCGCCGGCTACGTCGCGTTCGCCGCGCACCGCTTCCGGCGCCGTGCCGCGGACCCGGTCGTCGCGTGGGCGCTGCTCGTCTGCCTCGTCGTCGCGACCTTCTTCCTCGCGCTCATGCTCGGTCCGTCCGACCCGTTCGCCGCGACCCCGGGCGCGGTCCCCGCGGACGGCACCGGCCCGAACGCGCTCCTCCAGGACAACCTGCTCATCGCCTTTCACCCCGTCTTCCTCTACCTCGGGCTCGTCGGGTTCACGGTGCCGTTCGGGTTCGCGATCGCGTCGCTCGTCACCGGGCGGGTCGGGGAGGGTTGGCTGTCCGAGACGCGGCGTTTCACGCTGTTCGCGTGGGCCTTCCTCACGGTCGGGATCGTCCTCGGGGCGTGGTGGTCGTACCAGGAGCTCGGTTGGGGCGGATTCTGGGGGTGGGACCCGGTCGAGAACGCGGCGCTCCTGCCGTGGCTCACGGGCACGGCCTACCTCCACTCGGCGATGGTGCAGGAGCGCCGGGGGCTGCTTCGCGTGTGGAACCTCTCGCTCCTCGTCGCCACGTTCTCCCTCACGATCCTCGGGACGTTCCTCACACGCTCGGGGATCACGCAGTCGGTGCACTCGTTCTCGAGCTCGGGCGTCGGTCCCGCGCTGCTCGGCCTGTTCGCCGCAGCCGTCACCGCGGGGGTCGGCCTCATCGGGTGGCGCGGCGACCGGCTGCGCTCGCCAGGCTCGATCGACTCGCCGGTCTCGCGAGAGGGCGCGTTCCTCGTGAACAACCTGCTGTTCGCGGCCTTCGCGGCGGTCGTGCTGCTCGGGACGGTCTTCCCGCTCGTCCTCCAGGCGCTCGACAACCAGGCGCTCAGCATCGGCCGGCCGTTCTTCGACGCCTTCACGGTCCCGATCGGCCTCGCGCTCCTGTTCTTCATGTCCGTCGCTCCCGCGCTCCCGTGGCGCAAGGCCGCGCCCGGCGTCCTTCGTGCCCGGCTCGCGGTCCCCGCGTGGATCGCCGCGCTCGTCCTCGTCGGCTGCGTCGCGGGTGGCGTGCGCGGCCTCACGCCCCTCGTCGCCTTCACGCTCGGCGCGTTCGCCGCGTCCGTCGCGGGCCGGCAGCTGGTGCTCGCCGCACGCGCCTCGCGCCGGCACGGCACCGGCGCGTGGCGGGGCGTCGTCGGGCGCGCGAACGGCGGCATGGTCGTGCACATCGGCATCGTGCTGATCGCGGTCGGGCTCACGGCGGCGACCTCGTACGCGCACAGCACCGAGCTCGCGTTCCGCCCCGGGCAGACGCTCCGCTTCGACGGGCACGTGCTCACCTTCGAGCACTGGTCGCGCGTCGTCACGCCGAGCGAGGTCGCGTACACCGCGGTGTTCCGCGTCGACGGCGGCCGATTCGCTCCGGGGATCGGCAGCTTCAACGGGAGTGCGGAGGGCACCGACATCCCCGCGGTCGACTCGTCGCTCGTCGACGACGTCTACCTGAGCGTCGGCAACGCGCCGTCCTCGCCGCGACCCGGGCAGGGGGTCACGGTGGACGTCTACGTCCAGCCGCTCGTGCTCTGGCTCTGGGTGGGCGGCGCGGTCACCGCCGCGGGAGCGGTCCTCGCCGCGATCCCCGGGCGCCGCCGCCGCCCGACCGATCCCTCGTCGGTCGCGCTCCCCGAGCTCGCGGACGTGCGGCGCGTTCCGGCCGCGAGCACCGCATGAGGCTGCGCACGGGCGCGCCGGCGGGCGTGGCGGACGGCGCGCCGCGCCGCACGCACCGGGCGCGCAACTCGGCGCTCGCGGTCGGCGCGCTCGCCGCGGTGCTCGTCGCGGTCCTCGCGACGCGCTCCGTGCCGCCGGGATCCGCCGCGTACACGCCGCTCGGGGGCAAGCCGGCCCCGCCGATATCGGGAACGAGCCTCGTCGGGGGCCGGCACGTGAGCCTCGCGGCGCTGCGCGGCCGGTACGTGCTCGTGGACTTCTTCGCGAGCTGGTGCGTGCCCTGCCAGGAGGAGGTCCCGCAGATCGAGCGCTTCCTCTTCGAGCACCGGGCCCGGCACGACGTCGCGGCACTCGGCGTGGACATCGACGAGAACGCGGCCGACGGGCGGGCCTTCCTCGAGCAATACGGCGTCACGTGGCCGTCGATCGAGGATCCGAGCGGAGCGGCGAGCGTCTCGCTCGCCTACAGCGTGGTCGACCCTCCCGAGTCCTACCTCGTCGCGCCCGACGGGACCGTCGTCGCGAAGATCGTGGGCGGCGTGACCGTGTCGATCCTCGACCACCTCGTCGCGCAGGCCCGCGCGGTCGCCGGACTCTCGGGCGCGCGGTCGCGGTGAGCGCGTCGCGGGCGCCAGGGGCGGCCGGGAGGCCGTGGCGCGAGTCGGGGGGCGCCGGCCCGGCGGCGCTGCTCGCACGGCGCTCGAGCTGGCTGCTGCTCGCCGTCGTCGTGGCCGTGGCGCTCGCGCTCGGAAGCGCGCACCGCGGGCCGGAGACTGACGCCGCGCGCATCGCGTACCTCGACGGGATCATCAAGTGCCCGGTGTGCGCGAACGTCTCGATCGCCCAGTCCGACGCGCAGCAGGCGGTGAACCTCCGGGCGAAGGTCGCGGCGCTCGTGCACGGCGGGCGCAGCGACGCCGAGGTCGAGGCGTACGTCGTCGCCCGCTTCGGGACGACCGAGCTGCTCCGACCCTCGAACCCCGTGCTGTGGATCCTGCCGGTCGCTGGTGGCGCCGTGGCCGCCGCCGCCCTCGGCGTCGTGCTCGTGCGGCGGCGTGGGAGCGGCCGCGGGACCGTCGCCGGGCCAGGTGACGAGTCGCTCGTGTCCGCCGCCCTCGCCGATCGCGCGCGTGTCGCCCCCGGGCACCCCGGCGCGACGGGAGGGCCATGAGCGCTCCGCGCGGGCCGGGCCGGCGCGCCGAGCAGCTCGCGACCGAGCGGGACGTGCTGCTCGCGTCCATCGAGGACCTCGACCGTGAGCACGCGGCGGGCGACATCGGCGACGACGACTACGCCGCGATCCGCGCCCGCTACGTCGCACGGGCGGCCGACACGCTGCGGGCGCTCGCGCCACCCGAATCGCCCGACGGCCCCGAAGGCGCGGGATCCCCGCCGGCGCTCCCGACCGTCCGGGGCGAGGCGCACGGCCCCGCGGGCGCGCGCGCCGGCAGGCGACCGTTCGGCCGGCGCGCCCGCACGTACCTCGGCCGGCGCCGTGTCCGCGGCGTGCTCGGCGTGCTCGGCGCGGTCTGCGCGGCCGGCCTCGTCGCGGTCGCCGCGGCCCACTTCGCGGGTGTGCGCCTGCCGGGCCAGTCGGCGACCGGGTCGGTGAGCCTCACGTCCGCAGCGCAGGTGCGCCAGGAGCTCGACCAGGCGTCGCTGCTCGCGTCTGCGGGGGAGCTCGACAAGGCCGTCGCGCTCTACGACACGATCCTCGCCTCCGTGCCGCACCAGCCCGAGGCGCTCGCGCACAAGGGCTGGTTCGTCCGTCTCGCCGGCGTCGGGCGGCGCTCCGCGGTCGCGGTCGCGGACGGCGACGCGCTGCTGCGCACGGCGGTCGCGGTCGCGCCCGGCTACGCGGAGGCGCGCGCGTTCGACGCGATCGCGCTCTTCGAGGACCGCCACGACGTCCGCGGCGCGGTCGCGCAGCTCGCGGCGATGCTGCGCGACCGTCCCTCCGCGACGCTGCTCGGGGCCGTCGGGGGCGAGGCGGTCCGGATCTACGCCGCGGACCACCGACGCGCGCCGGGCGAGCTGCGGCGAGCCGCCGCGGCGACCGGAGCGTCGCCGCCGGCACGGCCGTCCGCGAGCTGAGCCGCTCAGGCGGTCGTCGGCGCGAGGTCGCGCAGGCGGCGCACGACCTCGGCGAATCGCCGAGCGAACGCCTCGACGTCGTCGTCGGTCGTCGACCAGCCGACCGAGACGCGGATCGAGCGGTGCGCGTCGACGCCCATCGCCTCGAGCACCGGTGACGGCTCGAACGCCTCGGACGAGCACGCCGAGCCCGAGTGGACGGCGACGCCCGCCTGGTCCAGCCCGAGCAGGACCGCCTCGGCCTCGACGCCCGCGACGCCGAAGCAGACGATGTGCGGCACCCGGTCGTCGGTGTCGCCGTACGCGACGACGCCCTCGATGGCGAGCGCGGCGGCGAGCAGCGCGTCGGTCCGCCCGCGCTCGTGCGACGCGGCCTCGTCGATCGCCCCCGCGGACGCGAGCGCACGGGCGACGGCCCCGAACGCGAGGATCCCCGGCACGTTCTCCATGCCCGCCCGGCGGCCCCGCTCCTGGTCGCCGCCCACGAGCAGCGGCGCGACGCGCACCGGCCGCCGGACGACGAGCGCGCCGACTCCGGGCGGGCCGCCGATCTTGTGCGCGCTCACGGACACGAGATCCGCCCCGAGCGCGGCGGCGTCGACGCGCACGTGGCCGAGCGCCGAGCACGCGTCGACGTGGACGGCGACGCCGTGGCGGTGGCTGAGCTCGACGACCGCCGCGACCGGCTGCACGGTCCCGACCTCGTGGTTCGCCCACTGGCAGTGGACGAGCGCCGGCCGGGACCGCCCGGCGCGCTCGACGAGCGCGTCCTCGAGGCGCTCGAGGTCGATCCGGCCGACGCCGTCGATCCCGACCTCGACGACCTGCCCACAGCGCCGGGCCGCGAGGCGCACCGCGGCGTGCTCCGCGGGCGAGACGATCATCGGCCCCGGCGCCGCCGCGCCGTCACGGACGCGCGAGCACGCCGTGTTCGCCGCCTCGGTGCCGCCGGAGGTGAACACGACCTCGCGCGGCCGCGCGCCGAGCAGCGCGGCGACGTCGTTGCGAGCGTGCTCGACGGCGTCGCGAACGACGTGCCCCTCGACGTGCTGGCGCCCCGGGTCCCCGTAGGTACCCGAGCGCGCCCATCCGGCGATCGCGTCGGCGGCCTCCGGGCGCAGTGGCGAGCTCGACGCGTGGTCCAGGTAGTGCCGCGAGCTCAACGGCGCGTCGGGGGGCTCAGCCCGCGACGCTCGCGCACGAGTCGTCTCCGAGCGCGCGCGAGGACATCTGCACGGGGATCTCGTCGCCACACAGGCCGGTGAGCAGGCCCTGCACCATCCCACGGTCGACCGAGCAGAGCACGGGGTGGCGCGCGACGACCTCGCCGAACGGGCAGTGGTCGCGCACGATCGCCGTGCCGGGCCCCCGGACCTCGGTGTGGGCCGCGAAGCCGTGCGCGGTGAGGGAGTCGGCGATCGCGAGCATCGCCGCGCGCATCGACCGCTGCTGGTCGCCGGGAGCCATCTGGGCCGCGAGCGAGCGGCCGTACTGCTCGCCGACGTCGTAGGCCATGCGCGAGGCGACCTCGGGCTCGAGCAGGTCGAGCGCGCGCACGAGGAGCGTGACGACGAGCTCGTCGGGACGCGGCGGCGCGGGGAGCGCCGCGGAACGCGGCGATCGGCGGTAGCGCTTCGCCGGGCGCCCCGCGCCCGACCCGCCGTGGTCCAGGGACACCTCGAGGTAGCCGCCCGCGGCGAGCTTGTCGAGGTGGTGGCGCGCGACGTTCGGGTGGAGCGCGAACCGGCGCGCGATCTCCGCGGCGGTCACCCCGTCGGAGTCCCGTGCGTGAAGGAAGATCTGCCGCCTGGTCGCGTCCCCGAAGGCGGAGGTGACCGCCGCGACGACCGCGGAGAAGGACTCGTCGTCGGGAACGGCCCGGCCGCCGAGCGCCGCCCCGTCCCGCGTGCTCCGGGCGCCGGCCGCGCCCACGGCCGGCGGGTCCGCGACGTCGTCCACGGGGCTATCGTACCGGCGGCGGTGTCCGGCGGACGCTCCGGCGCCTGGCGCCCACGCGACGACCGGGGCACGGGCTCGAGATGGGGCGCGCGATGGGTCGCAGATCACGGGATGACGTCGACGAGGAGCTGCTCGCCGCGCTCGCCCCTGTCGTCGACCCGGGCCTGTTCCACACGCTCGGCGAGCTCGGGACCGTCCGGCGCGCGGCACGTCGTGAGGCGGGCGCTGAGGTCCTCGTCGCGGTGCCGGTCGAGCGGTACCCGGCCGCGGACGAGCTACGCGGCGCCGTGGCGCGCGCGCTCTCGCCGCTCGTCGGCGGCGAGCTCTCCGTCGAGCTCCAGGCGATGACCGAGGACGAGCGGTCGACGCTCGAGGTGCGGCTCCGCGAGCTCGACGCGGACGGCGCCGGCGAGGCGCCGGCCGGTGGCGGCACGCCGCACGGCAGCCCCGGCGCGCGGACGAGCCCGCTCGCCGCGTCGCGCAGTCGCACGCGCGTGCTCGCGATCGCGTCCGGCAAGGGCGGCGTCGGCAAGTCGACGGTCACGGTGAACCTCGCGGTCGCGCTCGCCCGCGCGGGGCACGCGGTCGGCCTGCTCGACGCGGACATCACGGGATTCTCGGTCCCGCGCATGCTCGGCGTCGACCACCCGCCGATCCTCGTCGGGCGGACGATCGTGCCGCCGGTCGTCCACGGCGTCCGTACGATGTCGACCGGCTTCTTCGTCGACGAGGACAAGGCGGTCGCGTGGCGGGGCCCGATGCTCCACAAGGCGCTCGAGCAGTTCCTGCTCGACGTCCACTGGGGTGCCCCGGACTTCCTCGTCGTCGACATGCCGCCCGGCACGGGCGACGTCGCGCTCTCGGTCGCCCAGCAGCTCCCGCGCGCCGAGCTGTACGTCGTGACGACCCCGCAGCCCGCCGCGCAGCGCGTCGCGCAGCGAGCCGGCGCCCTCGCTCGCCAGCTCCGGCTGCCCCTTCGCGGGGTCGTCGAGAACATGTCGTGCTTCGTGACCCCGGACGGCGTGCGATACGAGCTGTTCGGCTCGGGTGGTGGAGCGGCGCTCGCGAGCGCGCTCTCGGTGCCCCTGCTCGCGCAGGTCCCGCTCGTGCCGGAGGTCCGCGAGGGCGCGGACGACGGGCGCCCGGCGGCCGTCGTGGACCCGGACGGCGAGGTCGCGGCCGTGTTCGCCGCGCTCGCGGCGCGGATCGTGGAGCTCGGCCCGGCCCGCGTCTACCGCTCGGAGCTCAGCGTCTCCTGAGTCCGGCAGCACGGCGTGATCCGGGTGGGGGTGTCCCGAGCCGCCGCAGCGCGTTGGGAGGCGTCGGAGAGGCGCGAGCCGAGGACGGTGTCGAGCGCCACGCGCTGGCGACGGCTCGCCCCATCACCATCCCGGGTTCAGGCGGGCGAACGGCACGGTGACGCACGCGACGGGCGCGCCTCCGCGGGCGTCGATCACGACCGAGCCGGCCCGCTGGCCCGTTCCGATCCCCCAGTCGCGCACGATCGCCGCGCTCGCCGCGCCCGACGGGCCCGTGCGGAAGGCGAGCGGGAGCTCGTTCGCGTCGTACTGGCCCGACGCGGGCGAGTTCATGAACGGCGCGCCGGCCGAGGACGGGACCGCGCCGCACCGGGAGACGTGCACGAGCGCGCGGTACGACGCGTCCGGCGCGAGCCCGCGGACCGCGAGCCGGACGGTCACCCCGCCGAGGTCGTTCGCGAGCTCGGTGACGCGGACCCAGCTCCCGACGGGCACCCATCTCCGGTCGTAGGCGACCGCGTCCGTGCGCGAGGGATGCGCGCGGTATCCGGCGGTCGTCGCGAAGCGGGCCTGCACGCTGCGGGAGGGTAGGTTCGCCGCGGTCCCCGCCGTCGCGACCGCGAGGACCGCGAGCTGGGGGGCGAGCGCGAGCATCGATCGG
>Ga0307373_10008866_pt1 | contig 15193 bp, 9 predicted proteins | sample OX2MG_FD_202534 | JGI IMG/M metagenome (GOLD analysis project Ga0307373, IMG submission 202534) | Soil microbial communities from Risofladan, Vaasa, Finland - OX-2 | ecosystem: Environmental > Terrestrial > Soil > Coastal area > Acid sulfate soil | place: Finland: Risofladan, Vaasa | collected... | reverse complement strand
GATAGATCGCCTCCAACCCGGTGGCGGCGGCGAGCTCCCCAAGGATCGGCCTGACGATTGGTCCCAGCCGCAAAGCAAGTGCGATCGCAAGATAGTCGCCCTTCCCGGGCTGATTGAGGCGCCGGGGCGGCTACGACTGACCGCCGAAAAGCCTACGCCTAGCTGAGATTCCTCCATACCTATGAGACACCCGCACCTAGGGTGGCGGCATGCCGAACGCGTCCCACGACTCAGCTGATCCCTAGCGGTGGACCGTCCTCCGCGCGGCCTCCACCACCCTCCCCGTTGACGGCAGCCAGGCCGTTTCCATAGAGGCCGGCGGGTACGGCGTGTCATAGGAGGTCACCCGGGCGATCGGAGCGTCGAGCGAATAAAACGCCTCCTCCTGGATGGTGGCCACGACCTCGGCGCCAAAACCGGCGGACAGCGGCGCCTCGTGGACGACGACGCAGCGCCCGGTCTTGGTCACCGAGGCGACCATCGACTCGACGTCGAGCGGCACCAGCGAGCGGAGATCCAAGACCTCCGCCGAGATGCCCTCCTCGGCCAGCTTCACCGCCGCCTGCTCGCAGGTCTCGACCGCGGCGCTCCACCCGATGATGGTCAGGTGCTCCCCCTCGCGCACTATCCGCGCCTTCCCGAAGGGCACCGTGTAGGCCTCGTCGGGCACCTCGGCTCGTCCCTTGCGATAGAGCCGCTCGGGCTCGATGTAGAGGACGGGGTCGGGGTCTCGGATCGCCTCGATCAGCATGCCCTTGGCGTCGTAGGGGTTGCTCGGCATCACCACCTTGATCGCCGGCGACTGCACGAACTGGGCCTCCAGGGAATCGGCATGGAACTCGGGCGTCTTGGTGCCCCCGCCCATCGGCGCCCTCACCGTCACCTGCGCCGGAAAGCGGCCGCGGGAGCGATAGCGAAAGCGGCCGAGCTGCTGGCCGAGCTGGTGGAAGGCCTGGTGGGAGAAGCCGAGGAACTGGAGTTCGGCCACGGGGATCATCCCCGAGATGGCGAGGCCGATGCTCGAGCCGACGATCGACGCCTCGGCGAGCGGCATGTCGAACACGCGCTGGCGGCCGAACTTCTCGATCATCCCGTCGGTGGTGCGGAAGACGCCCCCGAGTCGGCCGACGTCGAGCCCGAGCACCATGACGCGGTCGTCCTCCTCCATCTCGTGGAGGATTGCCGCCCGGATCGCCTCGATGATCGTCAGCTCGGCCACGGCTACTTGGGAAGCCTGCCCAGCATCTCGTCGCGCTGGCGGGCCAGCCGCGGGCTGAGGTCCGAATACACGTTGTCGAAGATCTGCGAGGGCTGAGGCGGAGGCGCCTTCTGGGCGTCTGCGACGGCGTCATCGATCTCCTTCGCGGCGGCCTCCTTGAACTCCCGCTCGGTCTCCTCGCTCCACAACCCGCGCTCGCGGAGGTAGGCCTCGACGCGGTCGATGGGATCACGCTGCCGCGCCTCGTCGAGGTCCTTCGGGTCCTGGTAGCGGCTCGGGTTGTCGGTGGTGTTGTGGAACGACATCCGGTAGGTGACGGCCTCGATGAGGGTGGGGCCATCGCCCCGGCGGGCGCGGTCAACGGCCTCTTTGGTCACCTCGTAGACGGCCAGCAGGTCGTTGCCGTCCACGACCCGGCCCGGGAAGCCGTAGCCGGCGGCGCGGTCGGAGAATTGCCTGGCGGCCGACTGGTAGGCACGTGGGGTGGAGATCGCCCACTGGTTGTTCTGGAGGAAGAAGACGATCGGCGACCCGGTGACGCCGGCCAGGTTGCAGGCCTCGTGGAAGTCCCCCTCCGAGGAGGCGCCCTCGCCTAGGTAGGTGACGACCGCGCCCTCCTTGCCCTGGATCTTGAGGCCCCAGGCGATTCCCACGGCGTGCGGCAGCTGGGCCGCCAGAGCCACCTGGGTGGGCAGCATCTTCACATCGTCGGGGATCCGCCCCGCGACCGGGTTGCCGCTCAGGTTGAGGATGTGCTTGCTGAGCGGCAGGCCCCACATGAGGTAGGCCGGCAGTTCGCGGTACTGCGGGACCAGCCAGTCGATCTTGGGATCGAAGGCCATCGCGGACCCGACCACGGCGGCCTCCTGGCCGAGGACCGGGGAGAAGACCCCGAACCGGCCCTGCCTCTGGAGCGCCGTCGCCTTGGCGTCGAAGGCGCGGCTCAGGATCATCCAGCGCAGCGCTTCGAGGACGAACTCGTCGTCGAGCGCCGGCTTGGCGCCCTCGCGAAGCTTGCCCGCCGGATCGAGCACCTGGTAGACGCCGTCCTCACTCACCTGGCAATTATCTCGCCTCCACCGACCGCATCCCACCCTCCCTGGAGGCTGACCGGGCTGATGGGTCCAGTTTGGCTGCCGCGGTCAACTGTTCCGGTTGTGGCACGGTGGCTCTTTCTACGAGCGGAAAACCCCACCCGAGACCGGAGCCGGAGCCGGGGCCTTGTCGTGATGTTCAGTCCTCGACCGCTAGCAGCACCTTGCCCATCGTCGCCCGGCTCCCGACCAGCCGATGGGCCTCCGCCGCCTCCGCCAGCGGCAGCACCCTGCCGATCGGCGGCCGCAGCTTGCCCGAGCGGATGAGCTCGATCCCCTCGACGCTGGTCTCGAGGAAGAGCGCGGGGTCGCGCCCACGCAGGGCGCCCATGCTGAAGGGAAAGACTCCGACCCCAAGCATCCGCAGCACGCCCACGGTAGGGATCTGCTGGACCTGGCCGGAGGCCGAGCCGATGCACACCATCCGGCCGAACACCGCCATCGAGTCGACGGCCCGCGCGAAGACGTCGCCGCCGACCATGTCGACCATTACGTCCACCTTGCCGGGGACCGGCTCCTCGTAGTCGATCGCTGCGTCGGCGCCCAGCTCGAGCACCCGCGCCCGCTTCTCCGGGGAGCCCGCCATTCCGATGACGCGCCCGGCCCCGAGCGCCCTTGCGACCTGGATCGCGCAGCTGCCGGCACCACCCGCCGCGGCGGTCACGAGCACCGTCTCGCCCGGCTGCAGGCGCCCGACATGACGCAGGGCATAGAAGGCGGTGAGCCCGGTGAGGGCGTAGCCGCCCGCGTCATCGAGGTTCAACCCATCGGCGCTCCAGGCGAGGTCGGCCACCACATACTCGGCATAGCCTCCGCTGGGCACGATCGCGAAGACCGGCTTGCCATCCTGGTCGTGGCCGGAGACCTCGAGGCCGGGGATGAAGGGCGGTGGGGGCGCCATCGCGTACTTTCCCTGGGTCGAGGAGAGGTCGGCGAAGTTGACGCCGGCACGGCGGACCTTGATCAGTTTCTGCCCGGGTCCGGGCTCCGGGCGGGGAACGTCCTGGACCTCCATCACCTCGGGTCCGCCGATTCGGGTTGCGACGACAGCTCGCATTCCGAGAACCTAGCCCACCAGCCGGTCGGGCGCGATCGGCAGCTCCCGGATCCTGACCCCGGTCGCCGACGCGATAGCGTTGACCAGGGCGGCGGGGCCCGGCACCGCGGGGGGCTCGCCGACGCCGCGGGTGCCGATCCCGGTCGAGGCGCGCACCTCCACGATCTGGACGTCGATCGCCGGCACCTGGTCGGCTGTCGGCAGCTCGTAGTCGAGGAAGCTGCCCGTCCGAAGCTGGCCCCCGCCGTCATAGGCGAGCTGCTCGCCCATCGCCCGCGCCAGGCCCTGGAGGACGCCGCCGTGGATCTGGCCCTCCACCTCGGGCGGGTTGATGGTGCGACCGGTGTCCTGGATGGCGGCGTAACCGGTGAGCCGGTAGGAACCCGTCTCTCGGTCCACCGCGACCCGGCAGAGATGGACGGTGAAGGCCGGCGACTGGCGCTCGATGCGGGTCCGGCCGCGCCCGAGCACCGGCGCACCCGCCTTGCCACCCATGGCCAGCTCGCCGACACTGATCCGTCGGTCCGGGACGCCCTTCACCCGGACCGAACCATCGCTGATCTCGAGGTCCTCGGGAGCCGCCTCCAGCTGCTCGGCAGCGATCTCGAGGACCTGGCGGCGGGCGTCCGCCGCGGCTGCTGAAACGGCGAAGCCGACGGTGCCGGTGGTGATGCTGCCGCCCGCGACCGGTCCCTGGGGGGCGCTGGCGGTGTCGCCGAGCTCCACCTGGACCTTGTCCAGCGGGACCCCGAAGATCTCCGCCGCGATCATCGCCAGCCCGGTGCTGGAGCCGCTGATGTCCACCGTGCCGACCTGGACGGTGAGGCTCCCGTCGGGTTCGACCCGGCACCCGGCGGCGGCCGCGCCGAAGGCACCGCCCCAGGCGCCGACCGCGATGCCGAGCCCCTCGCCAGAGGCGCGCGCAGCACTGTAAAGAGGGTGGCTGCGGGCGGCCTCCAGGACCTGGACAAGCCCGATCGCGGCGTGCTCGCCGCTTGGCAGCTGCTCCCCCTCCCGGCGCGCGTTGCGCAGCCTCAGCTCGATGGGATCCATCTCCAGCTTGGCGGCCAGCTCGTCGAGGACCGATTCGAGGACGAAGAAGGCCTGGGTGCCGCCCGGGGCCCGGTAGGCGTCGACGGGGGTCTTGTTGGTGGACACCTCGTAGCCCGTGTAGGAGAAGTTGGGCACCAGGTAGGCGGCATTGAAGAGGACGCCCGAGATGTTGCCGTGCCAGCCGGAGGCGGCGCCGTTGTCGTAGATCATCCGGATCTCGAGGGCGGTGATCGCACCGTCCCGCTTCGCGCCCAGCTTGATGTCGGTGTAGCTGGCCGGGGCGGGCCGGCCCACCAAGAACTCCTCGCTCCGGGTGAGCGCGATCTGGATCGGCCGGCGGAGCTTGACCGCGACCAGCGCCGCCAGCGGCTCGAGGAGGACCACCTTGCCCCCGAAGCCGCCGCCGACCGGCATCGAGATCACCCGGACCTTCGACACCGGCAGCTTCAGCAGCTTGGCGACCTCGTCGCGGACAAAGCGATGTCCCTGGGTCGGGCACCAGAGCGCGACGCCACCGCCCGGCTCAGGTGCGGCGATCGCGACGTGGGGCTCGATGAAGCCCTGGTGGGCGCCCGGCATCACGAAGTGACCTTCGATCACCACCTCGGCCTCCGCGAGGCCGGCTGCGATGTCGCCGCTCTCCTGGTGGGCCACCGCGCTGACGTTGCGGGGCCGCGCCTCGGTCTCGTTCTCGGTGTCGCCGCCTCCGTGGATGGAGACGTCGTCGAAGCCCTCGGCCCGCTCGGGCAGGACCAGCGGCGCCTGCTCCTTCATCGCCTCGAAGGGATCGGCGACCGCCGGCAGCTCCTCGTATTCGACGACGACCCTGGTGGCGCCATCGGCCGCCGCGGCCTCGGTCTCCGCCGCCACGGCGGCGATCGGCTGACCGATGTAGAAGACCCGGCCGTCGGCCAGCGGCTGGTCCGGTCCCGCCGCCTCGACCGGGGCCAGGTCGGCGCCGGTGAGCACGGCGACGACCCCCGGGACCTCCATCGCCTCCGTGCCGTCCACCGAGGTCACCTTCGCGCTGGGGTACGAGCTCAGCACCAGGCGGACGTGGAGCAGGCGGCCGGGCTTGAGATCCTGGGTGAAGACAGTCTCCCCCCGAAGCTTCGGCAACCCGTCGATCCGGCGGGCGCCCGCCTCGGTCACAGCCACCGACGCATCATCGCAGGACGCCCGTTTGGCACGTCGGGCAGTAGTAGGTGAAACGCGGCGGAGCGCCCTGGAGGACGCATTGGATGCGATGCGAGCACCGCGGGCAGGAACGGCCGGCGCGCCCCGCGACGGCGGGGCGGACGATTCCCCGCACCCCGGCCTGGAGCCCGGTCCGCGCCTCCTGGAAGAGCGCGCCGAGCTCGGCGTCGCTCAGGTCGCTCGCCGGCCGCCAGGGATCGAGTCGAAGGCGCCATAGCGCCTCGCACTTGTGGATGTTGCCGATCCCCGCCGCCACGCGCTGGTCGAGGAGCAGCTCTCCCAGCGCCTGCCTCGGCGACGAACGGGCGCGGCGGAGGATCTCGGTCAGGTCCAGCTCGGGCGCGAGCATGTCGGGACCGAGGTGGGCGAGTTCGTGTACGGCGTCTTTGGAGCGGACCAGCTCGGCGGTCGGCGCGCTGAAGAGGACGGCCACGGCGTCGGCGCCGGCCAGGACGGCGGTCGCCAGCCGCGCCGGTTTCCGCCACGCCTCGCCGGGCTTGTAGAGGTGCCAGCTGCCGGTCATCCGGAGGTGGCTGTGGAGCACGAGCCCGGAGTCGAACCCGATCAGGAGGTGCTTGCCGTTGGCCTCGATCGAGGTGACCGTCGTCCCCTCGACGCGCTTTAGAAAGTCGGGCCGCGCCTGGCTGATCTCCTTCCCCAGCAGCCGCCCACGGAGCGCGTCCGCGGTCCGCCGCAGGGTGTCGCCTTCAGGCATGGCTTTGCAGGAGCACCATCCCTCGCGGGCTGGACCTGAAGCCGGCCTCGCGGAGGAACGGCAACAACCCGCACTCTTGGACCGGACCGCCGTCCACCATCTGGACCTCGATCCGGCCGGCGGCGCCGGCGACAGCGGCCAGGACGGCCAGATGGCCGACGTCAACTTGCCCGAAGGTGAGCAGCGAGCGGCCACCCCTCTCCAGGAGGAGCCTCAGCTCTCCGGACTCGAGGACGACGTAGGCGCCGGCGGCGCGTGCGGGCCGTCCGGCCGAGGCGGGCCACGGCACGACCATCCCATAGGGGTTGGCGGGGTCGGTCGCCGCCAGCGCCACGGTCCGGCCGTCCGGCTCTCGCAGCGCGCGCAGGCGGTCGACCGCTCCCGGCAGCGCGAATTGGGAGGCGCCCAGGCCTTCGACGAAGTACCCGCGGCGGATGCGGCCCGCCTCCTCCATCGCCCTCAGCACCGGGTAGACGCCGGCAAAGCCGCCCGGCGTCCCCTCCGCAAGCACCGCCTCCCGGGTGACCACGCCGTGCCGCTGGAGCAGGGCGCCGGCGATCGCGTGGAGCCGTTCGGTGGCCGACGAGCCGGCTGAGCGAAGGTCCTCGGTGAGGGACCAGCGACCACCCGCTCGAGGCGGGGTCAGCCGGGGCAGCTGTGGGCCGCGGCTGCGGCGCCGAGCGCTGGAGCCGATCAGGCGGAGCGGGGCGAAGGTGTCGTTGGTCACCTCGCCGGCCCAGACTAGATCCCAGAGCGCGTCGAGGACCGTCTCGACGTCGCCGCCGCCGGCCGCCGCGTAGAGGTCCTGGAAGAAGCTGGCCCCTCGCCGCTGGAGGTGCTGGCGGAGCGCCTGGTGCTGCGGGGCGTCGGGCCGATCGATGGGGTCGGGGACCAGGCTCGCCGCCTCCCGGCGGAGATAGAGGGCGACCCTGCCGTCCTTGCCGCCGAGCGCCCCACGCCCGACCCAGACAACCTCGCCCACCGAGACCAACTCATCGAGCAGCCGGGGGCGGTAGTCGCGCACCCGCGACGACAGCACGTCGCGCTCGATCACCGAGGCCGGCAGGGGGAGGCCCTGGAGGACGAACACCACGTCCGCCAGGCGCTGCGTGCCACCGGCCTCGGCGCCGATCCCGTGCCAGGCTGGGAGGAAGCGGGCGAGCACCTCCACCGGCACCGGCTCGACCTCGCGGCGGAGTGCGGCAAGGGAGCGGCGGCGGAGCGTCCGCAGCACCTCGGGGTGGCAGTACTCGCGGCCCGAGTACCCGGGCCGGAACTCTCCGGCCAGCACCTCGCCGCGGGAGACCAGCTGGGCCAGCGCCTGGTCGACGGCGCGGACAGGCAGGCCCCAACGGGCGGCCGGGTCGGCGCTGACGAAGGGCACGTGGGTGCGCGCCCAGCGAGCCAGAAGTCCGAGGAGAGGCTCCGGCCCGGGTCCGAGGAAGGCCTCCGGCAATCCCGCCGGCAGTGAAACGGCGAGCGCATCCCGATAGCGGGCGGCGTCCTCGACCGCGATCCAGCGCGGCTCACCGGCGACGCGGACGGGCACCGCCCGGCGCTCCTGGGCGAGCTCGCCCAGCCAGCTGGCGGGAACGCCCCGCGCAGCCGCCTCGGCCTCGGACAGGTCGCCCAGCCGCCGCAGGAGGTCGGCGGCCTCGTCGGAGTCCCGGGGGCGGCGGCCGTTCTCGGTCACGCCCTGCAGCTCAAGCTCAAGCGCAGCGATGGCGGCCGGGTCCAAGAGCTCGCGCAGCTCCTCGGTGCCGAGCAGCTCGGCGAGCAGCTCCCGGTCGAGGGTCAGGGCCTGCGCGCGACGCTCCGCCAGAGGGGCGTCGCCCTCGTACAGGTACTGGCCGATGTAATCGAAGAGCAGGCTGGACGCGAACGGCGAGGCGCGGTCGGTGTCGACCACGACGGCACGGACCTCCCGCGACCGGACGCCCCGCATCAGCTCGGAGAGCGCGGCCAGGTCGAAGACGTCCCGCAGGCACTCGCGATAGGTCTCGATCAGGATCGGGAAGTCGGGATGGCCGGCGGCGACCTGGAGCAGGTCGGCGCTCTTCTGCCGCTGCATCCAGAGAGGCGTCCGCTGCCCCGGCCGGCGGCGCGGCAGCAGCAGGGCCCGAGCCGCGTTCTCCCGGAAGCGGGCCGCGAAAAGCGCCGAGCCGTGGAGCTGGGCGGTGACCAGCTCGGTCACCTCCTCGGGGTCGAGCAACACGTCCTCGAGGTCGGGCGGCTGGTCGGCGTCGGGGAAGCGGAGCGCGAGACCGTCGTCGGTGTGGATCGATTGGACGTCCATCCCGGTCCGCTCTCGAAGCCGCGCCGCGGCGGCCAGCGCCCAGGGCGCGTGCACCTTTCCTCCGAGGGTGGTCAAGACGCACACGCGCCAGTCGCCGAGCTCATCGCGGAAGCGCTCGACCACGATCGTCCGGTCGTCCGGCAGCGCCGACGACTGCGCCTGGTCCTCCAGGTACTGGAGCAGGTTGTGGGTCGCGCGCTCGTCGAAGCCGGCCTTCTCGCGGAGCCTCTGCGCCGCCTTGGCGGGTCCCGCCGCCCGCAGCTCCCGGATCTCGACCCCCAGGGCACGGCCGAGCTCCACTGGGCGGCTCTCGGAATCGCCCTTCCAGAAGGCGAGCTTGCCGATCTCCCCCGGAGCAGGCGCCACCAGGACCTGGGATGGCGTCACCTCCAGCACCCGCCAGGTGCTGGCGCCGAGGACGAAGTTCTCGCCCGGGCGGGTCTCGTAGACCATCTCCTCGTCGAGCTCTCCCACGCGCCGGCCGTCCTCGACCAGGTTCACCGTGTAGAGACCGCGATCGGGGATGGTGCCCCCACTGGTTACCGCAAGGCGCTGAGCGCCCGCCCGGCCGCGGAGCTGGCCGGCGACGCGGTCCCAGACGATCCTCGGGCGCAGCTCCGCGAACTCATCGCTGGGGTAGCGGCCGCTCAGCATGTCGAGGGTCGATTCCATCGCCCGCGGACCGAGGTCACGGAAGGGGTGCGCGCGGCGGACGAGCCGGCCGAGCTCCTCGACGTCCCAGTCCTCAATCGCGCACATCGCTACCACCTGCTGGGCGAGGACGTCGAGCGGGTTGTTGGGGATGACCGTGCTCTCGATCTCGCCGGCCAGCATCCGCTCGACGACGACCGCGGTCTCCAGCAGGTCGCCCCGGTACTTGGGAAGGATGACGCCCTTGGAGACCTCCCCCACCGAGTGGCCGCTGCGGCCGATCCGCTGGATGCCGGAGGCGACGCTGCTCGGGGCCTCGACCTGCAGCACCAGGTCCACCGCGCCCATGTCGATGCCCAGCTCGAGGCTCGAGGTCGCGACCAGGCCGCGCAGCCGGCCCTCCTTTAGGTCGTCCTCGATCTGGCGCCGGTGCTCTTTGGCGATCGACCCGTGGTGCGCCTTGACCAGGTCCTCCCCGGCCAGCTCGTTGAGGCGGGCCGCGAGCCGCTCGGCCAGGCGGCGGCTGTTGACGAAGACGATCGTCGAGTGGTGCTGCTGGATCAGCTCCAGCAGCCGCGGATAGATCGCCGGCCAGATGCTCGCGCGGCTCCCGTCCTGGGCGCCGGGGAGCGCCCCCGCCGGCCCGCTCGGGAACTCCTCGCGCTCGCCGAGGTTGGCCATGTCGTCGACCGGAACCTCGACGCTGATCGAAAGCGTCTTGCGCCGCCCGGCGTCCACGATCGCCACCTCGCGGCACCCGCCGAGAAAACGCCCGACCTCCTCCAGCGGCCGCTGGGTTGCCGAAAGGCCGATCCGCTGGGGGTCGACCGCCGTCAGCGCCGCCAGCCGTTCGAGGCTTATCGCAAGATGGGCGCCCCGCTTGTTGGGAGCCAGCGAGTGGATCTCGTCGACGATCACCCAGCGGACGCTCCGCAGCATCTGGCGGGCCTGGCTGGTGAGGAGCAGGAAGAGCGACTCGGGGGTGGTGATGAGGATGTCGGGCGGGCGCCGGCTGAGGTGCCGCCGCTCCTCGGCGGTCGTGTCGCCGGTGCGAACGCCGACGGCCAGGTCGGGAACCGGCACCCCGAGGCGCTCGGCGGCGAGGGCGATGCCGCCGAGCGGTGCCCGCAGGTTGCGCTCGACGTCAACCGTCAGCGCCTTGAGCGGCGAGACGTAGAGCACCCGTGCGCGCCGGTCCACCTCCGGCTGCGGTTCGGCCGCCAGCCGGTCGATGCACCAAAAGAAGGCGGCCAGCGTCTTGCCGCTGCCGGTCGGCGCCGTCATCAGGGTGTGACGGCCGGCCGCGACCTCCCGCCAACCTCGTTCCTGCACCTCGGTCGGAGCGGCGAAGGCGGACTCGAACCATGCTCGCGTGGGCGGCGAGAAGAGCTCCAGCGACCCCACGGCGCCTAAGTATCGTCCCGCGAACAAACTTTCGCAGCGCCGCCAACTGCTTGAATGACCGGGCTGTGTTCGCGGGCTGGGGGCGGTTCGTCTATCACCGGCGCTGGTGGGTCCTGGCCCTCTCGCTGCTCCTGCTCGGCGTCGTCGCGGGGGTCGGCTTCGGCTTCAAGGGCCAGCTCAATAACAGCAGCAGCGTCCACTACGAGTCGATCCAGGCCAACGATCTGCTGACCGCCGAGCTGCCCAAGGTGCAGGGCGCCGGCGGGGCGACCTTCGAGATCGTCTTCGCAAGCACCTCGATGCACGTCAGCGATCCCGCCTACCGGGCGGCGGTCGAGAAGACACTGGCGCCGCTCGCGGCCGACTCGCACGTCGCGACCATCGTCACCCCCTACACGACCAGCGGCGCAGCCGCCCAGGCGCTGGAGTCACGGGACGGGAAAGAGGCGCTCGCCGTCATCACCCTCAAGGACGCATTCCAGACCGCGCGCGGCTACTTCCCGGCCCTGCGGTCGACGATCCACTCCGATCAGCTGCAGACCTTCGTCACCGGCAACGTGGCCATCAGCGCCGACTTCGACACCTACCTCGCCCGCGACCTGAACCGCGCCGAGCTCTCTTCGATCCCGACCTCGCTGATCCTTCTCCTGGTCGTCTTCGCCACGCTCATCGCGGCTCTACTGCCGATCGGCGTGGGCGGCGCCGCGGTCGTCGCTGGGGTCGCCGCCACCCTGCTCCTGGCGCGGTTCACCGACGTCTCCACCTACGCGCTCAACATCGTCACCCTGATCGGCCTCGGCGTCGCCATTGACTACTCGCTGCTGATCGTCAACCGATTCAAAGAGGAGCTCCAGGGCGGGGCGGACGTGGAGCACGCCGTCGAACGCTCGATGGCGACGGCCGGTCGCGCGGTCACGTTCTCGGGTCTGACCGTCGCCATCGGCCTGGCCGGGATGCTCTTCTTCCCCGGCACCTTCCTGGTCTCCATGGGCGTCGCCGGCTCGATCGTGGTCGCGCTGGCGGTCGTCTTCGCGTTGACGCTGCTGCCGGCCCTGCTGTCCCTCTCCGGTCACTCGGTGCTGCGCTTGCGGATCCCCTTCTTCGGGACCCGCTCCGCGTCCACCTTCTGGCAGACCGCGGCGGGCTGGGTGATGCGGCGCCCGGTCCCGGTGCTGCTGGCCTCGCTGGTCTTCGTGGGCCTCACCGCCTGGCCGGTCCTGAGTATCCGGATCGCCAACGGCGACGAGCACATGCTGCCGCCCCAGGCCCAATCCGTGGTCGGCGTCGACCGGCTGGCGGCGGACTTCCCGGGCCAGGACCAGAACACGATCATCGCGGTCGTCCACTACCCGAGCGGGCCGGTCCTCACCTCGCAGCGGATCGGCGAGCTATACGACTACGCGCAGCAGCTGAAGGCGCTCCCCGACGTCATCGGCGTCGACAGCGTCGTCACCTTCAACCCGAGCTTGGGCAGGCAGCAGTACCAGGACCTGCTTACGACCACCCCCAGCCCGCTGCCGGCCGCCGTCCAGCAGCAGCTGAGCCAGACCTACGGGAAGGACATCGCGGTCTTCTCGATCCGCACCGACAAGCCGGCCCAGAGTGACGCCGCGGTCTCACTGCTGAACCGGATCCGGACCGGCGCCCATCCTGCGGGAGCAACGTTGCTGGTGACCGGGAACACCGCCTTCAACCAGGACTTCATCCACCTGATCCTCGCCGACGCGCCGGGCGCGGTGATCTTCGTGATCCTGGTCACCTACGTGGTCCTCTTCCTGCTGGTCGGGTCGGTTCTGCTGCCCCTGAAAGCTGTGCTCACCAACCTGCTCTCCCTCTCGGCCTCCTTCGGCCTGATCGTCTTCATCTTCCAGGAGGGCCACCTGGCATCGCTGCTCAACTTCACCCCCCAGTCGATCGACCCCACCCTGCCGGTGCTGATGTTCTGCATCGTCTTCGGGCTCTCGATGGACTACGAGGTGATGCTGCTGACCCGGATCCAGGAGGTCTACAAGCGGACCGGCGACAACCTGGTGGCGGTGACCGAGGGGCTGGCCCGAAGCGGCCGGATCATCACCGGCGCCGCCGGGATCATGGTGGTCGTCTTCCTCTCCTTCGGCCTCGCCCAGGTGCTGCTGATCAAGGCCATCGGCATCGGGCTGGCGGTGGCGGTCGTCATCGACGCGACGGTCATGCGGATGCTGATCGTCCCGGCCGTGATGCGGCTGCTCCAGGACGTCAATTGGTGGGCGCCGGGCCCGCTACGGCGGCTCCATGACGCTCTCGGCCTCGGCGAGGGCGCAGCGCCTCCCAGCCGGCCGGAGACGGGTGAAGCCGCTTGAGTTTCGCTATTCGTGAGGCAACCGAGGCCGACCTCGAACTCATCGAGGAGCTGATCCGCGCCCTGGCCGACTACGAGCGTCTCGCCCACGAGGTGGTCATGGACGCGGCGGCGCTTCGGCGCGGGCTCTTCGGAGAAAGGCGCTACGCCGAGGTGCTGATCGGCGAGGAGGACGGCCGGGCGGCCGGCTTCGCGCTCTTCTTCCACAACTTCTCGACCTTCCTCGGCCGGCCCGGCATCTACCTCGAGGACCTCTTCGTCCGGCCCGAGGAGCGGGGCAAGGGCTACGGCCGCGCGCTGCTCCAGCGCCTGGCCGAGATCGCGGTCGAGCGCGGCTGCGGGCGGCTCGAGTGGGCCGTCCTCGACTGGAACCAGCCGGCGATCGGCTTCTATCGCAGGCTGGGCGCCCGCCCCAACGACGACTGGACGGTCTACCGGCTGGCCGGCGACGAGCTCAACCAACTGGCGGGCAGGCCGTGAACCTCGAGCTGATCCGCGCCAAGCACCGCCAGGCGGCCGAGCTGATGTCCGAGCACGGCATCGACACCTGGTTGATCCAGTTCGGCCGCGAGACCGGCATGCGGCCCGACCCGCTCGGTTACCTGGTCGGCGGCAGCGTCACCTGGCCGTCGGCGTTCCTCCTCAACCGCGATGGGTCGAGCGCGGCGATCGTCGGCAGCGGCGATGCAGGCACCTTTGAGGCGATGGTCGTCTGGGCGGAGGTCCGCGCCTTCCGGAACGGACCCGGCGAGGACCTCCTGGCCGTCCTCCGGCGCTGGGATCCGCGAACGCTCGGGGTCACCTGGTCGGCCAGCGACGACACGGCCGACGGGATCACCCACGGCATGTACCAGGTCCTGCTGGCGCTGCTGGCGGGCACCCCTTGGGAGGAGCGGATCGTCTCCGCCGGGGAGCTGGCCGGCGACGTTCGCGGCATCAAGCTTCCGGAAGAGGTGGAGGCGATCCGCAACGCCGTCGCCAGGACCGAGGAGCTGCTGGCGCGCATCGAGAGCGAGCTGAAGCCGGGCCTCACCGAGGTCCAGCTCCAGCGCGAGGTCCACCGTTGGGTGCGAGAGGACGGCCATCGCTTCTCCTGGGATGAGGAGTACTGCCCGATGGTCAACTTCGGACCGCCCGCCTTTATGGGCCACGCCGGACCGACCGACCGCGAGCTGCGGCCGGGCGACGTCATCCACGTCGATATCGGCCTGATCGTGGACGGGTACGCCTCGGACCTGCAGAGGACCTGGTACTGGCGCCGGCCGGGCGAGGCGCAGGCGCCGCCCGACGTGCGGCGCACCTTCGAGGCCACGCGCGCGGCGCTCGACGCCGGCGTGGCGGCCATCAGGCCCGGCGTCAGGGGCCACGAGGTGGACGCGGCGTCCCGCTCGACGGTCGAGGAGTGGGACTACCCCGAGCCGGGCTTCGCCTTCGGCCACGGCTGCGGCCAGGTAGCCCACGACGGCGGTGGCCTCCTCGGCCCGCAGTGGGAGCGCTACGGCGACGCCCCTCGCTTCACGATCAAGCCGGGCAACGTGTTCGCCGTCGAGATGGACCTCGAGGTGCCCGAGGGCGGCGGGATGGTCGGGCTGGAGGAAGAGGTGGTGGTCACCCCGGAGGGCGCCACCTACCTCTCCCATCCACAGCGGGAGCTGAAACTGCTGGGCTAGAGCTAGACGGCCCTGCTGACGGTGAAGGTCGCCGAGTCCGGGTGTCGCTTCGAGTCGCCGAGGACGATCCGCGAGGGGTCGTCCTCGTGGCCGTTGTAGTCCATCGAGAAACCGAGCGTCTCGTGCTCGCGATCCTGGCCGCAGGCGCTGGCCCGGAAGTTGAAACCGTCCGCGCCGCGGTAGGTAGTCAGCGAGTAGTGGAGGACGTTGTCCCCGGTGAGCCAGACGTGGTCGTCGCGCTCGAGGCTGACCGGGGAGTAGCCCGTGAAGCGGGCGCCGGCCGACGCGGCGATGCTGCCCGTGTAAAGGTGCGGCCCGGGGGTCGCGTCGGTCGTGCGCAGGTGCCAGCCCGAGGCGTCGTGCCAGAGTTAGACCGAAGTTCCGGAGGCCGGCCGAGTTCAGCTGAACTCGGAATGGCGATGCAGGTTCTGGCTACAACGAGGCGTTGAGGCCGAGGAGTTGGAGGGCGCGGCTCTGGAGGTCGTTGGGGAGCGCGAGC
>Ga0307373_10008865_pt1 | contig 15193 bp, 12 predicted proteins | sample OX2MG_FD_202534 | JGI IMG/M metagenome (GOLD analysis project Ga0307373, IMG submission 202534) | Soil microbial communities from Risofladan, Vaasa, Finland - OX-2 | ecosystem: Environmental > Terrestrial > Soil > Coastal area > Acid sulfate soil | place: Finland: Risofladan, Vaasa | collected... | reverse complement strand
TCGATCTCCCGACGAATTTGCGCATCTCGTTCCCATTCCGCTCGCGGATCTATACGCAGGTTAACGGAGGTTTCGAACATGGTTAAAGCTATGGCCGCCTCGGCGACACGATCTTCCAGATTTCGAAGCATTCCCTGCAACTCGAAAGCCAAGTCCCGATCTGGCAGGTCAAGCCATGTGCCCGGATAGATGACCTCTGCAATGTGCATGCTACGTATAACGCCCGGCATGAGCAGCGGCACGCAGCGCTGTCTGCTGCATGCCGTTGTTAGGTGTCGTGCCAATCATGGCCAGGTTTGAAGAGCATGTTCGGCGCCAACTGTGCCCACCACTCTCCCCTCTTGAACAGGAGTTTGGACGAACCGAGCGCCTTGCCCAGCTCAACGATATCGGCACGTCGTGCCATGACGTCTGAGTTCCTTCTCTGGGCGAGCAAGATACGACCGAGCATGTAAGTGAGGAGCATGTGGAAGAATGTGACCCGCGTGGCCTGGAGCGCGTCATAGGTCTCCAGCCCGAACATAGCGGTGAATTCTCTTCCCCCCTCGTAGTCCACGGTAGCGAACTGCCACCCCTGCAGTTCGGAGGTGTAGTGGGCGTATGGTTGAACTGCCCGCGCCAGATTCCCGTAGAACTCGGCCCACGTCTCATCCCAAAGCCCGGTGCCGTAGCTCGCCCAGACATCCTGCTCGAGCGCCTTGCGAAGCTCGCCATGTGACTTCTTTCCATTCTTCCAACCAAGTAGAAGGGGCTCCGCGAACTCGCGGCGCTGAATGCCGATCTCGGCGATCGTGAGCGCCTCCACCGATTGACGAATAAGGCAAATCGCGGGGGAGTGCTTGCCACGTCGATTTGCATAATTGCTAGCTTCAAGGCAGCCGGCATGGTGGCAGATCGCGAGTTCGGCCAACGCCTGTAGGTCCGGTGTCGAGAGGCGGTGAGACCGGGCCGTCGCGACCCCCATTCCCACGAGTGGCCACATCAGCCGGTCTCCCAATTCGAACCACCTCGGTTTCTCGTCTGCTTCGACGGTCATTCACGACACCTAAAGTCTGAATTCACTGGCCTGGCGCGACTTTATGCGCCAGGCCCCGGTGGAACGATGGGTTGGGCGGCCTCGACTCCAAGCCAATGACGTAGTTGTTCAACAAACTCTTAATGAACGACGTCTTTCCAGATCCCCACGGCCCTAAGACGCCGACAACTACTCCCTCACTGTCATCCAGCGAAAGCACTTGCTGAGCGAATGCCTTGGCAGCACTCACACGGCCCAGCGCGTCATCTTCCTGACAACGAATTGGGTTGTCGCCAGCAATGGTCTCGCCGTCCTTCTTGCACAGCGGTTTGGTTTCTACCGGTGCAGCTTCTGCCCGAGCGTTGATTTTCTTCTGGCTGAACATGTTGAATAGCCAACTCATCATGTTACATTTCCTCTACAGATCGCACGATCTGTAGTTCCAGAATCTCCGGCGTACGTTATAAATGATCATGGGAGCCTTAGCTGGTGGAGTAATTCTTGAAATCCTTCTGTACTGCCTGCTACCTCAAGAAGCATGTCGTTTCCCACTCTGCCGAAATGACCACGAATCTCATGGAGCTCTAGAGGTGGCTCTCTGTTAAAGGTTCTCCGAAAATCGTCTCTTGCCTCTCTCGCACTTTGTTCAGCAGCAGCGCGTAGCCCCCTGACGTGACGCAATAGGAAGCCTTCGCCACATGGGCATTGCCAAACTATGATGAAACCGTGCTTCTTTGCTCGGCGGTTTGCATCAGCAACAATCTCGGAGGCTCCCGAACACGTGTCTGCGTCAAGAAGCAAGGCCGATGCGTGGAATCTACTCAGAGCTTGCTGGCGCGCGCGATCCTTTAAGGCAATTTCAAGCATGTGGATTGGGTTGCCACCCCCATGCAAATCCTTGGTTGATAGATGAAATTGCTTGTGACTTTCATTCACGAGATCCTGTAACCACCGAGCGTACTCCACTTCTGCCCTGCCCTCGCAGCCGATATAGATCCTCTTGCGCTGCGGTATGGAGGGGCCGCGCCTTCCGCGTGATCTAGGCGCCACTAGCGGGGTACCCCACCGTAAACACCACCCAGATATTTCAAAAAGTAATTATCGACTCTTCTTACGCCCTTTATGTCCCGCAGGCCAAATATTGACGTCCTGCCCTGATCGTCCTTTTCCGTAAAGTAAACCTCTTCTTTCTCTAGGAACGAAAGTGTATAGGGGTTATGGCCACTGAGTATGAGCTGAGCATTTTTGTCATTGGACTTGGTGGAGTGATACATGTCGATGATCTTCGGCAGCATCATTGGATGAATGTCGGCATCCAGTTCATCCAATATGGCGGTACCGCCTAATTTCAAGGGCCCCAGCATAAACGGTAGAAATCTATACAGCGCTTGTGTGCCGTGTGACTCCTCCCAGTAGGACAAGGGTCGAGTAAGTCCCTTGTGTATGAAAAACGTAGCCAGTATTGTTTTCTGTTGATCGGCGGCCGTTTTGTCAAATATCTTTTGTTCTTCAATAATAAAGTCGTCGATACCAAGATCCCCATAACGTAGAAAAGCCTTCGCATCTCCAATAGCATCACTGTTTGTTTTGAAAATACTTGATGCAATCTGCTCTGAAGGGTATTCACCACGCCCAAAGGAAAAGACGTTAGAGAAAACTGCTGTCGCCGCCCGCGAGATCCTTATCGACGGGGCGTGGTTAAACTGGGAAAATGTTGAGATAACAGAAGCTTTCTCTGTTATCTTTGTACGCATCGGGTCGCTCGTATCAACCTGAAAGTCAGGGCCAGTTTTCAAGATTGGTGAACTGCCATCCGCTGCGTGGCGTTCAAAAAGCAGACGTCGCTTCCGTCTTGGCGTGTAATACAAGGCTTCCCGAATTACGCGCTTCTTTGTTAGCGATACTTCGTAGAAGTAAGTCACCCACTCCTTTTCGTCGGATAGATCGAACGAGATTTCGAGGTCGCTGGGCTTGTCTTCTGAATCACTCGACAAAAACGGCTGCACGGCGATGTCTACGTTCGCTTCATAGTGAAACGATCTCGAAATAAAATCTGACAAAAAGCGAGGGATTTTGAGTAGGGACGTCTTGCCCGATGCGTTGTGGCCGTACACGGCGACAACCGTAGGGACACGATCCCCATCCTTAATCATCCTAAAATGCCTGCTTGAATCAGTGGCGTGCTTGTCCACCACCAAGTCAATTCGTTGGAATTTCTTTATTGACCAAAAATTACCAGCGCCGAAGCTGCGGATCATGGTACCTTCCCTTGCTGTAATTTTGATAAATTAGCAATAATGCGCTGAAACAATATTTTCAGACTATCAAAACCATATATATTAAGTCAATAATTAGCATATTATTGTTAAATATGCATTATTTGGCATTTTATAGGCGATTATAATCCCAGATTGCCCATTAGCCCGGGTCCCTAATGGAAGCCATTTAGGCACGCATGGATTTCTGCAATAGCTTTCATGTTAGAGCGTCCATACGCAATTTATTAGCATAGAACTGGCAGCCTGCGTATTCCGGCGTGTAGACGACAGTCCAAAATTGACCCCATTTGCTGGTTGGACATTGACCACGTTAATACGACAAGATTCCTTTTACGCGCCGTGGTTTACGTATTTTCATCGGGGTCATTCTTCATTTGGCATCACCTTGGAAAAAGGGTCATTTATGGACCAGCATCAACAGACAGACGACCGAAAGCTTACCGAGCAGATACGAGCGCTAGACGGGACGTTCACCACATGAATGTCACTCTTTGATGGTGGGGGAAATGCACAGCTTAGCCCGTCCGGCCAGCGCGCGGATTAAGAGCTGGAGTCGACAGATACTTTTAGTGAGAGAGCCGAGGCAATGACTGTGCAGGTGATCGATGATGCGGCGGCCGGCCCTTCACATGCAAGCCGTGTTTCAAGCCCCGTCTCCACAGGGGGGGCGGGCACGTTCTTCGAGCACCACGTCGATGCCTATTGGCTCGCGCAACTGCTCGTGAGGAGCATACCGCCGATCCTGCTCGACTGCTCGGTGGTGGAGGTCCACCTGCAGACCGAACATCTCGGCTGGCATACGGACGATTTCTTGATCATCGGCCAGAATGGCGCCGGAAGCCAACGTAAGCTGGCCGGCCAAGTGAAGCGGACTTTTACGGTCAGCTCGACCGATGAAGAGTGCAAGAAAGCGATAGGGGACTTTTGGAGAGACTTCAGGAACACCGGCTTGTTTTCTCCGAACACTGATCGCTTCGCACTCGTCACGCTGCGAGGGACCAACACCTTACTCGAATACTTCGCGGGACTCCTGGACTGCGCCCGTGCGGCTCGCGACGGCGTCGAGTTCGAGCATCGGCTAGCGACGGCAGGCTTCATCGCGAACAAGGCCGTTCATTACTGCACCGAGCTCCGCACGATTGTTGGCGAGATCGAGGGGAGAAGCGTCACAGCGGCGGAGATCTGGCCGTTCCTGCATGTCCTGCACGTTCTGAGCCTCGACTTGCACACATCGACCCGGCAGACCGAGGCCATGATCAAGACACTGCTCGCCCACACAGCGGCGGATTCCGACGCGATCGGTGCAGCAGACGCTTCGTGGAACGCCTTGCTCGCGATCGCCGCGGACGCGATGGCGGAAGCCCGCAGTCTCGGGCGCGACGATTTGCCCGATGCTTTGCGGCAACGCCATTCAGTTGTTGGCGGAACTGAACAAAGGGCATTACGGGCGCTCAAAGACCACACGGGGCTCATCCTGCGCGGAATCCGCTCGACGATCGGCAGCGACTTTCACTTGCGGCGCGCCGGCCTCGTGCAGCAGGTGCTCGGACAGCTGGAATCGGCCCAAGTCGTCCTCGTGTCTGGTCCCGCTGGCAGCGGAAAGTCTGCTGTCGCTAAGGACGTCATCGCTCTCCTCTCGAACGACTATTTCGCATTCGGCTTTCGGGCGGAAGAATTCGCGCAGCCCCACTTCGATGCAACGCTACAGAACGGTCAGATTCCGGCGAATGCGGCCACCTTGGGAGCAATCCTGGCGGGCCAGGACCGGAAGGTTCTGCTGATCGAGAGCGTGGAACGTCTACTCGAAAAATCCACGCGCGACGCCTTCAGCGATCTCCTGACGCTCGCGGCGGCGGATAAAAGCCTGCGCATCGTGTTGACATGCCGTGACTACTCGACTGATTTGGTGCGTGCGAGCTTCCTTGCGTCCGCACGCATCGATCATTTTGTCATTGTCATTCCGCAGCTCGATGACGCCGAGTTGTCGGAAGTCGAAGCATCCCTTCCAACGCTCGCTCTGCCGCTCGCGAACCCAGCGTTACGCCGGGTATTACGCAACCCGTACTTTCTCGACAAGGCGCTGCAGATCTCGTGGTCGGCGGCCAGGCCTCTACCCGAGAACGAGCGCGAGTTCCGGGCCATTTTCTGGCAGCAGATCGTCCGTGCCGACGACCACCCCGCGGCAGGCGCGCCACGCCGGCGCGAGAAAGCCTTCGAGGAAATCGCCGTGCGGCGGGCGCGGGCGCTTGCCGCGTATGTCACCTGCAACGACCTGGACACCGCGGCTGTTGACAACCTTCGGCACGACTCCCTGATCGTCTCTTCAGACCAGAGTACGGCGCTGGTGGCAACCGCCCACGACGTTCTGGAAGACTGGGCGATCCTACAGTGGATTGAGGAACAGCATCTCACGAGTGAAGGCTCGTTCCGGGCGCTTTCAGAAGCAATCGGGACGTACCCTGCGGTGCGACGGGCTTATCGGAAGTGGGTGGCCGAGCTCATCGAGCGTGATCCTGGCGCCGCGGACCGGCTGTTTAACGCTGCTGCCGTCGAAGCGGGTGTCTCGGCGCAATTTCGGGACGACACGCTCGTATCACTCCTGCGTGCACCGTCATCGCCTGCGTTCCTGGAGAGACACGTCACCGAACTCCTAGCCAACAACAGAGACCTGCTCAGGCGCGTGATACATCTTCTTCGGGTCGCCTGTGTGACTGCGCCAAGATGGCTGCCAGTGGCCGCAGGCCAAGGATCGTTGTTTAACGTACCCGATGGGTCAGCTTGGGCTTCAGTTCTGAGAGTGGTACAAACCCACATCCGAGAATTCACAACACCCGACCGACTGCTTCTGTTGGGGTTGATCGAGGACTGGGCTCGTGGCGTCAGTTCGTGGGCGCCGTATCCGGACGGCGCCGAATCTGTCGCTGCAATCGCGCATTGGCTTTTGCCGAATTTCGATACTTACCGGTCGGAAGGCACAGGCCAGCAGACGCTGAAGGTGATCGCGAAGATTCCCAACGCAGATCCCGCACGGTTTGAAGCCCTTTTGCGAGGCGAAGGCGAGAAGGACAAACGAGATCGCACGGCCGACACCTTTCGTGACGTCGTTTTCTCCGGATTTGAAGGAACGCCTGCGGCCCGCGACCTGCCGGACCTCGTCGTATCCGTAGCGTTCGATTACCTGCTCTGCTCGGAAGCCGACCTCCAGCGAAATCGGCACTATGGAAGCTCGCTTGATCTCGAAACTCTCTTCGGCGTGAAAGAGGGCTTGCGCCACGACTATTTTCCCGCGAGCGCGTACCGAGGTCCATGGATTCCGCTTCTGCGATATCACCCCCGCGAGGGTCTGAACTTTCTCGTCACGGTCTTTAACCACAGCGCCGACTGGTATGCGCATCCACGAGTGCAGGAGCGTGTCGAACCCCCATTTGAGATCGAGCTCATATTCGCGGACGGAGCGTCGCGAAAGCAATGGGGCAATCCCCGGCTCTGGAACTGGTACCGGGGGACTTCAGTCGGTCCGTACGTCCTGCAATCCCTGTTGATGGCTCTTGAGCGGTGGCTTCTCGAGTTTGCGGAAGCACACCCGGCTGAACTGGATGCCGTTCTTCTCGATCTCCTTCGGCGGAGTGACTCTGCAGCATTGACGGCAGTGATGGCCAGCATTGCAACCGCGTTTCCACATGCGTCTGGCGAAACGCTCCTGGTCCTCCTGCGATCTCCCACATTCATCTGGTTTGATCGCCAACGCATGGCGACTGAGTCGCATGCCCCATCGAGATTGTCGGGCTTGATCCCGGATGGCCGCGCGGAAAACAAGATCTACGAGGCGGAGCGGAAGGAGGCTGACGCCAGACCGCACCGGCAGCACGATCTTGAGGCCGCGATTGCGAATCTCCAGTTGGGACCGCTCGCCGTCCGTGTGCATGAGATTCTCGATCAACACCGTGCCGCGTTGCCTCCGGTTTCGGAGCAGAGCGACGATGACCGCGTAGGGCGCTTATCAATGCACCGTATGGACCTGCGCCAGTATTCCGTCGCCGAAGTCGCGGCCACGGACGCGGTCGCCCCAACCGACTCCGCGTCTATCCAGCCTGCGCGACACCAAATCCGATTGAACCCCTCCGAGCCGGAGCTGGACGTCAAAGAAATGGTGGATAAGAGCGCCGCTAGATTTGGCGCAATGAACACCAGGCTCGGCCTTCTCATGTGGGCCATGCACGTCTTCAAGAACGAAAAAGTTGCGACCTGCGATCCCGCGAAGTGGCGACAGCAGTTAATTCAGGCTCGAACGTCGGGGGTTACCACCCTTGAGGAGTCTGATATAGACCGTGGCGGGCCTGGCATTGTCGCCGCCGTTTGCGTCCGCGATCATTGGCAGGAGATGTCAGTTGACGAGCAGAATTGGTGCGTCGAAATAGTCTGTTCTGAAGTGATGCGGCAGGCAGATGTCTGGAACCAGACTGCGCGCATTCAGCGGTACGATATGTCTGCCGACCGCCCATGCGCGTCGGTCGTTTCGGTATTGGTCTGGAAGTCGCTCTCCGAAACACAGAAGTTGTGTGTGCAGCAAGCGTTTGTGACCGCGCTGACCCATCCAATCGACGAAGTGCGGTGGTACGCGGCGTGGGGTGTTGCCAGGCAGCTATGGGCCATCGACCGCGAGCTGGCCATGCGCTGCGTGAATGCACTCGCCACCGACGCGACTCTCATCGACCAGGCACGAGACACAGAGGATAAACGTCCATACGACCAGCGCCGGCAAATCGACGAGATCGTAGCCGAAGCAGCTTTAGCCGTCCGGCAACGATTCTGGCAGGCAGGAGGAATCGCGGAGGATGCATATCGGGCACTAGACGAAACCAACTGGTTTGGCGCGGAGGCGAACGCGCGAATCCTAGCGATCCTGAGTCGGGTGCCGGCCGAGCCTGCGGCCATCGCCGGCTTCACGCGAGCTGCACAGACGCTCGTTGAATGGTGGGATTCGGACGATGACCGCAAACGTGACCGCGGCGGGGGACGTCGCGAACGCAACTACGAGACTGAATCGGCGGTATCCGACCTCCTCCAGAGTTTCGTGATGCAGACATCGGCGGATGCGGCCAGCTCAATACTTCAACCGGTGCTCGACGCGGTTGACCGTCACCCGCGCGAGATCCACTGGGTCGTGCAAGGTCTGACCGGCGTCGAGGATCGCGAGCCGAATACGCAACAATTCTGGTATTTGTGGGGGCTTTTTGCCGACAGCATTAGACGCGCAACGTGGGTGGCCCGGTTGGATGACGTACACCCGGCCGGGGATGAGATGGTTTTCGCCATTTTTCTCGGATCATGGTGGAAGGAAGAGGTCCGCCACTGGAGGAGTCTCGATGGGTATGCACACCACGTGCACTCGTTGTTCGAGGACTTGCCGCCCTGTTCCGTTGTGCTGGACGACTATGTCCGGTTCCTGTATCACGTCGGCGAGCAGTCTCTCCCTGAAGCCTTTGTCCGCATTGCGAAGCGTCTCCAGTCAAGAGACGCCCAACGGATGCTGAGGAAGACAAACACCGTGTTCATGCTTGAAGTCCTGTTGCAGCGACACGTGTACGGTAAGCCGCTGGAACTCAAGTGCAATTCTGCGGTTCGTGATGCGGTGCTACTGCTCCTTGACCTGCTCATCGAGAACGGTTCGTCCGCGGCATTTCGAATGCGAGATGACTTCGTAACGCCGACCTCAAACCGATGATGGCTGAATGTCCGCTTCAGACTGCTGTAACCGTTGCATTGGGGTCGCGGACTGACCTCGGCAGACGGCTATCAGTCAAATTGTTCCGCTGGCATTAGCCGGTGCACCGGGTGATCATGCGCTGCCCAGACGGCCCGCTCCAAGAGGCGCCTTTTTATATTTCTACCAGTATTTCTCGCCTCAGATTTTGCGGGCGTATAGTTAAGACCCGGCACATTCATGCCCTACTAAGCAGCGGTCCGTAGGGTTGTAACAAGAATGTTTTAACACAGAATGCAGAATTACAAGGATTGGCACTCAATTTGCCTGTATATATGTGGGCAACAATCGGGCAGTACGAACGAAGTATATTCCACAATTGAATAAATGCTGTTTAGCAGCCAAACACCCACATTCTCAGTTTTTGATGTTGTTAGCGCCCATGTTAGATGCCAGTGTAATAAATGGCATTTGTGACAAATATTGTCAGTTTTTGACAAATTTTAGGTTCGCGGGATATATAAGGCAATTAAGAATATAGTGGGTTAGGGGCAAGAATTCATTGAGTCATGATTAATGAATCAAGATCAACACTCAAAGAATAAGCTTACATGACTTTAACTCAGAAATGCAGCATCAAAAACCATGAATGGTTGATGGTGGTTATCCTTCTATTTGGGTTGCCATGTATTACCCAGGCTTCTGAAACCATCCACTTTGCAGGGTTCGCCTATTCGGGACCCTATTCAGATATTTCCGCTGCATTTCCGTATACGTATTCACTTAATCGCCCAGGAACCGATGGCGTAGACCCACTCGATCATGCTTTACTCGTCCAAGTTGAGAATCATAAATTCAATGGATTCAATCTTGATTTCGAGAATCTAGGGAATGTTCAAACAAACGATGCACTCGCGCTCGCATTTGCGCTCAATCGGGAATCAGTCAGCATAGAACAAATAGGGGGTGTATATAAAATACTAATAATATTGGATGCCGACGCTTTATTTTTTGACATGAAGCAGATGCAAATCGTGGCCGCTTATCCATTCGGTATAAATTACATCGATGTTTCGCCTACACTTCCGTCAAAAACATATATCCAAGATTTGGTTGATAAATTGTATCTTGGTGATCTTAAAGTAAATATTTTAAATCAGTTCCTGCAAACGCTCGGTACTATTACACTAAAAACACATTACGGTAATACGATCCAGATTTCCGATGTGAATATTAGTGACAAGGCCAACGCTGTATTACCGGATTATTTGAAAAATAATATAGAAGCAACCAAGGATTTGATTGCTCGCCAGTTTTCAAGTTATTTATCCAAAAACGGAAATATACCTGTACTGCCGTATACGAAGGATTATGCCATTGGTAACAAGATCGCCACCCGCTTTGCCAATGGAGATGTGTTTAACCTAAAGGTACCGACACCTGACTATACGGTGGTATTGGATGTACTGGGATTTAAGAAGGTAATCTACGATCAGGAAGTAGGTGGTGCTTCATGGGTTTACGGAGCATTCATGCATGTAAAGGTCATGGAACCACTTTCTAACCATATTTATTTGGATGCGACCATTAAGAATGGGGCCGTCAAAATTGTTCCCTCATCTCAAACCTACGTTGATGACTGGCCAGCCTATCAGGATACGTTATTGGATATGATGAATCAGTTAACTGAACAATTTATGAATCCAGATGAATCCTGGATTAAGGGGCATACTGGTACTTCAGACAATCTAGCAGGCTTTCAGAACGTACAAAAGGTAATCCAATCATGTCAATAAAAGCAGCAGTCACCGCCATAATTCTAATGTTGGCTCCATTTGTCATTCTCGCATCCACGCAGACTGTGAAGGGTATGGCAACGGTCACGATCTCGAGTAGCCATGGACCAAGTCCCAGTGAGAAAGCCCAGGCATTACAAAAAGCAAGAATTAATGCGGTTGAACGCTATGTAGCGGATACAAATGATGCGGAACAGCGAAACTATGATCTGGTCAGGGACAAGATAGCTACCAATATTGATGATTATGTACTGTCATCGACGATTATTTCAGAGGATGTGGACAAAGATGCAAAAACCTACACTGTCGTGATCGCATCCGATCTTAATGTCTCGCGTTTGGACAATGAGCTACGCTCAAATAGTGCGGTATCAAACACCTCGCAGAGTAACCGGTCATATATCACATTCGTCTTCGTAGCACGAGAGCAAAGCTCGATTCAATCGTTTGGGAACCAGGTTGTCAAAAGCAGTAAATCCAATGTTTCTGAAAATGGTATCGATACAGAAGCCTCTTCCGCTGGAAAGAAGGAGTATGCCTCTGAAACGAATAAATCTGGAACCACAATAACTGGGGGTAGCGTTACCCAGAGGGCGGATAAGGTCAGTTATGCAGTTACAAGCTCGGATCAAGTCAATGACGTCATTTCGAATCAATTGTCGATGGCTGGATACCAGGTAGTTGATGCAGCCTTCCTCCAACAGCAGACAAATAACAAACTGAGCATTAATGCCTTCAAGACTGATTTTTCTCATGGTGATGATATTTCACCTGAAACACTTAGTAACGCAGCCTTGGGCGCACAGCAAGCACAGGTACCTTATTTAGCCTATGGGACCCTTGATATCGGTTTGAAAAATATTGACCCAACGACGGGCCTAACACGTGTTTATGTCACTGTCACGGCAAAGGTCTACGATCTCACACGCCGCTTCCCAGTAACCGTCGCTTCAATAGGGCCCGTACAGTACGCGGGACTGGGCCCAAGTGAAGATGTGGCAAGAACCAACGCATTAAAGCTGGCTGCCAAAGAAGCTGCCAAATCATTGGTCTCAGAAATGGATGCAAAAGGTATCCATTAAATAATGTATGTGATTTCTAACGATGAAAGGAGAGATGAAATGATTAACTATAGAATCGCTATATCAAGTATGGCGTTTTGCATTTTATTGAGCATCGCTGGTACTGCAGCAACTGGGTATGGATTGCCAAGCTTTCCTGGTACCAGCAATAGCAGTTCGTCAAATATGACTGCAACAGTCAACATGCAGACGAAACTTGTGGCTGATTTCGTGGCGGGGGAAACGTCAGTTCTGTCATCACAGGCAGATATGACCAAAGCATTGGGGCTATCAGATCAGTCTGCTAAGTTAGAAGCTAATATTGCAGCATTAAAATCAGGTGCAACAATCAAAGCAATGGAAGATGCTACGGCCGAATCGAAAAAAACAGCTGATACGATAGCTAGCATGAAACTCGGGACTATGAAATTAAGTGCAGATGCCAAAGTAACCATGATTCATGCTATACCCGAATATATAACCGGTGTAGTCGCATTGATAAAGTTAAAACCAGATTACTCAAGTTTTATGAGTGCGGCACAAAAGCAGATCTCCTCTGCGTCACTGATGGAAGTATCTAATGTAAAAGATAAACTATCAGTCGGCATGTTTGTCGCTTCAAATGGTCCTGGGTACACAGAATCATTGGGAAACACGACCTCTGACTTCATCACATACGCTAAAGGAAATAATATTAGTATTCCAAAAGATGCTACCGCTGCACTTGGTTTCAATCCATAGAAACATGGAGCTGCTGGATGCAGCTCTTTTGTTTTCTGGAGCAAAAATATGATGCGTAGACGTTTAATATTTCTATTGATTGTTCTCATCACACCATCTGTAATTGCTGGAAAGATTACTTCCGTTGAAGTTCAATCGACGGGTGTAGGCGCAACCTTACAGGAAGCTATCGACAGCGGTTTACTAACCGCAATAGAACAGGTAAATGGGAAAATTATTTCAGAGGCCGACTTGTCTGCGTCGTTGGAAGTGTCGGCGCAGTACAAAAACAATAGCGCCTACCTTAGTTCTCAAGCTTATCTGAGTGTTATTGAACAAGTAACCCATGGCGCTGTAACCTCTTTTAAAATCAGTAAATACAAGCAAAATACGGATGGCAGTTGGTTGGTCACATTGGCTGTATCCGTAGCGAAATACGAACGTACAGCCTCAGAGAACCGCACTCGCATCGTAGTACTGCCACCACGCGCCCCACACAGTACTTACACAATATTCGATAGCCATGTATCAGGTACAAAGGCAGCTAACGCAATAGCAGACCATCTTCAAAGCTATCTGGTAAATACCAATAAATTTACTGTTCTCGACCGCACTTACAGCCCGGAACTTGAACAGGAACGCGGTATAGCCGAAAGCGGCGAAGCTTCTACGGAAGAGTATGCATTGATAGGTCAAAAACTAGTCGCAGACTATGTTCTCGTCGGAACTATACAGCAACTCAACTACCATGAAATCACAACACATTCCCTAACTAGCAATCATGTCTACAGCGAACCCACAGGTGGAATGGTTCTGGCTTATCGCTTGATCAATACGGCTACTCAACAAGTCGTGTTGTCAGATTCGGTAGGAATCGCCTATAAAGAAATCGCCGGTCCTGGTGGTATGACTGAAACGACTGGAACTGTGTTAGATAGGACGATTGAAAAGATCGCACAAATAGAGGGTGCTTCTGTGCTTGGACAGCTGTACCCGATCAGAATATTAAGCGCAGACCAAGCGGCGCTAATTATTGGTGCAGGAAAAGACCTGGTATCTCCAGGGCAAGTTTATAAGGTGTATGCCTATGGCGAAGACGTCATTGATCCAGACACTCATGAATCCCTTGGTAAGTCTGAAATGTATTGCTGTGAGATCAGAATTGACAGGGTAACGCCTAAACTATCTTATGGCAGTCTCTTGCCACCCGCCAAGACATTGGCGAATTTCTCACCAGATAAATACATCCTCGAAAAACATATCTCAACCAGTCATATGAATAATTCAAAAACAAGCAAAAATGCTATGAAGGCAGTTGAAGATGAAATAAAGAAACAACGACAAAATGACAATGATGGAGACGGCGGGCCACCAATAAATAATCCGAAGAGGTATTAAGTATGTGCTCTAAGCGTGTTGTATGGGTATCTCTAGTATTATCAATAGTATTGAGCGCATGTTCGAGTGCTCCAACGTTTGTTGGAGAGTGGAATTTGCATGCACCCAATCAAACGACAATAACAAAGGTCACGATTAAAGATTTTGGTAATGGAGACTATTATCTAGCTGGCAACACGCCGATGGATGGCATCTATCATAAACAGGGCGATCAATTCCTTTGCGTAAAACCTAATGATCCTCGATTGACACAATTCATATGGCGTATTCAAGATAGCAATACATTGGTGCTTATATCGCAACCGAGTGTATGGGTAAGCCAAGAACGGTATCTCGGGGCTGAACTGCAACGATCTAATAAGTAATCTTAAGATTCTATTTAATTACATAGATATGGAATAAATAATAAACGTAAGGTCGAACTCAATAAGGGACCGCTAGAAAATGCAAATTTGAATAATCGCACAGTTATGTGCGCGCTATGAAATTCGTTTAAAACGATAAATTGCACTAATCTAATGAGTAAAGATCATGGACCCAGATGCACTTAAAAAATCTCTAATTACCGTGAGTATAGAAGGCATGCGGTTTGCGCGCACTGCGACACGCGCCATATCAAAGCTTGAGGCTCACGAGCAAACGAAATACATAGGGGCTATAAAATTCTTTAAAAAATCCATCGATGAACAGTTAGCACCACACGGTATACGCTTCGTAAGTTACGAAGGCGTGGTGTTTGATCCAGGATTTCCGGTTACGGCACTCAATCTATCCGATTTTTCACCTGGCGATCTGCTGTATGTTGACCAGACCTTGGAACCTACTGTAATAGACAATGATGTAATCGTTCGTATGGGTTCAGTGATCTTAAAAAGGGGTATGTGACAATGCCACATTATGTCGGTATCGACCTGGGTACAACCAATAGTGTCATTTGCTCCTACGACGGAGAAAAGACTCAATTGCATAAAAGTCCAGAACAAACAGAAGTTACACCCTCAGCTATTTACTTTGATAGCCGCGGACGTTATTACGGTTTGCGCGCGTATCAGATGGCAGCGTATAAGCCCGAGCAAACAGCAACTGTATTCAACCCAGATTTCCCATTAACCAGGATTTCTAATGGAAGCCATTCGGGCAAGGGTATGATTTTGTGAGAGTTTAGGGGTAGATTGGCGGTGGGAGTGGACGCACGGTTCCAGTACGCAGCAATACGGAGG
>Ga0307373_10008861_pt1 | contig 15195 bp, 11 predicted proteins | sample OX2MG_FD_202534 | JGI IMG/M metagenome (GOLD analysis project Ga0307373, IMG submission 202534) | Soil microbial communities from Risofladan, Vaasa, Finland - OX-2 | ecosystem: Environmental > Terrestrial > Soil > Coastal area > Acid sulfate soil | place: Finland: Risofladan, Vaasa | collected... | reverse complement strand
CGACCAATCGCATCCGCCGAGGCAGCTTTGGGAACGTCGGCGCCCTCATCGATGCGATCGAGGAGTACGTCGCGCACAACAACGACAACCCCAAACCTTTCATCTGGACCAAGACCGCCGGGGAGATCATCACCAAGGTCCGTCGCGGGCGGGTGGCGCTTGAGGCTGTCCACGAATCGCGCGTTATTTGAATGTCACACCACTAGCTATCGCCAAGTTCCCTAATAAAAAGAGCGACGATTGGGATATTGCACTATGGGAAAGAGTCGAAGCCGATCTTGCGGCACGCTCTGGGATTGATGTCTCGCAGAGTTGGCTCCACAAGGTCGCGGGGCGCAATGTGTTGGTTGTCAAACGATTCGATCGGGCTGGCACCCAACGAATCGGATTCATGAGCGCCATGACAATGCTCGACGCAACTGACGGCGACGACCGTAGTTACATCGAGATCGCAAGTGCCATTGAGATCAATTCGAGCACAGTCGAGCGCGATCTCAAAGAGCTATTTCGGAGAGTGGTCTTTTCAATTCTCACAAACAACACTGACGATCATCTTCGCAATCATGGCTTCCTTCGCCAAGGCAACGCCTGGAAACTGTCGCCTGCCTATGACATGAACCCCAACCCAGAGGCTTCGGAGAACCGCACGACCGCTCTCGACCCAGACGGTCTCAATGCGAGCATTAAGTCGATGCGCTCGGTTGCTGGGGTATTTCGACTATCCGATGATCGAACTAGAGAAATCATCCACGAGGTTGAGGCGGCGACGAGAGACTGGCGGCGGGTGGCAGCGACTTATGGAGCCAATCGTCAAGAGACTGATTTGATGGAAGCGGCCTTTGAATCCGAAGCACGAGAAGCTGCCACCTCGTACTGATCCAAACCAGCGCCTGATCTCAAGGCTCCGACACGGAGTATCTGTATGACCCTACTTTGGCTCGAATTCTTGATGCCCTATCGCTCCCAAAAATTCCCCAATGGAGCAGCTTCCCTCCATCGTTCGTGGGTAACGGTGAAGCATCGCCGATGCACCACTGCCCGTAAAACCTACTGGTCTGTGCCTCGATTGTCCTGGCGTTCCCAACGATCTCCAAGCGTCTGAGTTTGGGGTTCGCTCCAACATCGAGTTGGCCAACAAACGGGGGTCATCGGATCTCTTCGCGTCACCGCGGATGAACCACCAATTCGCGGGCAGCGTGAGCAACCCTCTGGTGGATTGTTCACCAGTATCTCGTGACCTGCGGCTAAGCCCCACTCTCCGCAGGGACTTCACTTTCAAACCAGAGGGTATTTCACTTTGGAGAAAAGAGGGTTTGAACTGGGATTATGTTCTTTGTCAGGATCTTGAAGTGTCATTCGTGCACCTGTAAGTGAGCTGGAAAAAGGCGCGCCCGACAAGTCCGCGTGCCTCTTGCGGTCATTCGCACTTGGGCTCACCGGCGCTTGAGTTGACAGATTGGCTTCTAAGCCCTTGGTAGACCCGACAAGATGTGATCACGCTTGCCAATCCGCGGGAGTCATGCTGGCGATGGTCACGGCAACGAACGCAATCCCAAAAAGAAACACGGCAACGCCTAGTGCCGATGATGGATTCACACGTAGCACCAGAAGTGCTCCTATGACTGCACCAGCCAACATCGAAAGCACCGCCAAAATCCGGCGACCCATAACCGCATGATTTCCCGTCGGATCGTCGGCCGCGATTCCGGTGAGTGTCATCGTCAAGACCGTGGTGGTTAAGTCAGGAATAGCCAGCCGGCGTACGACGGAGTTTTGCAAACCGAGGGCAATGGCTGACGCTGCCGCGACCACATCAGCGCCTGTCGCTGGGATGGGAGTACCGACAAGGATGGCGACGATCAACGCGCCTGCTAAGAGAAAGAACTCTGCTCCGACGCTATTGCGCAGCAGCTGCGCCCGATTTAGTCGCAGCCGTCGGATCACCCGTCCACCTCCAAGTGCGCCGAGGAGAAAACCCATCAATGCGAACAACTATGCAGCTAACGAAAACCCTTTGGCCCCGGCAAGAGCAAACCCGACGAACACCGCATTTCCTGTCATGTTTGCCACGAAAACGCGACCGAGGCTGAGGATGCTGACGGCGTCGACCACACCGGTTGTAGCGGTCATGATCATTAATAGAGCAGGTAGTGGCCCGTGCCTCGGATCGGCGATTAGCTCACGCCAGAATCCCGGTGAAACGTCAGATGCATCTGTTATGTCACCACGCTCTTCTTGGAGTCTCTAGCGACCCTCTCTGCTCCATCTCCCATAAACTTTCGACTGGGAGCTCCCGGCATCAGAACGCGATAGAGCCATTCGCCATCTCCAGTTCCATCTGATGCTGAGAAAGGCAATACAGATGGGCTGACTTCCGGTTCGGAATACTTGTCGTGCCGATAGTTGTTCCAATGCGGCCATCATCCACTTTCAAGTTCTTCTTATGACTTACTGAGATCGCGTGGCCACGTTGGCGTTGAAACCGAGGTACGGATCAATCCGACAGCTTGACTGCGTGCGCCGCAATCTCCCAAATCCCGAGATGTAAACGCAATTCACTCATCCAGTCCACTGATCCCTCGTGGCCTTGTGGCGCACGCGAGATGCATGCAAGGAGGCGACTGTTCCGGCCCTCGATGAGTCGAATTCATCTCACAGAGCACTGCAACCGTCCAGCGGATCAGCGTGACCAGACAGCAGCGGATTTTCACGCTCAGAACCTGACTCCGATCGCGCCAACCGACCATTGATCCTCCCTCCACTGACGCTGCATTTCAGACTCGGCGGCCGCGCTCTTGAGAATTTTGGCCTGCAGTGCGCCGTCCGAGGTGTGCTGAAAACCGCCAAAGCGCGCGACGGATTCCATAGCGGCTCGGTATCGGGCAGCGGCGCAGCGGCACCGTCATAATCTCCGGAGCGAGTCAAGTAATGAAGCAGAGTCTTAAGTTAGTAATGCACGACAGTCTTCGCGCCGGCAATCCGGGCTAAAGCTGAGTGATGCCCTTTGTTCGCTCACCGTCTTGTCGAAGGCGAGCGGTGATTACCTGAAACGCGGATGAAGCGTCAAGAGTTAGCTCCAAATGGTTTTTAAGCTGCTTGTTCAAGACCTGCTTGGTCCATGCCAAAGCCCACGCGGGACGTTGTAGAAGGAGGTCGACCATTTCTTCGACTGCTGCCTGCAACTCTTCGCGGGGTACCGCCTTATTGATTACATGACGTTCGGCGAGTTCACGAGCCGTTACCGGTCTGCCCGTAAACAAGTACTCCTTGGCAAGGTGGATGCTCATGTCAATAGGCCAAAATACGCAACCGCCATCACCTGGGACGGCGCCGCTGTGAACGTCCGCCTGGGATGCCCAGTAATGATTTGCAATATGGCAATCAGTGATGTGGGCGTCATCGACGGCAATGATGATGTCGCAGGCCATGGCAAGGCTGGCACCTATCCCCAGTGCATCGCCATTGACCATGGCAATAACCGGCTTCGGCATTCCAAGAATTGCCTCGTATACCTGCCTATTTTCGCTCATGCCGCGGAGTATGTTGTCCGGAGTCAGTACGCGGTTCTCTGCGTCTCCGGAATCGAGGGCACCTGCGCCATCTTCGGTTCCAGCCATTGGCGAGAGAAAGTATCGGTCTCCTGGACCACGAAGAATTACAACGCGAATTTCATCATCATTCCTCAGCAACGCGAGGGCTTCAGGTAATTCCCGGTGGAATTTCTTCGTCTTTTTCTTCAATCCATCCGGCCACTGTAAAAAGACGGTTGCCACCTGATCAAGGACATCGACCTTGACGCGCTCGAAGTCGTACTTCAACGGTGCCATTCTTGCTTCCTCTCCATTTTTGCTGTTAATGCAGCTTTGCTTTGGCCAACCTCACCTGTGCACTAGCCGTGCCCAGCCGACTCGTACCTCTAATCGTCTCCATCCACGAAAGTCTCGACAGGGTCAGCGCGACAACACTCGAAGCACTAGACCCAGCGTGGTCCCAAAAGAGGGAACGGCAGTTGTACCGAAAGCAGGCGGACGAACGTCCCATAAAAGATTGCAGAAACAACGCCACCGGTAACGAGCGCTACCCACCATCTCCTCCGGAGCACGAGCATGTAAATGACGACAAAGGCACCAAAACTGACCAAGAATCCGGCAACATATGCGGTGACGCCAACCCCGATCATCCAGGCAAGACCGATCAAGCTCCTCCTGATTGAAAGTCTTGGCTCTGAAACCATGCTGGGGCCCGGCCGTATTCGAGGGCTCTGCGCGCCATGCATCTGCTGTTCCTCGAGTGCTCGATTTCCACCTTCGTCTGGTGAACCGAATGGTGCGTCATCTTCAGCGGAGTCAGTTCCAGCAATCTGGTGGATGAACTCGGAATCGATCGAGGCTTCAGCCAAAGGCGCGGGTATTGAACTCCATGACGGAACCAGTGCACGGATCGGTCTTCTGACCGGCATCTTTCGGAGAATACGGACCTCCTGGACGATCACCAACAGACCTAGAAGGCTCAAGACAGAGGCGATGGCGATCGGGAAGCCAGATGCCGTGGGGGGCCAGGGAAGAGCCAGTACGACTGCGAGAACGCCCAGCAAGGTGAGTGCACCGGCCACCGCGACTATGGACATGTGTCCAAGGTCGGGCATCGGAGCGGTCGCTTTCAAGCTGGACTCCGTACTTCGGGTGCGACGAATTATCGTCAAAACGACGACTGCGACGGTGATCGCGAAGATCACGTCAACCGAGGGGTAGAACAGCCAATTGATGCCGTACGCTCCGGTGCTCGTCCAGAAGAAATTCTCGGCGCTTTTGCCGAGCACAAAACCGAGAATGATCGGAGCAACCGGCCAGCCGCACTCCCGCAGCACCCAGGCAATGAGGCCACCGCCCAACAGCACGACAAGATCACCCCATTCACTGTTTCCCGAGCAGGATCCGACGATGATGAGGCAGGCGACAAAGGGCATTAAGCCGCTTCCCGACACAAGTGTCATGCGAGCCAGCGGGCGCAACAACAGGAATGAGAGTCCTGCGCCGAATACATTCGTGATCACCATCACCAAGATCATGAAATACGTGATGTCGAGGTTCTGACTGAGCATTGCCGGTCCTGGCTGGATCCCCAGTATCTCAAATGAGGCGAGAAGAACAGCCATCGCCGCCGAACCAGGTACTCCGAACGCCAAAGTAGGAACGAGCGCACCACCCTCTTTCGAGTTGTTTGCCGCACCCGGCGCGATGACACCTTCGATGCAACCGGATCCGAATAATTCTGGGGTTCGGGAGATCTGGGCCGCTTGTCCGTACGCAGCCCACTGTCCGACTGCGCTGCCAAGGCCAGGCAGCATGGCGGTAAATGCACCGATCAGACTTCCGCGAAGTACAAGACCTGGCCTGGTGACGGTGTCAAGAAAACCACGCATGGCTCCACCACCGACCTTTGGGACTCCGTCTGCCAATGAACGCGACCCGCGCGCATAGAGTCCCATCATCTCGGGAACTGCGAACAGTGCGAGCGCAAGCGCAACGAGCGGTAACCCCTGTACGAGATAGACGCTGCCAAAGCCGAATCGGATGATCCCTGTCTCGGCACTCGTTCCGACGGTCGCTAGGAGGAGTCCCAGGGAGGCGCTCATGACACCCTTCAGCACACTCGATCCGCTCAGGCTTCCGACCATCGTAAGGCCCAGCAGAATAAGTGCAAATAGCTGAGGGCTCCCGACTCGAAGCACCAGCTGCCGAAGCACTGGGATCGACACGAACAGCACAATTGCTCCGACGATTGCGCCGAGTGCTGCGCTCGAAATACTCGCGCCGAGCGCTCGAGCCGCCTCGCCACGTTTGGTCATGGGGTATCCATCCAAGACCATCGCGGCACATTCCGGATGTGATGGTATCCCGATCAAGATGGAGGTTATGTCTCCGGTAATCGTAAATACAGAGTAAACCGCCAGCAAAAGGCCAAATGCCTCAAAGGGCGTCATGTGGTAGGTGAACGGCAAGAGAACTGTGAGAATGACGATCACGCCAAGCCCGGGGAGTAAGCCGGTGAACAGACCGGCAACTGTGCCCAGAAGAATCAGGAGCAGAACGTGGATATTTCCCAGATTTGCGGCGCCTTGACCCAATGCATGTAGCACAGCTATTGCTCCTCACGCGTAGAACTACCAGTGTCCAAACTCTGGCAATTCGTTGAGGCCACCGACCATTTATCTCGACCGCTGGCCGTTCCGAAGCGGATGGCGTCGATTAGTAGTCCAACTTTTGCATGCTTGCGTCGCGACGACAGTTGTCTGCAGCCCGTTAGCTTGGCTGCAAGCCTGATGCCTCTTCGAGGAAGGTCACCTGCGAAGAACTCATGTGAAAAATATGGTTCACGAGAGTCTGAGCGACGCTCGAGCTGACGTACTCGGGTTTTGCCCCGAGCGGACCGGACATCAGACTAACAACGGACTTGTTCAGGAGCATCTTTTGAAAGCCCTCGCGCAACGCATACAACGCGGGTGCAGGAGTATTCGGGTGCAACATGAACGCATAGCCAAGCTGGAGCAGCCGTACCAATGTCTGGAACCCCGTCCAGTTCGGCCCCTTTGGCGCCTGGCCATGATGGCTGGCCCGGTACAACTGGACGATCGTGGGAAGTTTCCCGAGTTTTCCGAGAGCTGGATCCCGCTCAATCTGACCTTTGCCATTGATCTTGCCGGACTGGAAAAGTGGATAGATGATGCCCTGATCGGCAAGTGGCTGATAGCTCTTGGTCCACCCGGAGATGCCAGCATTGACAATCTGGATCTGGCCCTGCTGGACGGCCAGAGCCAATGGAGCGCCAGCGCCAGCGAAACCGAACACGTTTTTAAAAGGAATTCCCAAGAGCCGCAAACCAAGGGTTACGTCGATCTCTGCAATTGCACCAGGTGCGGTATATCCGGTGGTCAGCATCGACTGTCTGCTTCGCGCTTGAAGAGCCTGCACGGTTTTCCCGACGTCAGTTCGAGCACCCACAATCAGTGAGGTCGGGATATCACCGACAATAGGCATCGATGCCATTGGATAGGTATGGCCAGGCTGGTTAAACAGACGACGTAGCGGAATAGAGGTATCCACGACAACAATATTGGTTCCGTCGGCGGGGAGAACCTCTGATACGTCCGTCATGGCGGTTGCGCCGCCGCCGCCAGTGATGTCTTTTACGATTACCGTCGGATGGCCCGGAATAAATTGCGGAAGATACTGTGCGAATTCTCGAGCTGTCACGTCTGCCGATCCGCCGATTGAGAACGGGCTAATCAGTGTGATGGTCTTGCCTTGGAAATACGTCTGTGCCTGCTTGGCCACCGACTGTGACGTCCCTTTCTTGGGGAACTGTTGGGCGAGCGCGTTGGGTGCTGCCACCAAACTGAAGACGGTTAGGAAGATGCCTATCAGAACCAATCTGTTCCGGCGGATGTCGACAAACTTTCCCAACATGAGATACCCCCAATTAGTGAACTTCAGCGAAGCACCTATTGCAAAAGTTCTCAGCGTGAACTGTGCTTCTTTCGAAAGTGGTTACTTTATTCAAGGGGATGCTAACCAAACATCCTTGGTGGCGCAACCTCGTCCGTCACGCCTGAATATTTAGCTGTTCAGTAAGAGTGAGGTGCCCGCGTCATCGCGGAGGGCCGATGGGGGCCCAGATACGCGTCCCAACAGACGGCGCAATGAGCACCTGTCAGATCTTGAAGACTACTTCGGGATCGACATGCGACTCACGCAGGTTCAGGTATTTATCTCGATAAATCGATCGGTGATCCCCTGCCATCGATGCAGCGAAGGTCGAGGTTCCCATATGGATCACACCGCAGACTCCATTCAGGGGGCACCAGCGTCGTCGTGTCGGGCTGTTCGATGATTGCTGGGCCGTCGCACTGGTCAGCAGGACGCAGTTGGTCGCGAGGAATCACCACGGTATCAAACCACATCCCGCGTTGACGAATAGACCGTACTTGAAAATTGTTCTTCTCGATTGTCCTCTGCATCGGGATGCCGTCGGCTTCGATCGGCGTCGGCCGATACTTTTCGAGTTCTACGAGTGCACGTATCCGCGCGCTTACTACTTCTATGTGCTCATCGAAAGCCGCGTGGCCATAGGTTCGAAGGTGACAATTGTGAAACGTCTCAATCAACGTGCCGACAAGGTCCCCCGTGGATCCGTCAAGCGGGATCCGGAGTTCAAAGCCCTGACCGGCATACCGGGCGTCCACTTCCCGAAGGCACTTAATTATTGATGAGGCAAAGCCCTGCGAAGTAAGTTCGGCAATCGCCCTTAGCTCCAGAGCCTCGAATTGTCGCTCCAGTGCCGCTGCGTTTTCCTGGATAAGGGGTGTTATGTCGCTTTGGACGAAGTCCTGAACGACGTCTGAGCAGAGGAGGCCCACAGCCGAGAAGACGCCCGGTTGCGGCGGCACGATAATTCGCCTTATCCCGAGCTCCCGAGCCACACCAGCTGCGTGAAGTGGACCCGCTCCACCGCATGGCACAAGTGTGCTCGAACGCACGTCTACGCCCTTCTGGGCGGCGTAGACCCGAATGGCGTCTGCCATGTGCAGGTCATTTATTCGGATCATCCCCTCAGCCGCTTCGAAGACATCAATTCCCAGCGGGCGGGCTACATGCTGAGAAATGGCAGATTCTGCGAGGGCAGGATCCAAGGGCATCCGCCCACCCAGGTAATAGGTCGCGTTGAGCAACCCGAGAACGAGATCGGCGTCAGTGGTGGTGGGCAATTTTCCACCCTTGCCATAGCATGCGGGACCAGGATCTGCTCCTGCGCTTGCTGGTCCGACAAGAAGACGACCATCGGCCATGACCTGCGAGATTGTCCCGCCCCCGGCCCCAATCGTTGTAATGTCGAGCATTGGCACATAGATGTCGTGGCCCGCGAGGCGCCCCTCCGTAACCTCTAAAGCTCCCGATGCATCGACGATCGCAATATCCGCACTTGTCCCGCCGATATCGAGAGTGATGAGCTGCTCTTGATCGACGGTGCGCACTAATGACACTGCGGCCTGCACTGCGGCTGCAGGCCCCGAGAGAAGTGTATGTGCAGTCCTGCCTCCATTGAGAACCGCGCGAAAGGGCATAAGGCCGCCGTTTGACTCCATCAAGAAAAGCTGTTCAAAGCCGAGGTGGTGTCGTACTTCGAGTTCGTCTGCAAGGTGTCTGATGTAATCGATCAAAAGTGGCTCGAGGCTCGCGCTGGCGAGAACTGTCGATATCCTTGGCCATTCGCGAAGACGAGGAAGCACGTCGGACGAAAGGGAAATGCGAAGACCGGGCGACTCCTCGAGCAAGATCTCACGGACACGCTGCTCATGGCTCGGATTAAGAAACGAGAAAATCAGGCACACCGTAACCGAGGTAAGGCCAAACTTTGAGATCTGCTGAGCGATCTCGCGTACCTCAAGTACGTCCAGCTCCTCGATCACCTTGCCAGCGGAGTCAATTCGCTCAGGTACCTCGAATACGTGTCGATCATCTACAAGACGGTCAGGATGGCCGAGCGTCAAATCAAAGAGGTTTCCGTGGCGAGCCTGCTCTTGTACTTGAACTGAACCTCGCAAATTCTCAGTAACGAGCAGCGCGCACGGAACATGTGTGCCCTCAATGAGCGCGTTCGTCGTAATGGTAGTCCCGTGGAGAAAATCCAATATGTCGTGCATTTGGAGGTGCCCCTGATGTGACTGCTCGGCAAAGTCCAGTCCGGCCAGAACCCCTACCGCGGGATCGGCCGGAACGGTAGGTACTTTGAACACCTGTAGCCCGTTATCTCGCAGGTCGAGCACCGCAATATCTGTGAACGTTCCACCGACATCAACCCCGATGCGAAACCCCGCTGGCTTAGATTCCATAGTCACCCCTCGGTCAAAGTCGTGGACGGATGAGGGTTGGAGGCCCGAGCCTCGGCAGTTGCCACAGCGTCGACCGAACCCATCGCATCGAATATGACCCCATAGTCGTCGCGCGCCCCTTCAACGCTCACAAGCTTGCTCTCCACGTCGCGTTGCACCGCCTCTGGATCGCGTTCTCGAGGAGGACCAAAGCCGCCCGCACCCGCCCCCTGAATGCGGATGGACTGGCCAGGTTGAAGTTCATAACGACCAGCGACTGGTATCTGCCTGATGGATCCATCCGAATCCACCATGTCAACTCTGGCGAGTCGACCCGGCGAGCCGCCCTCGATTCCTGAGGCGGGAAATTTCGCCCGCTCGGCGCGCCGTCTGACAATTGCAGGCGCAAGAGCCTCGTACTCGCGCCGGTAGCACAGACCACCCCGCCAGGTGCCTGGGCCTCCGGAATCCGCGACAAGCTCAAAGCGTCGGATCCTTACTGGAAACATCGATTCAATGACCTCGATTGGCGTAATTGCGAGGTTTGACGTGTAAACCCCAATTCCGGAAGTTCCGTCGCGGCTCTGCATCGCTCCCATACCGCTCCCGAAGACCTCGTACTGAAGCGTTCGGGCGCCTCCAGCGACGTCCCAAGAAATTCCTAGTGTTCCTCCACTTCCACCGCTATGCGCGACTGTGCGCTCAGGTACAAATCGGCAGAGTGCCTCGAAGCACAGATCGGTGAACCGCTGCTTCATTGACTGGGCGGCACCTACGGGAGCAGGAAACTGTGGATCAAGGACGCTACCCGGTCTACGCACGATGTTCACCGGCCGTCGCATGCCATCACTGAAGCCTGCAGCAGGATCAGTCAGTGCCACCAATGCAAAAAAGATACTCGTGTCCGTGTACGGAGCTGTCAGGTTGACCGGACCCACTGTCTGGTCCGCGGCGCCCGAAAGGTCAAAGGTAATAGTGTCGCCGGACACAGTGACAGCAACAGCGAGTCGCACTGGCTGTCCCCCGGGCGTCCCGTCGCTGTCAAGGTAGCCTATGGCTGTCGCCTCTCCGTCAGGCCACGCGAGTACGTGCTGGCGTAAAAGTCGTTCCCCCTGGTCGAGCAGCTCGGCATATACGCCAAAGAGCACATCGACTCCTACCTGGCGAGATACTTCGCTGAGACGTTCCGCGCCAAGTTTGGTTACACCGAGCTGCGCTCTCATGTCCCCGAAAAACAGATCGGCATTCCGTACATTCGCGGCAATGACGTCCTCAACGATCGGATTGAGAACTCCATTGACACCGGCCCGGATCGGCGGCAACAGGAGGCCCTCTTCAAACAGATGCGCAGCGCTCATTGACGCGCTCCCGACAACAGAGCCGCCGAAATCCGATTTGTGAGCCATCGAACAGCTAAAGCCGATGAGATGGTCACCATTGAAGGCAGGAATTGCAACAGCAAGATCATTGGTATGGGGGATACCTGCCTCGAACGGGTGATTTGTGAAGAAGATGTCACCGGGCGCGATGTCGGGGTACCGTTTCCGAAGAGCGCGGATGTAATAGTAATAACTAGCCTGGTGATTCAAGCCAGCCCCATTTACAGCTACATCGCCCTCCGGCGTCATGAATAGAAAACTGCAATCTCGCGACTCGCGCATAAGCGTCGAATACGCCGAGCGGTACAAAAGATGGGTAAGTTCGCTTACCGAAGCGTCAAGCCGGCTCCTGACCAGCTCGACTTCAAATGCACTTACCAAGTTCAACATCCTCCCGGGTGTCAGAAATTCATCGTACGCATTCTGGAAAGGCGATCGGCCGAGATCAAGACAGGAATCCTGTTACCGTTAATTCCCAACAGATAACTTTCCGCGAGTGCCTATCCCAGCGGATACCTATCCGAACGTCACAGGTCCCGAGCTATTTGACGGGCACTGCGTTCTCCAGTCCTAGATACCTTCACTCCCTAGTCCTTTCGATAGAGCTCATCTGGCATGGCGGAGGTGGATCCGTACTCGCCGAGTGCCGCGTCGAATGCCTTTCGGATATACGGGTCCTCGCTCGAGTAACCGATGCTCGCTCCGCCGTCTTCAATGTTGAGATTGTTCGATTTCCCCGTTTCAAGATTGAGATTCTGGTTGCCCATACCCGGTAATGGTCCTCCCCAGTAATTGATGACCCGGAATGGCTCAGAAGAGACGGGGAAGTGCTGGTGGAACCAATGTCCACCTCCCGGAGCAGCAGCGACGAGACCGCCTTGGACATAGTCAAGTACTCGAACTTGGTCGCCGTGACCTTCTTTCCAGGGCGTTTGCCCAAGATGGACCGGCCAGTTGTAGGTGTAACCACCGCCGCGGAGACAGACGAGAACTGCTCCAGCAGGATGGTGATGCGCGCGGGAATACCGACCGATTGGATACTCGGCGATGAAGCCGCTGTGATCGTGTTCAAAGCCATGAAAACCAGGTTGGATCCGGCGATAACCGGGAACACGCTGGTTGTCAAGAGGTAGTTGACAACTGATGATGTCGGGGTAAAAGTTTGATCGAACCTGTGCGCGGCGAGCACCGGGAGTTACATAGAGTTGTTCGTTATACCGCAGGAAATTCGCATCATGTGTGTAATGGGCCGGAAAGACGTAATCACAACCGAATATGAAGGCCCGGTCGCGGATCATGTTGTACAACGGAGGCGCATTCGTCGACGCGAGAATCAATACTGGTTTGTTGGTCCCGTTTACCAGTCGATGATTGACGTTGGGCGGCAGGTAGAAGTATGAACCGGGACCCCACTCTGCGACTTGACGAGTGGTGGAACCCTCGACCCACATCTCGGTCGTACCACGTCCTTCAAAGACCAAACAGAACTCGTGATACAGGTGGCGTTCCGGGAGCAGACTCCCGCCCGGAGGTATCTCAAGGATGTACATTCCCTTGATTTCTTCAATTCCATCCAAATATAGGAACGCGCCCCGGCCGCCGAGGCGATCCCAGTCACCGAGTTCGATTTCCCGAATGTCGTGGACGCCGATTATCCCCCGCAAAATCGGAATCCCCTCTTCCAGCATGAACCGTTCATATGCCAGTGTGGGTAGTTCCCATGAGGCGACGCCAGCGCGATTCTCCTCTCCAATGGGTTCGGTAAAATGTTCGTCGGTCAACTCGGGCATCCGCCCCTCCTTTCCCGCCGAAGCGGTCAGATATTTTTCTCCCCCTATCTGGAAATGCACCCTAGCAAAGCACCCCCCGCCGGCACTAACGCGTTCACGTTAAGCCGCTCGAAGATGTTGAACTGATCCGACTCCGTTGGGAACTCGCGGTTTTTCTGCGCTTCGTGTCCGGAGTATCGGCGAATCCTGCGGGTTGGCGTCGCGGGATGTATGGATTACGCGCCGTGAATATGCCTCCTGAATGTGCAACCTCAAAAATGTTGTGCATGTGCCCGCGATTGTTGAACCTCGAAGGTCCATATTGGTGAATATTCTTCTCGTGGGTTGTTCACCCGGGTCTCCACAGATGGGGATCCGGGCCTCTTCGCGCCACCGTAAAGTGCCGAATTCTCGTGATCGGGAGAGTTCTGGATGAACAGGTGAACCATCTCGGGGGATTCGCGTGAACAACCCTCTGGTGGTCGAGACCGGCGTCGATCCGGTGACCTCACGCTTTTCAGGCGCGCGCTCTGCCAACTGAGCTACTCGACCAAGTCGCTGCCGTACACAAGTCGGTCACGTTCGACAGCAAACTGGCGGACCTGACGGGATTTGAACCCGCGACCTCCGCCTTGACAGGGCGGCGTGCACTCCGAGCTGCACCACAGGTCCGTGAACTGCTTGTCGCCTCTGATGCAAGCATCATCGGGCGAACTCTCATCCTAGGTCACGTGGACAGAGACGTTTTCAAGCCCTAACCCGTCCGCGACACCTGAGCGAGGAGGACGGATCAGATCCTCCGTGACCGATCAGAACCGATTGGAGGTGAATTCCTAACGATGTCCGTCGAGGTCGCCAATGATCCCGGAACCTTCCCAGAGATTCGGGTTCTTGCATGCAAGATCGCTGCTTCCACTTCGCCTACCTCGGTCAGTCCTTTCCTGACGATCGCCGATCGAAGGGCCAGCGTGATCGAAAGTGGCCCTTTCCGCCCGTCACTGTCAATGGGGCTCTGTCCCCTGTAAGTTCATCGCACTCCCAGAGCGCAACGACAATCTGTTTGCATTAAAGAGGCTCGTGTAATACACTAACAATTAGGCTATCCGTGGAATGATTGCGGTATGCCCACTTCCTCCAAGCCGGTCAGAGTTCCTGCGTCGAGCGCCAAGATCCGAACCGTTCGTCCCCGTCGTGACTTCACCGCCCTGGAGGCGCGACGGTTGCGAGCGGCGGAGATGTTCACCAAGGGAGCGACCCAGGCTGACGTCGCGCGTGAGTTGGGCGTGAGTCGCCCCACCGCGCTCGAGTGGTATCGCAAGTGGTCCGGTGGTGGCAAGAAGGCTCTGCGTGCCGGTCGACCAGGACGGCCACCATTGCTGGACGCCAGCGACATGGCCAGGGTTGTCAAGGCGCTGCGTGCCGGACCCGTGGCCAACGGATTCCCCACAGAGAGGTGGACCCTGCCGAGAGTGGCCGAGGTCATCGAGGTGCTCACTGGCGTTAGCTATCACCCCGGTCACGTCTGGTACATCCTGCGAGCCATGGGCTGGTCCCGTCAGCGCCCGGCTCGCCGAGCCATCGAGCGTGACGACGCCGCCATCGACGCCTGGGTGAAGCAACGCTGGCCTGCGGTAAAAAAAACGCCAGACGGCGCAAGGCCTGGATCTGCTTCCAGGACGAGAGCGGGTTCAGTCTCCTCCCCTCGGTGAGGGCCACCTGGGCCCCCAAGGGAGAGACCCCCGTGCTGACCCACCACTTCAATTGGAAGCGACTGTCCATGTCCGCCGCCGTCGGATTCGCACCCGACGGTTCGAACGCGTGGATGGTGTTCAACATGCGCCCCGGTTCCTATAACCACGACTCGATCATTGAGTTCTTGGAGGACCTGCACACCCACCTCGGCGACGACAAGCTCACATTGATCTGGGACGGTCTTCCCTCGCACCGCTCCAGGGTGATGAAGGCATGGATCGTCAAGCAACGCCACTGGCTCGTCGTCGAACGGCTTCCCGCCTACGGACACGACCTCAATCCCGTCGAACTCGTCTGGGGAAACCTCAAGTCAAGCGAGCTCGCCAATCTGTGCCCGGACACGATTGTCGACGTTGCCGTTATTCCCTACCCGGAAGTTCAAGTTATTCCCCACTTTGAGGTGTGAGCGCGCTTCCACCGGACTCCG
>Ga0307373_10008860_pt1 | contig 15196 bp, 11 predicted proteins | sample OX2MG_FD_202534 | JGI IMG/M metagenome (GOLD analysis project Ga0307373, IMG submission 202534) | Soil microbial communities from Risofladan, Vaasa, Finland - OX-2 | ecosystem: Environmental > Terrestrial > Soil > Coastal area > Acid sulfate soil | place: Finland: Risofladan, Vaasa | collected... | reverse complement strand
TCGGCCGGGACTTTCAGCTCGTCCTGCAGCACACCTGTCGGCCACAACAGGCGAACAATGTCCACATGCGTTCTATTGCCGAGCCCCGCAAGAATCTCCGGCGCGCCTTGTCCCATGTAGCCGGTGCCGCCGGCAATTTCCCACTTCTGCCACAGATCCCCGGAAAAGATTTCAACCTTGGTGCCGAGCGCGGATTTATTGTCCGCCAACCCCCGGAACGACAGCCGCACCCAATGGTTTTTGTTGCCGCCATCGTTGCGCAGCAGCACCGGTGGGCCGTGCAGTTGCGTCACGATCAGGTCCGCATCGCCGTCGCCATCCACATCCCCGGCAAGTAGCGCGCGCGGATGATCCAGCTTCAAGTTTGCAAGCCCCACGGCCGCCGTTACATCTTGAAATCCTCGCGGTCCGCAGTTGCGCAGTATCCGCAGTTCAGCGCCGTGCGCCGTATCGACCAGCACAGCCAGGTCAATCCAGCCGTCATTGTCGATATCGATCGCAGTCAGTCCCCAGCCGCGCGTCGCGTCCCCGATCGGCAGCGGCACACGCTCAAAGCGCTTACCATCGACATTGCGCCACAGCGTCACGCCGGGTGTGCCCGTGTGCGTGACCGCCACATCCATCCATCCGTCCTTATTGAAGTCAAAAACGTAGACGCCGTTTGTCGCCGCCAGCTTTGAATCGCTAAAGAGAGGAGTCGCGCGAAACTTCCCCTCACGCGGATTGGCATAAAATGTCGGCGCCGGATCTGAGCCGGTCACAACAAGATCGACCGCGCGATCGTTGTTCAGGTCGGAGAGAGTCGCGTTGCGGGTCGCTCCATGTCCCGCCAGCCCGGTCGGCCCAGTCACGTTGGTAAACGTTTGATTGCCGTTATTGCGCCACAAAACGCTCGGGCCGCCCGCCCCCGCCAACGGCTTGCCGGTCACAAACAGATCAAGGTCTCCGTCGTGGTCGTAGTCCACAAAGGTAAGGCCGGCGGGCTCGTTCTCCGGCGTAATGCCGACGGCCTTGGTGACATCGGAGAATTTTCCGTGGCCTAAATTTCTAAAAAGTACGACGCGGTCTCGCAGCGAAACGGCGATATCCGGAAGCCCATCGTTGTCGAAGTCGCCCACCGTGCAGGCGATGGCGTCACCGCTCACATCCAGTCCCATCTGGGTCGCAGGGACTTCTTCGAATCGACCGCCAAGATTGTGATACACATGAATCGCATGCGCACCGTCGCCCAGCCAGATCAAATCGGTTTTTCCATCCCCAAAAAGATCCACCATGCAGGCGCCGCCACCGGCTTCCTCTGGCTCGTTCGCGCCCGGCGTCGTTTTTGTATCGCTGCCGATCGCCTCGCGGACGAAGTGGACAGGAATCATCGGGCCGACTTCCGGCTCCGCCACATGGATCGACCGCGCCATGGAGTAGTTGCCCATCTCCCCGTATGAAATCGTCATCGGAGAGCCAAGCTTTGCTCCGGTGATGTGCTGAAAACGTTGAAAAGCCTGCCTGGCATCGTCCAGCGCTCCCGTTTCCTGATAGGCCCGCGCCAACCCGAACTCCGCCGATGCGTGCAGCGGGTTCAATTGCAGCGCCGCCTGGTACTGCAGGATGGCGTTTTTGTAATCCTTGCTTTGCTGATAGCTGCTGCCCAGCAAATAATGTGTATCCGCATTATTCGGATCAAGCGCGACGGCGTGCTTGAAATCCTCGATCGTTTGTGGAGTGTTGCCGTCTTTACGCGCAACCAGCCCCAGGTTGTACCACGCAGCCGCGCTCTTCGGGTCTTGTGCGATGACCTTGCGCAGCACCGCGCTCGCCTGCGACAGTTGCTGAGAATTGAGCAGCGCGATTCCCGCATTCAGTTGTGCAATCAGCAGTGTGGGATCTTTCTCGATGGCGGAAGAAAACAGTTTTTCCGCCTGATTGAAGTTCTGCTGATTCATATACGCGACGCCGAGGTTGTTGAGCTGAATGGCGTCCGCTCGCGAGCTAGGAGCGTCGACCTCGCCCCACGCGACGGAGGTGATGAGAAGAAGAACGGCGAATACCTGGGCGATCCGGATGCGAGGAAGCATGGGAAATACGGCTGACCTCGGTTCGCTGCGATTGAAGCCGCCGATCCTTTAGTCTACAAGATAGAAAATGGAATCCGGTATTGCGGGGCATTCATTTCGCCCGCTGTTGACAGGAGCGAATGTGCGTGTTGACTTTTGAATCCCGGCAAAAACCAGCCGCGGCGTGCTGAAGCAATATTTGCCCTCGTGAATGGACGGAGAGAAGTGCCGATCGGTAGGCTTAGGTCATTCGCCGCGGAGGAACATTGTCGAACGATGACATCACCGATATTGACTGGGCTGGGTTGCTGGGGCGCGCCTCCGCACTGGGAAGTGAACATCCGCCTGCCGACCTTCATCGAGACCAGTGCGTCCTGATCACCGGTGCCGGCGGCTCGATCGGCTCCGCGTTAACGCTGCAACTGACCCAACTGCGCCCGCGCATGTTGCTGCTGTTGGATTCCTCCGAACAAAACTTGTATGACCTGGATGCAAAACTGCAGCGCCTCGCGTCGCCCGTTCCCTACTTCGCCCTTCTGGGAAGTATCGATGACGATGAATGCTGGACGAGCTTTGCTCGCAGCACGATCCAGAGATGCTCTATCACACCGCTGCGTATAAACATGTTCCGCTGATGGAATCGAATCCACTCGCGGTGGTCCGAAACAATACGCTCGGCACATATCGCCTGGCGCAGGCAGCTGCGCGGAATCGGATCCGTCATGTCCTGATGGTTTCAACCGACAAAGCCGTTCGACCGACCAGCATCATGGGCGTGTCCAAGCGAATGGCGGAACAGGCTCTGCTGGAGTGCGCCACGCCTTCAACCCGCGTGAACTGCATTCGCCTCGGCAATGTTCTCGACTCACAAGGCAGCGTGGTCGGAGTCTTCCTGGATCAGATTGCCCGCAGCGAGAACATAACGGTGACCGATCCCGATGCGGACCGATACTTTTTCACCATGGCAGAAACAGTTTCGTTGATTCTGGAAGCCGCACGTGCACCGAAACACGCACAGATATGGGTCCCTGAGACTGGGTCGCCAACGAAAATTGTCGACCTCGCCAAATTCTTGATTCAGCAGAAGAGCAAATTTCCTGAGGAGCCTCGCGTTGTCTTCACGGGCTTGCGTCCAGGAGAGAAACTGCATGAGGAATTTGTCGGTCCCGGCGAACGGCTTGCGGACGAAGTTAGCCCACGCCTTCGCGCGGTTGACGGAGCAATTGCGCCGCGCGAATTTGTGCATTCCGCAATGGCCGATCTCGATGTCGCCGTTCGCGCGAGAAATCTCGACGCTGTCTTGCAAGTGATTGCGCGTTTCGTTCCGGAATATCGTCCCGGCGTCTTCCTCGACGCAAAGCGCGCTGCACCCTTGGTCACCCATGATACCTGAACGACGAAAAATCGCGGTCGTCACCACGTCGCGCGCAGATTACAGCCACCTCTACTGGCCTCTGCGCGACCTTGCGGCGCATCCCAACGTAAATTTGCGCCTCATCGTGATGGGCTCACATTTATCACCGGAATTTGGCTGCACGGTCCAGGAGATTGAAAAAGACGGATTCAAAATCGACGCGAAGATTGAATGCCTGCTCAGTTCTGACACCGACGTGGGAATGGCGAAGACCATCGGTCTGGCCACGCTCAGCCTGGCCGACCATCTGGGAGCGACACGGCCCGACCTGCTGCTGCTGATCGCTGACCGCTACGAGATGCTGGCGCCCGCTTCGGTTGCGCTGGCCCTTCGCATCCCCATCGCGCACATCGAAGGCGGGGAAATCAGTCAGGGCGCCATCGACGACGCCGTGAGGAATGCATTGACGAAGATAGCGCACGTCCACTTCACGTCGACCGAAACTGCGCGCCAGCGAGTCATTGCCATGGGAGAAGAATCGTGGCGCGTGCATCGAGCCGGAGCCCCCTCGCTCGATCATCTCCGCCGGGGAACGTTGATGTCGCGCGAAGAAATAGAAACACAGCTTCAGCTTGACCTGACCCGCCCAACAATTCTGGTGGCGTACCATCCAGTGACAATCGCGCGCGATACGGTACGCGAAGCCGATGCCCTGTTTGCGGCGCTCGGCAAGACCGGCGCGCAAGTTCTTTTCTGTTTTCCCAATGCCGATGCAGGCAGCCACGAACTGCAGCAGCGCACACGTGCCTTTCTGACATTGATCCGGCTACGCTGGATCTTGATCCACACAAGGTGGAAGCCGCCATCACGCCCAGGACGCGCGCCATCCTCGTCGTGCACACATTCGGTCGACCCGCCGACATGACTGCGCTCCTCGACATCGCGAAACGCCATCGCTTACGTGTGATTGAAGATGCCTGCGAGGCGATCGGCGCCGAATATAACGGACGAAAAGTAGGCGCGCTCGGCGATGCCGGAGTGTTTGCTTTTTATCCCAACAAGCAGATCACCACCGGGGAAGGCGGCATGATCGTCACCAACGACGCAGCTTTGGCAGAGATGGCTCGTGCGCTGCGCAACCAGGACCGCGGCAACCCGGGCGAGTGGCTCGAGCATTCCCTGGTCGGCTACAACTACCGATTGTCGGAGATGCAATGCGCGCTGGGGCTGGAACAACTTCGCCGCGTAGAAAGCATTCTTGCGCGCCGGGCCGAAGTGGCAGCCATGTATGAGCGGCAGCTGCGCGGGAATCCTGACCTGATGTTGCCGAAGTTGCACATCCCTGATGGTCGCATCAGCTGGTTTGTGTATGTCGTTCGCTTAAGCGACCGATTGCAACGCCATCATCGAGACGAGATTGTTGCCGCTCTTCGCGAGCAGGGAATCGGATGCGGACGGTATTTTGCTCCCATCCATTTGCAGCCCGCATATCGCGATCTGCCAAAACCGCAAGACCCTCTGACGGTGACCGAGCGCGTCGGAGCGCGCTCCATTGCGCTGCCGTTCTTCAACCGTATTTCGCCCGATGACGTGCTTGAGGTTTGCGGTAAACTGCAGGGCGCGATCCGTGCAATTTCCGTGTAAAAATGCAGACTTGTAAACCGGCGTTTTGCCTCCATTCAACCCACTCAATCGGGTACAATCCTTCGCAGTGGGAGTATTCTTGCTGCGTCGTTGGCTGTTTCCGGGTGTCCTGATTTTATTCGTGACTGTGGTCGCGGTCTCTCGATCGGCGTATGCAGCCCCTCCGCCGCAGAGCGGCATGGCCAGCGGTCCACCGTCGAAGGCCGTCTACGATTCGCAGCATCGCCCCATTACCGCGGGCGGTTTCGTCAAGACCGGCCCAATGGTCTTTATGGATGTCGCCAAGAAGGCTGGGCTGACCACCTGGCATCACACCGCCGGCACGCCGGAGAAAAAATTCATTCTGGAAGCCAAGGGCCCGGGCGTTTGCCTGCTCGATTACGACAACGACGGCTGGCTCGATATATATTTTGTGAACGGATCCACCTACAACGCTCTCGATGGCAAGGAAGCTGCGCCGCAAGCCGCCCTGTTTCATAACAACCACGACGGCACCTTCTCCAATGTCACCGCTAAGGCCGGTGTGCCCAATGGACGCTGGGGTTTTGGCTGCACCGTCGGCGACTTTGACAACGATGGCTGGCCCGACCTGTACGTCACCAACTACGGACAGAATCGTCTCTATCGCAACAACCATGACGGCACCTTCACCGATGTTGCGGAGAAGGCTGGCGTGACGATTGGTACCTGGTCCACCGGAGCCACCTTTGGCGATTACGACGGCGATGGCAAGCTGGATCTATTTGTCGACGGATATCTTCACTACGACTACAAAAATCCGCCGGTTTCTGGTTCGAAAGCGGTCGACTACAAAACCTGTGTATTCCGCGGAACCCCCGTCATGTGCGGTCCGGCTGGACTTCCCGGGGAGCATGACCATCTATTCCACAACAATGGCGATGGCACCTTCACCGATGTCAGCAAGCAACTCGGAGTCAGCGATCCGCCCGGATACTATGGCCTGGGAACGTTGTTCGCTGACGTCAACAACGACGGCAAGCCGGACCTTCTGGTCGCCAACGATACCACGCCGAATTATCTCTACATCAATAAGGGCAATGGAACATTTTCCGACGAAAGCCTCGAAAGCGGCTACGCCTTAAACGCCGATGGTCGCGAGGTCGCCAACATGGGCATCGCCGCCGGGGACTATGAAAACAATGGGCATCTGGACATCGTCAACACCGACTTCGGCGACGACTATGACGTGGTGTTCCGCAACGACGGCACCGGCAATTTTACCGACGTCAGCTATGAGACTGGGATCGCCGCGCCCACCATTCCCTTTGTCGGCTTTGGCGACGGATTTCTTGACTACGACAATGATGGCTGGAAAGATCTGCTGATTGTCAACGGCCATGTCTATCCCAACGTGGACCAGCATCCGGACTGGGGTACCAGCTATGCTGAGCGTCCGCTGCTATTTCACAATCTGAAGAACGGCAAGTTCGACCTGGTGCCTGCGGTAGAGGGAACTGGGCTGGCCGTGGTCAGCGTCGGTCGCGGGGCCGCTTTCGGCGACCTGTTCAATGACGGCAAAATCGATGTCGTCATCAATAATATGGACGGCGTCCCGGTACTGCTGCGCAATGTCAACCCGGATCATCACCACTGGGTTGAGCTGAAGTTGATCGGCGGACCGAAGAGTCCCCGCGACGCGGTCGGCGCGACAGTCTACTTGAATGCCGATGGCATGCGGCAGCGCGGGGATGTGCTCAGCGGAGGCAGCTATCTTTCTTCCAACGACCTGCGTGTTCACTTTGGCATTGGAAACGCCACCACCATCGACAGCGTCGAGATTCACTGGCCAAGCGGTACCAAGGAAACACTGAAGCTAGGCGCCGTCGACCGTATCTATACCATCACGGAAGGCAAGGGCATTACAGGCGCACTGTGCGACGGCAAGGCGTGCCCAGCGCAATAAGTGAAGGAAGAACCTTTGTTGGTATCATGGGTTGTCATGCGCGCAAAAGAAGGCATCGCCGCATTTTTACTGGTCTTGCTGACGGCAGTTCCGTCTTTTTCTCAGGCAGTGTCATCCCATGCCGCCCCCAGTCGTCAGGCCCAGGTAAAACAGCATTCCAAGCTGGCGCAACAGTATCTCAGTGAGCGGCGACCTGATCTTGCGATTCCGGAACTGAAAGCTGTCGTCACATTGGACCCGAAAAATCTGGACGCGCGCGCCAATCTCGGAGTGCTTCTGTTTTTTCGAGGAGAATATGCGGACGCGGCCCCGCAGCTTCGCGCGGCCCTCAAGCTTCAGCCGGATTTGTGGAAGATCCAGGCGCTGCTCGGCATGTCGGAACTGCGGCTTGGACAGCAGTCCGAGGGACGACAAGATCTGGAGACCGCATTTCCCAACTTGCAGGAAGAAAAAATCAAAATGCAGGTCGGCAATGCGCTGATCGACAGCTACACCTCCACTGGCGAGCTCGCCCAGGCAGCCACCATCGTTTCCGCACTTCTAAAGTTGGAGCCGACCGATACAGGACTTCTTTATACTGCCTTCCGTCTGTATTCCGATCTGACGGACGAAGCGATACTGACCATGGCCATGACCGCGCCCGACAGCGCGCATATGCATCAGATGATGGCGCGGGTGTTGGTTCGCGAAGGAGACTCCGCTGCGGCGATCAAGAATTACCGCGAAGCCATTCGCATCGATCCAAAAATCTCCGCGCTGCACTTTGAGCTGGCCCAGCTTCTTTGGGCAACAGACACGGTCGACGGTCAGAAGGAGGCGGTGGCGGAATATAGAACCGCGTTGGAATTGGATCCTCTGGACGAGAAGGCTGAGTCTGAGCTGGGTAGAATTGCCGCCCAGAATGGCGATACCAAAGAAGCGTTAGCAGACTATTCAAAGGCCGTGGAGATGCAGCCGGACGATGCTGTGGCGCTTACCGGCCTGGCCGGAGTTCTGATCTCGCAGCAGCAACAGGCGAAGGCGCTGCCGCTATTGGAGCGCGCAGTTCAGTTGGATCCAACCAGCGCTTCCGCGCATTTTCGGCTCAGCACCTTATATAGGAATGCGGGTCGAACCGACGATGCCAAGCGGGAGTTGGCGGAATATTTGAAATATAAGAAGATGCAATCCGACCTGAGCGCGATTTTTAAAGAGATGCGTTTGCCTCCGGCCAAAGACCAGACGGGAGACACCGATGCGGCCAAGTAATTGTCTCGGTGCGCGTACCGATCATGCTGCGGATCCAGCATGGCGCCTTTGAGACGAGGCAACATGCCTGCTGTGCTCCTGCTGACTTTCGCCGCCAGCCTCGTTCCCGCATTTCCCCAGGCCGCTTCCGGCCATCCGTCACAAACCAGCCCGCCGACCATTGCTCCCTCGCCTGCATCTGCGTCTGCTCTGCCGCAACTGGTCGACATTACCCACTCGACCGGCATCAACTTCAGCCATCTCTCCAGTCCAGAGGCGAAATATGTGGTGGAATCGATGAGCGGGGGTGTCGCCCTGATCGATTACAACCGCGACGGATGGCCGGACATTTACTTCACCAATTCGCCCAGCGTGGATATGGCGCTGGCCGGCAAGAAGGCGCGCAGCGCGCTCTATCGCAACAATCACGACGGTACCTTCACGGATGTCAGCGATCAGGCGGGTGTCGCGACTCCATGCTGGGCCATGGGCGCGGCTGTTGGCGACTACAACAATGACGGCTGGCCGGATCTGCTGGTCACCTGTTTCGGCGGCGTGGTGCTCTACCGCAATAACGGCAACGGAACATTTACCGACGTCACCAAGCAGGCCGGACTGGGCAACGATTCTCTCTGGGCCATGGGCGCAGCCTTCGGTGACTATGACAATGATGGTTGGGCCGATCTGTTCGTTGACCACTACGTGGATTTGAATCTGAACGATCTGCCCACCTTTGGCTCTCGCGTCACCTGCAAGTATCACGCCATCTCCGTTCAGTGCGGGCCGAGAGGATTGAGGGGCTCGCCCGATAATCTCTACCACAACAACGGCGACGGCACGTTTACGGACGTATCCAAGCAGGCCGGAGTGGATGATGCGCAGGGATTGTACGGACTGACGGCGGTCTGGCACGACTTCAACGCCGATGGCCGCCTCGATCTGTTCGTCGACAACGATGGCGAGCCGACCTACCTCTATCGCAACGATGGCAATCGTCACTTCACCGACATCGCCTACAACGCCGGCGTCGCGGTCGATCAGGATGGCAATGCCCAGGCCAACATGGGCACTGCGCTTGGCGATTACAATCACACGGGCCGTTTGTCGATCGCCATCACGCACTTCAATGAGCAGTACACGGCGTTGTTCCGCAACGACGGAAACATGAACTTCACCGATGTCTCCTATGCGTCTGGAATCGCACAGAGCACCACTTCATATGTGGGCTGGGGCGATGAATTCTTCGACTTCGATAACGATGGCTGGGACGATTTCTTTATGGTCAATGGCCACGTCTATCCACAGGTCGACAGCATTGGCATGGACTCCAAATTCCGCGAACCGAAACTTCTGTTTCAGAATCTGCACGACGGAAAATTCCAGAACATCAGCAAGCAGGTGGGGCCTGCCATTCAGGAGCTGCAAGTCAGCCGTGGAGTGGCCATGGGCGACCTGTTCAACAATGGAAAACTGGACCTGGTCATCGAAAATCTTGAGGGCGCTCCGATGATCCTTGCGCCGCAAGGAGGTCCGGCAAACCACTGGATCAGCCTTCAGCTGGAAGGGACGAAGAGCAATCGACTTGCACTGAATGCCCGCGTGATCGCTACCGCCGGAGACCTAGTGCAGACCAAGGAAGTGCTGAGCGGCGGCAGCTATTTATCGCAGAACGATCTGAGAATTCATTTCGGTCTGGGAAATCATGACAGCGCAGACAAGCTCGAAATTCTTTGGCCCGATGGAACGAAGCAGGCCTTTAGCAATGTCAACGCCGACCATTTTTATCAGGTGACCGAAGGCAAAGATATTGTGCCCGTTAACTACGCTCATCCCAAGTAATCCGATTCGCAACCCGCGTTAGATCCCCAACTTCGCGAGCACATCCGTTGGACATCCTCGCCACTCCGCCTGCGGTTCATTGCCCACGTATGGTAAATCGCGGATCCCCACCTCGCTGGTGTAAAACCCGCTCAGCGTCAGGTCGCGAAACTGGTTGAAGAATGCCACGCCCTTCGCGTCCTGCGGCGCAGCTTTGTCCGGCCACGCAATCCTGTCGAGAATCTGCTGTTGCTGCATCGAGCTGCAATCCACAAAGTTTCGCCTGAAACGGCCTTGGCATTCGCCATCGAGCCATGCCAGCCCCTCGCGAATCTCAACCAGCAAATCGCCACGTTGAAAATCCAACCAGTCGTCGATAAACTCCGGCACCCCCGCATCCGTGGCGCTGCCGGAAACTTCATCGGCAGGAAGAATCCAGTCACTCAACACGCCTACCGTCGCCCACTCATGCGCGGTAAGGACGCGCAGTTTCCATGCAGTACCATCCGGTAGAATAGACGCGTCCTGCGCGGTTCGGGCCACTTCCGCCGCCAACGAAGAAAGCGGCATCAGCCCCGCAATCGGAAGCGCCATCATCATCTTCAACATGGCGCGCCGCTGAAAGCGAAGCGTTCGAGCTTGCGTTACTCCCCTATCTTCCATGCCCTTCATTGGTTTCCTCTGCAACAAATCTTCACGCGGCTACACGTTCTGCGTGCGAACTTGATCGGCGACGTATTCCGACGTCCGCCACGCCAGCGCCAGAATTGTCAACGTAGGATTTTTGTCCGACAGGCTGACGAACGGCGCCCCATCCGTGACGAAAAGATTGTTGCAATCCCACGCCTGGCAATGGGAGTTCAGCACGCTGGTCTTGGGATCGTTTCCCATACGCGCGCCGCCCACTTCGTGGAAGCCCACCCCGCCCGGCGAAATTCCCCATTGCTGATCGGCTCCGTAAGACTCAATGACCTTGCCGCCCATCGTCGTTACAATCTGCTGAAACGTTTCTTGCATGTGGCGCGCCATGTGGATCTCCTGATCGCTCCACTGGAAATGAAATTTCAGGACAGGAATGCCCCACTTGTCCACCGCGCTCTTGTCGATTTCACAATAGCTCTGAGGATTCGGAATCATTTCGCCGCGCCCATGAAAGCCGACCAGCGAACCGTACAGGCTGCGACTGCGCTGCTTCAGATCCTTTCCATAGCCGCCTCCCAGCAATGTCTCCGATCCAGTCATCAATCCCGGAGCGGGCATGCCGCGCCGTCCACCGCCAATTTCAATGTGATAGCCGCGCGAAAAGGGAAGCTTGCCCTGCAACTGTTCTCGATAGTTCCACCACGGCATGAACAGGTGCATCCCACCCACGCCGTCCTCGTTATGCGCAGGCAGGTTCATCATGGAAGGAATCCATCCGGTCACATGCGACATGACGGTATCCATCAAGTAGCGTCCAACCATGCCGCTGGAATTCGCCACCCCATCGGGGAAGCGCGGGCTGCGAGAGTTCAGCAGCAGACGCGCTGTTTCGCAGGCGCTCGCCGCCAATACTACAACTTTGCCGCGCACTTCGACTTCCTCGCCAGATTGCTTGTCGATATATGAAACGCCTGTCGCGCGGCCATCCGGGCCGGTCAGAACTTCCCGCGCCATCGCGCCGCAACGGATTTCGAGATTCCCAGTGAGCTGCGCCGGATACAGCAGCACGTCCGGCGAAGAGAAGTTCGATCCCATCCGGCAGCCGCGATCGCATTGCGACACGTAATGGCACGCGGGACGATTGTTCAGCGGGCGCGTCAGGATTGCAAGCCGCGAAGGAATGCAGGGAATCTTCAGGTCCTTGCACGTCTTTTGGATGAGGAGTTCGTAGCATCGCGGAGTCGGCGGCGGTTGAAATTTTCCGTCCGGAAGATTTTCCAATCCTTCCACCGAGCCGAAGACGCCGATCAATTCCTCCGTCTTGTCATAGTAGGGCGCGAGTTCCTCATACGTAATGGGCCAGTCGAAACCGTTGCCGTCGCGACTGTAGGGCTTGAAGTCGTACGGTCCATTGCGCAGCGAAATGCGGCCCCAGGCATTGGTGCGACCGCCTAGCATGCGGGCGCGAAACCATTTCCAATCGGTCCCAGTCGCGCAGGTGTACGGCTCGCCTTCGACGTTGTAGCCGCCGACGATGGCCTCAAATCCTCCGGGGCCGAACGGGGTTCTGGACGCGCCACGATGGGGTACGTCGTAACCCCACTGCAGCCATTTCGAATCCTTCGCAGTCTCGTACCAGTCGCCGGCTTCCAGCATCAAACACTTCGCGCCCGCGCGCGTCAGCGAATACGCAGCCATGCCGCCGCCGGCTCCAGAGCCCACGATGATTGCGTCATACACGTCGCCACTGAGAATCGGGGACATCATTCCGCGCTGCCTCCTCTTTCCGTGGATAGTGGCTGCGGACGCAACGCGACGAGATGAACCTGGGTCGTGTTGTTTCCCTCACGGTCGAAGCTGATGGTTCCCGAGGCCCCGGAATAGTCGCGTGTCTGGGCTAACTGATCGCGCATCCGGGCGCGATTCGGGCCCGCCGCACGCAGGGCGTGCACCGTCAGGCAAACAGCGTCGTAGGCTTCGGCGGCAGCCGCGCTGGGAGGTCTTCCCGTTTGCTGGAAATACCGCGTCGCGAAACTATTCTGCAGCGCCGTTTCCTCTCCTCGTGCGGCGATGGTCCATGTGGAGAACGAATTCGCAGCGCTCTCCCGCTTAGCTACGGTCGACGTCAACGTCAATCCCGATCCTGCCTGAGCCGCCTGCTGCGAAAAATAAACAGGAATTGAAATACCCGCCGCAAGAAGCATTGGCGACAAACGTTGCGCCACATCGGCTCGCGTCCATAGAACAATTGCCTGCGGAGAACCCGCTTGAATTCGCCTCACAACAGAAGAGAGGTCAGCCCGCAGCGGATCGAGAGCCAGTTCCTCCGGCATGGCAGTCCCCATCGAAAGAGCCGCCTGCCGCATCGCTGCAGCACCGCCCCGTCCATCATGATCTTCCGCGAAAATCACCATCACCTGTTTCAGTCCACGTTTGCGATAGATGTTCTGTGCGATGCTTTGGGCCTGCTGCAAATCGCTGGGGCCAACCCGAAAGATCCATGGAATGTCGATCTGGGTGGTCGTCGCATCGTTCGACAACGTCAGGATAGGAACGCCGATTCGATTGCCCACCTGCTCGCTCACGTGGGTGTCCGTCCCGTCGGTGGAGGTAATCAGCGCCACAACATTCTGTCGCAGAACCAGCTGCAGGATGACGTCCGAAACATGCCCCCACGCCGGGCCGCTCTCATCTCCGATCGCCAATTCAACGTGGCGTCCGCCAGGCAATGGGCGCTGCGTAGAATCTTTCAAAGCCATTCTTGCGGCTGCAACCAGCGCTTCGCCTTCAGCCATTTCTGGTCCATGCATCGGAGCCAGCAGTCCGATGTACACCGTTGAACCCGTCTCATCCCAAGTGGACCCTCGCGCCGGGCCGGCATAATTCTCTCCATCGGTGGCGATGGAATCGTAGGGGACGGCCTCGCTTTTACTCTGCGCCACAGCCTGTTGAGTCGCCGCGGTCACCGCCAAAACAGCAAGCGTCGCTGTTGCGATCAGCAAGGTTGCTACGCGGTTGTGACTCCATTTCCCCATAGAATGTCGCGCCCGATTACCGCCAGAACGGCGCAGGTTTTCCTTTCCAGTCGGTCCGTTGTTCCGGCCAATACTCAAACTGACCATTGTGGACTCGGGCAAATGTGACCGGCGCAATGTTGTTCAATGTGTAATCGAAAAATGCCTTTCCACTCACGCCGGTGTAGCTCTTCATCTCGTACTGCCGCATCGCATCCATGATCTTTCCGCGATTCGGTCCAGCCGTTCGAATCGCCGCGATCAGCATATTCATGCCGTCATACGCATAGGCCGCGTACGCATCCGGTTCTGTATGAAAGCGATCGAGAAAGCGTTGACGAAACTGCTGCCACGCGGGATCAGTGCGCGTTGGGTCGATGGCACTGATGCTCACCAGACCTTCCGCCGCCGGCCCCGCAATTTTTATCACCTCCGGATAGCATGCGCGGCTGGAAGCAAAAACAGGTTGCTGCATCCCCATGGTGCGCATCTGCTTCAAAATCAGACCCGCCTGCGACGCGTTCCCCCAGATCACCAGGCCATCGATTCCAGAGGCATTCAATGTCTCCAGTTGCGTAGAAAAATCCGTGGCGTCCGGCGCGAACCAGACTTCCACGATGGGTTGATGGCCGATGCGTCGCGCAGTCTCAAAAAAGACATCCTTCCCAGCTCGACCGTAGCGGTTATTCACCTGCAATATTCCCACGCGCTTCAGGTGTCGCTGGTTGAAGATGTAGTCCGCCAGCGCATAGCCCTGCTGCCGATCGTCGGGAAAATTATGCAGCAGCCATGGGACACGCGTTTGCGTCACGGTCGGATCATTCGTCGCCGTGTCGACGATGGGGAGTTCCAGCTTCAGCGTCGCCCGCAATTCAATATGAGTCGAAGCGGAATCGACGGATCCCAGCATGGCCACATCGTGATCCTTGTACACCATGTCGACGATGGCCATCGACGACGCGCCCCACAGCGGCAGATCGTCGTGCACATTCAGCGTAAAGGGTTTCCCTTCATAACCGCCGCGCGCGTTGGCCTCGTCCACGGCCATTTGCGATCCATGCAGCATGGCGACTCCATAGGGCGAGTCCACATTGTCCGCATCCAGAGGACCCAGGAACCCAATATTCACCGTCTTCAGCGCGGTCAGTTCGGCGTCCGTCCGTTCGCGCGCGGCACCTTTATAGTCGAGCGTGGATTCATCGACGAACCATTCCTTATAAGGTTTGCGATAGCGTCCGTACGGCACTGCGGCGGGAGGCATATCTGCGTACGGCATCGTCGGCGCCGGCTTCACCGCGCTGTTCGGAGCCGACTGCGACACGGCGCGCGTCGCCAGCAGGCCAGCTAACGCCATCACAACAACCGCCGCAACCTTTTCCATCGTCGCCATCTCGATCTTCCTTCCTCTCTTGCTCAGCGCAATCCTTGCTGTCGCGTCGTCATCCCCGCCTGCACTGACGATCAGTTCGGCCCGCAAGCGCCAGCGATCGTAGCCGCAGCCGCAGCGTCCGAGGTGCCGTCGCGA
>Ga0307373_10008857_pt1 | contig 15203 bp, 15 predicted proteins | sample OX2MG_FD_202534 | JGI IMG/M metagenome (GOLD analysis project Ga0307373, IMG submission 202534) | Soil microbial communities from Risofladan, Vaasa, Finland - OX-2 | ecosystem: Environmental > Terrestrial > Soil > Coastal area > Acid sulfate soil | place: Finland: Risofladan, Vaasa | collected... | reverse complement strand
CACTACCGGGTTGCGCCGGCGCACCTGCCGCCGGGGTGCTACCGCAACATCACCGGCAACGAGGCGACCGCGCTCGGCTTCGTCGCTGCCAGTCGCAGGTCCGGCCGGCCGATCTTCTACGGCAGCTACCCGATCACGCCAGCCTCCGACATCCTCCACCAGCTGTCCGGCTACAAGCACTTCGGGGTCAAGACCTTCCAGGCCGAGGACGAGATAGCGGCGATCGGATCGGCGATCGGGGCGAGCTATGGCGGCTCGCTCGGCATGACCGGGACGTCCGGCCCGGGCATCGCCCTCAAAAGCGAGGCGATCGGCCTCGCCGTCATGGTGGAGCTCCCGCTCGTCGTCATCGACGTGCAGCGCGCCGGCCCCTCCACCGGCATGCCGACCAAGAACGAGCAGGCGGACCTGCTGCAGGTGCTGTTCGGTCGCAACAGCGACTCGCCGGTCGCCGTCGTCGCGCCGTCGACCCCGTCGGATTGCTTCGACATGGCGTTCGAGGCGGCCCGTCTCGCGCTCACCTACATGACACCGGTCGTCTATCTCTCCGATGCGTTCCTCGCCACCGGCGCCGAGCCATGGCTCATCCCGAGCGTCGCCGACCTGCCCGAGATCGGCGTGCCGAACCGTACCGAGCGGGACGGCTTCCACCCCTACGATCGCGATCCGACGACCCTCGCCCGGCCATGGGCGGTCCCCGGGACGCCCGGCCTCGAGCACCGCATCGGCGGCCTCGAGAAGGCCGACATCACCGGCAACGTCAGCTACGACCCGGACAACCACCAGCGGATGCAGCTGCTCCGCCAGGCGAAGATCGCCGGCATCGCGAACGACATCCCGGAGCTCACGGTGTTCGGCCCCGAGCGCGGCGAGCTGCTGCTGCTCGGGTGGGGCTCGACGTACGGCTCGATCCGCAGCGCCGCCGAGCGACTCCAGGCCGACGGTCGGAGCGTCGCCCACGCCCACCTGCGCTACCTCAACCCGTTCCCGCGGAACCTCGGTGCCGTTCTGGCGAACTATCGCCACGTGCTCATCCCCGAGATCAACCTTGGGCAGCTCTCGCTCCTCGTCCGGGCGCGATTCCTCGTCGATGCACTGAGCTACGACCGCGTCCGCGGCAAGCCGTTCCGGATCGCCGAGATCGTCGAGGCCGCCGAGGCGGCACTGGAAGGGAAGTCGATCGCATGAGCGAGCGTTCCGCCCTCGCGTCGCCCGCTCCGGCCAGCCCGCCGGACGCCGAGGTGCCGCCGCTCAGCGCGGCGAACCAGGCGGTCCTGGCGCAGCTCACCCGCAAGGACTTCGTGTCCGACCAGGAGGTGCGCTGGTGCCCCGGCTGCGGCGACTACTCCATCCTCGCCCAGACCCAGAAGGTCATGCCCGACTTCGGCTATCCGAAGGAGAACATCGTCTTCATCAGCGGGATCGGCTGCTCCGGCCGGTTGCCGTACTACATGAACACGTACGGCTTCCATTCGATCCACGGTCGGGCGCCGACGCTCGCGACCGGGCTCAAGGCAGCCAGGCCGGACCTCATGGTCTGGGTGATCACCGGCGACGGTGACGCCCTGTCGATCGGCGGCAACCACGTCCTCCACTCGATGCGCCGGAACGTCGACATCAAGCTCGTCATGTTCAACAACCGGATCTACGGCCTCACCAAGGGCCAGGCGAGCCCGACCTCGGAGCTCGGCAAGCGCACCAAGTCGACCCCGGACGGGACGATCGACCACCCGATCATGCCGCTGTCGGTCGCCCTCGCCGCCGAGGCGACGTTCGTCGCCCGCTCGGTGGATACCCACACCGAGCACCTCCAGCAGACCCTGGAGCGGGCGGGCCGCCATCGAGGCTCGGCATTCACCGAGGTCCTCCAGAACTGCAACATCTTCAACGACGGGGCGTGGCGCTCATTCACCGACCGCGAGGTGCGCGACGACCGGATGCTCGTCCTCGAACACGGCCGACCGATGATCTTCGGCAAGGACCGCGACCGCGGGATCCGCCTGCGAGGTCTCCATCCAGAAGTCGTCCAGCTCGGCGTCGATGGGATCACGGAGGCGGACATCCTCGTCCACGACGAGCATGCCGAGGATCCGTACCTCGCCTTCATGTTGAGCCGGATGTCCTTCCCCGACTACCCCGTCCCGGTCGGCGTCATCCGCGACGTGCAGCGACCGACCCACGACGAACTCCTCAGCGCACAGCTGGCGGCCGCCGTCGAGCAGCGCGGCGAGGGCGACCTCGAGAAGCTCCTCAATGGCGGCGACACGTGGACCGTCGCGGAGGATCTGCCCGCATGATCTGTCCGGCCTGCGGCTTCGACAACATCGCGGGCGAGGACGAGTGCGAGCGCTGCGGCACGCCGCTGACCGGTTCCGAGCGCCTTTCGCCCCAGACGCGCTTCGAGGCTCGCCTGTCCGGGCTCGCCTCGCACTCGCCGCTCATGGTGCCTCGCGATACGCCGATCAGCGAGGCAGTGGCGTCGATGCGTGAGGAGGGGGTGGACGCCATCCTCGTCGTCGACCGTGGTCGACTCGTCGGCATCTTCACCGAGCGCGACGCGCTGCTCAAGGTGGCGGGTCGTCGGCCGGTCGGCCTCACCGTGGGCGACGTGATGACCCGCGATCCGGTCGTCCTCCGCGAGGACGACACGGTGGCCGTCGCGATCAACAAGATGGCCTTCGGCGGGTTCCGCCACATCCCGCTCGTCGAGCATGGACGCCCCACCGGGATCGTGACGGCGCAGGACGTCTTCCACCGGATCTCGACGATCGTCGGCTGAGGTGGCGCCGTCGCGGGTCGTCGTGCTCGCCGACGACCTCATCTGGTCGACCCGGCTGCTTGCCGCTGTGCGTTCGACCGGCGCTGAGGCGATCGCCGTGCGGTCGCTCGACGCCCTCGAACGCCAGCTCACCGTGGTCGGTGCCCGTGTCGTCGTCGACCTGACGGCCCGGAGCTACGACGGGATCGCCGCGGTGGCCGCAGCGAGCGGACGGGGCGCCGGCGTCCTCGCGGTCGGCCAGCACGACGATGTCGCGCTCCGCAAGCGCGCGCTCGCAGCGGGGGCGTCGCGCGTGCTCGCCTATCGCAAGCTCGCCGACGATGGGCCGCGGACGATCGCCGCCTGGCTGGCCGCGACGCCGTGACCGCGCTGCCGCCGCGACCTTCGATCCCGCCGGCGCGTCATGGCGCGCGCCTTGCCGCGGCCCGCGAGCTCCTGGCCGATCGCGGCCTGCAGGCGCTCCTCGTGGGCGTCGGTCCGGACCTGCGCTACCTCGCTGGGTACGACGCGATCCCGCTCGAGCGACTCACGATGCTCGTCGTCACGCCGGACCCCCACCGCCTGCCGATGCTCCTCGTTCCGCGGCTCGAGGAGGATCCCGCCTCCCGCTCGGCCGCTGCCGTCGCCGGGCTCGTGGATATCCGGACCTGGGAGGAGGCGGACGACCCACACGCGGTCGTCGCCGAAGCGGTCCGGACCGTCGTCGGCCGCACCCCCACCCGAACCGCCGTCCGGATCGCGGTCACGGACACCCTCTGGGCCAGCCACCTGCTGCGCCTGCAGGAGGTCCTCCCCGACTGCCGTTTCACCGTCGGTGCATCGGTGATGGGGGAGATCCGGATCGTCAAGGACCTCGATGAGATCGCCCTGCTCCGCCTCGCCGCGCATGCGGCCGATCGCGTCGTCGACGCGATCGCGAGCGGTCGACTCGTCGATCGGGCGGAGGCCGACGTGGCCCGCGAAGTACGCGACCGGCTCGTCGACGAGGGTCACGATGCCGCCGAGTTCGCAATCGTCGGCTCTGGCCCGAACTCGGCGTCGCCGCATCACGCGGCCTCGGATCGGCGGATCGGGCCAAGGGAACCGATCGTGCTCGACATCGGCGGTCCCCTCGGTGGCTACGGCAGCGACGTGACCCGCACACTCTGGGTGACCGGCGGCGAGTCGATGGGCGGGCCGCCGGCCGAGTTCGTCGGAGCCTACGACGTGCTTCGCCGCGCCCAGGCCGCTGCGACGGCAGCTGTCCGACCCGGCGCGAGCCCGGCGGGGATCGACGCCGTCGCCCGGACGATCATCACCGATGGTGGCTATGGCCCGGCGTTCATCCACCGCACTGGCCATGGCATCGGGCTCGAGGCGCACGAGGAGCCGTACCTCGTCGCGGGGTCGGAAGCGCCGCTGCGACCGGGGATGGCGTTCAGCATCGAACCCGGGATCTACCTCGCCGGACGGTGGGGGATGCGGCTCGAGGACATCGTCGTCTGCGGCGAGGACGGCCCGGACGTCCTCAACGAGACGGATCGCTCGCTGCGGATCGCTGACGGGCGCTGCGGATCGCTGACGGGCGCTGAGGGGCGCTGACGGGCGCTGAGGGGGCGCCGACAGGCGCCAACGGCCCGCAAGGTTGGCGGGAGGTATCATCCCGGGATCGGCCCGACCCGCCCAGAGGCCGGGCCCAGCGAAACGTGACGTCATGAGCCGACATGCCCATCGCCATGGGGAACGGCCCCGCCCGCACCCACGGCCCCATCGGCCCGAGTCCGGCCGCCAGCCGGAGGCAGCGGGCGCATCGGCCGCATCCGTGGTGGCCAGCCCTCCCCTCGCGGTCTTCTCCCGCGACGGTGCCGCCGCGGCCGAGCATCCGCCGGAAGAGCCGCTTTCGCCCGGCCAGTCAGGGTCGCCGGCTGACGAGTCCCGCGGGGCCCTGACGGCCGCATTGCCGCTTGCCCCACCGCTCGCCGACGACCGTGCCGCCACCCGCATGGTCGGCGACTCTTCGCCCGTGACGCCCGCAGCAGGGCCTCCGGGCAGCGCGGATCCGGTCGCGGAGGCGCCCACCCGTCAGATCGTGTGCACGACCCCACAGCTGCGCCGATTCATCAAGAGCCGGGCATACCTGCCGATGCATGAGATCCGTCGTCGTTTCGCCATCGATGGATCGGACGATGAAGTGACGGCGGTGACGGTCGAGGGATCGCGGATCTTCGTCGGCCTGCCTGAAGGCGAGGGTGGGATGCTCGGCGAGCTGCTCTCGGTGGGCGAGGTGGGATTCGAGCTGTCGCACGATCCTGCCAGCCCGGTGGTCGTGGGCGTCTTCCCGATGCGGCCGATCCCTCGCCTCTGATCGGTCTCCGCCGATCCCGGAGAGCGTCGGCTCGATGACACCCGCGGAGTCTCGACGGTCACTGGACGCGGACGATCGACTGGCAGAAGATGTCGGTGACCCGGACCGCCGACGCCGGGATGGATCCACACAGGAGAACCGACGATGGCAGCCGACGAGCTGAAGCGCCGCGGCGAGGACCCGCAGCCGAACGAGGACGACGTCGAGGGGCACTCGATGCTCCCGAACATGGGCATCTCCCGATCCCTCGCCCAGTCCCGCGAACGGGACATCCAGCAGCACCTGAAGCGCCACGACCTCGAGGCCGAGGCTCGCGCCCACAAGAAGGGCCACTAGACGAACGCTGTGCCTTGGGGGCGGACGAGAGCGGTGCCGATCCGGCACCGCTCTTTTCGTGCCCGCGACCGTCGACCGGTCGCTCATCGGACAGGTCGCAGGTTTCCCCCAATACCGACGCACGGCTGCAAGGACGACCGCCAGGACGTCGCCCAGCTGGTCGCCGCGAGAGTGGCGGAAGGGCATCCTCTCGCTATCGGATGGCGCAGGGTTCCACCTTCGCCGCAGGCCCGTCCGACTGAGAGGAGATCACGATGGACCCGAACACCCGCTACTTCGTCGCCAGATCGCTGATGGCCGATCGGATCGCCGAAGCGCAGCGAGCGCGGCTCGTGAAGGACGCCCGCGAGCACAACGACGACGCGCGCCGCCACGCTGCGCGCGTCGGTCCGCCGATCCTCGCCCGCCTGCTGACCATCCGCCTCCGCCTGGCAGCGCATCGGCCGTCGATCGCCGCTGCGGCGCCAGGGATCTGAACGCCAGGGATCTGAAACGGGGACGGCAGGCGCCCGTCCCGTCCGGTTCGCTCGCATCCTCCGACGAAGCTCGTATTGTCCGACGGAGTCCGGCCGCGTAGCATGGTGCCGGCTCCGCAGCGGAGTCGCATGGCGCGGGGCGAGCGAGGGGTCGGATGGCTGGCACGGGCGAGGATGCGTTCGCGATCGAGACGCTTCGCCGCTGCGCCCTCTTCGCGAAGCTCGGCGATGACGCCCTCGCCTCGTGCGCGCGGAGTCTTCGGGTCCGCCGCTTCAAGAAGAGCGAGACGATCTTCCACCAGGGCGATCCCGGCGACTCGCTTTTCATCATCGAGACGGGCTCGATCAAGATCGTCCTGCCGAGCCCGGAAGGCGACGAAGGGGCCATCATCGCGACGCTCGGTCGCGGCGACTTCTTCGGAGAGCTGGCCCTCCTCGACGGTGCGCCCCATTCGGCGACTGCCGTCGCACTCGATCCGGCGGCGCTCCTCGTCATGCGCCGCGAACCCTTCGAGCAACTGATCGATACCGACCGCCAACTCCGGATGGCCCTCTTCGCGGGGCTCACGGCCGAGCTCCGCCGCCTCACCGGACATGTCGAGGAGCTCCATTTCCTCGATCTGCCGGGCCGCCTCGCGGCCCGCCTCGCCCGACTCGCCGCCGAGGCCCGCCCCAACGACGATGGTGACGTCGTCCTCGACTGGCCCTACACGCAGTCCGAGCTGGCGTCGATGATCGGCGGCACGCGCCAGACGGTGAACCGGCTGCTCGCGGACATGGTCACCGAGGGCCTGATCCGGTTCGAGAAGGACACGGTCGTGATCCCGGACCTGGACCGGCTGTCCCGCTCGGCCGAGCGGTGAGGACTGCCTCCATCGCGTCGCCGAGGCGCATCGCTGGAGAGCGCGGGCCCGAACGTGGCTGATAAGGATGGACTCGGCGCGGACGCGCTCGCCCTGCTGCGGGCGATCGCGCTGCGGGCGGAAGCCGCGCGTCGGCTCGACCTCGGGTCTGCCGAGGCGGTGCTTCGATCCGTGGTCGATGCGACCGTCGCGCTGTTCCAGGCGGAGGCTGCGTCGATCGCCCTCTACGACGCGACCCGCGATCGGCTCGTCTTCCGGGTCGCCGCCGGCGAGCAGGGCCAGGGCGTGGTCGGACTCGAGGTTCCACCCTCGCAGGGCCTCGTCGGCTACGTGTACACGACGGGCCAGGCCCTCGCCCTCTCCGATGTCGCCCGCGACAAGCGCTTCGGGCGCGCGTTCGCCGAACAGACGAGCTACGTGCCACGGTCGATCGTCGCCGTGCCCCTCGTCGACGAGCACGGCACCATCGGCGTGCTCGAGGTCCTCGACAAGCGGACGGAGGCCGCCTTCAGCCTTCGCGACATCGAGCTCGCCTCGGTCTTCGCCAGCCAGGCGGCGGTCGCGATCAGCGCCAGCCGGGTCGAGCGCGACATCGCCACCCTCATGCGGTCGGCGCTCACGGCGCTCGTGTCGTCCAGCGAGGGTGCTGCCGCCGATGCGCCGGCGTCTGACGAGCGCGCCCCGGACGAACGGGCGCTTGACGAGCGGGCCTTGGACGAGCTCGTCCGCGCCGCGACGGCCGGCCTTGCCGGCGACGATGACTCGCGGTTGTGGGCCCTCGTCGAACAGGTCGCCCGGATCCGCAGGATCGATCCTGGCCGGCTCGCCCTCGTCGCGGACCTGCTCGCCGTCGTCGCCGATCATGCCGAGCGCGACCGGCGGGCACGAACGGGGCGGCGGTGACCGAGCAGATCCTGCCCGCCTGGAGCGAGCCGTTCACCACGGAGCGACGGGCCGCGCTCGCACGGAATCTGCCCTTCGCCGCCGTCGACCGGGCCTGGGCGTTCGACGGCTCGACCGGGCGCGGGATGACCGTCGCGATCATCGACTCGGGCGTCGAGCGGGATCATCCCGCGGTCGGTGGTCGCCTCGTCCGAAGTGTCCGGGTGGAGCTCGGCGACGAACGTCCGATCGTGGTGGATGACCCGGAGGCGATCGACGTCGTCGGCCATGGAACGGCATGCGCCGGGATCGTCCACGGGCTGGCTCCGGAGGCGGAGATCGTCTCGATCCGCGTCCTCGGTCCGGACAACCGGGGCAAGGGCGCCGTATTCGCGGCAGGGCTTGACTGGGCCATCGAGCATGGGGCGGACGTCGTGAACCTCAGCCTCAGTTCGAAGAGCGACGCGCTCTTCGCGATCTTCCACGAGCTTGCCGACGCCGCGTATTTCGCCAACGTCCTGCTCGTGAGCGCGGCCAACAATGTTCCCGGACCGAGCTACCCGTCGCTCTTTGCCTCGGTCGTCTCGGTGGCCGCCCACGACGTGGCGGACCCGTGGACCTGGTTCTACAATCCGTCGCCGCCGGTCGAATTCGGGGCCTACGGCCTCGACGTCGACGTCGCCTGGCGCGATGGCGGGCGGATCTTCGCCACCGGCAACAGCTTCGCGGCGCCGCACGTGGCGGGCCTTGCCACCCTGATCAGGGCGAAGCATCCCGAAGTGAAGCCCTTCGAGGTGAAGGCGATCCTCGCCGCCACAGCCACGCCGATCGGCTGATCTCTCCTCGGCCGTCCAGTTCGAGGTCGGTCAGAGCGAGGTCGGACCGTCAGGCCATCGGGCCCGGTCCGGGACGCCACGAGACCCCGGCCCGGTGGGAGATCGGGACGGGGTCTCGCTGGAGGTGCCGGGTGTGGCCGGCTGCTATCGAGCTCGGTCGCGGCTGCGGCCGCGACGGGTGGAGAGGCGGGCGGTCACTTGCCCTCGACGTCGTCCTCTTCGGAATTCCGCGCGCCGACGAAGCCTTCACGGGCTCCCACGAAGCCTTCACGCGCTCCCACGAAGCCTTCACGGGCGCCGATGCCGTGGCCCTCGACGTCGTCCTCTTCGGAATTCCGCGCGCCGACGAAGCCTTCACGGGCTCCCACGAAGCCTTCACGCGCGCCGACATACCCTTCGCGGGCGCCGATGCCGTGACCCTCGACGTCGTCCTCTTCCGAATTCCGCGCGCCGACGAAGCCTTCACGCGCGCCGACGAAGCCTTCACGGGCTCCGACATACCCTTCGCGGGCGCCGATGCCGTGACCCTCGACGTCGTCCTCTTCGGAATTCCGCGCGCCGACGAAGCCTTCACGCGCTCCCACGTACCCGGCGCCCTTGTCGATATCTGCCATGGTGGTTCTCCCATCATCGATGTCTGCCGGCAGCGTCCCGAACGGGTGCGGACTGCGGCGCTGGAGGGAGAGTACTCCCCGCGCCGCCAGGCACAATGTCCGGGCGTGACCCGCCGACTGTCCGCTTCGCGACACGCGGTCGGTCCGTCGGACGTTCGATCAGCGGGCGATCGGGATCCCTGCCGCGCCATACCGGTCGAGGAAGCGCGACGAGAGTCCGGGACCCGCGGCGACGAGGTCGAGGAAATCCGGCCCGTCGAGCTCGAGCAGCGCAGATGGCTCCACAGCCGTGACGGTGGCGGTGCGAGGCGACCCGGTGAGGAGTCCTATCTCGCCGAAGACCTCGTCCGGCCCCATCGTCCGGAGTCGGGCCTCGCGGCCCTCCCCGTCCCGCTGCGAGACCGCGAGGGCGCCCGAGACGATGATCGCGAGGCGATCGGCCGGCTCGCCCTGCCGCATCACGATCTCGCCAGCCGCGACAGCGCGTCGACGGCAGCGCGCGAGGACCGCCTCCAGGGTGGCCGGCGCGACGCCCGCGAAGATGGGCAGGCCGCCAACGTGGCGAAGGAGGGCGTCGTCCGGCCCTGCGGTGCGAGTCCCGGCCGCGCCGACGAGGGTGGCGCCGACGATCGATGCGACGACGACCGCGGCGCCTGACACCGCGAGGACCGGCCCTGCGCCGAACGAACCGGAGAGGGCGGGGACGGCGAATGCGCCCGTCGCGTAGGCGAGGGTCGAGACGGTCGCCACGGCACCGAGCGTTCGGCCGCGGATCTCGTCCGGCACGACGCGCTGGAAGATCGTCGCGTCGACGACCTCGACGAGGAGGCTCCCGGCCGAGGCGACCGTCATCGCGACGAGGGCGGGCAGGAGCGCGTCGGCGGCACCAAGGGCGGTGAACCCGAGACCGACGAGGATCGCCCCTCCGATCAGGAGCGGGGCGAGTCGCGGACGGAGGATGAGTGCCCCTGCCGCGAGCGCTCCGAGCACGCCGCCCACGCCGATCGCCGCGTTGAGGTAGCCGGTGGCCGATTCGCCGGTGCCGAACGCGGATCCGGCGAGGATCACGGTGAGGACTGACAGGCCGCCGAATGCGAATGACCCCACGACGTTGAGAAGCCCGAGGCCGACGATCGGTCGGACCTGTGCGTCGAGCGATCGACGCACATTGGTCGGGCTGGCGCCGTTGCCGGCGACCTCCGCGCCGGGGGTCGCACGATCGCTCGCCGCCGTCGTGCTGGCGGTGCCCGCGGCGACCGCCGGGCGTCCCGGCAACCGCCACAGGACGAACGCCACGAACGCGAACGACAGCGCGTTGAGCAGGAACGCGAGGGCGAGCCCGGACGCCGCGATGATGATGCCGCCGATCGCCGGTCCCACGATGAATGCGAGCTTGTCGAGCGTCGCCCACGCGCTGTTCGCTGGACCGAGCCGCGACTCGTCACCGACGAGGCTCGGCAGGAACGCCCCGATCGTCGGCCCGAAGAACGACGAGAAGCACGTGGCGAGCACGGCGAGTGCGACGATCGACCACAGCGGACCGTCGACGGCCACGAGCGCCGCGAGCCCGAGCATGATCACGCCGCGGGCAAGGTCGGTCACGAGGAGGACGAGGCGCCGATCGAATCGGTCGGCCGCGATACCCGCCGGCACGGAGAGGACGACGTACGGCAGGACGCGCGCCGCGCCGACGATGCCGAGCAGCACCGGATCGCCGCTCCGCTGGTAGACGACGACGAGTAACGCGACGAGATAGAGCCAGTCGCCGATCGAGCTGACGAATTCGCCCGCGAGCAGCCGGACCAGCGCCCGGTCGATCAGGAGTGAGCGATAGGCGCGCAGGATGTTCATCGCGCCCGGGTGATCAGGCGATCCGCGAGGCGACTCGCGTCGTCCGACGTCGCCGTCACGGCCGGCGGCTCAGCCGTCGAACCGGCGGAAGATCGCGACAGCGTTCTGGCCACCGAATCCGAATCCGTTGATCATCGCCGTGTCGACTCGGGCGGCGCGCTTCACGCCCGGCACGTAGTCGAGGTCGCATTCCGGAAGATCCGGGTTTTCGAGGTTCGCGGTGGGTGGGATCCAGCCCTCGCGGATCGCGCCTATCGCGGTGAGCGCCGAGATCGCTCCGGCCGCCCCGAGCAGGTGGCCCACCATCGATTTCGGCGAGCTGATCGGCACGGTGTGCGCCCGCGGTCCGAAGGCAGCCTTGATCGCCCGCGTCTCGGTCACGTCGTTGAGCGGCGTCGACGTCCCGTGGGCGACGATGTAGTCGATGTCCGTCGGTCCGATGGCCGCGTCCGCCAGGGCCCGGGTCATCGCCCGGGTCGCTCCCCGCCCGGTCGGCTCCGGCGCACTGATGTGGTATGCGTCCGCGGTGAGCGACGCGCCGATCAGTTCGGCAGTGATCCTGGCGCCGGCACCGCGGGCGAGCGCGTGGGCCACCGACTCGATGACGACGCACGCCGCGCCTTCGCCGAACAGGAAGCCGTCGCGATCGCGATCGAACGGCCGCGACGCGTGCCGCGGGTCGTCGTTCCGCTTGGAGAGGGCGCCCATGTTGCCGAGCGCGGCGAAGGCGATCGGCAGGAGGGCTGCCTCGGATCCGCCTGCGAGCACGACGTCGCACTCACCTGAGCGGATGAGGCGGAGCGCGTCCTGGAACGCGATGACGCTGCTCGCGCAGGCGGCGACCTGGGTGATGACGGGGCCGGTGAGGCCGTAGCGCATGCTCACCATCGCCGCCGCCATGGAACCGGAGAGGGCCGGGATCGCGAACGGGCTGACCTGCCCCGGGCCCTTCGCGGCGAGGGTTGCGGTCCCCTCGATCACCTGCTCCATGCCGCCACCGCCGGTGTTGAGGACGACACCGACCCGGTCGCGCTGTTCGGGATCCCAGGTCTCGAATTCGAGGCCCGCGTCGCCGACCGCCTCGGCCGCCGCCGCCATCCCGAAGTGGATGAACCGGCTCATCCGGCGCACCATCTTGCGATCCATCGCGACCGTCGGGTCGAAATCCTTGACTTCCGCGGCGATCCGGACGTCGAAGCCCGAGGCGTCGAACGAGGTGATCGGGCCGCCACCGGAGACGCCGGCGAGGAGATTCGTCCAGAACGTCGCGGCGTCGTTCCCGATCGGCGTGACGGCACCGATCCCGGTGACGACGGCTCGACGGGACGGATCGGTCGACGATGGCACAGGGCGTCCCCTCACAACAGGTTGACTGGGTGCGCGGTGATTGTACCGGCCGCCCAGCGCGCCGCCCGGCCCTCCGCCCGGCCCGCCGAAGGGCTTTCTCCTCATCCGACTACGGGCATGAGCGCGTCCATGCCAAGGATGCCAGATGATGCCTGGTAGAGCATGGCAGCCCGCGGCGGGAGGCCCGGACGATCCGGCGTGAAGTCCTGCATGGTTGAGTTCGGGCGATGCCATACGTTGGAGACCACGCCGGCCCTCGGATCCGCCGGACGATCCTGGCGATCGGCGCCTCGGTGCGCCGGGCGCGGCGCTCGGCGAGGCTCAGCCAACAGGCACTCGCCGACCGCGCCGGAGTCGCCCAGTCCACGATCTCGCGACTTGAGCGCGGCCTCACGCCGCGCGCGAGCCTGTGGGTCCTCGCGGCGATCATCACCGCCCTCGAGAAAAGGTCGATCGTGGAGATCGGGTTGCCATGGCCGCAGGACACGGTCGAGGCTCCACGCGACGAGAGCTTCATGCCCAGAGTCGGATGATCCTGACCGCGACACCTCGCCGCGACACCTGGCAGCGACACCTGGCAGCGACACCTGGCAGCGACACCTGACCGCCATGCCCATAGTCGGATGACCGGAAAGACTCTATGCCCGGGGGCCGTGCGAGGCCGTGCGAGGCCGTGCGACACAGACGCGGGTGATGGACGACCGGCGCGGGTGGCTCAGTCGCCGTCGTAGCGCTTGAAGATGACGGCGCCGTTGTGGCCCCCCAGCCCGATGTTGTTCGAGAGGCCGTAGCGGATCCGCAGCGGCGTAGGTTCGGTGAGGATCCAGAGGTCGCAATCCGGGTCGGGCTCGCGGTAATTGATCGTCGGTGGGACGCACTCCTCGACGATCGACATGACCGTCGCGAAGGCCTCGAACGAACCGGCCGCTCCCATCATGTGGCCGGTCATCGACTTCGTCGCGCTGATCGCGAGGCTCCGCGCCGAGGCGCCGGATCGAGCCCCGAAGACGCTCCAGATCGCCTCCGTCTCGCGCTTGTCGCCGAGCGGTGTGCCCGTCCCGTGGGGGTTGATGAGGTCGACCTCGTCGGCGGGCACGCCGCGTCGCTCGAGCGCCATCTTCATCGCCCGGGCTGATCCGGTCCCGCCCTCGATCGGTTGGATCATGTCCCAGCCATCGGCCGCCGAGCCGTAGCCGACGACCTCCGCGTAGATCCGCGCCCCGCGAGCCTTGGCGAGCTCCATGTCCTCGAGGAGGAGCGATCCGGCGCCCTCGCCGAGGACGAACCCGTCGCGAGTCCGGTCGAAGGGGCGCGACACCGTCTCCGGGCCGCCGCCGGGCAGCGGCATCGCCAGCCCGCGCATGTTCCCGAATCCCGCATGAGCGACCTCGAGGAGCGGCATCTCGCAGGAGCCGCTGATCACCGCGATGCAGTCGCCGCGACGGATCGCCTCGGCCCCCTCGGCGACATTGTGGGTGCCGGTCGCACAGGCCGACACGATGCAGATGTTGTGGCCGATGGCGCCGGTCTCGATCGCGATCATGCCGGATGTCGAGTCGACGAGGCCGTTGGCGATGAACGTCGGCGCGACGGCCCGCGGACCGCGCTCCTGGAGGATCCGCCAGTTGTCGATCATGAGCTGCTGGCCGCCGGCGCCCGAACCGAACACGACGCCGACCTCCGTCCGGTTCGCATCGGTGATCTCGAAGCCGGAGTCGGCGAGGGCCTGCTTGGCTGCGGCGACGCCGTAATGGAGGCTCGCCTCCGTCCGTCGGACGGATTTCGCGTCGAGCCACTGCAGCGCATCGAAGTCCTTGACCTCGCCGGCGACCTTGGCCTCGTACCGGCCCACGTCGAAGCGGGTGATCTGGGCGAGGCCGCTCCGACCGGCCAGGAGGCTGGCCCAGGCGGTCTTCGTATCGTTGCCGATGGGGCTGATGACGCCGAGACCGGTGATCGCGACGCGGCGGGTGTAGTCGGGTGTTCGCACTCGGATGGGCTCCTAGACGGCGGTGGCGATGAATGGAACGGCGAGTCGATCGGTGGACGTGGGGTCGTCGGTCGGGATGGCAGCCGCGTCCGGGACGATCCGCTTGATGAGCCCGGTGAGGACGCGTCCCGGGCCGATCTCCACGAACGTGTCGACGCCGACGGCCGTCATCCGCTCGACCGCGGCGACCCAGTCGACTCCGCTGGTGAGGTGCTCGACGAGCTCGGCCCGGCAGGCCTCGGCCGTGGTGAGCGGATGACCGTCGGCATTGGCGAGGAGCGGCGTCATCGGCTCGCCGAACGCGATGTCGGCGATCGCCGCCCGCATCCCCTCGGCCGCCTCGGCCATGAGCGGCGAGTGCGCCGCGACGCTCACCGGAAGCTCGATCGCCCGCCGGGCGCCGAGTTCGCGGGCGATGCCGACGGCAGCCTCCACGGCGGCCCGTTCCCCCGAGACGACGACCTGCCCGGGCGAGTTGCGGTTCGCGACGCCGAAGACCCCATGCATGCCGGCCGCAGCGACCAACTCCGGAAGTCGAGCGTCGTCGAGGCCGATGATCGCCGCCATCCGGCCCTCGCGACCCGCGCCGGAGCGTTGCATGAGGACCCCGCGCTGTCGCACCAGCCGGACGGCATCGCCGAGATCGAGGACGTTGGCCGCGACCATGGCGCTGTACTGGCCCATCGAATGGCCGGCAGCGAACGCCGGAGCGGCCGCGATGCCGGCGCTGGCCCACCGCTCGCGAACGGCGACGAGACAGGCGATCGACGCGGCGAGCAGGGCAGGCTGCGCGTTGACGGTCCGATCGAGCTCCTCCGCGGGACCCTCCCAGGCGAGCCTGGATATCCGCTCGCCGAGGGCGTCGTCCGCGGCCGCGAAGATGGC
>Ga0307373_10008856_pt1 | contig 15203 bp, 13 predicted proteins | sample OX2MG_FD_202534 | JGI IMG/M metagenome (GOLD analysis project Ga0307373, IMG submission 202534) | Soil microbial communities from Risofladan, Vaasa, Finland - OX-2 | ecosystem: Environmental > Terrestrial > Soil > Coastal area > Acid sulfate soil | place: Finland: Risofladan, Vaasa | collected... | reverse complement strand
TATTTTGCATATCTAATGCCTTCGCATTCACCGCCAGAGTTTTATTGGGGGCCTTCAAAAGGACATTGAAAATTACTTAATGGTGCCGGCGGAGAGAGTCGAACTCCCGACCCACGCATTACGAATTTTCCGCAAACTGTGCATCCGCGTGCAACTACGCGCAATGGCGCGCATCAAATCAAGCACTTGAGATAAGTCGGTTGCGCGTAGATGCGCGCCAATGCGCGCCGTTGTGTGTGCGCACTATGGCATAGCTATGGCACAGAAAATGAGAAACTCAGCAGCTTTATTGAGGGATAACATAGAGAATATACTCTGGGCCACACGTTCTAAAGTAGCAGATTGTTCAGCACATAGCTGTAGGGGCTGGGCTTTGGGTGTTCGTTAGGAATGCGAATACTGGGCCCACATTCAGGAACCACCCACTGTTCGTTTATGTGTATTCACTGCATGTAATACATCTTAATATGACGTATCCATACTGAGCGCTTTGCCCTTTAAAGAATTTGTGGGGCTGGTTGCTCGGCTTGTAAAGGCGGCTCTATCTATAACAGTTGTGGGTTAACGGTATTCACGCGGTTAACGAGCCACTCCATGATCCGCTGATTGATTGTACACAACGCGGGATTGAATGGGATTGTATACTGAGCATAGTCTGAATCACGCATGGGCACAGGCATCTGCATCGAGGCCGCGAAAGCAGCATCCAAGGCTTTCCACAGTACCCAGGCCTCCTGGTTACCACAGCGCTGCGTCACTTCATTAATGAATATATTGCGAAGCCACTCCATCCGTCGTCCAAACCCCTCAGGGGTCAGTAGGTCAGAGCTTACGCGGCCGACATAGTCATTGGGAAATGCCTCCCTAGCACTAAGCCTGAAGCGCTGAGCAAATTCATCTAAACCAAGTCCCGCGTAAATCGCAGCAAATGTTGATTGCAGGACGCCCGGGGCCAGCAAATATATGGTTCCAGTCGTATCCTGTATAAATGCCATCTCAACCAAGTGCCGATATTTACTCTCTGGAGCCGTCAGATCTTCGATGAGCATCATATAGTGGTCAATAATTGCGAATACTAGATTTACCTTGCGTTTTCCAGCGAGTAGATCTACATCACCCCAGATGACGCGACTGCCCCACATCCCCAAGGCTCCATCATCAATCTTGTATAATGGGATTGGCGGAAACTCGTTGTGATATTCTTTGAGTCCAAAGAACGCAGATTGCCTGTCCAAGCGTTTCTTCAATCTTCTTAGCTGTGAATGTTGGGTAGATGTCGGATGGTACCCCGGACCGCCGAACACCATGGCGAAGCCCAGGACTCGCTCCTTACCGCAATGGTCGTAAAGGGCGTTGTACAGCTTGGTCATACGGCTCCCGGAGGCCGCGTCATCCATATAAAGAAACAAATCGGCGCCTGCGGCCTGCCTCAAGAATTGTTCGGCCGAATCATCTACGTTTCCGCCTATATTTGCGTCCTCATTGCGCGGCGCATTCCATACTTCGATGCTGGCGGGCAGACAACGCTGCATCAGCACTCGCTCCAATAACTGGCATGGGACGCTGTTTCCCGATGGGGACTCGACGATGACGATCTTTTTGAAGCTCTGTTTTCCAAGCCAGTTCGCTATTCGGGCGACTATTAGTGCAAGTCGCTCAAACTGCAGGAACCCTACGACGAGCAGGCCATCTGCACCCCTTTCGAGGATTGGTCTAATGGAAGAATGGTAGGTCGCAGACTGATCGAGCCCCGTGCGGCCTAGGAGCGTTGTCGCCATGAGCTGGCACGCAAAATAGTCTTTTGCGGCTCGCCCCTGCCGGTCGGCCGATGGGTGAGGCGCAGTCTCCACATTGCGCAGACGTATCTCGTTCAGATCCTTCACGAACAAGGGCTGCTGCACGAGGAATTCAATCAGCGAATTATCGGTGACACCCATGTAGCTACATAGCTTCGTGATCTCAGTACGCAGCTCAGCGGCCGGTGCTGGTGAGTAAAGGTGGGCCAAGTACGCAGATACTCCAAATCCCACCGCCGGCGTGTTCATAAGCGACCTCCTTCCAACCACACAGCTACTCGTAGCACTACAGCTTGCTCTCGCAAGGGCTCACATTAGGTTGCTTTTGTGAGGTTACGATCTTCAATACGCGCATCACACACTTGTCAGTTTTGGATTCCACATCATGTTCCCATAATCTAAGAACAACCCACCCGCTCTTACGTAAAGCTACAGTAACTTCGCGATCTCTTGCAATATTCCTAGACAGTTTCGTTACCCAGAAACGCCTATTGGTTCTCGGCTTAACGCCATGAATGGGACATCCATGCCAAAAGCATCCATCCACAAAGATGGCAATCCTGTGCCTGGGCACAACGATATCGGGTCGTCCGGTTAGCTTGTTGTGCAACCGGTACCGTATGCCGTTTTTCCACAGCGCCTTGCGAAATATTAATTCGGGGCCGGTATTGCTGCCCCGAATCTGAGACATGCAGTAACTGCGTTGCGCAGCGTTTAATCTGTCCATGCGGACTAGGGTTTCTTGGAAGCTGGGGCTACTGTTTTCTCGATCTTCGCCCAATGCTTGTCCAGATCCACATCAGGGGTCCCGATACGTCCGTAGTACCGTGAGAACAGATGCAGCATCTCTTCTCTGTACGGGCTGTCCATGGAACACACTCGATCTTTCAAGTCCACACCGGTCAACTTCAGCTGCTTCACCTGCTGAAAATCTGCGAAGCAGTCCGGCAGGAAAAAAGTTCCGGGGAGGAACTTGGTCCGCTCCTTCTTTTTGTCTTTGATGATGCCGATAACTTTTCCCCGTGCGGTGCTCGTCACCTCTTTATCAGCTGCAGCACCCTGTTTCACCTGCTCAATCCAGTCCTTATACGGCTGCGTTTCGGCAAGCGGGATCAGTCTGACCAGCAACACGTTATCTGCTTTCTCCTGAGCGAAATCACAGACGGGTGTCATGATCATCCAGTACGCTCCGTCCTTGCTGAGGATATCGCCGGTAGAGGGCTTCGGATCCAACGGTGGATAGATATACATCTCGACCGGATTGATGCTGTCGCCTGACAGCCCCAAAAAGCTCTGGATGGCATCTCGAGAGAGCCCGTTTGCCAAACGCCTAGCCATCAGGTAAACGAGGTCATCGGAGCCTATTTCCAAACCCATCTTTTCCCACTCCTTGTCCAACGCCTCCCACATGAAGTTGCGTTGCTGGATTTCAAGGTGTCTGGTGAGATGGGGCAGTTTCGTTTTCAGTATGGATGCCACGGCATCCCGCAGCACTTCGATTTTTGTCCCTTTTTCGACCACCCTCACCACGGGGCTTTCCAGATGTCTGACTTTGTGCGGAAAGCCGGTATAGAAAATCACAGGGATGAACCTGATGCCCTTAAGCTCCGCAAGGATTCGTTCGCCGGCCTGGTTGTCCTCGCCTGCAGCGGCGGCGGCTCCGGGATCTGGGTCACTGTCTTTGTGCACATCCAGCACAATGAGGTCGTACCGTCTATCAGCCAACGCTCTCCTTCCATCCTCGAATGAGTTAATCTTGTCGACCTTGAAGGTATCCTCACCGAAGTGCTTACCCTTGGTCAGCACCTCCTCTATGTCACCAAGGACTTTCTGTTTGTCATCAATGGCCAGAACATTCCAGACGATCCCCGTCATGATCAGACCCTCTTCCTGAGGACTATGCGGAACACGGCGCCCTTCAATGGGCCTGAATTCAGGAGTTCCAGGGTACCGTCGTAATAGTCCTTGATTATTTCCCCTGTGATTGACAGTCCTAGTCCGACACCATTCGGCTTGAGCGAGAAATACGGTTCGAAGACCTGGTCACGATGCTTCGCTGACACGCCCGGACCGCTGTCGGCGAATATGATTTCCACATGCTCGCCTTCTAGGCGCGAAATTTTGACCAGGATCATGCGCTTGTCATCCGGCATGGTCCCGAGCCAGTAGAGGCTGTTTGTCAGAAGGTTGACTATCACCTCCTGGAACTCGGCGGGATCCACCCTCACCAGGGTCTCCGAATCGGGCAGCGTTACATGGACTTTGAGCTGCTCAAGCTCGTTCCGGTAAAGGTCGAAAGCCGATCTGACGAGTTCTTCCATATAGATCTTCTTGGGATGCCCGCGCCGGCGTCCACCGAACGGCTCAATGCGTTTGAACGCCATATGAAGGACATCAGCCTGTTCAATAATCGAATAGAGACGCTTTATCGCATCCCATAGCATGCTGACCTCAATCACCACCTCGCCTTTCTTTTCCTCCCCTTCAAGTTCGCCCTCAAGAGTCTCTTTTCCAAGACCGGCATCATTCTGTATCGAGGCAAGCGGCTGCCTGCCCTCATGTATGACCTTGTCCACCAGCTGACCCATTGTCGCGAGAGAGTGATACCGGGCTAGCACCTCCTTGATCTCATCGACGCGTTTTGCGTACTCCTCCTCCTTACGCTCCAGAAGCGCTACTGTCTCGGTATCGTCAGGCAGTCTTTCGCGTATTCGTTGCTTTACCTCCGATAGCGACACAGGTTGAAACAGGCCACCATCCCCACGGGTATCAGGCTCAATGATTTTCGGTTTACGCCGGGCTCCGTGCCGGATGGCCTCAAGTTTCGATAGGATAACCTTGACCAGTTCCTGGAGATCGTAATATGCCTGATTGTCGTCCAGACCTTCACGGTTACTCTGGTCATGGAGATTCGGATTTGCATCCGCTGATATTGAGATATAGCCGGAAATCTGATTATTTGACAGGCGCAATGTAGGATTCTGCACGCGTCGCATATCCAAGCGGAGCCAGTCGTTGTCCGGTTCGCCGTATGGCAGAACCCGGAATCCATCCCTATATATGTTGATGCCTGCGAGGGAATTGAGATCATTCTGGATGCTTCTTATTCCGGATCCCAGTTTCTGCTTGAGGCTTTCGAGCTCGTCCCGGTCCCAGACGAACAGTTCCACATCGAATGGGCCGCATTGGATTCTATTTTGGGGACCCTGAGCGAGATTTTTTATCTGCTCAGCTGCTGAACCTACACTTACGTCCCTCACCTCGCGTTGCCCCTTTTCGGTCATCATGACGAAGAGACCCTGCTCAATGTGCGGATCTCGCTCGGTTCCTATCTTGATGCTCAGATTGTATTCGCCTTCACCATTCACGTGTCCGCGGATACTGTAGTGGGGGTATTTGATGATCTCGGGCGGCCGGATCTCCTGCGAGTAGCTCTCGAACTCCTTAGGCAGCTCCAGATGGATTGAAAAATCCTTGGAGTCCATGAAGGGGGAAACAAGCCTCGACAGGCCTCGCTGCAGATCACTGAGCTCGTTGTTTCCCCAGTCACGCTTGAGGCGGTTCATCCTGAGGATCGTCCCCTGGGTTCCCGGGGTGGAGATCAGATCTTTTTTGGTCCTCTGGTAACTGGCGAGCGGCCACGCAGGTGTGATCTCTGTAGCGCTCCGTTCGTCGGTAAGAATCATGATCTCATCGAGGTAGCGGTTCTCATCATCAAACTGCGTCCAGTCGAACAGCCCGTATATCTCCTTGGATGAACCCTCGGGCCGTGTGATCAGGTCGAGTTCGGATGCCAGCCGTGCAGTGGCAAATCGGCCGATGCCCTTCTCGCCGAGAAAACGCCGCTCCAGTTTCCGGCTGTGCGTAGTCTTCTTCTTTATGTCCGTCGCCGGCTCCATCCATGCCTTCTCGACGACATCCATGGTCATACCATGACCGTCATCAAACACCTCGATGCGGCCCTGGCCGCTCACAATCGGCCCACCGAAGCGGATCAGCACGGTATGCGCATCGGCATCGTAGGCGTTCTTGACGAGCTCGATCAGGGCAACGGTTTCGCTGCTGATGAGCTCCTCACCCAGGGTCTTGAGCAGCCGGGCTTTGGGTCGGAGTGCCCGGCCGCCACTGTCGCGGTTGCTGGAAAATACTTTGGTTTCGTTTGCCATAGCGGTCCGCCATGAATTAATTCGGTATCCCCGGCCAAACGATAGCCGGCCTGGATGGGAATGTCACCCCAAGGGCTTGCGTCGTCGCGGCCAGCCTAGTAGCCTGGCGGGCGTGTAACCCTTCTACCGGAGTCCCGAAATGCTGAGATTTGGAGATCTTTTCTGCGGAGGGGGTCTCGGCGCCCGTGGTGCCGTAAGCGCAGGTGCTGTCCCAGTGTTTGCAGTGGACGACTGGAGCGTGGCAGCCGAAACCTACCACGACAATTTTCCCACGGCCACGGTGTATACCAGCCGCATCCAGAAACTCGACCCGTGGGCACTGGCAAAGCGCCATACCATCGATATTCTTCTGACGTCCCCCGAATGCACTAACCACAGCCCGGCAAAGGGTGCCGGCCCCCGCAGTGAGAGCAGCCGCGAACTGGCTCTGACCTCACTTGATTGGGCAAAGGCATTCAGGCCGCAGTGGGTTGTCCTTGAAAACGTGCCGCAGATGCGCTCATGGAAGCGTTACGATGAAATAATCGAAGGTCTGAAGAAGCTCGACTACTCAGTGCGTGATGAAGTCACATGTGCAACAGAATTTGGCGTACCACAGGCAAGGCGACGTCTTTTCGTTGTCGCCGACAGCAAACGTGAGCCGCGGCCTATAAGACGAAGCAAACCCACATCTAAGACAGTCCGATCAATACTCGATGCCCGCGGGACCTATGCAACCACACCTCTGTTCAATAAGGAACGTGCCAAGGCGACTATTGCAAGAGCCAACAGGGCCATTGATACTCTAGGTACCCGCAGTCCCTTCCTGATTGTCTACTATGGATCAGACGGGGGCGGCGGCTGGCAGTCACTGGATGAGCCACTCCGCACAGTAACAACCCTGGACCGATTCGCACTTGTCGAGATGCGTGCGGGAAAATGGGTGATGAGGATGCTCCAGCCAACTGAACTCGCCAAGGCCATGGGAGTACCAAAACAGCACCGGTTCTCCCATGGAAGCCGACGCGACCGGGTGAAGCTCTGTGGCAATGGGGTATGCTCACCTGTAATGGAAAGGGTGATCACATCGCTCACCACCTGATCAGACCCTTATGAAGCCCAGAATATGGAATAGCTTTTTGAATCAATGGTTTTCCACATTTCATCCCGCGATGACATGCCCTTGAGGCTCATACAGATCTACGTAAACATAATACTGAATTCGCTGCCCGCCATCCTCAATATCCCCTCAGCTGCATGCTGCGGAATTTTGGCACCGGAATCCATAGGACTGGGATCGTGCGATCTCATCCTATGAGCTTTCCACAACGTCGACTGTTTATGGCTGACTAAGTATTCAATCCCCACCCATCATTTGATGGCACGTGGATTGAATGAAAGTCCCGATCCGCACACCTGCGCAAGCGCTCTGTTTGTAGATTTTATTCTTCAGGTTATGCGCAAATATTGAGTCTGGCGTTCCTAATAATTACCAGTACCTACCATTTTTTCTTATTTTTTACCATTTTTGTCAATTTTTTATTCCCTGCAGCCCAAGTGTGGCAAGGGCGTCCGGCTAATTGCTGAGTAAAGCGATTTCTAGCCCACATTGCCGACAATCCACCAGCGCCCCGACCTGTACGTTTTAGCTCTCTTTAAAAATATTCAATGAGGATATCTGTATGAGTCAGAATGACAACGGAGAACAACTGATGCTAACAATTAAGCAAATCTGTAAGTTCATCAATGTTTCGCGAACCACATTGCGATCAATGATCATCACAGGAAGATTCCCAGCTGCAACAAAGATCATCGGTCGCAAAGGGAAACGCTGGTCGAAATATATCGTTGAGACATGGACAACAGGCGGAGACATCCCTACCGGACCTGGTCGGCCCCGCGGTAAATAATGTCACATGAACGCTATCTGTTTGGTTGCCAGTCGGAAGCAAATCGATTTATCGATTGAGTATTTGTTTGACAAACATTCTACCTTTTCATCTGAACATTCAGGTGTATAGAAATGAACGTCTCATACCTTAATATCATCGCCGCACTTGTGACAACGCACCCCCTATACTTACTGATCGGAGGCCTAGCCGTGGCAGGAGCCCTGGCCTCCGTGCTCCTGCGTTTGCGCTTCTATTTCTCACATGAGGCGCGGCTGCTTCGGGCTTTGATCGGTCACGGTGTTCTATACCGTCTTCTGCGCGTGCAAGTGCTGGTTGCTATGGGAATGCTCGCGATCGGGCTGCTCTACTCCTACGTCACTCTCCCTGTTGTCGTGCCTGTCAGAATCGGCCCGGTCATCAGTGCAATGATTCAATCTCTCGTAATTATTTTCAACGAGTGGGCCATGGTGATCATCGGTCTAATAATCATCGTAACCATGGTCTTTTTATATTTTGAAGTTCTGGGTTGGCAGACTCGCAAGACCACTCCATGCGCCGCTATTCGGCCTCCGCATTTACCTTTAGGTGACGTGCCATTTCCATGGTCGCGATGGATCGGCCATCTTCTATTGGCTGGAACAACAAGAGCTGGAAAGTCCGTATTGCTGCGTGCCATTATCCATATGCTCAGGTTGCATAATATTCCCGCATTGATCTTGGATAATAACGGCGATTTTCTGAGTAAGTTCTACAACCCGGCCACGGACACCATCCTGAGTCCCTTGGATAAGCGCGGAGCTGGGGGGTCGTTCTTTTGTAATCTGAATCGGCCGCAGGAAATCGAACGCCTTGCGCATGATCTCGTAGGTGATGGCGGGGACAGGAGCAGCCGCTATTTCAATAACAAATGCCGCGAGCTTTTTATCGCAATCTGCGAGTGGCTGTGGGCTAGAGGCTCACTCACGAATGGTCAGTTCTGCATGGTCATGCTTAACCAGGATGTGCTCAAGAAGATGATGGTGGGCAGCGAATGGGAAGCAATCATCCGCGATGCAAAAAGTTGGGGGGATGTGTACTCAACTTTCATCTCATATTTCTCTATATTTCGGAAATTTCCACCGAACGCGGGCCTTACTAAAATCACCTTGTCCAAAGATGGCGAGACATGGGAAATCATACGCCAAGGAGTGAATCTGTGTGACTGCGCGTGCAGGATGGCGTGTGGTAGCTGCGAAATGGTTTTCGCACCTGTTGAAGATGGAGACACGAAAATAATGGGGCCATTCCTTTCGATGATTGTTAGCACGTTTACTACTGCCGTAATGGATCAGGGTGAGGACCCTAACCGGCGCATCGCCGTGATAGTGGACGAGGTCGGGGAAATGCCGGAGATTTCTTCCCTACAATCTGCGCTCAGCAAGGGCGGAAAGTACGGGTTAAGCATGATGCTTGGCCTACAAAACGTCTCACAACTCAAAAAAATTTATGGGCCGGATTCGGCGGCAATCATCCTGGGTAACTGCTCTTCACAGGTCATCCTCCGCCTACCCGATGTTGACAGTGCCGAGTGGGCGGCGGACGCAATCGGGAAATGCTACAAAATTGTCAGTAGCAGCGGGGAAAACAAAAAGGAGGAGCTGCGACACAGGATTTTGCCAAACGATATCCAACATTTGCCGAACCTCGTCGCCATCCTCATCTATTTTGGGTTGGGACTGACGAAGCGCATCCACCTCAAGTACGTAAAGTATCCGGAAATTCACCCCCGCCACGTTGATCCAGCGGCTTCCGCCTGGCGTCCGGTAGGCGCTCCCACCATGCAAATTCCTCAGCACACTCCACCCGCATCCGTCGTCTTGGATCCAAGAATAACCTTGGGCGGCTTAGCAGAGGAGTCCAATAACACCTGCGACGATAACGCAGAGAACGCCAGGATGAACGAGTAATGGTCGTACATGTGGAAACCCATCGCTGTACCAGTCTCAAATCGATGAGTATGTCGAAACGAAATGCTGAGGCCCAGGGAACCGCAGTGAGTCGTACGAAGAAAGAACGAGTATTCCCACACCTGATACCCCTTCGGTGTTTCAAGCTCGGCTGCCAGCCCGCACCACATCTGGCATGAAGGTGATTTCACGTGATTTCACTCTAGTCCGCCAGTACCTGTGATTGCTGGGTTTGGATGATTTCAAAAGTGCATCAGGTTTCCATTTAATCATATAGGAGTGAAGGTATGAACAAGTCCAAAAAACTAGCCGAAAAAATATCAGCTCTCAAGTCTGAGTTGCGGTCCGCCAGAGCGGCAGAAAAGGAGCAGCAGGCGGAGATGGCCCACCGTGAAATCGAACGGGCCATTCGTAGCTCCGGGTTGCTTGATTTGGTGAGCGCCGGGGCACTAACCAGCGAAGCCTTGTCGAACGAATTCCGCCAAGCTGCCGAGCGTGCCAAAACCGCACAAAAGGAATAAAGCACATGCCAAGTTCAAAAAAAACCATTACTGTCCGGCTCTCTCTCGAAGAGCTAGCCGAGATCAGAAAAATTCCCGGCGATAGCAGCGCTGCGCGTCTGCGGACGCTTATCCATTCAGCCGGAGCCATGGATGGCCTGGCCGACAAAATTGCCACGGAAGTTTCGAAGCACATGGCTGTCCTGCTCGTAAAAAGCCTCACCACCAGTGAGACAAGAATCACACAGGACTTACGGCGTGCGCTCGATACCTTGGCGAGCCAGCTTGCACCAATTTTCACCAAACTTTTATCCAACACCACGAGGTAAATTTATGTCCACTAAAACCAAACCCCATTACATAACCGTAGACGGCCTGCCGCCGCAACCCGGCATAACTGCCTATGAAGTCAAAAAACTTCTGGAAAATGAATTTCGAGAACTTGCCAGGTGCAGCATCCGCGAAACCGCCAGTCAACACGATCTCTGGTGCTACCTCATCGGACGTCACATTGAACTGCAAGCTCGTGTCGAAAAACTGGAAGCCACCGCAAAGGAAACGAGGAGAAAGGGAAAACATGCTTAGCATCCACGCGATCAGCAACGTCTCCCAGGCGGTACGCTATTACGTGCACATGGAAGCTGATCACACAGGCAGTACTGAGGATTATTACGCCACGGGTGAACGGGGCTATTTTGCCGGTGGCGGGGTGGCCTCCATGGGTCTGTCAGGACCGGTTTCGATTGAGGATTTTGAATCGCTGGCGGCGGGCAGAACGCCGCTTGGTGATGTGCAAAACGCGGGCAGCACGGACAGGAAAGTAGCATGGGACCTGACGTTCTCAACCCCAAAATCAGTTTCAGTTTTGTGGGCCACCGCCGGCAAACATACTCGGGAACAAATTCAAGCGGCGCATGACCATGCGATAGACCGTGCCTTGGAATTTATGCAAAACCACGCGGCCAAAACACGGCGCGGTTCGGGTTCAATATCCGATGAGGACCGTTATGAAAAAGTTCGGCTGGTGGCGGCGATATATCGTCACGGAACCTCGCGTGAAATGGACCCTCAATTGCACTCGCATGCCATCTGTTTTAATGCAGTAGTGCGTCAGGATGGCACTGTGGGCGCGCTGGTTTCCCATGGCTTATACGAATGGAAAATGGCTGGAGGGGTGGCCTATCGTGCTGAACTTGCGAACAATCTTCAACGGCTCGGATATTGCGTTGAAAGAGACGGTAAGTCGTTCCATGTCATCGGCGTGCCGCAGGAACTATGCAATCAGTTTTCCAAACGCCGTTTACAGATTGAAGCAGCGCTAAAAGAACATGGAGCGCGCAGCGCAAAAGCTTCTGAAATCGCCACGTTGTCCACGCGGGCTGCGAAGCGGTCCGTCGACCGCGAAGTCCTGCGCAAAGCATGGCAGCATACCGCAAAAGAGATCTCCCCGAACTGGTCTCCGAACCAATGCTTAAACCAGCCAAAACAAGAACACGTGCTCCTGAACAGGAAGACAATCCTGAATAAAATGACACAGCAGAATTCGACTTTTTCACACGCCCAGCTTTACGCGACGGTTGGCATCGAGCGCCAAATACACGGCAACATTACTGATATTGAAAAATATGCGGGTGCAGTAAAGGCTGACGATAAAATGGTGTCTCTTGTAAGCCACCATGGCGTAATTCGTTTCACCACAAAGGAAATGCAGACCTTGGAAGCTCAAATGGTGGAACGCGCCGAGAAGATGTCCAAGACAACAACCCATGTCGTGGATCCGGGTACAATAAAAACGGCAATCGAGTCCCGCGCGACGCTAAGTGATGAACAGCGTAAAGCTGTCGAACACATCACGAAAGGCAATGACCTGGCCTGTGTGACAGGTGATGCCGGTACTGGTAAATCATTCATGTTATCGGTAGCGCGTAAAGCCTGGGAAGCCGAGGGTTTCAGAGTCAGAGGTTCCAGTTTGTCGGGCAAGGCCGCACAAGAATTACAGCAGAGCAGTGGCATCCAAAGTACAACGCTGAAGCGCCTAGAAATGGACTCGCGTGGGTACATGGACGAACAAGGTCAGAAGTATGATGCCACCGACAAACTCAACAACCGCGATATACTGGTGGTCGATGAAGCTGGGATGAGCGGTAGTCGTCAGATCGCCGCACTTCTGCAAGACGCTGAACGGGCTCACGCGAAAGTCGTGTTGATTGGCGATAGCCGGCAGTTGCAGGCAATATCCGCGGGGGCGGCATTTCGTGCGATCAATGAGCGTATAGGAAGCGCAAGCCTGGTTGATATCCGTCGCCAGGAGCATGAAGCTGACCGCCAGGCCGTGCGTGATTTCCGTGACGGCCGAGCCGATGAAGCTCTGCAAAACCTAGAGAAGCGTGGGCGTATCCATGAAAGTGAAACCTCACGCCTGGCGAAAGAAGAAACCGGCAGAGCCGTAGCCGAAGACTTGGCCGCAGGTAAATGCTCCCTGGGACTTGCTGGCACGCGCCAGGAGGTCAATGACGTAAACGAATATGCCCGCGTAGCAGCCCGCGAAAAGAGTTTGGTCGTAGGCCAGGAAGTAACTGTGAGCACGTCCAACGGAGAGCGCCATTTCGCCGAGGGCGACCGCGTGCTTTTCTGCCGGAACAACAAAACTCTGGACGTCAAAAACGGTGACCTTTGTACAGTGACATCCATCTGTGAGCGCGATGGTTCAGTACACATGATTGTCCGACTTGATCGTGGTGGCGATCGTGAGGTTGACACACATAAGTATGACCACCTGGACCATGGGTACTGCATCACCGTACACAAAGTCCAAGGCTCGACTGTGGATCGAGCGCATGTATTGGCTAGCGACAACGGAATGTCGTCGCGCGAGTGGTCCTATGTTGCCGCATCGCGCGCCAAGGAGGAGACTCATATCCACGCTGACATGAACACTTTGCAGGAACTCGCGCCAGCCTGGTCGAAAGCACGCCAGAAAGATGTATCACTAGATTACCAGCTAGCTGAAGAACAGGAGTATGAGAAACCGTGCGATAAGGAACGTGAAGCCCACGTACAGGAACCCATCTTTGAGCTTATGAGAAACAACTAACAGGAGTGACAAACATGAACTTATTAGATTTACTTGGTGACGATGAAAATGAATTGGAGCGCCAGAAAAGTGTAGACAAGGGTCGCCATGACGACGATGACAAACGAGAAGTGGAGGAACAGAAACAAAGGGATAAGGATGATATTTTTTATACACTGTTTACTGATTATTAACTCAAAATCTTAACGAGTATGTAAAATAAATTTGTGTAACTGCCCATTGACGCCTACCTTTATACAGGAGCAAGTCGATGGAAGCAGCAATGGACGAGAGCAAACTGAAAGAGCTGGCGGCGGAGCTGGCCAAGCACGTAAAGACCGAGAAGGATCTCGGCAATCTGTCAGCCATGCTGCCCAAGCTGACGGTGGAAACGGCGCTGAACGCCGAACTGGACGATCACCTGGGCTATGAGAAGCACGCGCCGGCAGGCCGGAACAGCGGCAACAGCCGCAACGGCAAGAGTGCTAAGACGCTCAAGGGTCAGCACGGCGAAGTGCAGATCGAGGTGCCGCGTGATCGCAACGGCAGTTTCGAACCGCAGCTGGTGCACAAAGGCCAGACCCGCTTTACCGCGTTCGATGACCAGAGCCTGTGCCTGTACGCCAAGGGCATGACCACGCGGGAGATCGTGGCGGCCTTCAAGGAGATGTACGGGGCCGAGGTCTCGGTGACGCTCATCTCCAAAGTCACCGATGCCGTCATCGAGCAGGTCAGCGAGTGGCAAAACCGACCACTGGAGGCGCTGTATCCCATCGTCTATCTGGACTGCATCGTGGTGAAGGTGCGGCAGAGCAAACAGGTGATCCGGAAATCAATCTACCTGGCCTTGGGCATCGACCTTGAGGGTCACAAGCAGCTCTTGGGGCTGTGGATCGCCGAGACCGAAGGCGCCAAATTCTGGTTGAACGTGTTAACCGAACTGCAGAACCGGGGTCTCAAGGATATCCTGATCGCGTGCGTGGACGGGCTGACCGGGTTCCCGGAGGCCATTGAAGCGGTGTATCCCAAGACACGCATCCAGCTGTGCATCGTGCACATGGTGCGCAACAGCCTGAAGTACGTGTCCTGGAAGGACTACAAGGCCGTAACGACTGATCTGAAGAAGATCTACCAAGCGGCGACCGAAGCCGAGGCACGAAACGAACTGACTGCGTTTGCGGCAACCTGGGACGCCCGCTACCCGCAGATCAGCAAGAGCGGGGACCGGCATTGGCCAAACCTGATCACCCTGTTCGATTATCCGCGCGAGATTCGTAAGGCAATCTACACGACCAACGCCATCGAATCGCTGAACAGCGTGATTCGACACGCGACGCGTAAACGCAAGATATTTCCACATGACGAATCGGCGTTGAAGGTTGTGTACCTGGCAATCCAGGCAGCATCACAACGCTGGACCAAACCGATCATGAACTGGAAAGCGACCTTGAATCGATTTACTATCGAGTTCGAAGACCGCGTGATGAATCACCTATGACGGGCGTTTACACAAAACGGTTTACAGGCTCATCTTAACACCCCCATTTCTTTGATCTGGGGCAATTTATGGTTTGTTACTGCTATCTCATATGCGCTGACTGCTCAATTGGCAGCACTTAATCGTTTGACAGACACGATCTGTTCCGGCCCTACTCCGCTATCCCTCACTTTCAATAATCAGCACCCCATCCCATTTCGGTGGTTTTTATCATTCCGGCCTCCTGTGTGAATGAATAGTCCCGGTTCCTAGCCGAGTCCCTGCCTCGTCGTGTCAAGGCCAAGCCTGCGGCGCTACGCGGCCTATGACACTGTCCGGTACCCGGCTTTTTTGGTCCCGTCATTCACCCAAGA
>Ga0307373_10008854_pt1 | contig 15204 bp, 17 predicted proteins | sample OX2MG_FD_202534 | JGI IMG/M metagenome (GOLD analysis project Ga0307373, IMG submission 202534) | Soil microbial communities from Risofladan, Vaasa, Finland - OX-2 | ecosystem: Environmental > Terrestrial > Soil > Coastal area > Acid sulfate soil | place: Finland: Risofladan, Vaasa | collected... | reverse complement strand
GGTCGCTCGCGCATCCCCGTGCGCGCTCGCGTAGACACTACGAGACGGCCCGACGGCCCGATGGCCCGACGGCCCGACGGCCCGACGGATCGACGCCCCCGGGCCCCGGCGGGCGCCGTGGCTCTGTGTCATTGCACCTTGGCCGCGGGCCGGCCGCCGGGACTCCACCGGTTGGCCCGGGGCCGCCATGGCCACCACGCTGACAGGGAGGCATCATGAGGTGCCCCGTCCACGAGCCTGCCGAGGAAGGGATCGAATGCACGCGCGTTTGTCGGCCGCAGCGCCTTACCGGCCCGCCACCGTGGCCGGGATCGACGGCTGCCGCGGTGCGTGGGTGGTCGTGCGGGTGGCGGCGCCGGGCGATCCCGGCACCGTCGAGCGCGTCGTCGACCTGGCCGGCGTTCTGCTCGATCTGGCGAGCAGCCGCCTGGCAGCCGTGGGTATCGACGTGCCGATCGGCCTGCCGGCCGCGGGCCGGCGTCGCTGCGACGTGGAGGCGCGCGCCATGATCGGCGCCCGCCGTGGCTCGGTGTTCCCCGCGCCGGTGCGAGACGTGCTGGGATCAGCCGACTACGAGGAGGCGGTCCGCCGGAGCAGGGCGATCACCGGGGTCGGCATCTCCCGGCAGGTGTTCGGGATCCTGCCCAAGATCCACGAGGTCGATGGCGTCGTGACCCCCGAGCTCCAGCGCCGCCTGGTCGAGGTGCATCCTGAGGTGAGCTTTACGTGCCTCGCGGGCGCCCCCATGACGTGCCACAAGGCGCATCCACGGGGTCGTGTCGAGCGCCTGGCCGCCCTGCGACGCGCCTTCCCGGATATCGACGACCATGCCGTGCCGTCGGGCACCCGGCCCGACGACGTCCTCGACGCCTTCGTGGCGGCATGGAGCGCACGACGGTGGGTGGCGGGGACGCATGTCCGGCTCGGCGGTGCGCTCGACGACCGGGGCCTCCGGATGGAGATCGTCGCCTGACTGTGAGGATCCGGGCTGGCCGACCTCGACGTGGCTCGGGCCCTCGTCGGGAGCGCCGTGGCCTCGTTCGATAGCATGGCGGCGAGTGGCGGGGGAGGGCCGATGACACGCCGACGGAGTCTGCGCAGCCAGCTCTACCGGGCTGCCCGCGACGTGGGGAACGTCGAGGCGGCGGCCAAGGGCCCCGTCCCGTACTCCAAGCGGGTGGTGCGCCGGAAGGTCTACCGCGGCGTCAACCGGGGTCTCGGTCGCTTCCTCCGGTCGATCGGCCTCGGCTAGGGCCAGGGGGCTGATCGCCGGCGGCCCGCCGCCGATCGGCCGATCACCGATCGCCCACGTCGACGTCGGTCGCGTCACCCACGTCGACGTCGGTCGCGTCACCCACGTCGACGTCCGTCCATCACCAGGCAGGTGCTCGTGGCCGTGGCGACGGGCACCTGCGCCGTCGGTGACCTCGGCCGCCGAGAAGGCCACGGCCCCGGCCCCGCTTGGTCACGGTGCCCGTGGCCCGCAGGGCCCCGCCGCCGGCCGTGACCGGGCGGAGGTAGACCACCCGCCCGACCTCGATGTCGCACATGTACGGCCAGGAGGTACGGGCAGGAGGTACGCGCAGGAGGTACGCGCAGGAGGTACGGGCAGCAGGGATCGCCCCGGGGACGGCCCGATCGGTCCGCCGCCGAGCCGATGCGAGCCGGTGTCAGCCCTCCAGGAGGACGGTCGCCCCGACGGCCCCGGAGAGGTCGCCCAGCTCGGTGGTGAGCACCACCGGGGCCTGCCCCGGGACCCGCAGGTTCCGCACCATGGCCTGCTCGACGCGCCGGACGAACGGCTCGCCGAGCCGGTCCCCGAGGCCACCGCCGACGATGACGGCCTGCAGCTCGAGCAGGCCCTGCGAATTGGAGAGGGCGAGCCCGAGCGCCTCGACGGCCTCGTCGACGAGCTCGATCGTGAGCCGGTCCTTCTGCTCGATGGCGTCGGCGATGACCGAGCTCGTCACGCGGTCGCGCCCCTTGCGCTCCATGATCTCGAAGAGCTTGGTCTTCTGTCCCTTCTGGGCCCGGTGCCGGGCCGTCTGCTCGATGGACATCCGGCCGGCGTACGCTTCGAGGCAGCCCAGCCGCGTGCACCCGCAACGGCGGCCTCCGGGCTTCACGGTCGTGTGGCCGATCTCCCCGGCGTTGCCGAGGCCCTTCCACAGGACGCCCGACAGGATGAGGCCGCCGCCGACCCCGGTGCCCACGAACACCCCGAGCAGGTCGTGGAACGGGCGCCCCGCCCCTCGCCGGTACTCGCCCATGATCGCGGCGCGGACGTCGTTGTCGACGAAGACGGGGACGTGCCCGAGTGCCGCGCTGACCGTCGGCCCGAGCGGCACGTCCTCGGCGAAGCCCGGGACGTTGGGGGCATTCGACACGTGCCCCGTCCGCGCGTCCACGGATCCCGGTGTCCCGATGGCGACGGCGTCGAGGTCCGATGGCGTCATCCCCGCCGAGTCGAGGGCCTCGGTGATGCTGGCCACGATCTCCGCCATCACACCGGCGGCGCCGGTCGTCGGCGTCAGGCGCCGCGACTGGCCGATGACGGCGCCGTCGGACACCACCACCGACTGGATCTTGGTGCCCCCGAGATCGACACCCGCGGTCGCCTGCGACACCGTGTGGGGCCCCTCCCGTGCTGCCGTGGTGCGGTTCGTCGGCCACGGTAGCCCCGGCGCCGGTTCCCGGTGGACATGGTGCCGGCCGGCGGGTACAGCGCCGGCCCGACTCCTGGCGTCGGCGGCTGGACCTAGACCTAGACCGAGACCTAGACCGTCGCCCGATGGTCGGGGGGCGTGGCGTCCAGCTCGCAGGCGGCGTCGGCGAGCTCCTCCTGTAGCGAGGTGCTCGACGCCAGTGCGGCGACCTGGTTGGGGGACGGCCAGCGGACCTTCGTGGCCCAGCCGGCCTGCTCGAACAGGCGGATCAACCGGGCGGCCGGGTCGACCTGGTGGGGCAGGACGCCGTGGCGGGCCGACGCGGGAGCACAGTGGTGGAAGTTGTGCCAGCTCTCCCCGAACGACACCACGGCCAAGGAGGCGACGTTGGTGCTGCGGTCGCTCGTCTCGAAGGGTCGGCGACCCCACATGTGGCACACCGAATTGATGCTCCACGTCACGTGGTGGAGCACGGCCATCCGGACCAGGCCGGCCCACAGCAGCGCAGCGAAGGCGCCCGCCACCGTCCCGGAGAGCACCCACCCGATGGCGAAGGGGATCACCAGCGAGGTGATGGCCAGGAGCGGGAACAGCCGGTCGACGAGGACGAGGTCCGGGTCGCGTCGGAGGTCGGGGGCGAATCGACGGGTGTCGGTTGGTTCGGACGAGAACAGCCAGCCGACGTGGGCCCACAGGAACCCGCGCAGGCTGGTCCCGGGCCCCGTGCCGTAGCGGAGCGGGGTATGCGGGTCACCGGGCAGGTCGCCGAACACGTGATGCCGGCGGTGGACGGCCACCCAGCCGATCACCGAGCCCTCGAGTGCCATGGACCCGCACACGGCGAGCGCCACCTTCAGCACCCGGTTCGCCTTGAAGCTGTGATGGGCGAAGAGGCGGTGAAAGCCTGCGGCGATCCCGAACCCTGTGACCACGTACAACACCGCCGCCATCACCACGGTGCCGATGCTGAGGTGCGCCCACCCCAGGAGAAGGAACAGCGGGACGGCGACGACGGGCCCGAACACCAGCAGCGCCGTCACGACGCGGCCCGTGGTCAGGCCCTTGGCGCTCGGGGGGATCGCCGGGGTCACCTCGTGTCGGCCGTCACCGACGGGCGGGCCGCCCGGCACGTCCAAGATGTCTCCGGTCACGGTCTTCCCTTTCCAGCCCCGGCCGCCGCTGTGCGCGGCCGGCGGGCAGTCAGTCGGGTCACCGAAGTCCGGGGCGACGAGGTCGAGTCTACACCCCACCGATCGCCGGAAACCGGCAGTGTCGGCATGGTCGCGGCCGGGCGATCGCCTCACGCGTCCGTATCTGCTTCTCGGAGCACCCCGATGACGACCATCGGGCACGTGACACGGGCCGACAGCCGGATCGGGGCCTCGCTCGGCCTCCGGTTCGATCCGGGCTCCCAGATGTCGCGATGTCGAACGGCTCTGCGCCGGACGGTGAGGGACGGTGAGCGCGGCTCGACGCCGCATGGGCATGCGCCAGCTGGCGGGACGCCACACCACGACGATCCCGGCGACGTCGTGGCCGCCGCGCCGATTCGAGCCCATCGTCGGTGCGCAGCTCCTCGGCGACGGGCGTGCCCTCAGGGGCCCTCGTCACACGGCTTTCGTGCCGAAGCGCACGACGATGCCGTCTCTGCGCATGGTGCGGGTGAACCAGACCACCGAGAGGAGGATGGCCGTGAACGTCAAGGTCACGGAAATGGCACTTCGCTCGATGGCGAAGGCGTTCGTCGATGCCAGGAGGAGCAGCAACAGCACCATCACGCCGTTCAGGAGCATGGTCGCCGCCCACAGGAACGACACGCGCACGAAGAACCGGTGCGTGGTGGGGCGAGCCAGGAACTCCGGGCTCAGGGGACAGAAGTCGTTCGTGAAGCGTTGGGTGAACGGCCGGCCGAGCAGGGCGGACAGCAGGAGCAGGCCCGCCGCCAGGAACGCCGCCGCCGTGGGCTGGATGAAGTAGAGGAACGCGCTCCCGGTGGCGAACGCGATGGCGGTTCGCATCGTCAGCAACGCTGTCCCCAGCAGCATCAATGTCGACACGCGTTGGCGCTTGATCAGGCGGCGCGCCACCAGGCCGTAGGACCACGCCAGCGCTCCGAGTAACGCGCCTCGGAATCCCAGGAGGAGCAGCGCGCAGTAGTACGCGCCCAGCGGGACGACGACGCTCTCCAGGACGACGGGAGCCGCATGTCGAAGGACGAGGAGCGGCGACGGCATGTGCAGGACCGAGCCCGGTCCGGGGTCAGGGTGCTCGCAGATGGCCAACGGAGCCAGCGCCGGCCGAGGGTTACGGGAGCGGCTGATGGGTCCCCCTACGCGACGGCGCGCTCACCCGGATTGCACCCGGTCGAGGCCCGCCGACCCTCGGCGCCGCGCCCGAAGTCCCTGCACGGGGTGGACAATGGCGGTCTGGACCTGCCACGACGCTCCTCACGAGGCTCAGAAGAGGCGTCGAGCCTGTGCGGACGCCAGCCGACGAACGGGCTGAGCGTCCCAAACCAGGCGTCACTCCCAAGGGATCTTCTTCCCGAGGCTACTACACCCCCGACGCGAACAGCCCTCGCGGAAGAGGCGAAAGACGCGGCTTTCTTCGGCTGGCAGCGCCGTCGTCGACGTCCTGTCCTCGGGCGGCACGGACCGCTCCGGCCGCCGGTGAGAGCTAGGTCGGCAATGGCAGGTAGAATGTCTGGGCGGCGTGTGCAATCGCCGAGTCTCCGCTTCGCCACGTGCTCCGGATTGCCGTGCGGGACGAACGGGTCTGCACCTGTGGTCGCGAGGAGCCCTTCGTCGGATGGTACGCAAGCGAGCCGATTACCCCGACAACGACATCGTCAAGCTGTACCTCGCGAGCATCGGCAAGTTCCCGCTGCTCACGAAAGTCGACGAGGTCCAGCTCGCGCAGACCATCGAAGCGGGTCGCCAGGCTGCCGCGGACGAGCTGACGACGCCCGACCTGACGCCGGCCAAGCGCCGTGAGCTCCGGCGCCTCATCGTGCAGGGCGAAGAGGCGCACCAGGTGTTCGTCCAGTCGAACCTGCGCCTCGTCGTCTCGATCGCCAAGAAGTACCAAGCGTCCGGGCTGCCCCTGCTCGACCTCGTGCAGGAGGGCAACCTCGGGTTGATCCACGCCGTCGAGAAGTTCGACTGGAGCAAGGGCTTCAAGTTCTCGACCTACGCCACGTGGTGGATCCGTCAGGCGATCAGTCGGGGGATCGCCAATACGGGCCGGACCATCCGCCTGCCGGTGCACGCCAGCGACATGCTGACGAGGATCGGCCACGCCCGGACTTCGCTCAACCTGAAGCTGGGGCGCCCGGCCACGCTCGAGGAGCTGGCCGACGAGACCCTGATGTCACGCGAGAAGCTGGTCGAGGCGCTCGGGTGGATGGCCGAGCCCTTGTCGTTGTTCGATCCCTTGAGCGAGGACAGTGACAGCTCGCTCGGCGACATGGTGGCCGACGCCAACGCCGTCTCGCCGTTCGACCATGCCGCGTCGGCGCTCCTCGCCGACGAGGTCAGCAACCTGCTCGCTCCGCTCGACGAGCGCGAGGCCACGATCCTCCGACTCCGCTTCGGCCTCGACCGCGGTGAGCCCCGGACGCTCGAGGAGGTGGGCCAGCACTTCCAGCTGACGCGCGAGCGCATCCGCCAGATCGAGGCCAAGGCGATGTCGAAGCTGCGACACCCGAGCGTCCACAACGGCGCCCGCGAGTTGCTGGAGGGCTGAGGCCACCAGGCGCCCGACGGTGCGGTACCTGGCGCGCCGTCCACACATTTGCACTGTGCACGGGATATTCGGTAGGTTCGAGTGCGCGGACTCTCGTCCACCAGCGTGGCTGGCGATGCCGGGACGTGCGGCTCGGCGCGCGAAGGAGAACAGCCATGGCGACCGGAACGGTCCAGCGGTACGACACAGCTCGTGGCTTCGGCTTCATCGATCCCGACGACGGCAGTCCTGAAGTGTTCGTGCACCAGGGCGCGCTCGGCCGGGCGACGTACGAAGGACTGACGGCGGGACAGCGCGTCGACTTCGAGGTGGAGCGGGGGCCCAACGGCCCTCGGGCGAAGTCGGTGCGTTCTGCCTAGGAAGCGGTCATCGGCGTCCGGTGGTGCAACGGCGAGCGGCTCGGCCCCGCGTGATCCGGTGCCCGCTGCCGGGCCCGCCAGCGCCGACGACGAAGTCCTCCGTCTGCGCGAGCAGGGTCGCTCCTATGCCGCCGTCGCCCGCCTGCTGAACCTCGATCGCGCCCAGGACGCGCATTCGGCCTTCGTGCGGGCGTTGCGCCGTCGTCCCGACGACGAGCAGGCCGGGTTGATCGACCGCGAGCGGAGTCGGCTGGACCAGCTCGAGGTGAAGATCCGGGATCGCGACCGGGACGACCCCACGCGCCTGGCGCGCCGGCTCGCCGCCGTGGAGAGACTACGCAGCGCGATCTCGTAGACGGTCAGACGACCGTCACCTTGCGGGCCTCGTCACCCTTTCGCCCGGCGGCAACCTCGAACCGGACGTGCTGGCCGGGGACGAGGTGGGGGCGGCCGTCACTCTCGATGTTGCTCGCATGGACGAAGACGTCGTCGGCGTCGCCGTGCCGGGAGAGGAACCCGTAGCCTTTCCGGGCGTCGAAGAACTCGACCACGCCCACGGCACTGTCGCCCAGCGCGCGCCGGGCGTCCTGGCGCTGTGGCTGGGGGGAGCGGCGCCCCGGAGAGGGTCGGGGTGCCGGCGCCGCCTTGAACCCCGGTGCCGGCACCGCCTTGAACCTGGGCTTGCCGTTGCGAGCACGGCCCGGGGTGATCGTCGTTCCCGGGCGGGCGCCCGTCGGTCCCGATCGGCCCTCGGAGGACGGCGCGGGAACGGTTCGTTCGGGCGGCCCGGCCGTCGCCGTGGACGGGGGGTCGATCGGCACGCGGATGCCGAGGGCCCGCTGCAGGGTCCGGACCGCCTGGTGCTGGTCGTCGGTCACCAGGGAGACGACGGTGCCGGTCCGGCCCGCACGGCCGGTTCGGCCCGATCGGTGGAGGTACTCGGTGTGGTCCGCCGGCAGGTCGAAATGCACGACGCAGGGCATGTCGTCGACGTGGATCCCCCGCGCCGCGATGTCGGTCGCCACGAGGGCGCGGGCACGTCCGGCCGCGAAGGTCGCCAGGGCCTGCTCCCGCTGGTTCTGGCTCCGGTCGCCGTGGATCGCCACGGACTTCACCCCGGTGGTGTTCAGCTGGCGTGCCACCCGGTCGGCGCCGCGGCGGGTGCGACAGAACACGAGCGCCTGCCCGTGGTCGTTCACGAGGCGGGCGGTCAACGCCACGCGGTCCTCGCGTCGTGCGGACCAGAAGCTGTGCACCACGGCCCCCGAGCTCGGTTCGTCGGCGGCGACGTCATGGCGCGTCGGATCGGTCTGGTAGCGGTGGACCAGAGTCTCGATCTCCTTGCCGAGCGTCGCCGAGAACAACAGCACCTGCCGGCCGTCAGAGGTGCGGTCGAGGATGCGGCGGACGGCGGGGAGGAATCCCATGTCGGCCATGCGGTCCGCCTCGTCGACGACGACCGTGCGCACGTCGCCCAGGGTGAGAGCGTCCTGGGTGAGAAGGTCCTCGAGCCTGCCGGGGCAGGCGACGACGACGTCGACCCCGCGGGCCAAGGCCTGGCGGTTGGCGCCGTACCCGGTGCCGCCGTAGACGGCGATCACCCGTCTGCTGCCGCCGTCGGCCAGCGCCGCCAGTTCCCGCTGCACCTGTGCGGCCAGCTCACGGGTGGGGGCGAGGACGAGCGCGCGCGGGCGTCGTGGCGCGGAGCCGATAGCGCGACTCATGACGGCGATGCCGAATGCGAGGGTCTTGCCCGAACCCGTTGGCGCCCGGGCGCACACGTCGCGTCCGGCCAACGCGTCCACGAGCGTGGCCGCCTGCACGGGGAACGGGGTCGTGATCCCGCGGGCGCGCAGACGGGTCACGAGGTCGGGGGATACCCCGAGTTCGGCGAACGAGACAGGCACGATTCTCCAGACGAGCGAAGGTAGGCCAACTCGAACTGGACTCGAATCAGGCCCCGCCGTTCTGAGACGGCGGCTGATCGGCATCGCCGACCAGGCAGAGCCATGGTACCACCCGCGGCGCACCTATTCGGGCACGGGCTCCGTCCACTCGTGGTTGCAGGCTGCGCTGGCACAGACCAGGTGTCGGTGGTCCGAGGGTGTGGAGCCCGGTGGGCACTCGTAGTGCGTGTACTCGTCGACCTGGGCGTGTCCGCACTTCGGGCAGACCTGTGTTTGCTTCATCAAGCCGCCTCCTCACGCGTGACAACGCAGGGGCAAGCCTAGCCCGCAGGCCGTCGCGACGCTTCCGCACGCCGACGTGCTCTGCGGTGGGACTGCGCCCGCCGCCCGCCGACCGCGGCAGGTCGGAGACCGTCTCGACGGCCGGTGGTCGGCCTGAGGACCTTGTCTGGTACCATCGTGGTTGCGCTTCATCAACGTCACGCAGGAATGAGCGCCGTTGCCGGGTTTCCCAGAGTCTCCCCGCATGGTTCGTGCGTGGAGAGAGGAAACAATCATGGCAACAGGAACCGTGAAATGGTTCAACGCGACGAAGGGATTCGGTTTCATCACCCCCGAAGGTGGGGGAGAGGACCTCTTCGTCCATCAGAGTGAGATCCAGGTCTCGGGCTACCGCGAGCTTCTCGAGGGCCAGCGCGTCGAGTTCGACGTGACCAAAGGCCAAAAGGGCATGCAGGCGAGTTCGGTGAAGCCTCTCAGCTGATCGGCACGGTCGAAGAGCCGGCCCGGGCGCGGCATCGCCGCCCCGGGCCGACTCGAGACCAGGTTGACGGTTCCCACCTCCGTACGACGGAGTGGTCCGCGACGACCCGACTACGCGTCGGGCGTGGCCCGCCGCCGGCGCCACAGGGCGAACGAGCGGCGACGGAGTTGCGTCGGCGAATGCCCGGCGGCTCCTGCGGTTTTCGGCGCCGCCACTCGGCGCGCGGCATCCCGGAACGAGCCCGGCGGCTGCATCGCGCCCGAGGCGTCCTGCCACCATCCCGCCGGGGCTTGCACGTATCTCATCGACCCAGGTCCGGAGCGATCGTGCGGGCGTGGGCCCGGAGCGGTGCGGTCACGACCATCGTGCGTCGACCCGGCCTTTGTCGCCGAGCAGTCGCTCCCGGCACGGTGCGCACAGCCACCAGTGGACGTCGGGGGCACCGTCCGGATCGGTCGTCAACGGGAACTCGAGCCGGCAGCGCCCGCACTTGTGCATCGACGCGGGTAGTGTCGCCGAGGCGACGGGAACAGGCGGCATGACATCCCTTCGGTTGTAGCTCAGAAGGGGCGTCCAACTCGCCGGGCGCCGGTTGTGACTCCCGAATCGAGCGTCCCTGCCAAGGGTGCTTCTCTATCGATCGTACTCGCTCGGCACCGCAACAGGCGCGCAGCGACCATGGCGACGATGTGCGACGGCCGGCACCGTCCGGACGCGCTGCCGACCAGTCCGTGCCGTGTCTGGTTCGCCGGGAGGCCGTCTCTGGTTCGCCAGGAGCCGTCTCTGGTTCGTCAGGAGGCCGTCTCTGATTCGCGAGTAGAATGGTTGTATTGCAGTTCCGCAGGACCGAGGGAAGTAGGCAGCACCGATGTTTGGCGACCACGACCGTGACGACCGGGTCCTCGCTCTGCGTGACGAAGGCCGTTCCTTCGCCGGGATCGCCCTCGTGCTCGGGCTCGACGGTGACCGGGCCGCGCACAGCGCGTTCAATCGGGCGCTGCGCTGCCGGCCCCCGTCCGAGCAGTCCTGGCTGCGCAGCCGGGAGATGAGCCGCCTCGACGCGCTGGCGTCGCGGGTGCGCGGACGCGACGACCTCAGCGTCGAGGAGGTCGTCCGCCGCCTGCGCGCCGTCAAGCACCAGCGCAAAGCCCTGACCCTCGCCTGAACCAGGCCCGGGGACGCTCTCGGGGCTCCGCGAGTGGGCCGGAGGTCGTCGGCACCCGCGGCGGTTCGCACCGTTACCGGCAGGTCCTCCACGGCTTGGCCCGCAGCGCCAGGCTCTTCTGTATCGCATCGCGCCCGTGGAGGTCCGCGCTCGGGCAGTAGCGTGCCGGGTGGACGTGGTACTCCACCTCCACGACGGCCTTCCCCGCTGCCGTCCACCCGTCGTAGGCGTCACACTCCCGGTACTGGGCGCACTGCTCGTTGATGGCGAAGTCGAAGTCGTTCTGCAGGGCGCTCAGCTGGTCGAGGTCGTTCTTGAGTCCGACGGACAGACCGTCGCCATGGGCGATGCCGGCCAGCGCCGTGTCGAACGTGAGCTGCTCGGCGCCGGTCAGGGGGAAGCCGGTGGTGTTCGTGTACCCGTCGACGTTGTCGAACTCGACGGCGTCGAACCCGGCGGTCGCACACTTGGCGACGCGGGCGCTGATGATGGGCAACAGCACGCTCGTCTGACGGATGTCGAGCCAGCGCTCACCGGGCCAGCCGTTGGACAGGCCCAGGACCGACGACGGGTAGGCGTTGGCGTCGGGGCGGAAGTCCTCCCACGTCCCCGCGTCCACGTAGCAGACGGCATGTGCACCGGCGGCGTGGATGGCGGCCACCGAGGCGGTGTTGAGCGTCACGCCGTTGTTGGCGTACAGGTCGACGTCGTACACGTTCGGTCGGACGCAGGCGCCCCCGGTGCGGGGGACGGCACACAGGTTCGTGCGCACCGTGCCCTGCAGCTGGTACTGCCACCGCATCCCCTGATGGGGCACCCACGGCCCGCTCCCGTCGGCGCCCGGCACGACGAGGAACAGCGTCGTCGCCAGTACCGCGGCGGCCACGAGGCCGGTGGTGGCGCGGGTCCGGGGCATGCCCGAGAGCGTAGGCGCCGCCCGCCCCCCGTGCCCGGGTACCGCGCACCCGCCCGGGTCGCCGCCTCCCGCCGGGCGCGGGCAGCGGGAGCGGCGGTACGGTGCCGGCCGTGAAGGTCACGGTGCGGGTTCGCCCCGGCTCCCGTCGCGACGACGTGGGTGGGCGGTACGGGGCGGGCGACCCACCGGTGCTCCTGGTGCGGGTGGCGGCGCCGGCGGTCGACGGCCGGGCGAACGACAGGCTGGTGCACCTGCTGGCGGCCGCGTTCGACGTGCCGACCAGGGCGGTCACGATCGTCGGCGGGGCCGTGCACCGGACCAAGGTGGTCGAGATCGAGGGTATGGACCCCGGGATCCTCGAGGCGTTGCTGGCGCGGTAGTGGCCGGCGGCGTCGGGGCGCGTGAGAAGATCGCGCCCCGCGCGCCGGCGCCCGGCGCCCGGTTGTCGGGAGGAGGATTGCGATGAGCGGGCTCGTCCGGGCGGTCGGGTGGGTGATCGTGGTCGTCACGGCCGCCAACGTCGTCTTCACGCTGGTCCTCCCCCGGCGCCCGGCCGGCATCGAGCGCCTGTCTCTCGTGGTCAATCGCGTCGTGCGGGCCCTGTTCATCGGCCTGTCACGGCTGGCGCGCACGTACGAGGGCAAGGACGCCTTCCTAGCGCCGACCGGGCCCGTGGCGTTGCTGGGGCAGCTCGCCGTGTGGTTGGGCCTGTTCGTCGTGGGCTACGCCTTCATGCTCGAGCCGACGGTCCACGGGTTCTCGCCGGCGTTCACGCAGGCCGCCGTCTCGTTGTTCAGCGTGGGGACGGCCCACGCCGGTGGGCCCCCCAACCGCTGGGTGGACATCTCCGCCGGGGCGACCTGGGCCGTCGTCGTCGCCCTGCAGATCGCCTACCTCCCCGCCTTGTACGACGCCTTCACCAGGCGCGAGGCGTTGGTGGCCATGTTGGAGAGCCGAGCAGGGCTCCCGGCGTGGGGCCCGGAGGTCCTGGCGCGCCACCAGCTGGTCGGCATCGTGGACACGTTGCCGAGCTTCTACGCGCAATGGGAACGGTGGGCTGCGGACCTCGCCGAGAGCCACACCACCTATCCGGTCCTCCTCCTCTTCCGCTCGCCGGAGCCGTGGTACTCGTGGCTGGTCGGGCTGTTGGCGGTGCTCGACGGCGCCGCCATGCACCTCGCCCTGGCGCCCGACAGCGCGTCGTCCCAGGCGCGCCTGTGCCTCCGCATGGGGTTCACCGCCCTGAACAGGATCGCCAAGACCCTCGGCTGGCACCCGGACCCGGACCCGAGTCCCGAGGGCCCGATCGTCCTGACGTTCGAGGAATTCGACCATGCGGTGCAGATGCTCGCCGACATCGGGTTCCCGCTCGAGCGGTCGGCCGAGGAGGCGTGGCCGGAGTTCCGCGGGTGGCGCGTGAACTACGAGGCCACCGCGTACCGGTTGGCGGACCGCGTCATCGCCCCGCCGGCACCGTGGTCGGGCCCGCGTCGGCACCTGCGTTCGGGCCCGGTGGCTCCGCACCGTCCGCCGCAGCGGCACCCCACCGCCGAGAAGCTCCTGTCCCGCCGGCCCGAGCCGGCGCAGGCTGCGCCCCGTCAGCTCGGCACCCGCCAGTCGCGCCGGCCGACCTGACCGGCGCGTCGGCGGGGATCAGGGCACAGGCCCGCCGCCACCGGTTCGACGACCTCCCCGAAGCGCCGCAGCCGCAGGGCCCGGTCGGCGGTCAGCGGCCGAGCCACCCACGCCGGCGGAACAGGACGAGCAGCCCGACGGCCACCACCGCCTCGAGGCCGATGGCCAGGCCCACGAACGCCCCCAGGCTGCCGATCCTGCCGATCAACCATCCGAAGTTCTGGCCGAAGAACCCGGTGAGGAAGCTGAGCGGGAGGAAGATGGTGGCGATGATCGTCAGCTGCTTCATGACCTCGTTCAGCCGGTTGGACACCGTCGACAGGTGGGTGTCCATGGCCCCCGACAGCAGGTCGCGGTAGCTGTCGATCAGGTCGCTGGTCCGGATGAGGTGGTCGTAGAGGTCCCGGAAGTACCGCTCGGCGTCCGGGGTCATCCCCGGGAGTCGGGAGATCCCCGACACGAGGCTCGCGAACATGTCCCGCTCCGGCGTGACCACCTTGCGCAGACCGACCAGATGGCGCTTCATGTCGAACAGCGAGCCGAGCTGCTCCTCGGTGGGCTTCTGCAGGATGGCGTCCTCGAGCTCGTCGATGGCGTCGTCGAAGTGCGCCAACACCGGGAAATACGTGTCGACGAGGGCGTCGACGACCCGGTAGAGCAGCATGATGGCCGAGTCGGCCGCCTCGTCGGGCCGGCGCACCCAGCGGTCGCGGATGGCGTCGATGGCCTCACAGGGGCTGCGGTGCACGGTGACGAGGAAGCGCTCGGAGTAGAAGAAGTGGACCTCCACCGTGCCGCTGCCGTCCTGCTTCGCCGCGTGGACGACGAGGTAGAAGAAGTCGTCGTACTCGTCGACCTTGGGCCGCTGCCCGAAGTGCTCGGCGTCCTCGACGGCGAGCGGGTGGAACCCGAAGCCGTTCGACAGCAGGTCCACCGCCTCCTGGTCGAGGTCGCTCATGTCGAGCCAGAGGAAGGCGCCCGTCGACAGGGCCACGTTCACGGACTGGGTCGTGGCGTCGGTCACGGTGCCGTCGGCCTGGAGGAGGTGACCCTGCATGGGCCCATTGTCGTCGGCCCCCCGGGACGGCGGGTGCATGGGTGGCCCGGCTCTGCACGGTGTGGCCGGGCACGCCCGCCCGCTCTGCTTGACTCACTTCCGTGATCGAGCTCGAAGTGCCCGTCGACACCGGCTCGGGGCCCCCCGTGGTGCTCCTCCACGGGTATGCCATGCAGCCGGCCACGTACGGGCGGCTCGCCGACATCCTGGGCAGGCGCTGCCGGGTGGTGATCCCGGACCTCTTCGCGGTGCCGGGGCGCTGGGACTACGACGAGGTCGTCGATGCCGTCGCCGCCACCGTCGATCGACTGGGGCTCGACCGCGTGACCATGCTGGCGCATTCCTTCGGCGGTGGCGTCCAACTCGGCTTCGCGTCGCGCTTCCCCGACCGCGTGGTCGAGCTCGTGTTCTCCGACACGCTCGGCATGTCGCACGAATGGGGCCTCGCCGACGAGGCGCTGCGCCACCCGGTGCGGCTCCTGCGCCTGGCGACCCCTGCGGCCGCCGCCGCCTTCGCGCGCTCGTGGATGTCACATCCCCGACAGCTCGTCGCTGCCGGGTGGTGGGGGTTCACGAGCCGCCGTGACGGCGAGTCCCGGGCGATCGCCGATGCCGGCCTGCCGGCCCATGTCCTGTGGGCGAACCGCGACTCGGTGCTGTCCCGGCAGGACGGTGCGGAGTTCGCGCGCTCGCTGCACGCGTCGTTCACGATCGCGACGGCCCCCGACCGTCGTCCTGTCGACCACGACTGGATGTTCCAGCAGCCCGCGGTCTTCGCCCGCCACCTCGACCGGCTCGATCTCGTCGCCCTGCGGTGACCGACGCCGGCGGTCGATAGCCTGAAAGACGTCGGCAGGGGACCGGTGGTGGCCGGGGGAGGGCGATGAGCGGCGACGACTGGGCACGACCGGTGGTGCACTGGGAGATCGAGGCCCTCGACCCCGAACGGCAACGCGCCTTCTACGGCGGACTGTTCGGGTGGGCCGTCGGCG
>Ga0307373_10008853_pt1 | contig 15204 bp, 18 predicted proteins | sample OX2MG_FD_202534 | JGI IMG/M metagenome (GOLD analysis project Ga0307373, IMG submission 202534) | Soil microbial communities from Risofladan, Vaasa, Finland - OX-2 | ecosystem: Environmental > Terrestrial > Soil > Coastal area > Acid sulfate soil | place: Finland: Risofladan, Vaasa | collected... | reverse complement strand
ATCATGACCAGCAACCTCGGCAGCCCGCTGATCGCGGCGCTCCCGGCCGAGCCCGAGCCGGAGGCGGAGGGGCGGGTGCGCGACGCCGTGCTCGGCGAGCTGCGGCAGCACTTCCGCCCCGAGTTCCTCAACCGGGTCGACGAGGTCGTCCTCTTCCACCGGCTGACGGCGGCCGAGACCCTGGCGATCGTCGGGATCCAGCTGGTGCAGCTGCAGGAGCGGCTGGCGGCCCGGGGGATGCAGCTGGAGGTGACGGCGGCGGCGCGGGCGTGGCTGGCGGCCGAGGGGTACGACCCCGCGTTCGGCGCCCGCCCCCTGAAGCGGGTCCTGCAGCGGCGGGTGGCCGATCCCCTGGCGACCGCGATCCTGGAGGGCCGCTTCGGGGAGGGCGACACGGTCACGGTCGACGCCACGGCGGATGGCCTCCGGTTCGAGCGCGCGGCGGCCGCCGGGGCGGCGGCGGACTCGACCACCGGCCCGGAGGCCGCGGGCAGCGACCGGGCCCCGGCCGAGCTGGTGGACGTCCCCGCGACCCGGGTCGACTGAGAGCTGAGGGCAGGGCGCCCGGGCCTAGCCCTACCAGCTGGCGTCGGACCGGGCGGCGGCCTCGCGGAGGGCGGTGAGGAGCCGATCCGGGAACTTGGCCAGCGCGGGGGCGACCCGGATCTGCTCCACCCGGGAGCCGACCAGGATCAGCTCGCACTGGTTGTGGACGAGGTGCGCCTTGGGGGTGGGATGGCCGGCGAACTGGGCCAATGCCGCCCCAGCCCGGTCCCGGAGCGCCCGGGGCGAGAGCTCGCCGGCACGCACCCGCCAGGGCTCCGGCAGGGTGCGGATCTGGAGGCGGACCGGGATCCGGCCGGCCTTGGCACAGGCCTCGCAGCGGCCGTACCGCTCCTCCGGGATCTCCGGGCGCTTGAGGCAGACGCGACACATCGTCGCCGCGAGTCTAGCGGCACCGGGCGATCCGCCCCGCGGCGGCGCGAGGACCGCGGTCAGGCCGGTCCGAGCGCCAGCCAGCCCCGCACGGTGGCCCCGATGGTGAGGCACCGTCCCAGCAGCAGGAGGCGGTGGTGGGTGAGGGTCACCGCCAGCCTCCAGCGCCGGCCGCTCAGGGTGGTGAGCCCGCCGACGACCGCATAGGTCTGGTTGCGGCATCCGGCTCCAGTGGCGCGGGTGACGATGGTCCCCCCCGCCGCCTGGACGGTCCCCGCGATGTGCCGGATGTCACCGCCCGCGAGGGTGGTGAGGCCGAAGCTCCCGCCGGTGACGCGGGCCGAGCCCCCGATCGCGGCGGCGAGCGGCCGGTGGTCGACGGTCACCCGCCACACCCCGGGGAGCGGTCCGCGCGCGATGCCGACGAAGGTGCCGCCGGTGTCGCTCTGCCCCGGCTCCTCCACCCCGGCGACACGGTCCTGCTGCTGGCCCTTTGCGGCGACCGCAGCCGGCACCGACGCCAGCAGCAGCGGGACCGCCGCTAGGAGGAGGCGGCGGCGGCGGCGCGCGACGGTCAGCAGGGTCGCCTCCCTCGTGGACGTCGGACACCCGCCCGGTCCGACCGACCACTGGGGGGCGGCGGCCGGCGGGCGGGCCGGTCCCAGCGTAGGGCGGTCGGCGTGGTTGTCAAATCCGAGCGGGCGGCCGGCGGCTCCGGGCCCGGCGTGGGCCGCTCCCGTCACCCACCCGCAAGGGGAACGCGGCGGGGGCGTCGCGGCGGGCGCGGGCGGACGCTCAACACTGGTCCGCGCCCCGCCAACTCGTCAGGAGGAGCCCGATCATGGTCCGTCGGCCGCGTCACCGCGTGCGCGCGCTGTCCACCCTCGGAGGCGTCGCCCTGCTCCTCGCCGGAGGCTTCGGTGTCGGCTCCGCGGTCGTCGCCCTCGGCGGGTCGATCCCGTCGCGCTCAGCGGTGGCGCCACCTGCACGCTCGGCGAGGTCCTGCTGGCGGCGGCCAGCGGAGGCGGTCCCGATGCGGTGGGGCTCCCTGTCAGCGGACAGCTCCTCTCGATCTCGGCGAACACGGCCCTGTTCGCGCTGATCGGGACCACCTACGGTGGCAACGGCACCTCCACCTTCGCGCTCCCTGACCTGCGCGGCCTGGCACCCGACCACATGACCTACTCGATCTGCACCACCGGTGTCCTCCCGTGACTCACGTCGATGCCGGGCGCGGACGCCAGCCGTGCCGCGGAGGTGAGCGCAACGGCCGCGCGAGCTGGCCCTGCGGGCGGCGCGGTTCGGCGGCTGGCGGTGCGGCCGCCTCCGGCCCCGCCCGCGCGCCCGCTCGCTCGCCCCGCTGCGCGATCACCGCACAGCGGTGCAGGAACGGCGCCCGACCGCTGTCGGCGAGGCGGTAGCGGGTCACCGGCTCCCGCCCGCGGAAGCGCTTGCGCACCGCGAAGGCGGCGGCCAGCTGGGCGGCGTGGGCCCCGAGGTTGCCCTTGATGAGGCCGGTGACGGCCCGAAGGAAGGTCACGGGCGCGTCGTCGGCTTCGGCGAGGTCGCCAAGGATGGCCGGGCGCACCGGCTCGTGGACGAGGCGGTCGAGGATGAAGGCGGCGAAACGGAGCCGTGCGCGACGAGGAGGACGACGCTGACGGCGTGCCGGCGACGCGCGCCCCGCTGCGGGTCTGGACGGTCCTGGCCTCCATCCCGACGTCGGCGCAGCGGCTGGGCGCGGCGGTTCCGACCCGGATCGGCCCGTCGCTCACGGGCGCGCCCGGAGAGCCGCCCGCCACCCGATCCGGGGCGCCGAGCGCATCACCCCCGCGGCGTGCACGCGGGCCCCGAGACGCACGATGACGAGGACGGCGAGGATCAGGAGGACGACCGCGACCGCGGTCTCCCAGACGGCACGGTGGCCGAGCGCGATGCGGACCGGGATCAGGATCGGCGCGAAGGGAGGCAGGAGGGAGAGCACCCGGACCCAGAGGGCGTCCGGTGGCCCCACCGCGGCGACGGTGAGGAGGCAGCCTCCCACCAGCAGCATCGAGAAGGGCGCGATCACGGCCCCGATCTCCTCCTGGCGCGCGACCAGCGCCCCGGTGGCCGCGAACGCCAGCGCATAGAGGGCATAGCCGCCGAGGAACCAGACAAAGCGCCGGGTAGCAAGGCGACGATCCCCGCCGGGAGGTGGGCGGTGCCGGCGGCGGCCGAGGCGACCATCGCCGCGGTCACGATGGCGGCCATCTGCAGGAGGCCGAAGACCCCGATCCCTATGCCCTTGCCGGCCAGCAGCTGGGTCGGTCGCAGGGTGGCGAGGAGGACCTCGGCGGTGCGTGACGTCTTCTCCTGGGCGACCCCGCTGGCGACGGCGCTGCCGGCGATGAGGAGGCCACGTAGAGGAGCGCGGCGGTCGCGACCGCGGCGATCGTTCGGCCCGCGCGTCGCCCAGCGGGTGGGACAGCGGACGGACCCGTAGCAGCGGCGGGCGCAGGACGACCTGCAGGGCCGAGGCGGACAACCCCGCCCGCCCGAGCATCCCCGGCCGCCGGGCCGCGCCGAACGCAGTTTGAAGGAGCGTGCGCAGCTGCGGCGCCGGGGTCTGCTGGAGCGTGATCACGAGCCCGGACCCGGTCGCCGCCGTGCGAGCGGGCTCGCGGAGGGCGACCTGCGTCCGCAGCTCGTGGGCGGCGGGGTCGAGCCGGGGGCGAGCTGGACGGCCCGGGGGCCGACCACCCCCACCACCTCGGGCGGGGCAGGGCGCCGGGCACGACCGGGAGCACGATGGCGCAGGTGACGAGGCGCATCGTGACCGAGGTCATCACCCAGAGCAGCCGACTTCGCATCCGCTGGCCCAGTTCGCGGCCGGCGACCAGCCGCACCACCTCCTGGCCGCCACCAGGCGGCGGTAGACGTCGACGAGGCTGGTCGGCTCGAAGCCGAAGTGGTGGACGGCCCCCTGGGCCTGGGCGATGGCGAGGATCCGCTGGGGGTCGGCCGCTGGGTCGAGGGTGAGGCGGACGCCATCGGCGCCGGCAGCGACCACCCTGGCGCCGGGCAGTCCTTCGGCCCACTCGGCCGGCGCCTGGGGAACGTCGACCCGGAGACGGGCGGGGAGCCGCCGGTGCAGCTCCACGAGGGCCCGCTGGCGAGGTGGCGGCCCTGGTCGAGGATGGCGACCGCCTGGCAGAGGCGCTCCACCAGGTCCAGCTGGTGGCTCGAGAAGCCGCCGCCGACCCCGGCCACCGCCCGCTCCGAGAGGACGGCGGCGAGGCCGTCGACGGCGGCCGGGTCCAGCCCCGAGAAGGACTCGTCCCGGATCAGGAGCCGCGGGTCGTGCGCAGCGCCACCGCCAGCTGGGCCCGCTGCTGGTTGCCGTGCGAGGGGGCTTCGACCCGGTCCCGGCCGCGCTCGGCGAGGCCGAGACGCTCGGCGTCGGCGGCGGCGAGCCTGTGGAGGCGGGCGACGGAGCGGACCTGGTCGCGCAGCCGCATCTGCCCGTGCAGGCCGCGCTCCTCGGGCATGTACCCGAAGGGCAGCCGGTCGTCGGGGCCGACCGGGTGGCCGTCCCACCGCACGGTCCCGCCGGTGGGCGGAGGATCCCAACCGCCGACCGCATGGTGGTGGTCTTGCCGGCGCCGTTACGCCCCACCAGCCCGGTGAGGGCGCCGGGCTGGAGCTCGAGCGAGAGGTCGTCGACCACGACACGGTCGCCGCAGCGGTGGCAGAGCCGGTCGATCTGGAGCATCACCGGGCGGCCGGCGGTCGCAGGCGGCGCGGACGGGCGGGCCCCGGGCCGGCGCGACCGAACGCCGGGATCAGCCGGCGGCGTGCTGCTTGGCGAGCCGCCTCAGGTCGTCGAGATCGAGCCGGCGGCCGGGAAGGGGGGTGGAGGCGCCCGGACGCAGGCCGTCGAGCACCAGGGCCAGGAAGCGCCGTCGCATGCAGGGGTCGAATTGCTGGGCGACATCGACGCTGTGGGCGACACAGGCGACCAGCATGAGGACGTCGGCGGGGCAGAGATCGGGGCGGAGCTGGCCGGCGGCCTGGGCCCGGGCCGCGAGCGCGCTCATCGCGCCGAACAGCTCCTCTTTGATCCCGGGCGGCAGCGCGGGGACGTTCATGCCGCGGGCGACGTCCTCGGCGAGGGCACGGTTTCCCCCGAGGAGCTCGGCCCCGCGCGCGAAGATGCTCCGGAAGGCCTGGCCCGGGTCGGGGTCGTCGATCGCCGCCCGGACCGCCGCCAGGAGCGCCTCGGTGCGGCGCACGATCACCGCCTCCACCAGCTCGCGCTTGGTGGGGAAGTGGCGGTAGACGGTCCCCACCCCGACGCCGGCGCGGACCGCGATGTCGTCGGTCTGGGCCTGGAGGCCGAGCTCGGCGAAGAGGGCCTCGGCCGCATCCAGCACCCGCTCGCGGTTGTGCCGCGCGTCCGCCCGCAGGCGACGCACCGGCGCCTCAGCCACCCCGCACCTCCTTGACAAACGGAGCCGTGGCTCCGTATTCTACTAACCGGAGCAGCGATTCCGATTATACCCGAGGGAGGCAAACCGGGGTGGACAGCGGCAACAGGGCGGCACAGGGCGGGGTGGCGGTGAGCGGGCGGCCACGGCCGTCGCGGCGGGGCCAGGGCCATCCGGCCCTGACCATGGTCGCGGTCACCTTCGGGCTCGTGATGGTGGTGCTCGATAACACCATCGTCTCGGTGGCCAACCCCACCATCGGCCGCCATTTCAATGCCACCCTCGGCGAGCTGCAGTGGGTCACCAGCGCCTACCTCCTGGCGCTGGCCGGCGGCCTCATCACCGGCGGCCGGCTCGGCGACCGCTTCGGCCGCAAGCGGATCTTCCTCATCGGCACCGCCGGGTTCGCGCTGGCGTCCTTGGCCTGCGGCCTGTCCGGCTCCCTGGACCAGCTGATCGCCTTCCGAGCGGTTCAGGGCCTGTTCGGCGCGCTGCTCTTCCCCCAGACCCTGGCCATCCTGCGGGCGACCTTCCCGCCCGAGCGGCTGGCCCAGGCGGTGGGCATCTGGGGGGGCGCCTCGGCGGTGGCGACGGCCGCCGGCCCGATCATCGGGGGCGTCCTGGTCCAGTCCGTCTCGTGGTCGTCGATCTTCTTCGTCAACCTGCCGGTGGGGGCGCTGTCCCTCCTGGTCGGCGGCTGGGTGATCCGCGATTCCCGCGACCAGACCAGCGGGCGGAGGCTGGACTTCCTCGGGGTCGCGCTGCTGTCGGCTGGCCTCTTCGCCCTGGTGTGGGCGCTCATCAGCGCCGAGTCGTCCGGCTGGGGCAGCCCCACCGTGCTGGCCTTCCTGGCTGGCGCGGCCGTCCTGCTCGTTTCGTTCGTGGCCTGGCAGCGGGTGGCGCCGACGCCGCTGGTCCCCCTTGCTCTCTTCCGCTCGCGCTCCCTCAGCGGCGGCATCGCCGTCCTGGTGGCGGCGGTCTTCGCCCTCTTCGGGGTCATCTTCTATCTCACCCTCTATCTGCAGCGGATCCACGGCGACTCCCCCATCGCGGCCGGGGTGAGCCTGCTGCCGATGACCGCGGTCCTGGTGGTGAGCGCCCCGGTCGGGGGGTGGGTCGTCGGCCGGATCGGCCCCCGCCTGCCGCTGGCGGTCGGCTTCGTGCTGGTGGCGATCGCCCTCGTCGGGCTCTCGCGACTCCAGCCTCACTCGTCCTACCTCGCCATCGGGGTCTGGCTGCCGCTCATCGGTCTCGCCTTCGGGGCGCTCCAGACCGGCAGCGCCCAGGCGGTGGTGGGCAGCGCTCCCCGGCATCTCGCCGGGGTGGCGGCCGGGCTCCAGTCCACCGCCTTCCAGGTGGGGGGGATCCTGGGGACCACCGTGCTCGGATCCATCGTCACCGGCCGGGTGGCCACCGTCTTCGACCACCACCTGGTCGCGGACGGAGTGCCGGGCGGGCTCGCCCACCGGCTCCAGCCGGCCGCCCACGCGGTCGCCGAGGGGCTGGTCCCCCATGTGGGCGGGGTGACCGCCCAGGTGTCCCGGGCGATCACCTCCGCCTCGCTGCTCTCGTTCACCAACGGTCTCCAGATGGCACTCCTGGTCGGCGCCGGGGTGGCGATCGCGGCCGCCCTGGGCGCCTACGTGCTCCTGCGGACCCCCGCGCCGCGGCGCCCCGCCGGTATCGCGGTCGAAGCGGCCCTGGCGGCCTGACCGCCGGCCCCACCGCTGGGCCCGCCACGAGCACCGGCCGCCGCCGATGAGGCTGAGGTGTGGAGCATCCGCTTCGTGAACCAGGCGGTCTGGTCTCCAGGGGTCCGGGGGGGGCGTCCTGGATGCGGCCCGACCGGCGGCCCGTGGACCCCGGCCGTGACCTGGCGGAGCCCAGCCGCGTCCGACGGGTCGGGCTCCGCCAGGTCCCGACGGGTCCCCGGCGGGCAGCCGGACGTCGGCGGTGATGTGCCTGGCCCAGGCAGGTGCGCCGGGAAACGAGAGGAAGCGCCAGCCGTCGCCGCATCGGCGGCACGGTTCGAGCCCGCTCGCGGCCGGGCCTCCCGGCAGTCGCCGACCCCGAGTTCGTGTTCACCACCCAGGATGGGAGACCGCGGAGCGGACCGGCGGTCACCCACGCGATCGAGGTCGCCGTGACCCGAGCACAGCCTCCCCAGCGGTCGTGGCATCATCTCCGGCATGCCCATGTCGGACGGCTCCTGGCGGCCGGGAGCGACCCTGCCACTCTCTCGGCGCTCCTCTGCCTCTGGTCGGTGGGCCTCACCGCCTCCACGTATGCCGGTGCGGCTCCGTGCCTGCGGCGGCCGGAGGTCGATCGGCTCGGGCGCGCCTCGGTTTGGGCTCGTGAGGGCTCGGCCGGACCGCGATGCCGTCAGGGTGCCGTCAAGCGTCGCCGCGTGACCGGGTTGATGACCACGGTCTGAACTCAACATCACGTCCGCCGATGTAGCTCAGTTGGTAGAGCAGCGGTTTCGTAAACCGCAGGTCAGGGGTTCGAGCCCCCTCGTCGGCTCCGGGATTTGATCTCAGCGAGTGCCGCCAAGTCCCACTTCGCATCATCCCAGTTGGGGTCAAGGATGGCGTCAACCTAAGGGCTGAACCGCCCCGGGTTTGATGGAGACTCCATCGATTGGGACGCCGCCCTCAGGAGCGGCTGGGTCCGATAGTAGTCGGCCTCGACCTCGGTCGGCGGGATCATGCCGAGCTCGCCGTGCAGACGCTCATCAGTGAACCAGGCGATGTAGTCGAGGGTGGCGTGCTCGACGTCGTCGAGACCGCACCACGGGCCGTCCTTCCGGATCAGCTCGGTCTGGTAGAGGCCGTTGAAGGACTCGGCCAGGGCGCTGTCATACGAGTCGCCGCGCGAGCCCATCGAGGTCACCGCCTCGGCCAGCGCCAGCCGCTCCGTGTCGCGAATCGCACGGTACGGGACGCCCCGATCCGCGTGAGGGATCAGCGCGCGAAGGTCATCGCCGCGGCGGGCCCAGATCGCCATCTCGAGGGCATCCAGCGTGAGAGTGGGGCGCAGCGAACGGGAGGCCTGCCACCCCACCACCCGTCGTGAGTCGACGTCGATCACGGACGCCACGACGACCCAGCCGGAATGCGTCTTCACGGAGGTGAGGTCGGCCACCCAGAGACGGTTGGGTGCCGCCGCATGGAACTCGCGGTTCCCCAGGTCATGCGGCCGCTCCGCCGCCTCGTCAGCCACAGTGGTGCGCACCGTCTTGCCCCGGACGACCTCGTGGAGGCCCCCCTCGCGCATCAGCCGTCCCACGGTGCCGGGGGCCACCGCGTGCCCCTCGCGGCGGAGCTAGGCCCAGACCTTGTCCGCCCCGTAGACGCCGCGGTTGGCCCGCCAGATCCGATCGATCGCGATCTTCAGCGCGTCGTCTCGAAGCCGACGCCGTGACGGCGGGCGGCGGCCGGCCTCGTAGGAGGTCGAGGGGGCACCCTCCAGCACGCGGCAGATCGGCTCGACCCCAAACTCGCCCCGGTGGGCCTCGAGGTAGCGGGTCATTTCGTGTGTCGGCCGTTGAGCTCGGCCCCGCAGAAAGTCGCCGCCGACTTGAGTGTCGCGTTCGCCCGCCCCAGCTCGGCGTTCTCCCGCCGCAGCAGGCCCAGCTGAGCCCGCTCCGCGGTGGACAGCCCCGGCCGCTCGCCGGCGTCCACCTGGCTACGCCGCAGCCAGACCCGCGGCGTCTCAGGATGCACCCCCACCTTGGGCGCGATCGACGCGATCGCCGACCACTCCGACGCGTAGTGCTCTCGATGGCCCATGACCATCCGGACGGCCCGCTCCCGGACCTTCTGGGGATACCGTGATGTCCTTGCCATGGCTCCATCCTCTCAAGGTTTGGAGCCTCCACCTTTCCCGGGGCGGTTCACGGCGTTGACTCCGCTGGCGATGGCGGTCGCCACGTTGACGACCCTGCCCCCTCCCGGCAGCGCTGCGTGAGGGCATCGATCCAGACGTAGCGGGAGGGACCCCGGTCCAGGGGCCGGTCGCGGAAGGCCCTCACCAGCTGATCCAGACTCTGGGCCATCGCCGAGACCTGGGACTTCGAGATCGCGGTGATCCCCATCGTCTGCACCAGCCCTTCCACCCGCCGGGTCGACACCCCCAGCAGATTAACCTCCGCCACCACCGCCATCCGCGCCCGCTCCGCCCGGCGCCGCGGCTGCAGCAGCCAGTCGGGAAAGTAGCTGCCCTCCCGCAGCTTCGGGATCGGCAGGTTGATGCTCCGGGCCCCGGTGTCCCAGGGCCGGGGGCGGGAACCGTTGCGGGAGTTGACCCGCTCCGGGCTGACCTCCCCATAGCCGGCGCCGCAGATCCCGTCCACCTCCGCCGACATCAGCGCCGGCACCATGGTGGCGATCAACTCCCGGAGCAGGTCCGGGTCGGTCTCCGCCAGCCGCTTGCGCAGGCCGGCCGCAATGTCCATCCTGGTCGGGGCCATCGCTGTTCCTCTCGAGGTTGGTGGAGCTTGCTCAGGATGGCGCGATGGGCCTCTTCGTGGCCAGCGTCGCGGCCAGCGCCGCCACTATCGGGGTTTCCCCAGGTGAGCCGGGTTATCCAACCCCTCGCCCGGACCCTCACCCCATAACGACGACCACGACTCCCTCCATGCACCACGATCGTGGACGCTAACAGCTGAGACGCCACCCAGGGCTGCCCCGCCCTGGCTGCACGGTCCGAACTGCCACTGGACGGACTCGGTCGCCGGCCGGACCGACACCCGTCGACTCACCCAGCCGGAGCCCTACCGAGAGTCGATCGCCACCAACCCCGAGCTGCTGCCGTGGTGGCGCAGACGCGAGCCGAGGCCGGGGAGGGCCCATCCGCCGAAGTGCAGCCCCACCTTGGGCATTGCAGTTCCGGTCCGCGCGCCCGAGGATCGTGCCTCGGGTCACGGGCTGTCGCGATCCCGCCACGGCGCCGCAACACTTGGGAGATGGGTGGGGGACGGTCGAGCGGCCTCGACTACGATCGATCGCGCCATGAGAGCAACGATCGCGTTCGTCAAGGAGGGGCCGGATGCGTGTCGGGACCGCGACATCGGGCCTGACGCGCGTGGCCGGATCGAGGCTGACACCCCACCCCGTGCTGAACCTGGGGGAGCCCGGCAGGGGCCGATCACTGGGGCAGCCGGCACGGCCCACCAGACGGTCGACGATGTTGGCATCGACGTCCTCGTGGTGGAGGACAACCCGCTGATCGGGGCGCTCTACGCCAAGGTTCTCCGACGCGAATCCGACGTCCGAATCACCGACTTCGCAACCAGCGTGACAGACGCGCACGCCAAGCTGGCCGAAGTCCACGTCGATGTCGTCCTCATGGACTACAAGCTGGCTGACGGAGACGGAATCACCGCGGCGGCGCGCATTCGAGGAGAGCATCCCCGAACCAGGGTCTTGATCGTAACTGGGGTCAAGGACGATCAGCTTGTGGCGGACGCGCTCGCAGCCGGGTGCGCGGGCTGCATTCAGAAGACCGATGCGATCGAGCACCTCCCGGCCGCGATCCGCGCTGCACACGCCGGCTCCACTGCGCTGCTGGGCTGACCTTGATGGCCGCTCTCTCCATTGTCCTGGCTTGGCTGAGCGCGGCCGGCCTCATCTCGCTCGGCATCATCACCATCGTGCAGTGGGCTCACCATCGGCCAGATCGGCAGCGTGGCTACCTGGCGCTCGCCGTGGGCCTCCTCGGCGGAGTCTCCATCATCGGCCGCGTGGGGGCCCTGTGGGGAGTTGGGGGGCCACCGTACCAGTTCGTCACGGTCGCGATGTTCATGTTCTGCGGCTACGCGCTGTTCCTCTTCCGGGGCACACTGGTGCCGCTCTCCCGCCGCGCGCGCACGACCGTTCTCGGCCTGGTGGTGACCACGGTCGTCCTCACCCTGGTGACCCCGCTGCCCACGGGGGCGAAGGGGGTCACGGCTCGAGCGACACCTCTGCAGACAGCGGTCACCCTCCTGCTCATCGTGGTGTGGTGCGGCTGCGTTGGCGAGCCGGTCGTCCGCCTCTGGCTGGTGTCCCGTCGTCTCAGCGCGGTGCAGAGGGGGCGGTTGCGCGCCCTGGTCGCTGGCTACGGATCCATCGTCGTCGTGCTGGTCTTCGCCGTCCTGGCAGGGACCACCGCCAAGACGACGTGGGTGCAGCTGGGCATGTCGCTCGCGGTCACCGTGGTGATGATTCCGCTCCTCTACGTCAGCTTTCTGCCGCCCCGATGGCTTCGCCGCGCCTGGCGAGCCCGAGAGGAGGACGCGCTGGTCGGCAGCATGCGGGACATGATCGCGCTATCGCCGGACCGGGGAGCACTGGCTGAGCGATCGCTGGACTGGGCCCTTCGCCTCCTGGGCGCGGAAAGTGGCGCCATCGCTGATGCGGACGGGTCGCCGCTCGCACTGCGCGGCATCGCTGAGGAGACACTGAGACGTGTGGTCCCCACCGTCAGCCGGGCCCGATCGAGCATGACGAAAGACCTGGGACTGGTGTGCCCACTTGCGCTCCAGGACGGGACCGGACTCGTCGCTGTGCGCCCCGGGCCCTTCACCCCCGCATACGGGCCCGAAGAGGTCCGGCGACTTGAGCAGTACTCCTTGACCCTGACTATGGCGCTGGACCACGCCCGTCTGCTGGAGCGCAGTCACGCCGGAGAGCGCCAGGCGCGAGTTGCCAACGAGATGAAGTCCGCCTTTCTGGCAAGCATGAGCCACGAATTGCGCACGCCACTGGGTGCAATCATCGGGTTTGCAGAAATTCTTGCCGACGGTGTCGACGGAGATCTCAACCCGGCGCAACTCGAGGATGCCGAACAGATCCGCCGCAGCGGTCGACATCTCCTCACTCTTCTCGACGAGGTGCTCGATCACTCCAAGATCGAAGCTGGCCACATGAGCCTGAACGCTGAAGCGATTGAGCTCGCCCTCTTGGTGCCGGCTGTCCTGGACACGCTCCAGCCGCTAGCCGACAAGAAGGGGGTGAAGCTCAGCGCGGTGGGCCTGCAGGGTCTGGAAGTGCAGGGTGACCCCCAGAGGGTGCGTCAGATTCTCACCAATCTCGTCGGCAATGCACTGAAGTTCACGGAAACAGGAGGCGTTGCCGTCTCCGCCCGCGTCGACGACGACATGGTGCGCATCGCTGTCACGGACACCGGCATCGGCATCTCCGACGAGGCGGTGCGGTACGTGTTCGAGGAATTTCGGCAGGCGGATGACACGCGAACCCGAAAGTACGGGGGCACGGGCCTCGGACTGGCGATAAGCCGCAGGCTCGTTGAGCTGCACGGGGGTCGGATCGGCGTGCAGTCACAGCTCGGGGAGGGCAGCACATTCTGGTTCACTCTGCCAGCCGGAGCGCACCCTCACGCGACCGCGACTGCGACGGCTGCGCTGCCAGAGCAAGCGCAGGGTGGCGCCATCCCGTGGGCGGGGAAGGCTGAAGCGACAATCCTGGTGGTAGACGACGAGCTGCCGGCACGGACGCTGATATGCAAGCGGCTCGAGGAGGCAGGGTTTGCCACGGCGGGGGCCGGCGGTGGTGAGGAGGCGCTCGGGATGATCGAGTCCGTGGCCCCGGCCGCCATCACCCTCGATTTGAAGATGCCGGACATGGATGGCTGGAGTGTCCTCGAACTGCTGTCCAGGGACGCCCGCTCCCGGCACATCCCGGTGGTGGTGGTCACGATCCTCGACAAGGATTGCGTCGCCATCCTGGCCGGAAGGATCCAGCACGTGCAGAAGCCCTTCACCAAGGGCGAGCTATTGACTGCGCTCGAGGCAGCGCTGCCTCCGCTTCATGGCATGGACATCATGGTGGTCGACGACGATCCCGCCATAGTTCAGCTGGTGGCCAAGTCGCTGGCCGTTGCGACCGTCACGGTCCGCGGTGCAGGCTCTGGGTCGGAGGCGATTCAGGCGGTCGAGGACAAGGTGCCAGACCTGCTGTTCGTCGATCTGGTCATGCCCGGGATGAGTGGCTTTGAGCTCATCGCTCGGTTGCGTGCGAGAGCAGCGACGGAGAAGGTTCCGATCATAGTCCTGAGCGCAAAGCAGCTGACCCAGGAGGACATCGCCCTCCTCAACAAGAACATCGACCGCTTTCTGGACAAGTCCGAACTGGGTGGGGATCTGACAGCGACGGTGAGGCAGGTGCTCGGCCGCCGGCTCACGGGCGCGGCGGCGTGACTCAGAGCATCCTCCTCGTGGAGGACGACGGCGCGCTGCAGGCGCTCGCAGCGAAGATCCTGCGCCATCGTGGGTATGATGTCACACTCGCGGCGACCGGCCCCGCAGCCGTGAAGGGGGCGCTGGAGGGTGAATCCCCGGCGCTCGTCCTGATGGACCTAGCCATGCCTGAGATGGACGGCTGGGAGGCCACTCGCGAGATCAAGGCGGTACGACCGGACCTCCCGGTGGTGGCGGTGTCGGCCAACGCCATGGCCACTGACCGGGAGGCCAGCCTCGCCGCCGGCTGCGACGACTTTCTCGCGAAGCCGTACTCCAGGGAGAGGCTCCTGGAGATGGTCGGACGCTACGTGGCGGGACCGCTTTGAATCAAGATTTGGGACGTGCCAATGGCGGGGTGGATGCCCACGGCTCAAGTGGTCTGGATGAAGGTGGGCCCGACGGGACGCTCAAGCCCGACGCTACGGCAGAGCCGGGAGGTGGCTTCGTCCATGATCTGAACAACCTCCTCGCGGTGATCAAGAACTATGCTGCCTTTCTATCTCAGGACGTTAGAGCAGCGTTTACAGCTGATGGGGAAACAAGCGCGCGGCTCATGGAAGATGTCGAGCAAATCGTGGTCGCGGCTGACCGTGCCATCCGCTTGACGGAGCGGGTCCCGGCGTCGGTAGCTGTGATGGACGAGGCTGTATTGCTGGCGGCCGCGGGGCTGGCTCGGGAGAGTGGCGGTCTTCAACCGGGTCCGCTCGGGTTGAGAGTGTCCGGTGGCGGAGCTTCCTCGATGAGCCGTGAGCTATCGGCTGCGGTGCTGATTGTCGACGACGACGAGGGGACCAGACGGACCCTCGTTCGTATACTTGAAAGCCGATCGGTGAATGGTCGCAGGTGCCGGTGTACGGCAGTGTCGAGCGCGGTGGAAGCTCGTCGGGCCCTGCGGGTGTCGGAGTGGGATCTGATGCTGTGTGACGTGGTGATGCCGGGGCAGACCGGCCTGAGTCTTCTGCGACACATAAAGTCGAGCGCATCGTCGGTGCCAGTGGTGATGGTGTCGGGCGTCGACAGCCCTGCCATAGCGCAAACGGCGTCGGAGTCGGGAGCTTGCGGGTACATCGTCAAGCCCTTTTCTGACAGCCAGGTAAGGATCGCGGTCGCCAGTGCACTCCGCCGGGCGGACCTTGAGCGCGAGAATCAGTCTAGCCGCGATCGGCTGCAGGTTATGCAGGCTGAGCGTGCTGGAAAGGTAGCCGGTGCGGGAGCGGCCGGACGATGAGGGAGCTCTTCTGGAAGTCGCGACGCACCGTCGCTGAGCACCACGGTGGGAAGCTGGGTGCCGCGACGGGATAGGCTTCCTTGGATGACGTGGAACCGCCGGGTGGATTTGAGTGAACTGCGGGCAGAGATGAGGCGCTGCAGGTGATGGCGGGAAAGGTGCGCAGCGTAGCCCGGGGTCCTGCGAGCGCGGAGTCATCGCTCGGATCGCGGGTTGCGGGTGATCCAGCTGCGGCCACCGTGATAAGGGTGCTCGTGGTGGACGACCATGAGATGTTCTCGGACACGTTGGTCAGGCTTCTGGCGGATGATCCCGGGATTCAGGTCGTG
>Ga0307373_10008851_pt1 | contig 15206 bp, 10 predicted proteins | sample OX2MG_FD_202534 | JGI IMG/M metagenome (GOLD analysis project Ga0307373, IMG submission 202534) | Soil microbial communities from Risofladan, Vaasa, Finland - OX-2 | ecosystem: Environmental > Terrestrial > Soil > Coastal area > Acid sulfate soil | place: Finland: Risofladan, Vaasa | collected... | reverse complement strand
CGGTGGTCGCTTGGCTGAAAGAACTGCCGTTCGGCTCGATCAGGCCCTGGTCGGTGAGTGGAATCACGGTGGGGCGGTAACCGCCGGACTTGGAGTAATAGGCGCCAAATACGAAGCTCCCGGCGGAAAACGTTTTCACGGTCTTGCCGAACACGGACCCGTCGCTTCCCTGATTGGCAAATCCGTCGGGGGCCTGGCGATAACTGTCACCGTCGCCCACACCGCCGCCAATCACGGTCGACCAGCCGCGGATGCTGCCCGTGTTCATGACGAAGGCCAGGTTCTTCTGGCCGTATTCGCCGTATGTGGCGGCGACGCTGCCATGCATGGTCTCGGTGGGCTGAATCGGAGTGAACTCCACCTGTCCGCCCACGTTGGTATACCAGCGGTCCTCCGGCGTGCCGGGACCATACGTGACACCCAGGTTCTGCATGACGAGGTCCTGCGGCACCGTTGCCGATTGCCACAACCCGGTCGCCGGGTCGGCTACTGGAACGCCGTCGAAGGTGATGCCGAGCGAGCCGGGCGCCGTAAAACTGGTCGCCTCGCCAGCCCAGCCTTGTTGGATTCCATTCAGGAGAATCGTGTATTTTGTCGCTCCGCTCTGTCCATAGCCGACCACGTTGGCGCCCGGCGTGGACGCAATCATCTGCGCCCCGCCCGCTACCGGTCCGGCGGCATCCAACTGCTTCCGGTCGAGCACCCGAACGGTCTGCGGGATCAGCATTACATCTTCGCGAGTCGGTACTGGCTTCGCTTCGGGCACGACGGTCCCACGGACTACCACGCTGTCCGACAAAGTCGCCACATTCAAAATGGCATTCACTGTAATCGACGGTTGACCGGCCAGCGAAACCCTCTGCGTGAAGGGCTCGAAGCCCGCCTTCTCGATCATGATGGTCTGCGGATCGGAAGTCACGCCCTTGAAAGTGAAATTGCCGCCTTCGCCGGTCGTCATGCGAACTACTTTTTGCGTCGTCAAATCAGTCAGGGAGACGGTTGCGGCAGGAATTGTGGCTCCCGTGACATCCACCACCTTTCCTGTAACGACTCCGGCATCTTGGGCGGCGCAGACCGTGCCGAGCGCCAGCGCACAGCCCACAACGAAAATACTCATCACAAATAATCTTCGTCTCAAAATAGTCTCCTTTGTGCAGTAAATATATATAACTATGTAATTTAGCTACTGCGTAAAACATGACCGGGCCTACAGAGTCAGTCTAAGAAGTTGGAAAATCTCATCTGGAAGTTACTTGCAGAGGAAAGGCGCGTGAATTGTGCGTTACAAAGGATCGGCCGGTTCGCAGGTCCGTTTGCTTTCCCCCGACAACGGCTTGTTCGCCTGACTTGATTGAAGATCAGTTGCGCGGGAGGCCCGCAGTTTCCCTCTTGTTCAGCGGGCGAACACAGACGGCCGGAGGATATCCCTCCGAAACAATGGCTAAGATCCGTAGACTTGGCTTTCCCGGTTGGCGGACTTTTTCAGGTCTTGGAAGGATCGGGGAGTTGGATGATCCGCAGTTCTTCAAGTATGGGCTGATTAGATGACGTTGTGGCTCCTTTCTTCCGAGCCTTGATCGTTAAAGCTCTACCAAGATTACTCGCCCGGAAAGAGCCGACATCGTTGTCTAATCGGTCCGAAGCGAAAGAGCGAAGGTGCACAGCAGAAGCACACAGGCTGAAGCCTGTGCTACTGGGAGGGTTCAGGTAGCACAGGCTTCAGCCTGTGTGGGGTGCATTTTGGCGGGGTAGGGAAAATCAAAAGACGAAGGCAGGCGGGATCAAGTCTGTCCTACTGTGGGCGGGTGGCAGATCCTTTCGGTTTTCAAGTGTTGGGGCTTTGAACTTCGGTTGTCTGCGCGAGCATGGTAAAAGATCAAGGAGTAGGATTGGATAAACGAAGGAAAAATGGTCGGGACGAGAGGACTTGAGCCTCCGCCTCCTGGTCCCGAACCAAGCGTGCTACCAGTCTGCGCTCGGTCGCCAGGCCGTTCTGACTCACTGGCAGGATATTTTGAAGTAGGTTATTTCGCAATACGCCGGCGCAAGACTGCGAGAATGCCGGCTGCCAGCATTGCGGGGGTTGGCGGGCATCCGGGAATGTATCCATCTACAGGGATGACGGCGTCCACGGCGCCAACAATTGCGTGGCTGCCTGCGAATACTCCACCGCTGCATCCGCATGCTCCCACCGCGATCACCAACTTAGGCGCCGGGACGGCCTCATATGTAGCCCTTACGGCGTCAGCCATGTTGCGCGTGACCGGGCCCGTCACCAGAAGCATATCGGCATGCTTTGGAGAGGCTACGAAATGAATTCCGAATCGTTCCAGGTCGTAATATGGATTCGTGAGAGCGGTGATTTCCATCTCGCAGCCATTGCATGAGCCGGCATCCAATTGGCGAATGTTCAGCGCCCTTTGCAGCAGGGAATGAATTTGTCCGCGCGCTTGCTCCGGGCTCGGAACATGAGGGGTGATTTCCGCGCGGGCGTCGATATCCCAGGAGCGAACCGTTTCCGGCTTCGCGACACCGCACCAGTCGAAACGCTGGGCGGCGATCACGGATCCTTGGCCCGCTTCCATGCATTTGCCGCAGCCGATGCACTGACCGTACGACAGCTGTAAGCAGCGATGGCCTTCGTGTTCCTCGATGCCGAACGCCGCCGTGGGGCACACTTCCAAGAGCTTTTCAGCGATGGCGGGAGTCAACAGTTCCGCAACGACGTCGGGCATGCGGCTGCCGTCACAGTTCCCAAGCAGCGCCTCGACCGGAATCAATCGGTCCCGCTGGCGGAGACTGCGCACAATCACATCAAGAATCATCGGTCGCACCCTGAATACGAGAGGTTGAAGCTCTTATTGATCAGCGGAAAATCCGCGATGATGTTGCCCGCCACCGCAGGAGGCATCGCGGGCCAGTTCTGGAACGAAGGGGATTTAATATGGCAACGAGTAAGCTTGCCATCGCGCGCTTCCAACCAGTAGTAAAGTTCCCCGCGGGGAGATTCCACGGCAGAAGAACTCCGCACCTCACCCTGCACGAGGATGGGAACAGACACGCTTCCCTCCGGCAATGCTGCTGCGGTTTCCTGGATCAGTCGCGCGGATATCGCCGCCTCCGCGATCCGAATTTTTGCACGCGCCATCACATCCCCGTAATGTGTGACAGGGACTTCGAATTGATAGAGGCCGTAGCGGCCGTACGGGTGGTTCCGGCGAACGTCAAGATCCATTCCGCTGGCGCGCGCCACTACGCCGACGACGGCGAGGTCGCGTGCTGCTTTCAGGCTCAGGATGCCAGCCGTTTCGAAGCGGTTTTGGATTGACGGCGTTTCCAGTATCAGTCGTGCGAGGTCCGAGAAATCGCGATGGGCCTGCGCGACACACTGGCTGAGTGCAAACACCTTGCTGGAATCAAAATCAAATCGCAGGCCGCCCGGAGCTGCGATCCCGCGCCAGTATCGCGTCCCGCAACACTGCGATGACGCCTGAAGCAGCGATTCCTTGATGCGCGCCGCATACGCTGCGGCTACGCCAAAACCCACATCGGTGCATAACCCGCCCACATCCGAGATGTGACAGACCAGCCGCTCAAGCTCCAGTCCGATCAGGCGGATGGCGGAGGCTCGCGCCGGGATATCGATACCATAGGCATTCTCTACTGCCTGGGAATAGCAAGCCGCGTGAGCGAAGCAATTGTCTCCGGAGACCGATTCCGCCAGCATTGCTGCAGCGGCGACGGAACTGCCTTCGAATAGTTTCTCGGTCCCCTTGTGAGTGTAGAAATGGCGCAACTCGAGATGCAAAACCGTGTCACCGACCACGCTAAATCGGAAATGACCGGGCTCGATGACGCCCGCGTGAACCGGGCCGACAGCGACTTCCGCGATCCCCTCGCCCTCGACCTGTAAGAAGCGGTATTCGCGGTTCGACCATGGAACATCGTCCACGGGATCAACCATGGGGTGCACAGCGTCGGGCCAGTTATCGTGAAAAATCAATGGACGCGGATCGGGTTGCCCCACGAATTCGATGCCGTATTGGTCGTGGATTTCTCTTTCATACCATGCTGCTGCCGGCACGCTGCGCGCAATGGAATCGAGTGGGCGGTCACCGGGCCGCACAATTTCGCGGTAATCAGAATCCCCAGCGTCAAAGACGTAGTGGACTCTTTTGTCGCCGGTTATACCGAGGCTCCCGAAAATAGTGACGAGGCGTGCCACGGCCCCCTGTTTGGTTTGAGGGATTGCGAGCACTGCTTCCGGGGGAGTGCCCCCGTTCTGTGAAACTCCCGGCGCGTTTTCCTTCATCGCAATACCGCCATCGCTTCGTGCAGGAGAACATTGAAGAAATGAGGAATCCGCACTCCAAAGTACAGGACGCAGAGTGCGGCAATCCCCATCGAAATGTACTCGGACGGGATCAGCCTGGCATTCTCCGGGCGGCGGCCCGGCTTTCCGCAAAGCATGCGAAACAGGTGATAAGCAAAACCCCCGAAGACGACCGAGAGCACAATCAGGAACAGCGCCGCAACCAGATAGTGCGCCTGCGCGAAGGCTTCGGACAGAATGGCAAATTCGCTGATGAACAGGCTGAACGGCGGCAGGCCGACAATCGCCAGCCCTCCGACAACGAGAGCCGCGCTTGTTTGCGGCATGGTGCGCGAGATTCCCTGGATCCCATCGATACGCAAAGTGCCCATGTTGTGGCGCACGTTACCGGCGCCAAAGAACAATAGAGATTTTGCCGCCGAGTGATTGAATGTATGCAGGAGCGCCCCCAAAAGCCCCAATGGACCTCCCAGTCCCAATCCAATGGCGATGATCCCCATATGCTCGATGCTGCTGTAGGCCAGCAATCGTTTCAGATTGCGTTGCACTAAAATGAGCAGTCCGGCCACAACCATGGACAGCACGCCAAAGATGAGCAGCAACGTATGAGAAAATGCGGGCCCCACGGTGCGGGAAACGATTACGTCGTACCGCATTAAAGCATACATGGCGCAGTTGAGCAGGACCGCAGAGAGCAGGGCGCTGATGGGTGTGGGCGCTTCGGCGTGCGCGTCCGGCAGCCAGCTATGCATGGGGACGAAACCGATCTTCGTTCCATAGCCAACGATGACGAAAACGAACGCGAGCTTCACCAGGTGCGGGTCGAGCGCCATGCCCGGCGCTGCGTTCATCAGCGAAATCCAATCCAGCCCCGAGGCCGGACTCATGCCCGCCTTGACGGCGGCAAGATACAGCACGATCGTTCCAAATAACGCGAAGGCGATTCCCACCGTGCAGACGATCAGGTATTTCCAGCCAGCCTCGATTGCGCCTTCGGTGTTGTAAAAGCCCACGAGCAGGGCGGAGGCCAGCGTCGTTCCCTCCATCATGATCCACAACAAACCGAGATTTGCCGACAGGCAGACGCTGATCATCGTGAAGAGAAACATAAACACCAGCGCGTAAAACCAGCGCGGGGAAGAAAACCGCCCTTCTCCCGTGTGGCGCAGGTACCCCGAGGAGTAAATCAGCACGATGCCGGAAACGAATGCGATACTCATCAGGAAAAACGCGCTCAGGGCGTCCGCGCGCAGATAGCGCCCCTCTTGCAGTTCTCCCTGCAGATGGACTTGCCAGATGACGGCGCCGAGAGCCAGTACTTCCAGCGCTCCCACCAGCAGCGCCGCGCGAGTGGCAAAGCGAGGGTTGCGAAAAAGCAGGATGAATCCTGCTCCAAGTACCGGGATCATAAGCGGCAGCAGTAGAAGCATCCCGTTAGCCTCGGAGCCTTCGCAGTTTCGACACGTCCAGATGTTCAAACGTATCGCTGATGCGGAACATGAAAATTCCCATCAGAAGCAATCCCATGAGAATGTCAAAGAAAATTCCAATCTCAATGACCAGCGGCATGCCGAACGTGGTGAGCAACGCCGCCAGGAAAATACCGTTCTCCATTACGAGCAGGCCAAGCACTTGCATCAACGCTTTCTTGCGGCTGACCATCAAAAATGCGCCGGTCAGGATCAGGGCAATGGCTGCGGCAAGAGAATCGCCAGGCGCGCGCACGGCCCCGCCGTAGGAATGCACTGCGGCATAGGAAAGATAGATCATCACGGCAACCACAAAAACCGACTGGCTGGGCGTAGTCGAGGCCTTCACGTCATGCACGGTTTTGAGCCTTTTTGTCAGTACAAAGAACGCGCGGGGGATTGCGACGACCTTGATCACAAAGATCAGGATGCCGACCAGGTAGGCGCTGGCCAGCTTTTCCTGAAATCCCGTCGCAAGGACTTCCGCCGTGATAATCGCGGATTGCAGGCTGAACAGCAGCACGCTCGTCGAGATACGGCGCGCGACAGCCAGCAGAATAATCGTGAGAAACAGGAAGACGGAGAACGAACTCAGAATTTTTTCGGTTGCAATTCCCACCAGGCCCATTTCGCTACCTCTTTACCCACATTGTAAAAATCACGGCAAGCGCGCTCACTGCGGAAGCCACGCCCAGGAAGTCCGGTACCAGGTACATTCGCAGCTTGGCCGCGGCGCTCTCAATCACGCTCAGCAGAACCATTAGGACTGTGACTTTTGCGCAATAAAGCAGCAGGGCCGTTGCGAGGCCCCACCCGGAACCTCCAGCAGCCATCCCCCAGGGACCGAATAGCGCTATGAGAAGCGCCAGCATGGCGTGGAGTTTGATGGCGCTTGCCCATTCGATCAGCGCCAGGCTCGGCCCCGAGTATTCAAGCAACATGCCCTCGTGAATCATGGTCAACTCGAGATGGGTGGTTGGATTGTCCACGGGCATGCGGCCCGTCTCGGCCAGAACCACCATCGCCAGGGAGGTGAACGCCAGTATGTGCACGGTCGAGATGTTGAAGATATTCTGATGGAGCGTCCACGCAACCATTCCCGTTATGTCTGCCCGGGAGGATAAGATCGCGAGCGCTACCAGCCCCATAAGGAAGGGAACTTCCGCCAGGCTCGAAATCAATGCCTCGCGACTTGCACCCATCCCGCCGAATGCACTCCCTCCATCCAGAGCCCCCAGCGAGAGAGAGAAACGCCCCAGGCCCAGCAAGTACACCAGTAGGAAAAAATCGCCACGGGACCCGAGCAGCGCCGAAACATGCGCCACCGGTATAAACGCCGCCACGCACACCGTGCAACCAAACAATAGAACCGGCGCGAGACGAAACACAGCAGAAGATGTGGGAGGCGTCAGATCTTCTTTGCGGAGGAGTTTGAAAAGCTCCACGTAAGGACGCCAGATGCTGGCTCCCCGGCGCTTTTGCAGCCGCGCCTTGAAGCGCGCGATGATTCCACGCACCAGCGGCGCGCCCAGGATGAGCAGCAACAACTGCAGAATGTCGACCATAATCTTCATCTTTGAAATCTCAGGAACGTGAGCAACGACACGAGCGCCAGAAAAATGTAGAGTAGATAGATCTGTATGTTCCCCGTCTGCAACCGGCGCAAACGGTGCGCCAACGAAATAAAAAGTTCCACAAACGGCCGGTAGAGAACCCGTTCGTAAGAGGTTGTGCGCACGGATTGATAGGCGATGGACGCGGGGAAGTACGGCTGATCCGTGGGCAGCTGCTCGACTTTGCGGTCGGGCCGGTAGACTTGGGCGAAGACCGATCGAATGGGTTTCGAGAATACCGTGGACGTGTACTGCATGCGGCTCGTAAGCCCCGGCAAACCGCACGCCCATGTCCGAGCCATTCTTGCTCGGGGCCGGAGCAACGCGGCGAGCGCGCTCGTTCCCAGGACGATCGCGGCAATCCATGGAATGATGTAAGCGATGCTCAGTGTCTCCTCCGGCACACCGGCACCGGGAACCAGCACTTGAACCAGCGAAACCAGCGGGCGCAACAGAAGCCCCGGCAGAATTCCAATGCAAATGCATCCTGCACCCAACATCCACAGCCCAACGCGCATGCCCAGGGGCGCTTCCTGCGCGTGTTCGGCCTCTGCGCTGCGCGGGCGTCCCAGGAAAGCTACGCCGAAGGCTTTCACAAAACATGCCGCCGCCAAACCGCCAATCAGAGCCAATATGCCCACCATCAACGGCAGAATAATCCCAGCCTTCGCGTCAACCAGGCTCGAACCGGCAAGGAAGCTTCGAAATATCAGCCACTCGCTGACAAATCCGTTGAACAGCGGCAGTCCGGCAATCGAGCAGCACCCAATGAGCACGGCCGCGCCCGTCACCGGCATTCGGCGCTGCAATCCTCCCAGCTCGTTCAAGTCGACAGTATGAGTGGACGATGAAATGGCTCCAGCGCCGAGAAACAGCAGGCTCTTGAAGAAAGCATGGTTAAAGGCGTGCAGCAGCGCTCCGACTAGCGCCAAACCAGCGCCGAGCAGCGAGTGATGCGCCAAAAAAATGAGGGATGTTCCCAGTCCCAGAAAGACGATGCCGATGTTTTCTACGCTGCTGTACGCCAGCAGTCGTTTCAGATCGTGTTCGGCAATCGCATACAAAATCCCGAGAAGCCCCGTGAAGGCCGCCACCACCAAGACAACGTAGCCCGACCACCAGGGACCGCCGCCAAGGAAATCAAATGCGAAGCGCACAAATCCATACACGGCTGTCTTTAACATGATCCCCGACATCAGCGCGGAGACGGGACTCGGCGCTATCGGGTGCGCCCGCGGCAACCACAGATGCAACGGGATCAGGCCGGCTTTGGCTCCGAATCCCACGAATGCCGATAAAAAAACTGCGGCGCGAATTCCCCCGGGCATCGCAGCGCCCGCGGCGCGAATCATCCCAAAATCCAGGCTATGTGAATACGGAAGGAAAAGGAAAAAACAGCCGGCCACAGCGGCCGCGCCAACATGCATCATCAATAAATAGACGAAGACGTTATGGCGCCGCTCGGGCGAGTCCCCCTCGATCAGGATCAACGCAGCGGATACAAGCGTCATCAACTCCCAGCCCGCCAGAAACGCAAAGCCCGTGGACGCCGTGACAACCACGATCATCGAAAGAAGAAACAACGAAAAAAACGCCCATGTCCAACGGCGTTGCTGCTCGGAGTAGTGAAGATCGAAATAAGGGCTAGCAAAGATCGTGACCGGAACTGCCACCGCGCATACTAGCAGGAGAAAAAACGCGCTGAGACGGTCAACGGCAAATGAAAAAGGGAAGGGCGTCGCCCAGGACAGATCCAGCAGGGAAGTTGTCTGCCACAAGAAACTGGATACGGCCACCAGACCGCCGGCCACCCCGGCAGTTAGAATCAGCGTGATCGCGAGTCTCCGCGCCCGCGCCCCGCGACTGACGATCAGAATCGCAGGAACGAAGACGCCCAGGACACTCAACAGATAGGCGAACGCCATTTCAATAGGGCCCATTGGCATTCAGTTACTTCCGGCCCCGCTCTTGCTTCATTTCTTCCAGCATTTCCCGCACGCCCACCAGGTGGTTGTTGAAGATCTCCCTGGCGATGTCCAATAATTTAAAAATTGCCTGGTCGGAAATCGAATAAAACACCCCGCTGCCGGCCTTCCTGCCGATCACGATATTTCGAACGCGAAGAATGGCCAGCTGCTGGGAGACATTCGCGGGCTCAATCTGAAGCATCTCGCTCAATTCGTTTACGCCTTTTTCGCCGCTGCGAAGGCAATCCAGAATCCGGATGCGAATGGGGTGCGCAAGGGCTTTGAAGAATTCGGCTTTGAAGTTGGGGAGTTGTTGTGGCATGCGCATATGCAATAATTCGCATATGCTAGACATTATATGCCCCGTTGTCAATGATCGCGTGCAGGGCCAATCGCCGCCCCTGCCGCCCCGCGCGAGTCTTTTGCGGCCCGGTTGGTCCGACCGGTTGGTCCTAAATGATCAGAGGATGGATTTGCCGACACCGCCGCGCACACGTTTACGCAAATGAGGGGCTGTGAAACATTGGGAAAACGGGAGGGGGGAATGAAAAAATGGTCGGGGCGAGAGGATTTGAACCTCCGGCCTCCTGGTCCCGAACCAGGCGCGCTACCAGGCTGCGCTACGCCCCGACAGTACGCACTCGGGCGCGTTGAAAATTACGTCCGAATGGAACAATCAGAATAGCATAGCTCGGAGTCTGAACCTAGAGTTTGGGCGAAATGTCGGTTTTCCAGGCCGGGCATGAAGACTGCCTGCAAATCAAAAACGGCCGCGCCCGATGGGCTTCGCGAACAGTGGGAACCAACCACTGTGTTATAGTGAGGTTCGCGAAACTGCAAATCTCCGTAGCGGGCAATTCATTTTTACAAGTCGAGAGGAGCACGAGCCTTCGTTCGTGCACAACCACATGGCATTGATGGAACGAATCCAAAAAGACCTGACCGAAGCGATGATGGCCAAAGACGAGCTGCGCCTGAGCGTGCTGCGCATGGTCAAGTCCGCCCTGAAATACAAGGAAGTCGAAAAAGTGCGTCCGCTGGAAGACGCCGAGGCCCTGCAGGTGCTGCAAACGCTCATGAAGCAGCGGCGCGAGTCGGTCGAGCAATTTGCCAAGGGCGGCCGCCAGGATTTGGCGGACAAGGAAACCAGGGAAATCGCCATTCTGGAAGTTTATTTACCCGCCGCGGCTTCCGATGACGACATGAACGCCGCGATCGAGGCGGCCATCGTGGAAACGGGCGCGAATTCCCCGAAATCGATGGGCCCGGTAATCAAAGCGGCCAAGGCGCGCCTGGAAGGCAAAACGGTGGACGGCAAGGTGTTGTCCGAGCGCGTGAAAGAGCGGCTTTCGAAGCTGGCGTAACCGGCCAGTCGAAAGTTGAAAGCTGAAAGTCGAAAAACCGAAAGTCCAAGATTCATCCACGATTCGTGCAGTATTCAAAGTTGAGTGTTTAGAAGTGCTCCGCGCATTCTTATCCGTAGCGAAAAACTGATGCCGCTGCCCGAAACCATTCCCGTAAGCTACACGGAAGAGGAAGCCGGATACATCAGCGTGCGGCCCATTTTGCGGCAGACGTTTCGCCTGTATGAACTCCTCGACATGATTTTGAGCGTGACGAGCGGCCCGACGGGCGGGGTGACGGGAAAAGACGCGGGGCGCGTTCGCCAAATTCTGCGTTCCGGGACAATTGCCTATCATTTCTATCGCTATTCGTGGACAGGGTTTGACCCCGACGAAACGGAACTCGCGGCTGCGCTGGCGCAATTCCCGGACGCGGAGCCTGCGCGACCTTTCGCCCCCGGCCAATGCATCGCGGCGGTCTTTCAATCCGGCGGCGTATATTCGACAAATCTGCTCGAACTGGACCGCGCCGCGGGATCGATGCGCCGGATGTTTCGCGGGAAAAGTTTCTGGGAGCGCCTGCTGGAAATCGCCGGCGATGAGAAAATTTCGTACCACGGATATTCTTACGAACGCCGCGCCGATCTTTACCTCCTCGAACTGAACGGCGAAAACAAGATGCGGATTGCCCTGGCCGCAAATCGGCTGGCACGGCGCAACTTGCGGACTGCGCTGCGCGTGCTGCCCGAAGCCGCGTGTGTTCTTTTCGTGTGTCCGAGGTAGGGGGACGCGGGCGACCGTCCGGGGCATCGCCGGGCGTTTCGGAAGACATCGAACCACTCAAAATTCTCTCTCCCTGGAAACTTTTTGGGCCATAATGCCGGGCGATCATGCGGGCGCTTGTTTTTGCGGGTTTTGCGAACGGGAAGCGGGCGCGGGCCGTGCCTGCAGTGCGCATGAGTAGAAGGCCGGGATCACTTGCGGGGGTGTTTTTTGGCTGATAAACCTTGGAGTTCGACGGCGCCGCCTGAGGAATTTTGTCCTTATGTGGAAGCGTCGAGCGCCATGACGGAGTTCAGCTGGCGCGCTGTCATTCTGGGCGCGATATTCGGCGCGCTGTTCGGAGCGGTTTCGGTTTACGTGGGGCTGCGCGCCGGGTTGACGGTATCCGCCTCGATCCCCATTGCCGTGCTTTCGATTTCCATCCTGCGCGCGTTCGGAAAATCCACGATTCTGGAAAACAACATTGTGCAGACCACTGGCTCGGCGGGCGAGTCGGTGGCGGCCGGCGTTATTTTTACGCTCCCGGCGCTGATTTTCATGGGCTTTTCGCTGAACACGGAATACTGGCGCGTATTTTTTCTCGCGCTCATCGGCGGATGGCTCGGCGTGCTGATGATGATTCCGCTGCGGCGCCAGCTGATCGTAAAAGAGCACGGGAATCTGACTTTCCCCGAGGGCACGGCATGTGCCGATGTCCTGGTGGCGGGCGAAAAAGGTGGATCGTTCGCCGGCAGCGTGTTCTGGGGTCTGGGCATCGGCGGCGTCTACACCTGGCTGATGAACTCGATGCAGATGTGGCCGGGCCAGCCGGAATACCAGCCGAAGTGGCTGCCGGGCGCGTCGTTTCGTGTGGCCGTGACCTCGGAATATCTGGGTGTTGGCTACATCATCGGCCCCAAAACGGCCGGCACAATTTTCGCGGGCGGCGTGTTTTCCTGGCTGGTTCTGATGCCGGCCATGCGTTTTTTCGGGCAGAACATGTCGGCGCCGCTTTATCCTTCGACCATTCCCATCGCCCAGATGACGCCCGACCAGCTCTGGTCCAGCTACGTGCGCCCCATAGGAGCGGGAGCGGTGGCCGCCGCCGGACTGATCACGTTGCTTCGAACGCTGCCCACGATTGTGAGCGCGCTGGCGGCAGGGCTGAAAGATGTGCGCGCGCGGCGCGCCGGGCCCCCTGCGCAGGCCGAGCGGCTCGAGCGCGACCTTCCCATCAGTTTTGTTCTGATCGGGTCCGCCGTAATCGTGGCCATGATGTGGGGGCTGCTGACGTTCAAGCCGATACCCGGGGCGAGCACGGGAATTTTTTCGAATCTGGTTGCGGCGCTGTTCGTGATCGTTTTCGGATTCCTGTTCGTGACGGTTTCGTCGCGCATCTGCGGGCTGATCGGCACGTCGTCGAATCCGGTAAGCGGCATGACGATTGCCACGCTGATGGCCACCTGTGCGATGTTTCTGGTGGCCGGCTGGACGGGCGGAGCGTACGCGGCGCTGGCCATCACGATTGGCGGCGTTGTCGCCATTGCGGCGGCGAATGCCGGCGCGACTTCGCAGGACCTGAAGACGGGCTATCTGGTGGGCGCGACGCCGGTGCGGCAGCAGATCGGATTGATCGTGGGCGTGCTGGTGGCGTCGTTCGTGATCGGACTGACGCTGATCGGAATGAACAAGGGCCTGGAAAAATACACGCCCAACGAAATTGCCATCAACCTCGCGCATCTTCCCGATGGCGTGCAGGTCGAATCGCAAAATTACCAGCACGCTGGCAAGACGTACGTGCTGGTCAACGCGCTGGGCTCGCAGCAGGTGCCCGACGGAAAATATCTCTACGATCCGGGAACCCGGCGGATTGAAATTCAGTGGGTGCAGGGAATCGGCAGCGAAGCCGCGCCGGCCCCGCAGGCGCGCCTGATGGCCACGGTCATCAACGGCATTCTGACGCGGCGCCTGCCGTGGCGACTCGTGCTGCTCGGCGTCTTTCTGGTCGTGACGATCGAACTGTTGGGCGTGCGCTCGCTCTCGTTCGCCGTGGGCACGTATCTTTCCATCGCCACAACGGCGGCGATTTTTGCAGGTGGCGCGGTGCGCTGGCTGGTGGAGCGCAACCAGCCCAAGACCGCCGAAACCGAAAGCGAAGTCAGCCACGGCTCGCTTTATTCCAGCGGATTGATCGCCGCGGGCGGCGTGGTGGGATTGCTGGCGATCGTCATCAAGCTGATGGAAATCCGCGGCTGGGTCGCGCCCGATAAATTCAACGTGGGCACAAAATGGATTGGCAGCCTCGCCACGAACGGCTGGCTGGGCCTGGTGATGTTCCTGCTGCTGGCCTCGTCCCTGTTTGTGTTTGCCCGCAAAAAGCTGGAGTAGCCCGGTAGAACAGGCTTCAGCCTGTCCGGTATAGATTTTGAAGATGCGCAAATGAAAACCGCACAGGCTGAAGCCTGTGCCACATAAGAACCCTAGCAGCATGGAAACTCGGAAAGGGCAGGCCATGGATTCCTCCATTTGTTTTATGAGCGCCATCGAAATGGCCCGGTTGATCCGCACGAAGAAGCTTTCGGCGCGCGAAGCCCTGGCCGCGCATATGAAGCAGATCGAGCGTGTGAATCCGAAGGTGAATGCCCTCGTGACGCTGGCGGCGGAAATGGCCGCCGATGCTGCCGCGAAGGCCGATGAGATGCTGGCGCACAAGCAGACTTTGGGGCCGCTGCATGGCCTGCCCGTGGCGCACAAGGATCTGCTGGAAACACGCGGCATTCGCACTACATTTGGATCGCCGCTTTATAAAGATTACATTCCCGCCGAGGACGATATTGTTGTCGATCGGATGCGGCGCGCCGGCGCGATCACAATTGGAAAAACCAACACGCCGGAATTCGGCGCGGGATCGCAGACGTTCAACAAAATCTTCGGCGCAACGCGCAATCCTTACGATCTGGCGAAAACGTGTGGGGGATCTTCCGGCGGCGCCGCCGTTTCTCTGGCCTGCGGACTGGCGCCGGTCGCCAGCGGGTCGGATACCGGAGGGTCGCTGCGAAATCCCGCCGCATTCTGCAACGTCGCCGGTTTCCGCCCCTCCATCGGCCGCGTACCGAACCCCAAACAGGCGCTGGCGTGGTCCACGCTGAACACCTCGGGATGCCTGGGACGCTCGGTGGCCGACCTGGCCTATGTGCTGAGCACGATTGTGGGGCCGGATTCCCGCGCGCCGCTCTCCATCAACGAACCGGGAGAACTTTTTGCGCGCGATCTGGACCGCGACTTTCAAGGCGTGCGCGTGGCTTGGTTTAAGAATTTGGGCGGCGCGCCCTTCGATCCGCGCGTGCGCGCGGTGGTGGATGGGCAGCGAAAAACATTCAAATCGCTGGGATGCATCGTCGAGCAGGCGGAGCCGGACTTCGCCCCCGCGGAAATCGCGTTTCGCGTCCTGCGCGCCTGGAATACGGCGAATACGCTTGGCGCGCAATTCCAGGATCACCCGGACGCCTTCAAGGACACGCTGCAGGGCGAAATCGAGGAAGGGCTGCGCCTGACCGGCATGGACGTTGCGCGTGCCGAAACCGCTCACGGCCGGCTCTGGCGCGGCTTTCAGGCATTCCTTGAAAAATACGAATACTTCGTTCTGCCCACTACGCAGTTGCCCGCCTTCGACCTCGACACGCCCTATCCCACGGAAATCGCGGGCGTGAAGCTCGATA
>Ga0307373_10008849_pt1 | contig 15208 bp, 15 predicted proteins | sample OX2MG_FD_202534 | JGI IMG/M metagenome (GOLD analysis project Ga0307373, IMG submission 202534) | Soil microbial communities from Risofladan, Vaasa, Finland - OX-2 | ecosystem: Environmental > Terrestrial > Soil > Coastal area > Acid sulfate soil | place: Finland: Risofladan, Vaasa | collected... | reverse complement strand
GATGCGGCGCAGCCGGTCCGTATCGCCGCGGCGGGCGTAGATTTGGAAGCCGGCGCGAGCCTTCTGGGAAAGCCCGCGCGGACGGTAATGGTCCGTGGCAAGTTCCAGGTCGCGCCGCTGGATTTCGTTTTCGTTCTCTCGCAGATATTCGATGCGCAAATCGGGGATCGGAATCTCGCTGGACACAACCTTGAGGTGATATCTCTTGGCGACTTCCTCTTTAGCGGCTTCCGGGTCGCGGCTCTTATCCTGGGACACACGGGCGAGGCGGGTGTAGAGTTCCCGCTTCATTTCGTAATCGAGCTTGACGCGGAGGACTCTGCCGCCCTGACTTTCGATCTCATCGGCTACCTTCTGATAGAGCCGGTAGAGATCCGCATCATGGGAAGCTTCTTTCGGCTTCTTGAGTCCGTGGTAGATGGCTTGGTCTGAGCGGACAACTTCCCCGCGAGACAGAAGCCTGTGGCCTTCCCTCGTGAGAGTGACTACCCGAGTTGGGTTGTGCTCGGTATCTGCGATGCTCGTCACTTTGACGAGACCCTGACGAGCCAGCCCTTCGACATCATTCTCCATGCGGGAGCGGTCGCCGTTGTATGCGAACTCGGCCAGATCGTTTGTGGCGACGACGCGAAACTTGCCAACTTCCGAGAGAGTATGAATCTCGGAATCCCGCAGAGAATAGTCTTTGTCCCGATTCGCGTACTTGGTTCGGGTGCGTTGAGAAAGGATCGCTTGAACACGTTCCTCGCGGGCCAGCGGCGGCCGTCCCCTGTCTGAACGCTCCCGCCCTTCGCGGTCGAGTCGGTCGACCCTATCTTCCTCCCGGTGGATGTTGTGTAGATTGGTTCGAGTGTTCCAGTCGGAAGATGAACCCCGGCCAACATCGCGCCCGGAGCCAAAGCCAGAACCGCGAAAATCGTCGATTTCAAATCCGTCAAAGCCTCGTGACATGGCAGCACTCTGTGACGCCTAGCTACTGAGGGCGGCAGGAACAGTATTCGACTGCGGAGCAAAACGGAAAACTCGGAGGTGCGAGCGGCTGAACATCCTGCGTTACCTCGAAACGAACTCAAGAGGAGGGCGACTGTTGCTCTCCTTCCGCATAAAGGAAGACCTCCTCAAGGTTCTTGCCGAACACGCGGGCGATCTTAAAGGCCAAATTGAGACCCGGTTCATATTTGCCCGTTTCAATCGCATTGATACACTGGCGGGTCACTCCGACGGTCTCGGCGAGTTCGGCTTGCGACCACTCCTTCTCTGCCCTTAAAACACGGAGGCGAGTCTTCATTGATACCGCCAAGAAGAGAGGATTAGGCCGATGCTCCAGAACGCGACCATCACTGCCGGAATCAGGAGCGAGGCACCGGAAAAAATTCCGAATCGCTGGAGGAGGCCGAAAATGAGCGCGAAAAGCAAGGAGGCGACAAAGGCAAAGCTCGTTGCTTGATGGTTGATGAGTTTCTGATGTGCGTCTGCTGCTCGGAGAAATCGAATGAAGCTCCAAATAGCTGCGACCGACGTGACAATTCCGAGCGCGGCCAGCTCCCTTTGCCCAGACTGATTTGGGCGAACGGCCACGCTGAAAAATACGATGGCCACGAGCACGAAAACATAGAACGCGCGTAGCGTGTTTCTGCGTCGTCTCCGCGGAGACTGAGGGTCTGATTCGGATATCATCGCGCTAGTCCTCCAAATGCACAAATAGTATCCTTTGCAGGTCTATATGTCAACTATAGATTATCTCTAGACCTCTTAAAGAGTCTATGCGATGCTCCAGGTTGGACTTAGGGGTCCGCCGACATCAATCACGGGAAAGGGGATATAATGGGCGTCATGGCGAAGGATGTAATTCACATTTCGGACGAAGATGCTGCCAACGATTTCGCTTCGTTGCTGGCTCGCGTGCGCGACGGCGCGGAGGTCGTCATTGAGCACGACGCGCGACCTGTGGCCGTAGTGCGTCCAGCGGAAGTGTTTCGTGGACGCCTTCTCTCGGAATCCATTGCGCTCGCAAAAGCACATGCCAAGGAATTGGGGTACGAACCAACGATGGACCCGGATTTCGCCGCCGACCTCGAAGAAATCATTAACAGCCATCGTAAACCGGTAAGTCCGCCTGCATGGGATTGATTCTCGATTCGAGCCTGCTCATCGCGGGTGAGCGCCGGGGACAGCGCGTTTGGGATATTCTCGAACGTGTGAAGGCATCCCAAGGGGAGACGGAAAATGCTCTCTCTGCAATTACCGTTGTTGAATTGACCCACGGAATTTACCGCGCAAAATCAGAAGCTGATCGCCAGCGACGGCGAGCGTTCGTGGAGGAACTGTGCCTAGCGATTCCTGTCCGCGCCGTCACGCTCGAAATCGCGCAGCTTGCTGGAAGAATTGAAGGGGAGCAAGCGGCGAATGGAGTTGTCATCGCGTTACCAGACTTGTTGATTGGCGTCACCGCGCTGCACCTTGGTTACTCAGTAGCAACCTTGAACGTCCGCCATTTTCAATTGATTCCAGGCCTCTCCGTCGTTCGACTTTGAAGGTGGACGACTACTTGCGAATCGAATTTCCTAGACTTCATTTGGACGTGATTTTACTAAATCGACGAAGGCAAAGAAGCGTGCGATTGACTTTCGGGATGGCCTAAGTATGATACGTGCAGTGGCGAAGGAGTTCCGCCCTAACCGCTGCCCCAACTTAACCGGGGACAGATGATGACTCCTAGTTACGTTGTCCGCTAGGAGATGTATCCCGGTGAGCCGCGCGAAGCGCAAGAAGACGCAACCGTTCAGTAAAATCCCCTCCCTGTCCTTCCGCAATCCGTTCGATGTAATTAATTTTCGGCCGACGCGACGTGATTCATTCGCAGAGAAGGATGGTGCACTCGGAGGCGGAAATGGGGCGTAGTCTGCTGTTCAATCTCGTCCAAGTGGCCGTCGTTCTCCTGCTAGCGCCTTTAGTCGAAGGCATCCTCGCGAAATTCGAAGAGATGGTGCAGTCAAAGCGTGGGCCGAGCGTTTTTCAAGTTTATAGAGATATTTGGAAGCTTCTGCAGAAGAACGAGACGGTCTCTTCGCATAGTTCGTGGGTGTTCCGCGCAGCTCCCTATTTTGCTTTTTCGATGCCGATCTTTGTTGCGCTGCTTATCCCGGTGCTCACGAACTATCCCCTATTTTTCGCGTTTATGGGAGACATGCTCGCCGTTGGGTTCCTCTTTGCGCTGAGCGGATCCCTGGTGACCCTTGCGGCGGTTGATACGACCAATCCATACGGTTCGATTGGGGCGAGCCGGTCGCGTATGGTGAGCTTTCTCGCTGAGCCTGTTTTCATGATGGTGTTTTTTACTGTCTCGTTTGTAGCCGGATCGACGATTCCGTACATTGTCCAGCAAAGCTGGGCGTTTTCGAGCCAGATTTTTTGGGGACCGTCTCACATACTTGTCGTCGTCGCATTCCTCATGTTGTTTCTTGCAGATGAGAACCGTATTCCGGTGGACAACCCGCACGGAAATTTTGAGCTGGCGATGATTGGAAAATCAAAATACCTGGAATATTCGGGACGAGGGGCCGCACTAATTAAGTGGGGCGGAGCAATGAAATTTATGGTGCTCGCAATCGTATTTTGCAACGTGCTCGTCACTCCCTGGGGGCTGGCATCCGGGAAAAGCTTTCTCGACATCCTGACGGCGATTCCGTTTGTTTTCGGGAAGCTATTTTTGTTTCTGCTTGTGCTCGTCGCGATTGAGACAAATCTCTCGAAGTTGCGATTGTTTCGCATAAATGAATTTCTGGGGGCGTCGTTTGTTGTGTGTCTGATGGCCATGGTGGTCAGCCTCATGGGGATTTAAGGGTGTAAAGATGACGGTACCGGGGTCAGTGCAAACATTGGTCGGGTGGGACGCTCTCGCGAGCGCCCTATTTTTGTTGGTTTCGCTGGCGATCGTCGCGACGCGGCAAATGCTGGCGACTTTAAGACTATTCGTAATCCAGTCTTTACTGCTCGCTGTATCTGCAACGGCGATTGGCATTGGAACGCATTCCGTTCACTTGCTCGTAGTTGCGGGGATTGTGATTGCGACAAAGGTCATCAGCGTCCCCTGGGTTCTGAAAATTACGGTGGGTGGCGAAATCTATGGCCGTCGCGAAATCGATCAGGCTCTCACGATTCCCACATCGCTGATTCTGGCGGCGGGCCTGGTGTTTTTTGGATTCTTCATTTCCGAGCGCTTATTTCTCACAATTTCCGTGCCAGAATTTACGATTCTGAATCTGCCGGTCGGAATCGCCTGCGTTCTACTGGGAATGTTCACAGTTACGGTTCGTCGGGAGGCAATCGCGCAATTAATGGGGTTGCTGGTGATGGAAAATGCGGTCTTCTTTGCCGGCGCGGCGATTGCCTCGCATCTGCCCACTCTCGCTGAGATCGCGGCGGCGGTCGATCTGCCGATCATGACTCTGGTGTTCGGCCTTTTGATCCGCCAAATCCATCGCAAACTTGGGACGACACGTGTGGGTGAACTCTCTGCGCTGGGGGAACGCTGACCAATGGCGGCCCTCACCTGGCTCCTTCTGGTTCCCGTTCTCGCCGCGCTCTTATGCGCACTGCCTTTGAGGTCGGGGCGTCTCGCAGGAAGGGTAACGATTATCGCGAGTCTGGCGGAGTTCCTTCTTGCGGCTGATGTGGTACGCAGTGTGTTACGGTTTGGGGAAATAGAATCACTCCGCGGTTTTCTCGTGGCCGACAGTTTGTCGGCAGTCATAGTGCTGCTTGTTACCTTCGTCGCGCTCACGGCAGGTCTTTTTTCCTATGGGTACATCCTCCAGCACAGAGAGGCGCACGACGGCGCTCGTCGCGTGGAGGCATATTTCGTCCTATACAACCTGTTTGTCGCCTCGATGCTGGCCGCGCCGCTTCTCGCTCACTTAACGCTGGTTTGGATCGCTATCGAGCTGACAACGCTGATGTCGGCGTACCTGGTCGCTTACGTGGATACACCCGAGGCGCTCGAAGCAGCATGGAAATATGTGATTCTGACGAGCGCGGGCGCGGTTATTGGACTTTTTGGCTTTCTTCTTTTGTATTGGGGAACGCAGACAGGCGGGGAAGTGCCTTTTACGTGGCAGGGATTATTGGAAGGCGCGTCTCGAATACCGGGAGCCATTGTATGGCTAGGTTTCCTGCTCTCGCTGGTTGGGTTTGGCACGAAAGTCGGACTCGTTCCTCTTCACACGTGGCTGCCCGATGCGCATAGCCAGGCACCGGCGCCAATTTGCGCCCTGCTTTCCGGAATCGAAACTACCACCGTGCTTTATATGCTCATGCGACTATTTCCGGTTCTGGAAGCCAGCCATGTGGCAAATCAGTCTGCGTGGTTTTGTTCCGTCGGATTGCTATCCGTAGCCGTGGCTGCGTTTGTTCTGGTCCGAGTACATGATTACAAGCGCATGTTCGCAGCCTCAACCGTGGAACATATGGGAATTATCATGGTCGCAGTGGGACTGGGAGGATTTCCTGCGCACTTCGCCGCAATCTATCAGATAGCGGCGCACACGCTAACGAAGTCGCTTTGTTTTTTTGCCGCCGGAGCTGTTTTGCTCGTGACCGGAACTCAAGAGGTGGCGAAGGTACGAGGTTTGATGAGCCGCTCTCCAGCAGCGGCGATGGCGTTGCTTCTTGGCGGGCTGGGAATTGCCGGTGCGCCGCCGTTCGCAGTGTTCATAAGCGAATTCTTTATCTTTCGAGCGGCGGTACTTTCAAAACACTATATTGTCGTGGGGTTGCTGGCGGTGTTTGTGGTGATGGCGTTTTGCGCGATCACGTTTCACATAACAGGCATGGTGTTTGGACCGCCCGGGGAGTTTAACGGACACGATTCTCCCGCTGTGTGCAATTGGGCTATCGCAATCGCTTTTGTGCCAGTGTTGATATTGGGTTTTTACTTGCCGCCATTTCTGCAAAGTCTCTTCGAGGGCGCGGCAAGAGCATTGGGAAAATGAAGTGAGTATGAGAGCCAGATGAAACACGTAGAAACGCACGGAATTGACTGGCGTTCTCTCGGCACTGCCGCGGCTGAGCGGTTCTCGGGCAAAGCACGAATGGAATTGGAAGGCAATCGGCAAGTGTGGACGGTCGATTGCGAGCCAGACCGTCTGAGAGATGCAGCTCTTTGGTTGACGGGCGAACTTGGCTATTCATTTGGCACTCTTGTGGTGGAACAGTTCGCGGCAAACTGGCGGCTAACGTATTTGTTTTATGAGCCAAACGGGCAGGGATGGGTTGATCTCATCGTGGGATTTGCCGAAGAAAACGAAATGGTCCCTTCGATCAGCGATATTGTCTACGCTGCGGACTGGGAAGAACGGGAAGCCGAGGACTTATTCGGCCTGCATTTCAGTGGACATCCCAAGCTCGGCGAATTCGTTCTGCACGAGCATTGGCCCGAGGGTGTGAATCCCATGCGGCGCGAATTCGCCGCTGCACAAAAAGCGCCCATCGAAAGATCGCCAGCTTCACTGTATCCGTCGACGATCCTGGAGGCTCCTGGCGCGATGGCGTTGCCGGTTGGCCCCGTCTTCTCGGATTTTGCTGAATCCGCCGAATACGTTTTGGAGACCACGGGCGAGGAAATGATCCGCGTGGCGCCGCGTTTCTTTTACAAATATCGAGCTGTGGAGAAAATCGCAGAAGGGAGAAAGGCCGAAGACGTCCTGCTGCTGGCCGAGCGATTTTCCGGAAGCTCAGCATTCGCGCATGGGCTTGGTTTCTGTCGGGCGGTGGAAGGTGTGTCGCAGATCGCTGTGCCACGACGTGCGGCGCAATTGAGAAGTTTGTTTGCGGAAGTGGAGAGAGTGCGTCATCACACTGCTCACATCGCCGCAATTTGTGGCTCGACTGGTTTGGATGTGGCGCAAGCGCAAGCAGCCATTCTGGAGGAGGAACTCCTACGATTGAGTTGCGAGTTTGCGGGTCATCGTTATTTGTTTGGACTGAATTGTCTGGGGGGTATCACGCTCGATCTGGATCGGCGCGCCATCGACGAGGTTTCGAATCGCATAGTCGACATCGGAAAAAGATTGCTGGCGCTGCAAGATGGGCTTCGGTTTTCCAGTAGCTTTTTGGATCGAATTGAAGAAGTGGGAATCGTCAGCGCGGAAAACGCGCGAGCATTCAATCTTGTGGGCCCTGTCGGGCGGGCATCGGGACGCGCCGGTGATTTCCGTTTGCTGTTCCGCTACGCCGCGTATGACGGGCTGCATATACAGGTTCCTACGGAAGAAGAGGGTGATGGCTATGCCCGATTGCGGATACTGTTTCGAGAGGCGTCAGAGTCTATTCGCCTGATCCGCGAACTTGCCAGCTCAATGAGCGCCGGTGAAGTGCGCGCGGCAGTTGAACCGAAGGCGGGCGTGGGCCTAGGAGCGGTGGAAGCGCCGATCGGGGCTGCGCTGCATTGGGTGCGATTGGATGAGGAAGGCCGCGTTAGCCGCTATCGATTGGCAACGCCTTCTTTTCGGAACTGGCTGGCGTTTCGTATCGCTCTGGAAGGATTTGGATTTCAGGATTTCCCGATCATCCTGGCGACGTTTGGGCTTTCGAACGCGGAATGTGATCGATAGAGGCGGCTTGATGTTCCACTGGTTAGGAAAGGGGCTGACGACTGGGATAAAGAGCAGCGCTTACCCAAAAGCGCCAGATACGAGTCTAGGCATTTCTCCTGGCCGGCCATCGGCGACAAGAATGGAAGAAGATTTAGCCAATGCGGTGGCGGAACGCTGCCCGGGCCAGTGTTTCACTCCATCAGCCGCTGGCGCAAGCGTCGACTACCGCACATGCATTCACTGCAGCCGTTGCCGCCGCGATGGGCCAGTGGTCGTCCAGTGGGAACAAGGTTATGAATGGGGAGTACAGTGTGACCAGGTTCAGAGCGTCCATGAGGAACTTAAGAAGGCTTTCGGGCGGTCCCTGCATATTCGATTTGTTGATGCTGGCGCTTGCGGGGCATGCATGAGCGAAGCGCGTTTGCTGAACAATCCTTATTACAACATGCATCGGCTGGGTTTGTTTACGACGGCGACGCCCCGGCAGGCAGATATCCTGCTGGTAGCGGGACCTCTTTCCGATGCGATGAGAGGGCCACTTCGCGAAACCTATGACGCGATGCCTGAACCGAAAAGGGTGGTCACCATGGGGGTATGCGCAATTTCAGGAGGCGTTTTTGGGCAATCTTTTGCCTCGGCGGGCGGCGTCGCAGAATGCATTCCTGTGGACGTGATCGTGCCCGGATGCCCTCCACCGCCACTCGCCATCCTTCACGGGCTATTGCTTGCTGTGAACCGAGTGCCCGGTTCCTGTCTCACAAGCACCTTGGACAAGGAGATCGGAGCATGAAGCCGGGAAATTTACTTCTCCTCTTTTTATTCCTGGCGGTTCTCGGAATCGCTGCGTGCGCAGTGCGCAAAGACCGGCTGCGCACATTTGTGATTACGATTTTGGCGCTTCTTCAGTCGTTGGTGTTACTCGCATGTGGCACTTTGGTTTTAGTCCATCAAGTACCAGTTCAAATTCAATTGTGGAAACTTGGCCCTGCGGATCTGTCTCTGTATCTGACGCCATTGGGCAGCTTGTTCGCCATGATTACGGCGATTGTGTTCGCGTCGTGTTATTCCTTCGCCGCGGCCACGCATGAAGGCAAGGCCGGAGAGAAAAAAAGAGCGAACCGAACATTCCTGGCACTGTTTCAGCTTTTCTACGCCGCAATTATCTTGGTGATTGCCTCAGGAGATGTGCTGACGTTCGCGTTCTGGTGGGAGATTGTTTCTGGGCTGATCTACGCGCTCATTCTTTTCGAACATGAGAATGTGCGATCAGTGCGCGCCGCTTACTCAACTCTGGCTATGAGCGAGGTGGGTTCCCTTGCCGGAATTGTAGGTTTGCTGGTCCTCGCGATTTCCACGGGACACATGACGTTCGCGCAAATCGCCACTTCGACGGCGGCGCCCGGCGAGGCGGCGCGCTGGACGATTTTTCTTTTGACCTTCTATGGTTTCGGCGTGAAATCCGGTTTGGTTCCAGTGAACCAATGGCTGGCCGATGCTTATACTGCTTCTCCCCGGTCTTTCTCTCCCGTGCTTGCGGGCGCGGGTTCGAATCTTGGCCTGTACGCCATTCTTCTAGTGAATGCGAGCCTGCTGCCCATTAACCACGTGGGGATGGGGCTTTTCGCTCTGCTGACTGGCGGCCTCGGAGCAATCATAGGCATCGTTTACGCGGCGACGCAGACAGACCTGAAACGCGCGCTGGCGCACAGCTCAATTGAAAATCTGGGTATCGTGACTGCCGGAATCGGAACAGGATTTGTTTTTTGGCAGACAGGGCACGCTGTACTTGCAGGTATGGCGTTCGTGGCGGCGTTGTATCACATGATGAACCACTCTCTTTCGAAGTCGATGCTGTTCCTGGGAGCAGGCACAATCGAAGAGACGACCGGCACGCACGACTTAAATCAGCTGGGTGGCCTCTTGAAACGAATGCCGGGCTTAGGATTGTTCTTCCTTGTAGGCACGCTTTCGATTGCTGCTGTTCCGCCCTTTAATGGATTCGTCAGCGAGTGGCTGACTTTGCAGTCGGTCTTGCGCTCGGTCGAACTGGCATCCAGACCGGTTCGACTCTGTTTCGTGCTCGCTGGAGCGCTGCTGGCGTTAGCCGCGGGTTTGGCATTGACGTGCTTTCTCGTGATTTACGCTTCTGGCTTTCTCGGCATGGCTCATTCATCTGCCGCACAAAATGCGCGACGTGCGCCTCGCTCGGCGATTTGGGGTATGGGGGGCTTAGCAGTGTTGTGCTTGGTCTTGGGTATAGGGCCGACCTATGTGATTCCCGGTCTTGATCGAGTCGTCTCTCCCATCACCCATACGCGAACTGCCGACGCTCTAGTGCCAAATTTCTTCCACGTCACGCCTAAGTCTCCGGGCAACCTGAGCCCCGGTTTTGTTTCGGATTTTCATAATCTGGGCGCACAGATTGGGCATCGGTTTTTGCCGGGGCGCGGTTTGGTGGTGTTGCATCAGGGCGGGAAGAGTAATCCGGTGGTGTTCGCGATGTCTACAGCTTATACGTTGGTGGTTTTCGTTTTGCTGATGTTTCTCTCGTATGTGATATTCCACGCCCTCGCTCGGACACGAAAGACGATGAAGGCGAAACCGTGGGCGGGTGGGCTGACAAGACTTCTTCCTCAGATGACTTACAATTTCACGGGGCTTTCGGCGCCAGTTCGGGTGGTCTTTGACACTGTTTTCAGGCCCCTCAGAAAACAAACCACTGAAACGGTCGGAGGACATTTTCGAACGTCAATTCGTGTCGAGGAAACTCAAGAGCATATTCTGGATCGACTGGTCACGCGCCCGGCGCTTGGTGGGTTGTTATGGGTCGCGAACCATTTTCGCAAGATGCATCGCGGCCAAGTAAACGTCTACGCCGCGTATGTGCTCCTCAGCCTTCTCGTGGTGCTGCTGATTGGAGTTGGCGGTTTCTGAGCACCGTGATGTCCAGAAGTACATCGCAATGGTGGCCGCAGGTGATCTGTGAAGGTAGTTATCCTCTCTGACATCCACGGAAATTTTGACGCACTGTCCGCACTGCCAGAGGACTACGACCAGCTCTGGGTGCTCGGCGATCTTGTGAATTATGGTCCGCAGCCGGCCGAAGTCGTGGACTTCATACGGTCGCACGCCACCCATGTGGTTCGCGGCAATCACGATCATTGCATTGGATTCGGCGAAGATCCTCGCTGCTCGCCGCCCTTTCGCGAGATGGCGGAAGCGACGCGGAAGTACACCGATTCGATCTTGAGCGACGACGACAAGAGATATCTCCGCAGCTTACCTCTGCAGGTCGATGTGCGGGTCAACGACGCGCGTTGCAAGCTTTGTCATGCGGTGCCTTCCGATCCGTTGTTCGCGTATTGCCTGCCAGACTCCGAGCGCTGGGTGGAAGAGTGCCGCATTGCTGGAGCAGATGTTCTCTTGACTGGGCACACGCATATACCGTGTGACATACATGTCGAAAACACGCTTCTCGTTAATCCGGGGAGCTTGGGGCAGCCAAAATCCGGCGCGCCTCGCGCGTGTTACGCAGTTTTCGAAGGCCGAAACTTCAGCCTTCGCTCATTTGCATACCCTGCAGACAAGACCGCCGAGAAGATTCGGGCCATGCCGATTCCCGCAGCAATTCAAGAGGATCTGATAACAGTCTTGCGCACCGGGACGGCCCCGGAAGAGCGAAATAAGGGAGAGTATGTCGAAAATCGCGGCGCTTGATGCGCTGGAAATCGTCGATTCCCGACAAAGAGATTAGAACGAAGATTAGAACGAGGAGGCTAACGGCAGCTTGGAACTAGCGAAGATGAGCGGCAAACCTACTTCGCGGGAATGGTCGGCGGAAGAGATCCAATCTTTCGTTCGCGACTTGGAATCCCTGCAAGGCGGCAACTCCTCTGCGGCAGCTTTGATTGGGTGCGGAGAGCGGGCGATCGGCCCGCTGCGGAGCTTTTTGCTCGATGGCCAGCCAAGAGGAATCTTCCAGCCGCGGCAACTCGCTGTCGAAACTCTCGCAGAGCTTGGCGCAAAAGATGTCTTGATCGAATATCTGCTTCAGCCGCGAAAAATCGAGGATTCCGCGGTTCGATTCGGGGAGGACGCAGTTCTAAGCACAGCCGCCAGAGAGTTAGGGCGTTGGAAGACCCAAGATGTGTATGAGGCTCTGAAGAAGATTTCAAACGACCGTTTGTTGACGGGGATTGTCGAAAGTCTCGGGACATTTGCGCGGCAGGATTCCATCTCTTATTTCCTCTGGGCGCTGGGCGATGGTATTTGTCGACAGGCCGCCGAAGATGCTCTTCACAAGGTCGGCGAGGCAGCACGGCCGCGCCTGCTCGAAGCCGCTCGGAATCCCAACCCGTCTGCCGAAGACGAAGGCCCATCGAGTCTGCAGAGACGGAGGAGAGTCCTGCAAATCCTTGCGGAACTGCCGCCGTCAATCACTGACTGGGCGGCCCTTCGCCCGTTGCTCGATGAAACCGATGCCGAGATCGTGGTGGCCACGGCTCGGATGGGCCTGAAGATATGTCCTCCCAATGACCGGCAATTTGCGATTCAGCGCGTGATTGAAGCGCTGCCTTCGGCAGACTCGTTTGTTCAAACGGAAGCAAGGAAGTGTTTAGCTGAGAATTTCTCAATTGCGCAGCCGCAGGTCGATGCAGAAATCGCCCGTCGATGCACGGCAAGTCATAAGCAGAGAGGTCTCGATGTTGTGCTGCGGCTTCTCGTCAATCTTGAAGCCGGTATGTGTAAGGAGAGGACGAAAACCGATGCAAGGCCACATGAGTGACGAAGGAAGAGAAGGAGTCACTGAATATGGGCATTTTGTTTGTGTTGACTTGAATCTGCGCGACAATGATAATTGTACTGTGGGTGTTGGAGTTCACCCTAAACCGCCCGATTGGGCAGATGACTCCTACGAGGGTTCCTTGAAGTCGCGGGGGATTGTCTGCACCCGCGTCAAGAAAACCCTGCTGAACGATCTCTACAGACGCTAAAGCTTGGGAACGTTTCCGGTTTGTGCGTTTGATCGTTGAGGGTCAAATGAATCCCGATGTGGGTGGGTCTGCGCACGCGCTTAACGAAAGTCAGCAACGGCACCTCAGCGTAAGCTGCCAGTACGCCGATAAGCTTCTGTCGGAAATTGAATCCATCCTGAACAGTTCCGCTTCAAAGGCCGCATTTCCGAGGTACATGTCACAAATCTCACCTGCAAACAGACGCACGATTGAGGATTACATCGCGCGGATACGAGCCCAGCTCATCCGTGTGCTCGATGGTCAGGGCATCCAGCGGGAGAAGCCCCTGATCCCGGAGGTGCGTGCAATTTCCGTCACTCTGGGTTCGATTGATATCGCCGTGGATGAACTGAAACCCAGGAACATGCGTGGGTATGGCGAAGTCCCGGAAGCTGTGGCGCTGGAACTGAACGGTATTGTGGGAGAACTGCAGGGGCTGGTCTCACGCCTGAATCGCTATGTCCTCCAAGGCGAAGGGGAAAACCTACGATTGCGTTTGCAACGTTTGGAACAAACATCGGATGAATTCGAGCTGCTGAAAAAGATCGAACGCATTGTTGCGGAGCGCGGCCTGGTCGAATTTCGCTCCGCGATTGCCGCGATTCTCGACCGGGTTGAAGACAAGAGTTTTGAGATTGCCGTTTTCGGGCGCGTCAGCTCCGGTAAGTCATCCCTGTTGAATGGGATTTTCGGCGGGAATTTCCTGCCTGTCGGAGTGACTCCCATTACTGCGGTTCCGACACGGATTAAATATGCCGCAGTCCCTTCGCTCTCGGTTTGGTTTGCGGAGCGCGCGCCGCAGAGCTTTGAAGTGGCGCGAGTTGCTGAATTCGCGACCGAACAGCAAAACCCGGGAAACAGGAAGCATGTGACGCGAATCGTTTTGGGACTTCCCGCGAAGCGCCTGCGCGATGGCGTGACGTTTGTGGACACGCCGGGCCTTGGATCGCTGGCGACGAGCGGCGCTGCTGAGACGCTCGCGTACCTGCCACGCTGTGATCTGGGGGTCGTGCTCATTGATGGAGGGACCACGCTCGCTCCGGACGATTTGCGAACGATTGAGACATTGGAGGAAGCGGCGATTCCGGTGCACCTGCTCCTCAGCAAGGCGGACCTACTTACACCGCCAGACCGGGAACAAATCCTTGCCTACGTGAAAGAGCACGTGGCTGCAGAATGCCGTCTTGAGCTGCCGGTTCATCCGGTAAGCGCCATGGCGAGCCATCGCGCGATGTTGGACCAATGGTTTAAGGACGAAATCCTGCCGCTCTACGAACGAGCACAAGAACTCCGAGCGGCATCGCTGCGGCGGAAGATTGGAGCGTTGAGGGAATCGGTGATTGCGGCACTGCAAGCGAATCTGCAAAGGCAACAGGGAGAATCGGTGTCCGATGTGGGTCAACTGCGCGACGTGGAAGCGAGACTGCGGAAAGCTACCGGCAAGATTGAAGAATTGCGCGCCGTCGCGGATCGCGAATTGGACATGTTGCCGCTCACGGCTGCGGAAGTCTTCGACGAAGTCGCGACCCAGCTCGCTTCCTCTGCTGAGCGGCGCGACGAAACATCCGCTGACGCGAATGTTCGCACCCTGATCGCAAAATCTGTCCACAAACGCGCGCGTGTGTTTCATGATCAGATGAATGCTATCGCCCATTTTTGCGCGGCCGAACTCATAGCAACGGCAAATGCGCTGGGCCTTTCGAACATGCCTCTGGAAACGGAATTTGACGCGCTGGTTCGCGGCGAGCCGGTTTTTGAACTTGCCGAAGCGAACGTCGAAATTTCGGGCTCCGCGATCGGTTCTCTCTTCGGCGCGCGTTTTTCGACGAAACATGTGGCCCGACAGTTAGCGAATAAAATCGGCCCAGTCCTCGAACAAGATCTCACCACTTATGCGGGATTGCTCCGAAGCTGGGTGATGTCGGTTTTGAATCAATTAAAGCATGCCTTTGACGGGTACGCGGACAGCTACCGCGCCCACGTGGAGCGGGCTCTAGCGCCGACCGTGCCCGGTGCGAATGAAGCGGGCGGGATTGCGCAGGATTTGGAATCGCTGGGAGCGAGTGCTGAAGTGTTTCGTTGATGTGGGGTCATCTGCAAGACAGACGGGCAAAATCAAGGGAGAAATAATAGCTCACATGGTCAAGTATCTGATGGTAGGAATCGGAGGTTTCCTCGGTGCCATTGCCAGGTTTTGGCTGGGGGGTTACGTTAGCGACCGTCTGGGGGCCGGCTTTCCTTACGGCACATTTATCATCAACTGCTCGGGATCGTTTCTCATCGGGCTCACGATTACTCTTCTCGCCGAGAGGACTCACTGGAATCCAAACTGGAGATACCTGATCCCGATTGGTTTCATCGGCGCGTATACCACGTTCTCGACGTTCGAATACGAAACGTTTCGCACGATTCAGGACAGTGAGTTCCTTCTTGCGGGGTTGTACGTTGGGATGAGCGTCGTTGTCGGTTTCGTGGCTGTTTGGCTTGGAGTTGTCACAGGGAGAATGGTGCCATGAGAGCACTCAAGGCAGTAGCTAAAGTCGGTGTGGCAGATGCGATTGCAAAAGGGACTTGTCCTGTTTGCAATGCGCTCAAGGAATT
>Ga0307373_10008848_pt1 | contig 15208 bp, 16 predicted proteins | sample OX2MG_FD_202534 | JGI IMG/M metagenome (GOLD analysis project Ga0307373, IMG submission 202534) | Soil microbial communities from Risofladan, Vaasa, Finland - OX-2 | ecosystem: Environmental > Terrestrial > Soil > Coastal area > Acid sulfate soil | place: Finland: Risofladan, Vaasa | collected... | reverse complement strand
GAGCTATGATTTCGTGAGTGCGATGACCCATGAGGGCAGAACGATCCGCATGCGGACGATGATCGATGAATACACGCGGGAGTGCTTGGCGATCCGGGTGGCAAGACGCCTGGGGAGCTGCGAGGTCATCGAGGCGTTGGCCGATGTGATGCTGTGGCGAGGAGTTCCAGAAAACATTCGGTCAGACAATGGTCCAGAGTTCGTGGCCGAGGACCTGCGGAAGTGGCTGGGGAATGTGGGGACGGGAACGTTGTATATCGAGCCGGGCAGTCCTTGGGAGAACGGTTACTGCGAGAGCTTCAACGGGAAGCTGCGGGACGAATGCTTGAATGGAGAGATCTTTTACTCGTTGAAGGAGGCACAGATCGTGATCGAGAAGTGGCGAGTGGAATACAACACAAGGCGACCTCATTCGGCGCTAGGCTACAGGCCGCCGGCGGCCTGTAGCCCCCCTGGTTCCACCATACTCAATTTCACAGGCCCTGTCTGTGATGTAAACTCTCTCACTCGCCTTGGTACAAAAACTCGGGCTGGTCACTTCGGAGTTCCGGGTTTGAGCTTCTTACGGGTAGATTCGTCGAGATGATTGAATACAGAGATGAAGACTGAGATGTACTCCACAAATTACTACGTCCACATCAGGCCGCTCGACCTGTGGCTCTATGATCCCAGCACGGAGAAAGTGATTGCGAAGCTAATGCGCTTCACTGTACCGACCCTGCCGGTCTTGTCGCTGATACGGTCTCCTACTTCCGGAATTTCGCCACTCACATAGGGCATCCGTACACCCGTTGGCGACATTATATGCTGGCAAGAGCGGCGGCGTGTTGACAAGGAGGGTCGCTACTCAGTCGAGCAACGACCCCTTCGATTTAGTCCGTAGCGCAACCCGGTATCAAGTCTCAACGATCAGCATCGCCAGAATTTGTCCTGTCAAGTGTTACGTTACGTTTCCCTTCTTTCCGCCACTGAGAAGCTCCATCGCCGGACAAATCTCCTTTTGGGCTGCCCACCTGCGTTCGATCCACCATTAGGATTCCAGAGGTACGGCTCGATCAGCGACTCGCGCCAGGCTGTCCATATAGGCCGCAAAACGTTTTTGCCGCATGTCTGGCACCGAAGGAGAAGCGCTCATGCGTACGAATTATCAGTCCAGGAACGAGTCGCTCCTCAAAAAAATAAAGTCTGTGCCCATTTATGGCACTGTAGCATTGGAGGAACAATCTCCCGATTTTCGTTGAACTCGTGCCGCCGGGCGTGGAAAACTTATCCAGCCCGCTTTTCCGGGATAGGTTCGAGGTGTCTATCGGGTATGCGGGGCAAGAGCGGATCAAGGTGGCGAGCGAGGAGCACATGGGAATTAAGAGGGAGTCAGCAATGAAAGCCGTATTCTTCGTGGGGACAGCCGTCGCCACTTTACTGATCGCCAGCGCTCTAACCGGTACGTGGGCCAGCGCCCAGACGACGTCCGCGCCATCTTCGCCGCAGCGCAATTTGTCGTACGCGGCGATTCACGATCCTCAATTCATTCCCGCTTCGCAAGCGTCGTTCATGCATCCGGACGATCGCTTGATCGGCCTCGTCGCCGGCAGAGTGGCCAAGGCCTATCCCGCCGCGATCCTTTCGCAGCACGGGCTGGTGGAGGACAGCTCTCCCGTTGGGCCGATCGCTATCACCTGGTGAAGCTATTGCAATACGGCCCTTGTCTTCAGGGCCGTCGCTGCCGGTCGGCAGCTTCGATTTGAAAATGCAGGCCTCGAGGGCGGCAACGAAGTTTTCAAGGACGCTGAAACCGGTAGCCGCTGGCAGCAATCGACCTTGCGGGCCATCTCGGGACCGCTTCGCGGCCAGCGCCTTGATCTATATCCATTTCTTCTAACGGACTGGAACGAGTGGCGCAGGCTTCACCCGGGTACTTTGGTGCTGAAACCCTTGCCGGGTTATGCTGGCCGTCTCGCGGCCAAGAATGAAATGATCCGCGAGGGCCTATCGGGAGAAGGAGCGGCACCCGCTGGAGTGCTCCGCCGCGATGACCGCCTGAAGCCGAAGGCCATGGTCGTGGGGCTTGAGGTTCGCGATGCGAGCATGGCGTTTCCGCTGACCGCGCTCCGCGAGGCGCGTGTCATCAACCACCGGCTTGGCGGCGAGCCCGTTTTGATCGTGCATCAGCCAGGGTCGGATACCACAACAGCGTTTCTCGCACGAATGAAGGGCCGGACGCTCACCTTCGCCGCGGCCAATGCGGAAGCCACCGAATTGACCGATGCACAGACGCATTCTCTCTGGGACGCATATGGCAATTGCATCTCGGGTAGCCTACGCGGCTCTCGCCTGAGCGCGCTTATCCTCGAGCCGGAATACTGGTTCGCATGGTCGGAGTTCCATCCGGGGACTGCAATCTACTCCACGCCTGCGCTCTAGGCCGGTCCTGGCATGGTGAGCTGCACGCCCTTCTTGGCGAAAATCATTGCCAGAAGCCTTGCCGGTTGCGTGCCGCTCGCATTGCGCGAGACCTCGTGCGTGCTGCCGGGCGGCTCGTAGAACATCTGCCCCACCTGGTAGGTCGCTTCTTCCTGCCCCGAGATCTTGGTGACCACAGCGCCTTCCAGCACATATGCCAGCACGAACCCCGCATGATGATGCGGCCGGCCCACGCGCCCCGGCGGATAGTCGACGTAGCTGACGGTCACTTCCCAGTCTTGCATCGTAATGTCGGGAAGGCTGTGCTTGAACACGGGGCTAACGTCGGCCTGTCGCGCCGGACCTTGCGCTTGCGCTCCTCCGGATGCCGCCAACTCACAAAGCAGAGCTAGCGCGCCCGCGATTGTTTCTCTACGAGTGATCATGGATTGTGATTATACCTCGTAATGCACCAAAATGCGCAGCTGCGGCTGCCACTCACGCTCAACTTCTTGCTTTGCTAGCATTAGCGATTGCTTCTGCTCATCGGAAATTTTCTCGCTTTAGTTGAAACCTGAAAGAGAAAGTAGCGGCTTTCAACTCGGACTCGGATAGCGTCCAGGTGAGAACTCTTTTTTTGAGAGGATGTGCCGCTGCCGATGGTCGAGGTGTGGGAGGAACTGCAAGCCCAGGTCGAGCAGTTGGCTGGGGAAGCGGGGCTGCGCATCATCAGCACGATTCTGGAAAACGAGGTGACGCGGCGCGTGGGTCCGCCACACCGGCCGATCCCGCGTTGAGTGCGACGCGTTGGGGACGCCAGGCGTCCACGAGAGGGCGAAGAGGTGATGCTGGGAAACGATGCGCGTCTGCAACAGGACGGACGCGTGGCCCCAGAGAACCCACCGTCATCGTAACGATGATTCAGCACCGCCCATCCTTCATGCTTCTGACCAAGGATAAAAGCGCGACAGACCTCATGCTGGGCTTCAATGGAATTGAAGGATTGTTCCAGACCTTCTTCGGACGACTTGCGAGTATAAATGGCGCATCGTTGCGGGTTGCTCATACTCTAACGGAGCGCCGCGGTACTCAAGAGATCAAGTTTCAGCCTAACTTCCAGGGTTTCGGGGTATGCTCTGACTAGATTTTCAATCTCCGAGATTCAACAGATGCCTTCCCTAGCTGATTCAGCCGTTCCGGAACCGCGTTACCTCTCTCGGCGGCTCGGGAAGAGTACGATCCTTTTCGCGGGTCGCATTTTGACTTCCTTGGGCCTGGTCGCGGCCATCACAATCCTTCTCTTTAGGTATTTGCACGTGAATGCTACGACGGCGGGATTTTTCTACTTAGTCGTCGTACTGGTGATTGCCTCTGCCGGCGGCCTGGTGGAGTCCACCGTCGCGTCTATTTCGGCGATGCTTTGCTTTAATTACTTCTTCCTTCCGCCGATAGGCACTTTCACCATCGAGAACCCCCAAAATTGGGTAGCGCTGTTTGCCTTCCTGTTCACATCGCTGATGGCCAGCCAGCTTTCAGCGCGAGCCAAACGACGGACGAAGGAAGCCATCTCGCGGCAACACGAGATGGAGAAGCTTTACTCCTTCAGCCGCGCTTTGTTACTGGCAGACCCGGGCCAGCCTATCGCGCATCAGGTCGTTCAGCGTGTCGCGCAGGCGTTCGACTTTCCTGTGGTGGCGCTTTACGACCGAGGGAGCGGCGCCATCTATAAGGCCGCCGAAATTGACATTCCTGAGATCGAAGGCCATCTGCGGGAAGCGGCGCTTCGGTCAACCACCTTCCGGGACGAGAAGACGAATCTTACCGTGACGCCGATTCGACTGGGTGGAGAGCCCATCGGCAGCCTGGCCGTCGCAGGATCTTCGCTCTCAGACGCCGCCCTGCAATCGCTGTTGAACCTCGCAGCCATTGGGCTCGAGAGAGCGATCTCGCAAGCCGCTGTGAATCGCGCCGAAATCGCCAGGCAAAGCGAGGAGTTGAAGTCCACTCTTTTGGATGCTATCGCTCACGAATTCAAGACGCCGCTAACGTCCATCAAAGCGGTGACCACCGGCCTGCTTTCCGATCCGGCCCATGACCTTCGTCAGCCGCAGCGAGAACTTGTGACCATTGCCGACGAGAGTGCTGACCGGCTGTCCAAGCTGGTGACGGAAGCGATTCAATTGGCGCGGACCGAAGGAGGAACATTCCGCCTCAATCGCGGAGTGCATTTCGTGAGTTCGCTTGTCTCGGCATCCGTTCGCCAGATGAAGTCGCTGATGGACGGGCGGGAAATCATTGTCTCGGTTGCGGACAACCTGCCGCCGGTATGGGTCGATGCAGACTTGATCCAAATGGTCATCGCCCACTTGCTCGATAACGCACTGAAATATTCGCCGTCCGGTAGTCCCGTTTCCGTTTCTGCAAGGCAAGACGACGGTCGCGTGGTCGTTTCCGTGGCCGATGGAGGACCCGGCATTTCGGAGCAGGAGCAATCGCGGATTTTCAAAAAATTCTATAAGGGGAAAAGCGACGAAAATCTAAAAGGCACTGGAATGGGCTTGTCGATTGCGCGCGAAGTCATGTCCGCTCATGGACAGGAGATATTGGTCGCGAGCCAACAAGGCAAGGGCTCGGAGTTTTTCGTGTCGCTGCCCGTCGCGCGAGGAGTTTCCGGCAAATGAGCGCGGCGAGGATTCTAGTAATTGATGACGACCCGCAGATTCGCCGGGCCATGCGCGCCACTTTGACCTCGCGCGATTACCAAGTGAGCGACGCGCGCACCGGAGAAGAAGGTCTCGAAATGCTCCGCTCCGCTCCCTACGATCTGGTGTTGCTTGATATCAACATGCCGGGAATAGGCGGAATTGAAACCTGCCATCTGATCCGCTCCAGCTCCGAGATCGCCATCATTATGCTCACCGTTAGCAACGCGGAAAAAGACAAAGTGGCTGCGCTCGATGCCGGAGCGGACGATTACATCACCAAACCTTTCAGCATGCCTGAGCTGCTCGCGCGCATCCGCGCCACCCTTAGACGACTACCGCAAGTGCCGGGCCAAGCGGATCTCCGCGCACTTATTTCCAAAGGCGTGCAGATCGATCTGCCTTCGAGACAAGTTACGGTCCTGGGCCGCGCCTCTCGGCTGACCGCCAAAGAGTTCGATCTGCTTTCCTACTTGCTCGCTCGGCCCAACAAGACCATTGCACATCGCGAGCTTTTGCAAGCTGTGTGGGGACCGGACTACGGCGATGAACTCGAATATCTCCGTGTCTTCGTGAATCGACTTCGCAAGAAAATCGAGCCTGATCCTTCGGAACCGCAGTTTCTTGTGACTGACGCCTGGGCTGGTTACCGTTTTCACCTCCCGCAATAGTTTCTATTAATCGGCGGAGACTCACAGCGCAACAAGCTTTATCGCGGATTGCAAGAATTCAGCGCTGACGCGCCGTTTATATCGTTCTTAGGATGCGTTTATGCGGTGTTTATTGTCGGGAGAGCACACTAGCTCCGGGTGAAGGCGATGAATAACGCTCTCGGCGCACGAATTTCGACGCAACCCGGACGATCGTCAGCCAGCGAACTCCAGGAAGCGGCCGCTGAGGAACCGCTCGAAGTGGACGTGATCTTCATCGGCCGGGACGCGACCTCAGCCGCTTTAAGGAAAACCGAATCGTTTGTGTGCGGGCTCCCGCATGCATTCGCATCCGTGCCGGAATCATGGTTCCGCTGCAATTGCCGCTCGATCAGCCTCAGGTCTCCGTCGAGTTCTTCGAACAGATGCTTCGCGAGCTTGCAGGCCAACCGGAACTCGATGGCGTTGACTGTTCCGTGCATCTCTATCTTTGTCGTGATTGGTCCGAGACGCTCGTGGAGGTCCTGAAACCAATTCCATTGTTGTGATCGGCGTGCGAAGGCGCTGGTGGCCCACGGCGGAAAGCCGCCAGGTGCGTGCGCTTCGCGCCAAAGGACTCCGAGTGGTATTGGTGTCCGACACTCGGAAATCTGTGGCGAGTGCCCGGCCGCGGCGAAATATAGCGGCGTGGCTGCTGGCTCGGCGAGTTCGCAGGTCGCTGCCTGGCATCCAATCGTCAGGTATTCGCGAGGTGCAAGGATGTTGGATTTGTTCTATGTCGGCGTGGTCGTGGGATTTTTCGTGTTGCTCTGGTGCTTTACGAAATTCTCGGAGCACATGTAGGAGAACTCGATGGAATACGCCATCGCAGGAATCGTTTCCGCGGGTCTGTTTGTTTATTTGATGTACGCGTTGATTCGTCCGGAAAAGTTTTGAGGAGCTGCAATGACTCCCATCGGGGTTGCGCAAATTGTTTTCTATTTCTTGATTGTGCTTGCGATCACCAAGCCTGTGGGTGTGTTTATGTACCTCGTCTTCGATGGCAAGCGCACATTCTTCCACCCCATTTTTCGGCCACTCGAGCGCTTGATCTATTGGGCCGGCGGAATTCACGAGGATGAAGAGCAATCCTGGGTGCGCTACTCGGCGTCTCTGATATCGCTCAGCATCTTCAGTTTCTTGTTCGTCTACATCATCCAGCGTCTGCAAGGCCATTTGCCGCTCAACCCGATGCACTTTTCGACCGCGCATGCTCCCGCCTTCGCTACGCCGATGACGCCGGACCTGGCCTACAACACCGCCGTCAGCTTCATGACCAACACGAACTGGCAATCGTATTCGCCAGACACCACGATGAGCTACTTCACGCAGATGGCGGCTCTCGCGGTGCAGAACTTTGTCTCCGCCGCAGTCGGGATCGCCGTGGCGGTCGCGCTGATTCGCGGATTCGCGCGGCACACGGCCAAGACCATCGGGAACTTTTGGGTCGATGTCACTCGATGCACGATTTATATCCTGCTTCCCATCTGCATCCTGGCTACGCTGTTTTTTGTCTGGCAAGGTTCCATCCAGAATTTCAAGGGGCCTGTCACCGCAACCACCCTCGAAGGCGCCACACAGGTCATCGAGCAGGGCCCGCTCGCCTCTCAACTCGCGATAAAAATGCTGGGAACAAACGGCGGCGGATTTTTCAACGCTAATTCTTCGCAGCCGTATGAAAATCCGACCCCGCTTTCAAACGAAATACAAATGATCCTGATCTTTTCGCTCGGCGCCGGTTTGACCTATATGTTCGGCAAGGCGGTCGGCGACACGCGCCAGGGTTGGGCCATTTTTGCCGCGATGGCGATTATGTTTCTCGCCGGCGTGCTTATTTGCTACCCAGCCGAACAGCACGGGAATCCAATTGTAAACAGGCTGGGTATCGACTCGGCTTACACGGGAAGCCAGCCCGGCGGAAATATGGAGGGGAAGGAAGTCCGCTTCGGGATAGCCGATTCGGCATTGTTCGCGACGGTCACCACCGACGCGAGTTGCGGCGCCGTCAACAGCATGCACGACAGCTATACGCCGCTCGGCGGGCTCGTGCCGCTCTTCAACATAGAAACCGACGAAGTTATTTTCGGCGGCGTGGGCGCCGGTTTCTACAGCATGTTGATTTACGCGGTGGTCGCTGTATTTATCGGCGGCCTGATGGTCGGGCGCACGCCAGAGTACATCGGCAAGAAAATCGAACAAAAGGAAGTAAAGATGGCGATTATAGCCATCCTAGCGACGGCGGTGGTAATTCTGGGATTCACGGCGCTCAGTTCCGTGGCTCAATTTCCCAAGAATGGCTACTGGAATCCGCCGGGCGCAGCCGCCGCTAATACCAACAACAACGCCGCGCACGGTTTCTCCGAGATGCTGTACGCCTACTCCAGCGGCGCCGGCAACAACGGCAGCGCCTTCGCCGGAATCAATGCCAACACTCCCTGGTACAACATGACCATGGGCTTGGACATGCTGGTCGGCCGGTTCCTTTTCATCATCCCGGCGCTGGCGATCGCCGGTAGCCTGGCAAAGAAAAAACTGATCCCCACAACCAGCGGCACGCTGCCAACAACCGGCGGGTTGTTTGTCGTTCTTGTGATCGGAACGGTAATCATAGTGGGCGCCTTAACCTACTTCCCGGCGCTCTCGTTAGGTCCGATTGTTGAACATTTCCAAATGCTGAGCGGCAAACTTTTCTGAGCCGGGAGCGAGAAACTACAATGGCTACTGTTATGGCCACTCCACCGGAACAAAAGCCGGATCCCAAGTCCAAGCAAGACGAAGCTGCCCTTATCTCCAAGGGCGTCCTGGCGCGGCCTTTATTCGATCCTGACATCGTGCGGCGCGCGATCAAGGAATCCTTCGTCAAGCTCAACCCGCGCCTCGTGGCCAAGAATCCGGTGATGTTCGTCGTGGAAGTCGGAGCGGCTCTTACTACTGCATTCGTAATCAAGGACGCGCTCGCCGGGCTTCACGATGTCTTTTTCGGAACTCAAATCGCGCTCTGGCTTTGGTTTACGGTGCTGTTCGCAAACTTTGCGGAAGCCATGGCGGAGGCGCGTGGCAAAGCTCAGGCTGACACTCTGCGCAAGACGAAGACCGACACGATCGCGCGAAAGCTTCTGCCGGACGGAAAAGTCGACATGGTTCCGGCGTCCCAGTTGCGCGCCGGAGACGTCGTCTATTGCGAGGCGGGTTACCTGATCCCGGGCGATGGCGAAGTGATCGAGGGCGTCGCTAGTGTGGATGAATCCGTAATCACCGGAGAAAGTGCCCCGGTCATTCGCGAATCGGGCGGCGACCGCAGCGCCGTGACCGGCGGCACGAAGGTCCTGTCTGACCACATCAAGATCCGCATCACTTCCAACCCAGGCGAGACTTTCCTTGATCGCATGATCGCGCTGGTCGAGGGAGCCGTGCGCCAGAAGACGCCCAACGAAATCGCCTTGAACATCCTGATCGCCGGCTTGACCCTGATTTTCCTCTTGGCTGTTGCCACACTTCCTCCGTACTCGAAATACGCCATTGCATCGATCGGAAAGGGTTCTGCTCCTACCGTTGCGGTGCTCGTGTCGCTTCTCGTTTGCTTGATTCCAACCACCATCGGAGGGCTTCTTTCCGCAATCGGCATCGCCGGCATGGACCGCGTGATGCAGCACAACGTCCTGGCCATGAGCGGGAAAGCGGTGGAGGCGTCGGGCGACGTCAACACGCTGCTGCTCGACAAAACCGGAACAATCACTCTGGGCAATCGGCAGGCTGTTGAATTCATTCCGGTCGCCGGCGCCACTGAAAGCGAATTGGCGGACGCCGCTCAGCTCTCAAGCCTAGCCGACGAAACGCCCGAAGGTCGTTCGATCGTCGTGCTGGCCAAGGAAAAGTACAGCTTGCGCGGCCGTGAAGTCGGCGAGCACGAAGCTGAATTCATTCCCTTCTCCGCCTACACAAAAATGAGCGGTGTAAACATTGACGGACGCCAGTTGCGCAAAGGCGCCACCGATGCCGTCGCGAATTTCGTCAAAGAGGCCGGTGGCACGGTTCCTCCGGAGCTAACTGAGATCTCCGATCGCATTTCGCGGAATGGCGGAACCCCCCTGGCGGTGGCCGATGGCCCCAAGGTCCTGGGCGTCATCCAGTTGAAGGACATCGTCAAGGGCGGAATGAAGGACCGCCTGGCCTCGCTTCGAGCCATGGGTATTCGCTCCGTTATGATCACGGGTGATAACCCCCTTACCGCCGCGGCCATTGCGCAGGAAGCAGGCGTGGACGACTTTCTGGCGCAGGCAACTCCAAAAGATAAGCTCGAATACATTCAGAAAGAACAAGCGCAAGGTCGCCTCGTCGCTATGACCGGCGATGGGACGAACGACGCTCCGGCATTGGCGCAAGCGGACGTGGGCGTAGCCATGAATACCGGCACGATGGCCGCGAAAGAAGCAGGCAACATGGTCGACCTCGACAGCAATCCGACGAAACTAATCGAAGTCGTCGCCATCGGAAAACAGTTGCTGATCACTCGCGGCTCGCTTACCACATTCTCAATCGCCAACGATGTGGCCAAATATTTCGCCATCATTCCGGCCATGTTCGTCTCAATTTATCCGGAATTAAACAGACTGAACATCATGGGTTTGCATTCGCCTCAAAGCGCGGTGCTGGCGGCCGTCATATTCAACGCGCTCATTATCGTCGCGCTGGTTCCGTTGGCACTTCGGGGAGTGCGCTACAAACCCGTCAGTGCGGGACAGATGCTGATGCGCAACCTTTTGATCTACGGTCTGGGTGGAATCATCGTGCCGTTCCCGGGTATCTGGGCTATCGACAAAATCCTTGTCGCGTTGCATCTCGCATAAGGAACATCAGGGAGCAGATCATGATTAAGGAACTGGGACCGGGACTGCGGCTCACGATAGCCTTCACCATTCTCACTGGGCTCATCTACCCGGCGGTGATGACCGGCATTTCCGAGGCGATTTTTCCGCGTCAGGCCAATGGCAGCTTGATTCGCGTGGACGGCAAAATCGTAGGCTCACGTCTCATCGGCCAATTGTTCTCGAAGCCTGGGTACTTTCACCCTCGACCATCGGCTGCGGGCAATGGCTACGATGCCACTCAGTCGGGCGGGTCGAATTTGGGTCCAACAAGCGCCAAGCTTATCTTGGGGACGACCTCTACGGACAGCAAAGGAAAGGAAACCGTCAGCTTCGACGGCATCAATGATCGCATCGTGCACTACTGCCTCGACAACAACATTCCTTACGAATCATCCGTGCCTCTCGACCGATTTAAGGATCCGCAGGGCAATCTGGACGACGTGAAACTCATCGATGCCTTCAACGACCCCAAGAATCCTCTGGTGTTCACTCCCAAGCTGCCGATTCCCTCCGATGCCGTGACCGGTTCAGCGTCGGGCCTCGATCCGGACATCAGCCCCGCGAACGCCGAGCTGCAACTGGCGCGCATAGCCAAAGTTCGCGGCGTTCGTCCGGCTCAGGTGAAGCCTTTGGTCGCTGAGTTCACCCACCGCGCCGATTGGGGGTTTCTTGGCGAGCCGCGCGTCAACGTGCTCAGGCTCAACGTTGCACTCGATCAGCGATTCCCGGCTACAAAATCGCAATCCGCGGACGCTGCGGCTGGCCAAAAGGCTGCGGTTATGCGCTAAGCGCGGGGGAAAATCGTACGTAACATGCAGCATGTGCCTTTGAGCTATCGAATCAAACTTCTGCTCTTCTTCCTTTCCGCTCTTGCTGTCTTGGTTTTGATGGACTTCGGCTATTCGGCGCTCGATACGCTTTCGCGCTTGGACGTGGTCGAAGCGCAGCGCGACCAGTGGCAGCGGCCCGCGGTCGTGATCGATGCTCTCGAACTGAAGCCGGGCGACGAAGTGGTTGACCTTGGGTGTGGCTCCGGATATTTCACGCCGAAATTGTCCCGGCGGGTTGGCTCGCAGGGCGTGTGATCGCGGAAGACATTCGCCGGTTGCCGCTCGTGTTTCTCTGGGTAAGAACGATCCTGAAGGGCGAGCACAACATTCATATCGTGCATGGCTGGATTTCCGATCCCCGGCTGCCGGTTGCCCAAGTGGATGAGGTGCTAATTATGAATACCTATCACGAGTTGGCCGACACTCAATCCATTCTTGCCTACCTAAGCTCGTCTTTTGTTCCCGGTGGGCGATTGGTGATTGCGGATCGGGAGCCGAAGCCCGCGAGCATCGGGGTCACCGAGTTGAGCGGCCATGAAATCGCCGCCGCTTCGGTGGCCAACGACCTCCGCAGCGCGAATTTCCAGATCGTTAAAGTGGAAGATCCGTTGGTCGAAAACGATGCAGATCGCGAAACTTGGTTGATGATCGTTGCGCGCAAACCACTCCCTCCATCGTGACCTTCTAGCTAGGGGTAAAACACACCGCATGCGTTTACTCGCTGTTTTTGGATTATTGGCCGTCACTCTGATGCTGGTGTTCTATGCTCTTGAAAGGCGCAGCCGATGGTACATGCTCGCTTTCGCGGGAGCATGTGTCCTCGGTTCCATATACGGCTTCCTTCAGGTGCATGGCCGTTCGGATTGGTCGAAGCGATATGGTCGATGGTAGCTCTGCGGCGCTGGGCTGTGGCTCGAAGTCCGCAACAGTGAGCCGAAGCCGTTATTCCCCTTTTGCCGTAGTGTGGCTAGACTGACCCTTAATGGCGAAGACTTCACCTCAGCGGCCCACGCCCGAGCAGCTCCTTGAACAAATCGAGCTCGAGGAGCGCCGCAGCCGGCGCGGTCGGCTGAAAGTTTTCCTCGGTTACTCTGCCGGCGTCGGCAAATCCTTCCAAATGCTCGACGAGGGCAGGCGCCGCCTGCTAAGAGGCGAAGACGTAGTAGTCTGCGCTCTACAGCCAGCCTATCCTCCGGAAATCCAGGAAATTTTGCGCAAGCTCGAGATCATTCCGACAATAAATACTGTCGATGGGGAAGCGATCGATGTCGAGGCTTTGATTCGACGCCACCCTCAAGTTGCCCTCATCGACGGCCTCGCCTACGACAACCCCGATGGGTGCGGGAACGCGCACCGATGGGAAGACGTAGAGCAGTTGCTGAACTCAGGAATTTCCGTGATCACCACCGTCAACCTGCAATACCTCGAGAAACTGCAAGATGAGATTGCACGCATCACCGGCACTAGAGCACGCTGTACCATTCCGCGCGGTTTTCTGGATCGAAGCGCCGACGAAATTGTCGTTGTGGATGCGCCCACACCGGAAGCTCCATCTGCGGGCCTCGCGCCACAGGAGCGCGCCGCGCTGCTCGCCGAACGCCATCAACTATCCCGCTTGCGTGAACTCGCTCTGCTGGTCGCCGCTTCTGTAGTGGATCGCCAGCTCGAAACCTATCTTCGTTCCCATGGCATCGAACAGCCTTGGGGCGTTCAGGAACGAATACTCGTTTGCGTCAGTCCACACATGGATGCCGCCCCCATCCTCGAAAGCGGCAATCGGAATGCCGATCGCTTTCAGGGAGAGTGTTACGTGGTTTACGTGCAGGAGCACTCGCTTTCGAGCGAGGACCGGCTGAGGCTGGAAAAGAATCTCAACTACGCGCGCGAGTTGGGTGCCCAGGTTGAAATCCTCAGCGGCTTTGATACTTCCGACGCGATCCTCAGATTCGCGCGCCAGAAGGGCATCACCCAGATTTGCGTCGGGCATAGCAGCCGCCACGGCGCGCAACGCCGCATTTGGGGCGGTCTCGTCGATCGATTAGTGCGCTCTGCCGAAGGAATCGATGTCGTCGTCTATCCCCAGTAGCGCGAGCTCCGGCACGGAAACTTCGCGAACTCAGCGAGGCCGGCTGCAAGTGTTTTTGGGGTACGCCGCGGGAGTGGGCAAGACGTACCGCATGCTCGAAGAAGCTCAGGAACTGAAGTGCGCCGGGAAAGCCATCGTGGTCGGTTATTTCGAGCCGCACGGCCGCAAGGACACGATCGCCAGAACCGCAGGCCTCGAGATGATTCCCAACAAGGTGGTCGATTATCGCGGCGTACGGTTGCACGAAATGGATACGGCCGCCATTCTCCGTCGCCGTCCGTCCATCTGCGTCGTCGACGAACTTCCTCATACCAATGTGCCGGGCTCGAGCCACACCAAGCGATGGGAGGACGTGCAGGAACTGCTGGACACTGGCATCGACGTAATGACCACGATGAACATCCAGCATCTCGAAAGCTTGAACGACCAGATTTTTCACGTCACCGGCATCCGCGTTCGCGAAACGGTCCCCGACTGGCTGGTCAAAAGCGCTGCGGAAGTGGTCATGGTGGACGCCACAACGGAGGCTCTGCTGAATCGGCTGAAACGCGGCGTAATTTACGCTCCCGAAAAAGCACAGCAGGCCCTGGAGAATTTTTTTACGGAATCGACGCTCACTTCCTTGCGGGAATTGGCTTTGCGCCAAACCGCCCATGAGCTTGAGGTGCGCGAAATCGCGGAGACCGCCGCGCCTGCGAAGCACCTCACCCAGGCGCCCTTCACGGAAAAGCGGGTCCACGACCGGATTCTCATCTATGTGACCGCCAGTCCCTCCACTGCGGTGCTCATTCGACGCGGCCGTCGCATGGCCGATTATCTCAATGCTGACTGTTTCGCCGTCTGCGTAGTGCCGCGCCGTGAAGATAAGCAGCTTCCTCCCGATGATCGCGACGCGATTGACAAACACCTCAATTTCGCCCGAACTCTCCACATCGACGCTCGAATCTTGGAGGGTCAGGATGCCGCCCAATCGCTGGTTGATTTCGCACGCCGCAACCAAATCACGCAAATACTTCTCAGCCGCCCGAAATATCACTGGTGGGATCGCGTGCTTGGAACGGATTTGATACTGCGCGTGGTTCGCAGCGCACGGGATGTTCGCGTGATCATCGTTGCCGAGCGCCACCGGCCCAGCCAGTCCGCTACAGTTTGATCGATTCCTCTCTCGTTTATCCCTTGTATTTGGTTTCGGGTAATCCGCTAATTGTTTACTGATTTGCCGCACGCAAGATCATTGCCTTCCGTTTGCAATCCACCCGACATAGGCTCGATTATCTGTGAACTGCCGCCGACAGGGTTTAAGTGGAGAAGACAAAATGGCTATGAAAATCGAAAAGCCATTCTAAAGTTCCTCCCGCTGTGCAAGGTGAAGGTTGTTCGCGCAACCGATCGCGCGCTGATTCTAGTGGGGGGCGCCCGATTCAGGGAACGATAGGCCGGTGGCCTAAGGAACTTCTGAATAAGTGCTCCATGTTTTGCGTGTAACGGATAAGGTGTGGGGAGCAATGGGAGGATAGTGGCAATCATGAAGCAGAGGACACTGGCGATGGCGAACGGATTCGAGCGCTACAGCAAAAAGACGAGGCGGGCGGAGTTCCTGGAGGAGATGGAGCGGGTGGTGCCGTGGGAGAAG
>Ga0307373_10008845_pt1 | contig 15216 bp, 22 predicted proteins | sample OX2MG_FD_202534 | JGI IMG/M metagenome (GOLD analysis project Ga0307373, IMG submission 202534) | Soil microbial communities from Risofladan, Vaasa, Finland - OX-2 | ecosystem: Environmental > Terrestrial > Soil > Coastal area > Acid sulfate soil | place: Finland: Risofladan, Vaasa | collected... | reverse complement strand
GGCTGAGTTGTCCATCGTTCATGTCGATCACCCTGTCGGGATGATCGGCCCATAAACGCTGCTTCAGGCTCATCCCATGCTGGAATCACGTACCCCGCTCAGGCTCATACCATGTTGGAAGAGACTAGCCGTTCCCGGAGTGCTCCAATGCGCGTACGGTGGTCGAGGGAGGCTCCGGTTGGCGACCTTGGCATCATGTTCCCACCCTACTCAGACAAGTACAAGAAGATGGTCGGGCAGATGCTGTCGAAGGAGATCAAGCTGTCCGATGCGGCCATCAACCTGATCAACGACGTCATCAAGGTCACCAGCAAGTTCTCGCGCAAGATAGGGTTGAGCCGAGCGGAACCCGCTATGCGCCGTTTTGTGCGGGCGCTTTGAGTTCCACCACGTTGCCTTCAGGGTCTTCGATATAGATCGACGGGCCTTGGCCGTGGGCGCCGTAGCGCGAGACGGCTTCACCTGCTTCCACGTTCTTGCCGGCGAGATAAGCGTGGATCGCCGCGGCGTCGAAATGTTTCAGGCGCAGACAGAAGTGATCGAGATTGTGGTCTCTCGATCCCTGTGACGGCGGCGGGTCGGCGATCAGCAGGTCGATTAGGCTGTCGCCCGCGCGCAGTTGGTAGAGACCGATGCGCTCCTGCACTTTCTCGACCGCGCAGCCGAGTACGCCCGCGTAGAACGCTAACATGCGCTCGATGTCGCGCACGCGCAGCACGATGTGGTCGAGGCCTTCGAATTCAAACATGCCAACCTCCTTCAGCGTCCGTTATCGTCGAGGATGTGCAGCAACCGCTGCAGCGCGCCGCGGTTTGCGGCGACGGCGTTGCGGCCGGCTTCACCCAAGCGTGCGCGCCGCGCCGGATCACCCAGCAACTGTGAGACTTGCGCCGCCAATGCAGTGCCGTCCGCCACCTGTACGGCGGCTTCGCAGTCTAGCAACAGGTTACGCGCCCCCTCGAAATTGTGCATGTGCGGACCGAACAGCACGGGCAATCCTAGTGTCGCCGGTTCCAGCACGTTATGGCCGCCGACCGGGACCAGACTACCGCCGATAAAAGCCAGATCGGCGGTGGCGAGGTAGGTGAACATCTCGCCCATGCTGTCGCCGAGGTAGACCTGCGTTGTAGCAAGGCGGGTGTTGCGGCAATCATCCTGCAGCGCCCGCGGGCGGCTGCGTCGCTCAGCGACGAGACCGCTGTCGCGGATCCGTTGCCAGACCGCGTCGAAACGTTGCGGATGGCGTGGCACCAGCATCAACAACGCGTCGGGGAATCCGGCCAGTATGGTTTGGTGCGCGGCCAGTACCGCGGCTTCCTCGCCGTCATGGGTACTGGCGGCGATCCACACGGGGCGCTGTATGCCGAATTCGACGCGCAGCGCGTGGCCGGCTTCGAGTTGCACCTGCGGCACGCTGAGATCGAACTTGAGATTGCCCATGACCTGCACGTGGGGCGCGCCCAGCGCCGTAAAGCGGACCGCATCGGCGTCGGACTGCGCGGCGATCATGCGGCAGTCGGCCAAGACTTTGGCGATCGAGCGGCGCAGTTTTGAATAGCCCTTGAACGAACGTGGCGACAGGCGCGCGTTGGCGATCACCAGCGGGATGCCGCGGCGTGTGGCGGCACGAAACAGATGGGGCCAGATCTCGGTTTCCATCACCACGATCTGACGCGGTTGCACGCGGTTGAGGAAGCGGGCTACGGCGACGGGCCAGTCGTAGGGTGCGTAGCTGTGCAGGACGCGCTGTCCGAACTGTTCAATCACACGGGCCGAGCCGGTCGGCGTCGTAGTGGTCACCCAGACATGGCGCTCGCCGTGGCGTGCGATCAAGGCTTCGATTAGCGGCATCGCGGCGATTGATTCGCCAACTGAAACGGCATGCACCCACACGTCACTCGGATCATGCGGTGGTTTGATTCGGCCCAGGCGCTCGCCGATGCGCTGACGATATTCGGGTTGGCGACGGCCGCGCCACCACAGCCGCAACAGGATGAACGGCCCGGCGAGGTAGAGCAGGCAGGTATAGAGCAGGCGCATGACTATCGAACCAGCATGGAGATATTTGAATGCAAGCCACTCAAGACTTGCACCAATGCGTTTGGCCAGTGTAGTGGATGCCGATTCAATAGCGACGGGGCTTGTGATGGTTATCAATCCGGCCAGAGTCGCACTTCAATCAACTGTTGGTGGGTCTGCAACCTCGGTTCAACTTCAAACTTTATCTGGCCGATCAATAAAGCATGGGGTGTCAAGGCCTGCGGCGCAACGGGTAAACTGGCGCGATGCCTGTCAAGACACCAGTCAAGCCGTTCAAACCGCCCGACGTCGAGCCCTTGCCTGCCGGGCTGTTGACGCCGCGTTGGTGGCCGGCCTGGTTCTCTCTGGGTCTGCTGTGGCTGCTGACCTTGCTTCCGATTCCGCTGCTGCAGGCGCTGGGGGCGGGGCTCGGCGAGCTGTTCGGGCTACTGGTGCCGAGTCGGCGCCGCATCGTGCGCATCAACCTGCGCCTGTGTTTTCCAAAACTCGATGACGCGGCCCGGCGCAAGCTGGCGCGCCGCCACTTCCGTGCCCTCGGCATGGGGATCTTCGAGACGCTGCTGGCCTGGTTCGCCTCGGATCGGCGTCTGCAGCGGCTAGTGGATTTTGAAGGCGTTGAGCACTTGCGCGCAGCACAGGCCGACGGCGGCGGCGTGTTGCTACTGACTGGGCACTTTACCACCATGGAAATGGGTTGTCGGGTGATGCGTCTGGCGGGCTTGCCGTACCACGGCATGTACCGCCCTGCCGACAATCCGTTTGTCGAATACTGGATGCGCCGCTTGCGCGAGGCGAAGTTGGGATCATCGATGGTACCCAAGGAAGACCTCAAGCAGGTGGTCCGACTGCTGCGGCGTGGCGCCAACATCTGGTACGCACCCGATCAGGCACTGGATGTGGCCAATGCGCTGCATGTCGATTTCTTTGGTCAGCCGACGTTGACTCTGACGGCAACCTCGCGGTTGGCGCAGATGGGGCGCGCGCGGATCGTGCCCTATTTCCCGCAGCGCATCGGGTCGTGGTTCGGTTGGCGTTACCGGATCGTTTTCCGGACTGCTTTCGAGGCTTTCCCTAGTGGCGACGATGCGGCCGATGCAAGACGCGTCAACGCCTGCCTGGAAGATGCCATTCGCGCCGTCCCCGAGCAGTATTTCTGGGTGCACCGCCGCTTCAAGGATGGTCCGCCGGGGCGTGAGGATCCCTATGCAAAATGAAGTCTTGCCGAGCTCGATCTAAGCGGTTTTGATGCCGGCACCCGTTTTTACGGGTCGCCTGATTCGCGCTTGCGCTGCTCGTCGCGTTCGCGCTGCTCAATTTCATACAGATAGGCTTGTTTCAAAAACGATGAAAAGGCGCCAGCATAGGCGATCATGATGCCGCGCCAGCCGTCCCTCCAGCCACTTTTGAGGAGTACATCCCGCAAAAACCGGAACCACGGCGAGAACAGCAGCTTTACCGGGTGCATCCGGCGCCCCTGGTCAAATCCGGCTATAGCACTGCTTCGTGCATACGAAATCAGTTTTTGATATTGATCATCGAGATCCTTGTAGGTGTAGTGCAATAGATCGCCTTGCAGGTTCTCGGTCTTTCCCGCCACTTCCATGCGTCCGTGGGGATCGGGTCCCACCCAGCGGGCCTGTTTACGCCGCACCAGGCGTAGCCGCCACTCTGGATACCAGATGTTCCACATCCACTTTCCGAGATACTGGGTTCGCCGATTTATATTGAAACCCGAGACATTCTGATCGCAAAGCGGAAGTCGCGACAAAATGGATTTGCGCAGTTCTTCCGTCAACTGCTCGTCCGCGTCGATCGATAGCACCCACGGTTGTGTGCATTTAGAAAACGCCAAGGCGTTCTGCGCCACGTTGCCGGGCCATGGATTTTCGATGAAGCGCGCGTTGAATCGTTCAGCGATTGCACGCGTTGCATCGGTGGAACCGGAATCAACGACAATGGTCTCGTCGGCGATGCCCTGCACCGAATCCAAGCAGCGCGCGAGATTTCGTTCTTCGTTGAGCGTGATAACGGTCACCGAAATGGGGAGAGGCATGTCGACCGTCCGTCGTTTGAAAGGGTCAAATACGAGTAGCGTTGGCGCCGGTCACAGCCACGGCGTTAACGCTGCCTGCACACGCGAGACTTCAACCGTGGTGGGCCGTTTGCGGTCGACGGTGGCGGCGTCGCCGGAGGTCAGCGGCGACTGATTCGGTCCCAGTGCGCCGGTGAGATGAGGCAGGGTCGGTCCGTACAGGGTGACGCCGGGGGTGCCCAACGCGGCGCCGAGATGGGCCAACCCGGTGTCGGCGCCGACAAACGCGCGCGCATGCGCCACCCAGCCCGCCAGTGCGGTCAGGCTCTGCCGCTCCAGCAAGATGCCGCCACCGGCGCGGGCGATACGTTTGGCCTGTTCGCGTTCTTCGATCGTTCCCCACGGCAACAGGGCATCGACGCCCTGTTCGCGCAGCCATTGACCCAGCTGTGTCCACGAGGCTTCCGGCCAGCGTTTGCTGGCCCAGGTAGTGCCGTGCAGCAGCAGGGCGTAGGGCCGCGGGTGGTCTGGATCGGCGAATTGTGCGCGGTTCAGTCCGGCGTCCGGTGCGGTCGCCGGCAGTGCGTAGTTCAGCGCCTGCGCAAACAGGCGCCGGTTGCGTTCGACCGCATGGGCTTGATCGCGCGGGGGAATGGCGTAGGTCTGCCGGTACAGCAGGGCGGCGAGCGGTTCACGGGCGCTGTGCCGGTTGGGCCCAGCCACCGGGCCGTGCGCCGTGCGTGCCAGCCAAGCGCTCTTGAGCAACCCTTGGGCGTCGATCACCAGATCGTAACGTCGCTCCTGCAGGTCGTCGCGAAATTCGGCCCAGGTGCCGTCAAACAATGTCCGCAATGGATGACGACGCCACTGACGCAGATCGCTGCTGATGACGCGCCCGACCGCTGGATGCCAGCGAGGTATTTCGGCAAACGGTTTTTCGGCCAGCCAGTCGAAAGTCAGTTCCGGCCGGGCGCGGGCAGCGTCGGTGAGCGCCGGCAGGGTGTGAATGAGATCGCCGAGCGACGAGGTTTTGATGATCAGAATGCGCATCGCGGGGCCGTGTGCGGAGGTGCTGGAACGCGAACCTAACTGTTATGTTAATCGGCACACCGGTCCGGCGTCGAAATCATCTGGAGCGTTGGACTGTGAATTGGAGAATAGGCCACTTTAGTCTTGGCTTTTTGCATGTCTGCGGTAATGCTTCCGTTGGCCTACGTGGCGACCCCCGCAGAACAGGCGCAGTCGATGATGGCCAAGGGTGATCTGCAGGGTTCCCTGAAAGTGCTTGATGACTATCTCGAGGCTGCACCGCAGGATGCCGATGCGCGCTGCACTTAGCCGGCCTGTCGTGGATAGCCTTGTTCGGCCAGCTGCGGGTGAAAGCGGTCAAACAGGGCCTGCACCCGGCCCAGGTGCTTGAGCCGTTCCCAGAATAACCAGACGGTCTTCTAACGCGCAACCTGCGATCAACTCTGCGGCTCCGTCGGCGGCGTTTGGTGGGCGCGTCCACCCAACCACTGTGGCAACGCAACACTGAGTCGAACGAGAAAGCTCGTGCGTGCATCTTCAGCGTAGGCCTGAGCCGGGTGCAGACCCCACACCGGCGCAGGCCACGCTGGATCGTTGTACCGGCGCGCGATGTGATGCAGGTGGAGCTGCGGTACCTGGTTGCCGAGTGCTGCGACATTGAGCTTGTTGCCTGCAAAAACCTGCATCAACGCCGCGCCCAGCGTCACCGACTCATCAAGCAGTTGTGCGCGATCAGCCGCGGCGAGTTGGTAGATTTCCTGGATGTCTGGGCGCCGCGGCACCAGGATGCACCAGGGGTACTGCGCGTCGTTCATCAATAACAAACGGCATAACGGCGCGTCACCAAGCACGAAACAGTCGGCCGCCAACTGCGGATGCAGTGCGAATTCCACCGCAGCGTCATTCACGCCGGCGTTCTCTCGTATGTGCACCCCGTCTGAACGTTTGACCGCCACCGTCAAGCGCGAGACGCACACCAACCGTTGCTGCTCGTCCTCGATGTGGATCTCCCAGACCTGCGTATTGCGGCCGATGTGCAGCGGTCGCGCGGTGCCGGTAACGATGCCGTCGGTGGCTGAGCGCAGGTGGTTGGCGTTGATCTCCAGCCCCACAGCATAGCCGCCGTCGGGGGCTATGCAGAGGTTGGCGCCGACGCTGCCAAGTTCCTCCGCCAGCACGCAAGAGGCGCCACCGTGCAGCAGGCCGAACGGCTGGCGCGTGTGATCATCGACCGGCAGCGTGCCGCGCAGATAGTCCTCACCGATTTCAACGATGCGCAAACCCAAGTGCGCGCCCATCGCGTGCTCAGCCTGTGCGGCGTCTGCTTCGCTGATGGGGCCGATCGTTACCGCTCGCTTCCAGATGGCCATTGGTCTTGCTCCTGATGGTGAACATCGCGGCAGTTTATTCCAGCGCGGAACCGGATCACGCCGGGTTCCGTTAAACTGAATGCCCTGTAACCCCGTATCGCACATGCGACGTAGCGCCCTGATTATCTGCAGTACCGGCCTCGTCGGTCACGATTTGTTGAAGCTGCTGCTGGTAGTGTCTGCTGCGGGCAGCAGCCTGCACGCGCTGTCGTTTTACGCAAGGGTGAAGGCGTTGATGGAGCAGGACGTGTCCAGTCTCGGTTATCCGGTGGCCGAAATCCTGCGGCCGTCCCTGCTGCTGGGCGCGCGCGCGGAGTCGCGTCCGGTAGAACGTGTCGCACAGCGGCTGGCGCCATTGATGCCGGGGCCATTGCGCAAATACCGGCCGGTGTCGGCGTCGCAGGTAGCCGCTGCCATGATCGAGCTGGCGCGCCGTGGTGAAGTTGGTGTGCACATCCGCCATGTGCCCCTGGACACCGCAGCATGAGCGAGACGGCGTCCCACGGCGCTGACCTGCTGCTACAAGTTTTCCTGATGTTCGCCGCCGCCAAGCTGATGGCGGAAGTCTTCACCCGGCTGCGCCAGCCGGCGGTCATCGGCGAGATCCTGGCCGGCGTACTGATCGGCCCCAGCGTGCTGGGTTGGGTGGCTCCGAGCCACAGCTGTCGGAGATCGGCGTGATCCTGCTGCTGTTCTCGGTGGGGCTAGAGACAAAGCCGGCGTCGATCCTCAACGTCGGCGGCACCGCCGCGGCGGTGGCAGTGCTGGGTATAGTGGCGCCGTTCGCCGCCGGCTGGGGGATCATGCGTGCACTGGGCGATCCGAACATTGAATCGTTGTTCGTCGGCACCGCGATGGTGGCCACTTCGGTGGGCATTACCGCGCGTGTGCTGGGTGAGCTGGGGGTGATGAGCCAACAGTCGGCACGCATCTTCTCGGCGCGGCGGTGGTCGACGACATCCTCGGACTGCTGCTGCTGGCCGGTGTCTCCAGCCTGTCGCAGGGGGAAATCAATGTCGCCGGTCTGGCCACCACCGCGGTGATGGCGTTGGGATTCGTGGCCGTCGTGGCCATTTTCGGCTCGCGCCTGATCACCCGCAGCCGCCATCGCATTGAGCGGCTGCACTCGCATAATTCGATCTTCTGTTTTTGCCATGGCGCTGTGCTTCGGCCTGGCGTTGGCGGCAGAACACATCGGCGTAGCGGCAATCATCGGCGGTTTTCTGGCCGGCATGGCGCTGGCCGAGGCGGTCGAAGTGGATCACGCGGTGCACGAGCAGACCCGTGGCGTTACCGAACTAATGGTGCCGTTCTTTCTGGTCAGCACCGGCATGCAGTTGAAGCTGGATGTATTCGCCAAACCAGAGACCATCGAACTGGCATTGGGATGGACCGCCGTCGCCGTGCTGACCAAGCTGGTGGGCTGCGGGTCGGGCGCGATACGGCTGGGCTGGCGCGGCGCCCTGCAGGTGGGGGCGGGCATGGTGCCGCGCGGCGAAGTCGGCATCGTCGTCGCGCAGATCGGGCTGGCGGGTGGCATCACCAGCGAAAGCCTGTTCGGCGTGGTGCTGTTCATGGCGGTAGCGACCACCCTGCTGGCGCCGCCGATGATCCGGCCGTTGTATGCCGGGACGCGTGTGAATGGCGAGGCGAAACCTTGATCGCGCGTCGGACTGATCGGGCAAGAGCGGAAGGCGGCTGCCGGGCGACTGCTTCGAAGGATCGCAGTCGTTGGCGTGTTTCGTCGATACTTAGGTCTCTCGACCGGGGCCGTGTCGATTTGATTTATAGCGGCGTCGCGATGTACCGTCGCAATATGGACCTATTTCTGTGATTCGCACTCCCCCCCACTTGCCCCCGCATCGTCACACGAATTCGTGCGTTACCGCCGAACCCAGCGCTGCGAATCCTGAAGCGCTGCTGGAACGGTGCGACGACGCACCGCCACAGGCCGCGCGCCGCGACGAGTGGACGTTCGTGCGCTCCTGGTTGAGCGCTCCGTTGCGCACCGGCGCGCAATGGCCCAGCGGTCGTGCCCTGGCGCAGGAGATGGCGCGCGCCGTCGATCCGCAGGTGCCAGGGATGGTGATCGAGTTGGGAGTCGGCACCGGGCCGGTGACGCGCGCACTGATCGCTCGCGGCGTCGCGGCCGAACGTCTGCTGCTGGTCGAGACCAATGCCGAGTTCTGCGGACTGCTGCGTCAGCGCTATCCACAGTCGCAGCTGGTGCAAGGTGATGCGCTGACGTTGCCGCGGCGACTGCGGCGTGAGTTGAATGCACCGGTGGCGGCGGTGGTGTCCAGCCTGCCGTTGATGGCGATGCCGCCGCGTGTGCGCCTGCGCCTGCTGCACGACTGTCTGCGCCTGATGGGGCCGGGCGGCCGCTTCATCCAGTTCACCTACGCGACCGGCTCGCCGGTCCCGCTGCGCAAAGGGCTCAGCGTGCAGGCGCAGGCCTCGCGTCGTGTCTGGCTCAATCTGTGGCCGGCGAAAGTATGGACTTACCGCAGTTTCGATTAGTGAGGGTCGGGCTTATCACGCCCCATGAGGGGTCACGTACAGCAGCACGAACAGATGCCAGATGGCGTGGTGATAGCGCAACCGCTCCCAGGCGTAAAAAATCACACCAACGCTGTAGCACAGCCCGCCCGCCAGCAGCCACCACACAATCTGCCGGCAGTGCATGCAGCAGCGGTTCGATGGCGGCGATGCCGCACCAGCCCACCAGCAGGTAGACCAGCGCCGATAAAAACTCGAAACGACCAGTGAAAAAGATCTTGAAGGCGATGCCGAGTGCCGTCAATTCCCAGGTAAAATCGAACAGGTTTCAGTCCCAATCTCCGTCTCGGGGCCCTGCAACGTCACCAGCGTGAACGGGGTGTAGGTGCCGGCGATTAGAATGTAGACGGCACAGGGGTCGATGGCCCGCAATACGTGTTTGGGCCCAGCGGTCTGGATGCTGTGAAACAGCGTGCTGGTGGTGTACATCAGCACCAGCGAGACGCCGAAGATGCTGCTGGCGACGATATGCCAGACGCTGCCATATTGTGCCGACTTGGCCACCATGAGGGTCAGTGCGGTGATCGCCAGTGCCGAAGCCGTGGAGTCAGTACATGGGTCAGTTCTTCGCCGAAGCTGTAGAGCGTGTCGCCGGCCGGGCTGGTGGTGTGGAGAGCCGGGTGCTGGTTAATCAGCCGTCTCCGGGCGGGCGGGTGCAGCCTGCGTCGCCATTTTGCGGATGCGCTCCACCATGGAGTAGAAACCGTTGCGGCGATTCACGCTGATGTGGCTCTCCAGCCCCAGACGCTCGAAGATGCCGCCGATGTCGGTGTCGAGAATCTGGCGCGGGGTGCGACCGTCGACCAGCCGGAACAACAGCGCGATCAGACCCTTGACGATATGCGCGTCAGAATCGCCGGCAAAATGCAGACGCCGCGGCGGCCCGTCTTCCTCGCGCGCCGTCATCCACACCTGACTCATGCAGCCACGCACTTTATTGATCTCGGTGTGCGCATCTGCCGGCAGTTCCGGCAGTTTGCGGCCGAGATCGATCAGGTAGCGGTAGCGTTCTTCCCACTCGCCGAGCAGGTCGAAGGTTTCGATCAGGTCTTCGGTGCGGGTGTCGGTCTCCAGCATAAACAATACGTCCGTGTGATGGATTCGTGAGTATTCACGGCTATGGTACCTGTGAACTCGGCGGTGCGTGTCGGGTCTGATGCTGTGCCGAGTCTGGAGAGACCCATGTTGATTCGCGTTCCACCCCGTTATTCCGTCAAATCTTCCGAGATCACGCCGGAGTCGGTGTACCGTGGCCGGCGTCGTTTTCTGGTACAGACGGCAACCGCTTTTACCGGCTTGGCACTGGCGAACTGCGGCGACGCAGAGCCGGTGCCGAAGGCGCTTGCGGCAACTGCGGAGGGCGGCTATTCCACCGATCCGGCCAAGCTGGGGCCACTGGCTTTCAGCAAGAAAACCGCGATGGCTGGCGGCGAGGAGATCACGCCGATTGATACCGTCACCCACTACAACAACTACTACGAGTTCGGCAGCGGCAAGTCCGATCCAGCCGAATACGCCGATACGCTCAAGCCGCTGCCATGGCGGATCGATGTCGGCGGTGAATGTGAGAAACCCGGCGTGCTGTCGCTGGAGGATTTCACCAAGCCCAACACCATCGAAGAGCGCATCTACCGTCATCGCTGTGTCGAGGCCTGGAGCATCGTGGTGCCGTGGGTGGGTTTCTCGCTGGCAGACGCGTTGAAGCGTTTCATGCCGACTTCGAAAGCCAAGTACGTGGCCTTTTACACGCTGTACGATCCCAAGCAGATGCCGGCGGCCGGCGGCATCCTGCCCTGGCCGTACCGCGAAGGCCTGCGCATCGACGAAGCCATGCATCCGCTGAGTTTCATGAGCACCGGCATGTACGGCAAGCTGCTGGCCAAACAGGATGGCGCGCCGATGCGCCTGACCATCCCCTGGAAATACGGCTTCAAGAGCATCAAGAGCATCGTCAAGATTCGCTTCGTCGAGCAGCAGCCGGAAACCACCTGGAATTCTGTCGGTCCCACCGAATACGGCTTCTACGCCAACGTCAATCCCGGCGTGCCGCATCCGCGCTGGAGTCAGGCCAGCGAACGCCGGCTCGGTGATTTTTTCAAGCGCAAGACGCTGATGTTCAACGGCTACGACCAGGTTACTTCGCTGTATGCCGGCATGAATCTGCACCAGTATTTCTGAATCGGCCTCGATGAAACACCTGGTGTGGCTCAAGGTCGCCGTGTGGGCGGCCTGTCTGGCGCCGCTGTGCTGGCTCGGCTGGCACGTCTACCTCATGCAGCTCGGCCCCAACCCTGTGCAGACGCTGGAGTATTTAACCGGCTGCTGGGCGCTGCGCCTGTTGCTGGTGACTTTGGCCATGGCGCCGTTGCGGAAGATCACCGGCCGTCCTGAGCCGATCCGCCTGCGTCGGCTGCTGGGGTTGTGGACCTACGCCTACATGTGCATCCACTTCTCGATTTACCTCACCTTCGACATCCAGTTCTCGTTTGCGCAACTGAGCGACGATCTGGTCAAGCGTCTATTCATCACCGCCGGTTTCGCGTGCTGGCTGTTGCTGCTGCCGCTGGCGATTACTTCCACCAACGGCTGGCAGCGCAGTCTCAAGCGCCGCTGGAAACTGCTGCATCGGTTGATTTATTTCGCCGCCTTCGCCGCCGTGCTGCACTACTGGTGGGGCGTGAAGAAAGACGAGACCTGGCCGCTCATCTATCTGGGCGTGCTGGCCGGTTTGATGTTGGTGCGGATTCCGGCGACTCGATTGAGAGCGGCTATACTGCGCCGCCCGACCGCAGCAATTCCTACTCGTGATTAGACCTTCCGGCCGCGCGCCCGATCAGCTCCGCCCCGTCTCCATCCAGCGCCAGTTCACCAAGCACGCCGAGGGCTCGGTGCTGGTCAGCTTCGGCGACACCCGCGTGCTGTGCACCGCCAGCGTCGAGCAGCGCGCGCCGGCGTGGAAGAAGGACGGCGGCTGGCTCACCGCCGAATACGGCATGCTGCCGCGCGCCACCCACACTCGCAGCCGACGCGAGGCTGCGCAGGGCAAGCAGACCGGCCGCACGCAGGAAATCCAGCGGCTGATCGGCCGCAGCCTGCGCGCGGTGCTCGATCTCGACGCCATCGCCGGTCACACCATTACGCTGGACTGTGATGTGTTGCAGGCCGACGGCGGCACCCGCACCGCCGCCATCACCGGTAGTTACGTGGCGATGGTCGATGCGGTGCGCGCGATGCTGGCCGGCGGCAAGATCAGCAAGGATCCGGTGCACGGTCAGATCGCGGCGATCTCGGTCGGCATCTATCAAGGCCAACCGGTGCTCGATCTCGATTATGCCGAGGACTCCGCCTGCGAGACCGACATGAACGTGGTGATGAACGAAGCCGGTCACTACATTGAAATCCAGGGCACCGCCGAAGGCCACGCTTTCCGCCGCGACGAACTCAACCGGCTGCTCGATCTGGCCGGCAAGGGTATCGGCGAGCTGATTGCGGCCCAGCAGCAGGCGCTGGCGGGCTAGATTTAGTCCGTTATGGACATTGTCCTGGCCAGCCGCAACGCCGGCAAACTCGATGAGTTGTCGGTGCTATTATCGTCGCTGAACGGGCGGCTGCGGCTGGTTTCTGAATTCACCGAGGTGGTGCCGAATGAATCTGCGCCCAGCTTCGTCGAGAATGCTCTGCTGAAAGCACGGCATGCTGCTCGTGTTTCAGGCTTGCCGGCCATTGCCGACGATTCCGGGCTCGAAGTCGTCGCACTGGACGGCGCGCCCGGCGTGCGCTCTGCACGCTACGCTGGCGAAAACGCGACCGACACCGACAACAACCAAAAATTGCTGGCCACACTCAAGGATGTTCCCGATGCCCGGCGCGGCGCGCGCTATGTCTGCGTCATGGTCTACCTGCGTCACGCCGAAGACCCGCTGCCGGTGATCTCGCTAGGGACCTGGCGTGGCCGGATTCTGCACAACCCGCGTGGCACTGGCGGCTTCGGCTACGACCCGTTGTTTCAGATCGAGGGTCTCGCCCGCAGCGTGGCCGAACTTGAGCCCGAGACCAAGAACCAGCTCAGCCATCGTGGCAAGGCGGTGCGGCATCTATCCTCGTTGCTGCACGATGTCCACGATTGAGTGCGCCGTTCCGTTGTGGCTGGATCAACCTCCGGACCCGGCGCAGATCCCGCTGTCGCTGTACCTGCATTTCCCCTGGTGCGTGCGCAAGTGTCCGTACTGCGATTTCAACTCGCACGCGTTGCGCGGCGAGGTACCTGAAGACGCCTACGTTGATGCGCTGATCCGCGATCTGGATTTCGAACTGGCTGGTGCGCCCGAGCCGCGCCCGGTGATCAGCGTTTTCATGGGTGGCGGCACGCCCAGCCTGTTTTCGGATCGCGCCATCGGCCGCGTGCTGGAACAAATCGAGCGGCGGCTACGCTTTGCCGACGCTATCGAGATCACGCTGGAAGCCAATCCCGGCACTGTCGACGCCGCGCACTTTCGTGGCTATCGCGCCGCCGGCGTCAACCGACTGTCGATCGGGGTGCAGAGTTTCGACGACGCCCAGCTCAAGCGCCTAGGCCGCATTCACGGCTGCGCTGAAGTACTGGTTGCGATAAACACGGCGCGCGCCGCCGGCTTCGATAATTTCAATCTCGATCTGATGTTCGCGCTGCCGCAGCAGTCCATCGCGGATGCCGAAGCCGACCTGCGCGCGGCCATCGGGCAGGCCCCCGAGCATCTGTCCTGGTACCAGCTCACGCTGGAACCCAACACCGGGTTCGCTGCGCATCCACCACCGTTGCCAGACGACGACGCCGCCTGGGCCATGCAGCAGGCAGGGCAGTCGTTGCTGGCCGAACACGGCTATGCCCAATACGAGGTCTCGGCCTATGCGCGCGAGGGTCGGCGCACGCGGCACAACCTCAACTACTGGCAATACGGCGACTACCTCGGTCTCGGCGCCGGCGCGCACGCCAAGCGCACGTTCGCTCAAGGTATCCAGCGCCGGGCGCGGCACAAGCCTCCGAGAGCCTATCTGCAGTCGGCCGGAAGCGCTGCCGCCGTGCAGGAACAACGCTGGATCGCCGCGGCGGATGTGCCGTTCGAATACACGATGAATGCGCTGCGACTCAATCAGGGGTTTGCGCAATCCGATTACGAGCGCGCCACCGGACGGCCGTGCGCCGACCTAGTGGCGCCGCTGGCACGAGCGCGGCAGCGCGGTCTGCTTGAACTCGACACGCGGCGGGTACAACCGAGCGCGCTGGGCCGTGCTCATCTCAACACACTGATTGCAGAGTTTCTCCCCGACGCCCGAAATCGGTAAGCGAATCCGCCACCATCGCTGTCCCCCGCAGCAGCACATTCCAAAAGTGAAATGAGCCTGAACGATCTGGGTGTAGGGTCCAAGCCGCTTTGTTGCGGATGCGTTGGAACCGCTTGTCGCGTTCCCGGTTGAATTGTTCTGCGGCCTGATTGCCGGTCCTTCTCGCCGAGACGGGTCTCGGGAAAGAAGCCGGGGGCGATGATTGTTGAGATAGGGCGTCAAGAAGCTGCTCAGAAGCGTACTGACGCACTCGGCACAGCGGCTGTGAATAAGGGCTGTAGCCCAAGTGTTTGCGCACCACCGAGTCCACACCCAGAGACCCCGGATGGCCGTGCAGGCGATCAAGCGGTACCCGCTCAGCGCGTGCCGGTCTCGCGGTAGCGGCGCGCGAACGGCGGCACCGGTGGCCCGCACCGACCGGCAATGCGCCGCCGATCTCGCCACTGCTCGATCAACCGCGTCAGCGGTGCCCGCGAGTAGCCGGTCACCCCTTGCGCATGAACACCTGCAACACGCCATTGCCGGCCTGTTTGAGGGCGTTGTAGTGGAATGGGCGCAGCCTAGCCTCCAGCCAACCCTAACGGCCCGCCTCGGCAGGTGGCGGGAAGCTCACCGAGGTGCTGCCCTCCAGAGAAACTCGCGCCTCGGCCAGCAAGGTCAACGATTGAGTATTGAGAGTCGCGATCATTCTCCAAGAATGACCGTTCAGGCTCATTTGTCGTTGGAAGAGGCTGCAGCAGTCTTTTCTAATTCAGGTATGAGCCTGAAGGGGTCTTGTTTTGGTGGTTGAGTCAGGCTGCGGGTTTGGATCGACGGTCGATGGATTGGAAGCGCTTGGCGCGTGCGGTGTTGAGCTGCTGCGCG
>Ga0307373_10008844_pt1 | contig 15217 bp, 10 predicted proteins | sample OX2MG_FD_202534 | JGI IMG/M metagenome (GOLD analysis project Ga0307373, IMG submission 202534) | Soil microbial communities from Risofladan, Vaasa, Finland - OX-2 | ecosystem: Environmental > Terrestrial > Soil > Coastal area > Acid sulfate soil | place: Finland: Risofladan, Vaasa | collected... | reverse complement strand
CGGCCGCCGGCTCCGCTGCCGCCTCAGGTTCGGATGCTGCCTCGATCGCGGCATCTGCCTCGGGCACGTCGTCGGTCAGCGGTTCGTCGTCCTCGGGGCTGAGCTGCGCGTCGAGCTCGGCGAGCCCAGCTTCGATGGTGTCGGCAATCGATGCGCGCTCGAGCTCGGCGCGATCCGGCTCGGCGTGTTCCGGCTCGGCGTGCTCCGGTTCCTGCACCGGTCGCGCGATCGTGTCGAGAGCGTGCGCCGGGTCGCCCTTGACGGTGACGATGCCGTTGCTGCTCAGCGCCGCGACTTCCTCGGCCCCGATGAGCGTGGTGTCGGACGGCACGTGGCCGTTCGAACCGTCACGTCGCTGGGGCGGTTCCGGAAGCGCGTCAAGGGAGAGCAGGTACTCGTAGACGGCTCGCTGGAGCCGGCGCGTGAGGAAGTACAACTCCTCGGCCGGCAGCGAATCGGCTGCCGCTGACGTGACGTCGGTGACCACCCGGAGGAGCGATTGCTCGTCCAGGCGTTCGTCCACGACGGCAGCATCGAGACCGTTCTCGAGGAATTCCGGAAGCGTTTGGAGGCCGGGCGCCAGGGCGGAGGCAGCATCGAGCCAACCCTGGCGCAGGATCTCCACGTTGGTTGTGGTCATGGTCATGCGCTGCGGCCAATTGTGGTCGGCCTCGACGCCTGTCTCTGGCACCATGGCGCAACGAATCTGTGACCGCTCGTCATACAGGGGAGACAGTTCCGGGTGAAAGCCATCGTTGTTGACGGTCTGCGCAAGTCGTACGGCGCCGTCGAAGCCGTCCGTGGCGTGAGCTTCAACGTGGAGGAAGGGGAGGTCTTCGGACTGCTGGGTCCCAACGGCGCGGGGAAGACCACGATCATCGAGATCCTCGAGGGATACCGGCATCGCGACGCGGGCACCGTCACCGTCCTCGGCGTCGATCCACGGGTCGGCGGGAGGAAGCTTCGGGAGCGTGTCGGGCTCGTCCTCCAGGAGGCCGCCGTACCGCCCATGCTCTCGGTCAGGGAACTGGTCGAGCTCTATCGCGGCTTCTACCCGGCACCGCGACCGGCAGACGAGATCATCGAGCTGGTCGGACTCACCGAGAAAGCCGGTGAGCGTGTTCGCAAGCTGTCAGGCGGGCAGCAACGCCGCCTTGACGTGGCGCTTGGCCTCGTCGGTGACCCCGAGTTGGTCTTTCTCGACGAGCCGACCACCGGATTCGACCCGTCGGCGCGCCGGGCTGCCTGGGAGGTGGTGCGCAACATGCGCACGCTCGGCAAGACGATCGTCCTGACGACGCATTACATGGACGAGGCGCAGTATCTTGCGGACCGCATCTGCGTGATCGCAGCCGGCAAGGTGGTCGCTGAGGGCACGCCCGAGACGCTGCGAGCGCAGACCGAGCGGCGCACCCACATCCGTTTCGATCTGCCTGCCGGCGTCGAAGCGGCAAAGATCCCTCTGCCACTGACGATGCGCAACGGCACGGCGGTGATTGAGACGAACACACCGACGCAAAGCCTGCGCGACCTCACCACCTGGGCTGTGGCGCAGGGCATCGAGCTCCCCAACCTGGAGGTGACCCGCCCATCGCTCGAGGATGTCTACCTGGAGCTGACGAGTCACGATGTGATCCAACCGGGCGACCGTGCTGGAGTGACGTCGTGAATAACGGCACGCTCGCGCTGCACCAAGTCGAGTTCGAGCAGAAGTCGTTCTGGCGCAACCCCGCCGCCGCGTTCTTCGCCTTCCTGTTCCCGATCATCTTCCTGGTGGTGTTCGCGACTCTGTTCAAGGATTCGCGCGCGCAGGTCGGTCCCGTCACGGTGAGCTACAACGACTATTACATCCCTGCGCTCGTTGCGTTCGGCGTGATGGGCGCATGCTTCACGAACATCGCGATGAGCATCTCGCTGCGTCGCGACAACGGCATTCTGAAGCGCCTGCGCGGCACACCGCTGCCACCCTGGGCGTTCATCGCGGGTGTCGTCGGCTCATCGATCATCGTCAGCATCGTGCTCACGCTGCTCACCACAGTATTCGGCATCGCCGTGTACGGAATCAATACACCGCAACACATTCTCGCCGCAGCGGTGAGCGTGGCCGTTGGGGCGCTCGTGTTCTGCGCGCTCGGGCTCGCGATGACCATCGTCATCCCCAACGCCGACGCCGGGCCCGCCATCGTCAACGGTGTCTTCCTGCCGATCGTGTTCATCTCAGGGACGTTCTTTCCCGTTCCGGACACGTCCGTTCTTGCGAAGATCGCCGAAGTCTTTCCGGTGCGCCACTTCATCAACGCGATGTTCACGGCGTTCGACCCAGCGCGTCAGTCGTCAAGCGGTTTCAACGGTATGGACCTGCTGATCATGGCGGCGTGGGGACTCGGTGCTGTCGTTGTCTGCGTGTTGCGTTTTCGCTGGGAACCGAACAAGGGCTGAACGTCACCCGCTGCATCGTCAGGCGCGGTTCGGGCCGACCTCGTTGGACGTCTGCAGGTTGGCAAGCAGGAGCGCATCGTCGAGCCGTGTGCCCCCGTAGCGACCGCGCGTGATGAGGATGTTCAGGATGTTGTTGACCCGCCACTCGAGCGTGATCTCGACCGCGGAAAGCCCACCGGTCGTCGTCTTCACCACGCTGATGGCGTGCGCCTCGTCGCCGAGCGGGCCGGTCGACGTCGGCGTCGCGCCGCTCAGCGCATCGAGCTGACGGATGCCGGTGCTGTACGCGGTCGTGGCGCCCGCAACACTCGCAAACTGCATCGCGGTCGCCACCACGTCGAGGGGGCCGTTCGCCGTCGAAAAGTTCGCAGCCCGTTGGTATTCAACCGTTGCGGCGGATTGGAGACCGTCCGTGCGGAGCGCCACGGCCACGGCTGCGTCGCCCTTCGCCAGCGTGGCTGCGCTGACGTGCGTTGCCGGGCTCGAGACGGTGAAGTCCGGCGCGACGAGCTGGTCGATGGTGATCAGGTAGGTGGTCGGATTGCCGGTTGCGAGCGCTGCGCCGCCGCCGCCGCACCCGGAGAGCGCGAGCACGAATGCGAGCACGGCAGGCCCCAACCCGCCCCGTCGGCGCACTGATCGCTACTCGTGTCGCAGCGCGCTGAGCACTGAGGTTCGCACCGCTCGGCGAGCTGGACCGATGGTGGCGACCACCGCACCGAGCACCACGACGGCGATCATGACCGCGACCGTCTCGAGGGGGACGCCGAATTGGGGAGCGAACTCTGGCGTCGTGGTGGCACGGAGCATCGGCAGGGCCATGATGCAGCCTGCCCCGATGCCGATGAGGGTCGCGGCAGCAGCGAGGAGCCCCGCCTCAGTGAGCACGCGGCGCATCGCCTGCCGGCTCCCGAGGCCGACGGCTCGGAGCAGCGCGAGCTCACGGGTGCCCTGACGGACGTTGACGACCAATGTGTTGATCACAGCGAGCATGGCGATGAGCACTGCGATCACCGCAACTGCGAGCACCAGCCCGATCGAGTGCCCGAGCGCCTCGCGCGCGTCGGCCGCGATGACCGAGACCGGCACCGCATACATGCCGTAGCTCGCGACCGTTGCCTCGACGGTCGCCGCCGCTCCGGTGGTGAGGACGAGGTCGTCAAAGCCCGCGGCGGCAGCGCCGAAGTAGGTGCGCGCCAGGTCGTCCGCCATGACGAGACTCTCGCTCCCGTCGCCGGCGGGGAAGGAGTGACTGATGACGCCGGCGATCGTGAAATACACGATCCCCTGCACGGTCTGGACCGGCAACTGTGTCCCGACGGTCCAGCCGGTGGCCGCCGCCAGACCCGCGGGCTCGAGGAAGCTCGGTCCGTCTTCCAGCTGGGCGAGCGCCTGCGTGCGGTTCGAAGAGACAACGTCGAAGCCGCCGTATGCAGCGAACGCTCCCGGGTCGACGGCCGCAACGCCCTCCGATGCGCCGGCGACGGTCTCCGAGAGCAGCCGTAGGGGCGTCGCATGGCTGACACTCGGGCTGCCGGCGATCGCCGCGGCAACGGCGTCTCCCTGGGTGACCGGGCTGCTGACGAGCATGTTGCCGACGAACAGGTTCGAGATCCAACTGTCGCTGGCGCTCAGCGCGCCTGCGCTCAGCGCGCTCACTCCGACGGCGGTGGCCACGCTCACAGCGAGTCCGGCGGCGGTGATCGCTGTCCGGTTCCGCGCGCCGGCCAGGTGGGCCGCGCCAGGCATCGCGCCTGCCACGAAGGGGGAGAGCGCGCGGGCTATCAGGCGGATGAGGAGCGGCGCGACAACCGGGAGCGACATGACGATGCCGAGGAGGAACGCAACGACCCCGAAGGCGACGATGCCGCTGTCGGCGCTGATGAAACAGAGCGCTGCGACGACCAGGAGCGCGGGCGCTGCTGCCGTGACCATCACGCTCGTTCTCTGGCTCGTGGTGATGGGATGGGCGCGAAGTGCTGTGAGGATCGGCAGCCGCGCGGCCGCGAACGCAGGCAGCAGACCCCCGATCAACGCTGACCCAAGCCCGGCGATGACCGCCGCCACGATCTGGAGCGCGCTCGGCACGAGGGCGTGTCCCGCGAGGTCACTCGGCCCGATGCTCGCGTCGAAGGCGGCTCCGAGGAGGACGCCGCCCAGGATGCCGATCGGGACGCCGGCGATGGCGACCACGCCCACCTCGGCGGCGAAGAGGCGGAACACCTGACGCGAGGACGCTCCCGCCGCGCGCAGCAGTCCGATCTCGCGGCGGCGCTCGAATGCCGCCAGGGCGGCACTGTTGGCGGTGACGCCGGCGCCGACGATGAGGCTCAGGACGGTGACCAGCAGGAGCAGGGGCTCGAGGTCCTGGAGCGGCGCTGACGCTCCGGCACGGGGGTCGTACGTGGTGACGCTCGCGCCGAACTGCTTGTGGATCTCGGCTGAGACGGCCGCTACGGACGCTCCCGGGCCGAAGCGCAGGGCCACCAGTGGCGTCCGCAGCCCTGACCCGAAGGCGCTCGTGATCGCCGCGTCGTCGATGAAGACGGTGTTGTGGGTGAACGACGGCCCGCCGCTGGTGCCTGCGGTGAAGCCGACCACGGTGAATGTGTCGGGGCCGGTGGCAGTGATCATCTGCATCCGCTGACCGATCCGGATCGGAGTGCCGACGCCACCCGTCAGCACGGTGCCGAGGCCCTGGTCCATCGCGACCTCGGAGGTGTCCCCTGGCAGCGGAAGCCGGCCGGCGACCACCGTCACCGTGCGCAGCGCCGCGCTCGAGTTCTGGAGCCCGACGAGGGTCACCGCATTGCCGGCGAGGCTGCCACCCGCCGGTCCGGCGGCGACCTGCTTCTCGTGGAGCGGCACAGCCTGCAGGACACCCGGGAGATCACCCAGCGTCGTGATCTGCTGGGTCGTGAGGCCTGAGCCGGCATCCACCCGGACGTCGAGCGACGAGGCGCCGGCTCGCTGCGCCTGCGCCTCGCCGGCCTGGACGGTGAGCGCCTGGATCGCAATCTGCACCGCGAGCACGACGGCGATGCCGAGTGCGACCGCGATCGCGGTGAGCGCGCTTCGCAGCGGCCGTGCGCGCACCGCGCGCAGCGCCAGCAGCCAGATCTCGCTCACAGGCCGAGCTTGGCGAGCCTCGCGACGAGGACTCCGGGATCGGGCATCGCGTCGGGGACCTGGCCGGTATGGCTCAGCGCGACCTCATCGACGACTGCGCCGTCGCGCATGATCAATACGCGGTCGGCGTAGGCGGCGACACGAGCGTCGTGGGTGACGAGGACCGCCGTCTGGTGCTCCTGACGGCAGAGCCGGGTCAGCAGCGCCATCACCTCGTGTCCGCTGTTCCAGTCGAGGTTACCCGTCGGCTCGTCGGCGAGGAGCAGTGATGGCGACGCAGCGAGGGCGCGCGCCACTGCGACACGCTGCTGCTCACCACCGGAGATCTCCTCGGGCCCGTGGCCCTGGAGGCCGTGAAGGTTGAGTTGCTCCATGAGCGCACTCACCCGGTCGCCGATCGCTTGCCGGGAGAGCTTCTGGCGGTGCTTCGCCGGCGCCTCGTTGCGGAGCCGCAGCGGCAGCGCCACGTTCTCGGCCGCCGTCAACGTCGGGAGGAGGTTGAAGAACTGGAACACGAAGCCGATGTGGTCGCGGCGGAACGCCGAGCGCTCCTCGTCGTCCAGAGCGTACATATCGATGCCCTGGACCTCGACTGTCCCATGATCAGGCGGCTCGAGGCCACCGAGGATGTGCAGCAGCGTGCTCTTGCCGCAGCCACTCGGGCCCATGATGGCGATGAACTCGCCCGCGTTCACGGTCAGTGAGACCCCGCGGATCGCCTCGCGCGGCGGCCGGCTGACCCGGAAGGCCTTCTGGAGCGCCGAGGTGACGACGATGCTGCCGGTGATATCGCCGGAGAGCGGATCGACAGTGCCGAGCTGAGTCAGGGTGATGGCCCTCTTGTGCTGGAGAGTGGACTAGAGCGTCAGAAAAGCTTCAAGGACGGATTCGATGCTGTTGGGCAGGAGGCCCTCGTACTGCGCGATCGGTGGGGCGGGCAGATCCTGAGGGAGGCTGCCTGCGGGGACGACAAACGGCGTCGCTGTCGGGATCGGTGTGGCGGCCGGCACTGCTGTAGCCACCGGCCCGACGCCCGGAGCCCCCGGGCCGGGAGAGTTTCTGCCACCGGATCCGGGCTTCGGTGTCCTGTGCGGGGGCGGAGGAGCAACGCCAACCTGCGCGAACTCCTCGCTGAACATCCAGACGTTCTGCTGGCCGGGAGAGACACCGGTCCAGGTCGTGCCCGAGGCGCTCTCGTCGGAGCCGACGCCCATCTCCGTGTAGTTGGGGTTGAGGATGTTGGAACGGTGGTCGGCACTGTTCATGAACGCGCCGTTGATGTAGTCGGCGGCGGCGGTTGGGCTGCCCTCGTTGGAGACCCATCCGATGTTCTCGCCGGCGGACTTGTAGTGAACGCCGAACGCCTGCATCATCGAGAACACCAGCTGCCCGCATCCGAGGATGGGATGCGCAAAGTAGTTGCGCTGGATCATGTCATCGGAACGACCGTTGACCCCGATGCCGTTGCAGTTGTAGCGCGCGTTTTCGCCGATCGATGCGAGCGTTCCGCTCCGGAGGAGCGAGTGCACGCCATTGCTCGTGCGGTCGCTGTTGGTCAGTGAGAAGAGCGTCGAGTCCGCGCCACCGTTGGCGCTGGCCGTGTTCGTGGTCCCGGCGAGGTGGAGGGCCGCGAGGCCGCACGCCGCGAGCACCCCGGCTGTCAGGAGCGCTGGACGGACGGCCGAGGCCAGGCGTGCGCCAGGGCGCGACCCGACGCTGAAGACCGTCTCCACGCGCACCGCCTGAGCAGTTCGCTGGAGCTCGTCCCACGCCGATGGCACCAGCCGACCTTCCATGCGACAGTCCTTCACTCGAATGTGGCCGATCGGTTCCGGCCCACGCACTATCTACTCCCCTCAGAGCCCCTGGGACGGTGCTTCGACAGGATCGTTGCACCGTTTGCCGCGCATCCCAGGGATGCTTGGTTACAGCCTCCGGGCAGGTATCCGAACGCAATCACACGAGGTGGACTGGGCTCTCATGTCGCTTCTCGACCGAGTTCAGCGTAAGGCAGAGGGAACGCCCGCGCCTACCCTTTCCCCCGCTCCGGCGGCGCCGGCATCGTCCCCCGCGCCGGACCGCGCGCCGGACGTGGAGAACGATCGCTACGCTCCGACGGGCTGGCAGACGCGTCAGAGCGGCGGACCGCCGGCCCCGGCGCCACAACCGCCCGCTCCCGCGCCGATCCCGATGCGGCCGCCGCAGCCCCCCGCGCGACCCGCGGAGAGCGAGCGACCGGTGCCGGCCGCCGAGACTCCACGCGCGCCATCGCTGCTCAACCGTACCGGCGGCGGGATGAACCGCCCCGGGATGACCAAGATTGGCGCCCACGCGAACACGCACGTCGCGCTCCGGGGCAAGGTTCACCAGCGCCTCGTCGAGGAACTGGCGCAGGACACCAACTCGGTCCCGCCTGAGGTCGTTCGCCAGCGCATCTCGGAGATCCTCAACGACGTCATCACCGAGCAGAACATGACGATGAGCCGGCCGGACCGGATGCGGCTTGTCGAGATCCTCGCCAACGACGTCCTCGGTCTGGGTCCGCTCGAGGAACTCCTCGCGAACGAGGAGGTGACCGAAATCATGATCAACAGCTACAAGCAGATCTACGTCGAACAGCACGGCAAGCTGACGCTCAGCCCCGTCGCGTTCGAGAGTGATCAGCAGCTGATGCAGGTGATCGACCGCATCGTCACCAGCATCGGGCGGCGCGTTGATGAGTCGTCGCCGATGGTGGATGCGCGGCTCAAGGACGGATCCCGTGTCAACGTGATCATTCCCCCGCTCGCGCTGCGCGGGCCGACCATGACCATCAGGAAGTTCGCCAAGGAAGCGCTGACCATCGAGGATCTGATCAAGTACGGATCGATCACCGACGACATGGTCAAGTTCCTGCGCGCCTGCGTTCGCGGCAAGCTGAATGTCGTCGTCAGCGGCGGTACCGGCTCCGGAAAGACGACGACGCTCAACATCCTGAGCAGTTTCATCCCCGAGGACGAGCGCATCGTCACCATCGAGGATGCGGCGGAGCTGCAGCTCCGGCAGGATCATGTGGTCACGCTCGAAACGCGGCCCGCAAACGTTGAGGGTCGTGGCCGCGTCACGATCCGCGACCTGGTCATCAACTCGTTACGCATGCGGCCGGACCGCATCGTGGTCGGAGAGTGCCGTGGTGGTGAGGCCCTGGACATGCTCCAGGCGATGAACACCGGCCATGACGGCTCTCTGACCACCCTCCACGCAAATAACGCGCACGATTGCATCAGCCGTCTGGAGACCCTGGTGCTCATGGCCGGCGCCGAGCTGCCGTCGCGCGCGATCCGAGAGCAGATCGGCTCCGCGGTGAACGTCGTGGTGCAGCAGTCGCGTCTGCGCGACGGGACGCGCAAGGTGGTGAGCATCACCGAGGTGCTCGGCTGCAACAACAATGAAGTGCAGTTGCAGGACATCTTCAATTACAAGCAGGTCGGCGTCGACGAGGACGGCAAGGTTGTTGGCTCGTACATGCCGACCGGCGTGCTGCCCACATTCCTCGAGCACCTGACGACCTCCGGAGAGGAGCTCTCAGAGGAGATCTTCCAGCCCATCCATGTGATGGACGGAGTCGGGTCCGCGTAAAGCGCAATCCCGACGGCGTTCCTCCAGTCCGGAGGCGCAGTACGGCGGCGTGGAGTGGCGCTACGTCAACGGGGAGCCGGGCTACGGCGTCGTGGAGGTCCGGGAGTACGTGTAGACCGTGCCGTTGCCGTCGTCCTCGGTGAGTGACGTCGCGCTGCAGGTGTACGACAGCACGCCGAACGTCGCGAGGGGAAGTGGCTGCGCAGCATTCCCGTTGACCGATATCGTCGCGTGTGCGGCGGAGAGATCGATGGGCTCGATCGTCTCGTAGCCGTTGATGAACACGACCGGCGAGCGCAGCTCACCACGAGTCCGGACGACGACACGATATCCTTGACTCGAGCCGGAAAACGGCGTGCCGCCAAGGTATTCAAGGGCGGTGCCGTTGCTGAAGAGGTGCTCGACGCGGCCGGCGCCGCCGGTTGTCGATACGTCGACGATCGCGCCCTTCTTGGTCTTGAAGGCTACGGCGAATGTTCCTTTGACGACCGTCCAGGTGCCGACGACACAAGCGTCGCCAATCGCCGGTCCCGGGACCGGTGTGGCGGTCGGCGCCGCTGTGGGCGCCGCTGTCTTCGGCGCTGACGCGACGTTCGCGACCGCGGGTGTTGCCGGCGCGCCACACGATGCGAGCAATGGCAGCGCGATCAGCGCCGTGCATGGGATGAACGCGCGCACCATGTTCGGTCGCACCACTACTCCTCTTCGGCTTGCAGCCGGTTGAAGATCTCCCCGAGGGAGGGTTACGCGACGCCGCTGAGGTGGCCGTTCTTCTCGGTGACGACGCCCACCTGGCGGCGGTCCGGGAAGATCTGCGCCAGACGTGGCGGGAGCGGGATGCCCATGTCGAACAGCCTGTCGATGATCCGTGGGCGGATACCGGTCGGCTCGAAGTCGCCGATGATCTTTCCGGTCGACGGATCGGCGCCACGCGACTCGAACTTGAAGATCTCCTGCACGGTGATCATCTCGCCCTCCATACCGATCACTTCGGTGATGGAGACGACCTTGCGCGAGCCGTCCTTGAGACGGTTGAGCTGGATGATCAGGTTGATCGCGCCTGCGATCTGCTGCCGAATCGCCTTGAGCGGCAAGTCGAGTCCGGCCATCAGGACGAGGGTTTCGAGTCTTGACAGGGTCTCGCGCGGGCTGTTTGCGTGGATGGTGGTCAGCGAGCCATCGTGGCCGGTGTTCATGGCCTGGAGCATGTCCAGCGCCTCACCGCCACGGCACTCTCCGACGACGATGCGGTCCGGCCGCATGCGCAACGAGTTGATGACCAATTCGCGAATCGCGATGCGGCCTTCGCCATTGACGTCCGCGGGACGAGCTTCGAGACGGCAGACGTGTTCCTGGTGCAACTGGAGCTCCGCTGCATCCTCGATCGTGACGATGCGCTCGTCGATCGGGATGAATCCCGAGCAGACGTTGAGAAGTGTCGTCTTACCGGTACCGGTTCCACCCGAGACCAGGATGTTCGCGCGAGCGAGTACGCATGCCTGGATGAAGGCGGCGGCCTCCTGGGTCATGGTGCCGAATCCGATGAGGTCGGAAACCTGATACGGATCCTTGCTGAACTTACGGATGGTGAGGATGGGACCGTCAAGCGCAACCGGCGGAATCGCCGCGTTCACGCGCGATCCGTCAAGCAGGCGCGCATCCATGAGCGGTGTGCGCGAGTCGATGCGCCGGCCGACCGCCGCGCCGATGGTGTCGATCACCCGCATGAGGTGAGCCTCGTCATCGAAACGGATGTCGGTGAGGAGAATCTTGCCCTTGCGTTCGACGTAGACCATCTCCGGTCCGTTGACCATGATTTCGGTCAGGCTGTCGTCATCGACGAGCGGACGCAGCGGGCCGAGGGCCTCGAGGTACCGGCTGTCGAGCTTGTGCGGGACGGCTGCCATGCTCACGTGAGGATGCTCCTTGGGGTTCAATCGGAGAACTTCGGTCAGATAGCGGTTCGGCGCCGATTGTGGACGCTGGCACGTAACGATCTTCCGAGAGCAACCGCTTCGATACACGTTCGATTCCGCGAGCGTTCGAGACATCCACGAGTCGTTAACTCGGGCGGGTACGATCTCCTCACTGTGATGAGTGCGGAGACCGCGGCATCCAACGTGGGAGCCCACGTCCCGGACGAGGAGTGGTTCGGAGAGGGGAGCGCCTTCGACTCCGGCGAAGACCTCGCCGCCGCTCTCTTCGCGCTGGCCGGTGCCACAGACACCGGGCCCGCCCCCGCGCCTGAAGCGCTCTGGCCCGTCGCCACTCCCGTGGCGCCGGATGCCGACACTGTGTTCGTTGAGGTCCAGCGTCCGGGCGCGGTTGCCGAGGCGGCTCGACCGTACGGAATTCGGTCGAGTTCGGCCGCTACAGCGACACCGCGAAGCTGGTCCGTGCGCACACCCGGCGAGGCACTCCTTCCACCAACCGTCTCCGGCCGCTCCGGCTGGACGATCCGCAACAGCGTCGCAGTGCTGCACCGGACCGAGGATGCGATCGCCCATCTTCGCGAGGATGCGGTGGCCATGGCGTTTCTTGCGGCCGCGGAGGCCTGCGGCCGGGGCCGTCCCGCCTCGCTCGAACGGAGACGGTTCAAGCGATAGCCGCAGTCAGCGCTCGTACTGGCGCAGACGCTCTTCGACTTCGGTACTGCTGAGCGCCGTGCCCGCGGGCGCGACCACGGGCACTCCTCCCTGCGCGGCCTTCCCCGACGACGGGGGCCTGGACGATGGCCTTGCTGCGGCGGCCACCGGCGTCGCTGTCGGTGTCGGTGTCTCGGCGCTCTCCGCCGACTGTGCTTCGCGCCGCCGCATCATCGCGTAGACGTTGTCGAGCGTCGGGGCGTGTCCCTGACGCAGGAGCGCGAGCACTGCCTCCGGATCGATCGCTCCCGGTGCGGCAAGCGCCGCCGCGCGTGCCGCCTCGATTGCGGCGGCCTGGGCAGCCTTCATCTCGTGGCGTGCTTGCCGGGCCGTTCGAAGGAGCGAGAGACAGATGATGCCCTCGACGACGGCGAGACCGGCCAGGATCAGTACGGAGTGATTCTGGATCCAGCTCACCAGCTGGTTGCTCACCGGGTCACGCTCCGCACAGGCGCTCGGCAGCCTGCTGATGCATCTCGCGTGCCATTGCCTGGACCGATGCCGGGTCCTGGCCCTCGAGGTGCAGACCACGGATCGTGTCGATGGTGGCGACGAAATCGTCGATTGTTGACCGTGTCTTCCGGAGCAGTGCCGTCACCGGCACGGCGTTTGCCTCACCAAGCCACACGATGCCGATCTGAACGAGCTCGGTTCTCACCTCGTCGAAGTCCACGAATTGCGAGCCGACGGGCTCGTCGCGCTGGAAGAAGCCCGATTCCCCCGCACCTTCGAACACCGGCTCCCGTTCCTCGGGCTCGGGCTCGGGCTCGGACTCGGACTCGGACTGCGCCGATGCCGTCGCCGGCTCCTGCGTTTCGCCGACCAGGGCGGCTGAACTCGGGTGCGGGGCAGGCGCCGCTGCCGGCTCGGACTCTGCAAGCGGCCAGCTCCAGGGAGCTCCGGTACGCTCGGACGGCCTGCGCATGAACGGATAGGCATGCTCGGCGGCGGGCTCGTCTGCAGACCCCGCCTCGGCAACCGGCTCGTCTGCAGACCCCGCCTCGGCAGCTTCTTCCGGCGCGGCATCCGGCTCGGCTTCTGCAGCGGTGTCAGCGTCGGGGTCGGGGGATGCGAACTCGGCCCAGAAGTCATGCGTCGGCTCGGTATACGCCGATGGATCGTGCTCCTGGACGTCCGCGGGCGCATCTACGGTCGCCGCGACCGGCTCCGAATCGCTCGCGCTGTCGGATTCATGATCGGTTGCGGCGACAAGCTCGTCACGACCAGCGAAGGCGTCGTGATCGTCCGCGGCGACGAGTTCGTGCTCATCAGTCGCGGCAGGTTCCGCGTCCTGCGGAGCGACCTGCTCCGGATGGAACCACGCTGTCAACGAGTGGTCGACCTCAGCGGCCACCTCGTGGTCACCTGCGTCCACATGCGCTGCCTCGCCAGCGTCCACTGGCGCAGCTTCGCCGGCGTCCGCATGCGCGCTCTCCTCGTCGGCAGCCGGCGCGTCTTCAGCATGTTCGGGGTGCACCGACTCGACCGGCTCATACCGACCAACCGAGTCCGCAGTGACGTCGCGGGCTGACCAGGCTTGGGGGTCCGCGGTCTCCGGATGAGCTTCGCTCGAGGGTTCGGCCTCGCCACCCTCCTCAGCCGGCGGCGCCGTCGCTGTCGACGGCCACGAGATCGCGCGCGGCGTGACGGCGCCCGGTTCGACGACCGACCAGGTCGGTGCAGGGGAAACCGTCTCGTTCTCGTCCGCTGGTGCATCCGTGACAGCCTCGGCGGCCGGCGGCGGCGCCTCGGCGCCGTCGGGGGCATCATCGGCGCCCTCGGCGTGGTCTCGCGAGCGGTTCCAGACCGGCTGCGCCTCGGGATCGGGCTGCCGGACGCGCCAGCCTGCGAAGCTCGCCGCCTCGGCAGCCTCACGTGCCGCGACTGCTTCGGCGGCGGCCGACTCTGCGGTGAGCGCCTGAGTTGCTGCGGTCTTCTTCTTCCGCGAGCCGAACGCCCACCAGGGACGCCTGGCCTTGCGCTCGGGCTCTGCAAGGATCTCGTCATCAGGCGGCGGAGGCGCGTGCTCGTCATCCGGCGGCGGGGGCGGAGGTGGCGCCGATCCGTCGGCGATCGTTTCCGCATGAGCAGCCTCCCCGTCGGACACCGACGCACCTTCGTCGTCGTACGTCGACGGTGGGCTCGCGTCCGCCTCGGCGGTGGGTGCCGACGCCTGCGCGTCTGTGGCGGCATCGCTCGCCGTTTCCGCGGCAGCATCCGCGGCGGTCGCGGCGCTGGGTTCGACCGCAGCCTCGGCTGCGGCGATTTCGCCTTCCGCGGCCGACCTTTCCTCGTAGGGGTGCGTTTCCACAGCCTCGCTGGTTGGAACGTCAGCCTCGGGTACCACCTCGGCAGGCGCCTCGGGTGCGACTCCGAAAAAGTCGGCCGCGCTCGGCGCTGCGGTCGCCGCGGCGGCGGCGACCGGGCGCGGCTTGCGCTCCATGACGGTGAGGCGGCCGCGTGCCTGTGACAGCAACGATCGCAGGCGCTCAGGAGAGGCGACAGCGGACCGCTGCGTCTCCGAGTAGACCGCGACGAGCCCGCCACGACTGAACAGCGCGATGCCTCGCACCGGTGCGTCGATGACGAGAACGCGATCGAGGCCGTCTGCGCGGAACGCGGCGAGCATCGAGGCGGGGTCGAGCCATGACATCTCGATGCCCCTCACCGCGAGCGGGAGACGCCAGAGCATCGTCAATGCGTCGGCGACACGCGGATCGTCAAGCGCATACCCCGCGAGCGAGCCCTTCGTCGCCCCAAGCAGTGCCATGCCGGCTGCCTCGCCGCGGGCTTGATCCTCGTCATCGATCCAGACCGCGTCAATGAGGTCACCGCCGCTCACAACCGCGGCCGCGCGGAGTTTCGCGCCCGTGAGAATCAGGATCGACGGCGGAAGTTCAGCGAGACGTTCGGCGAGGTTGACGTTTTCGGGAGATGTCTCAGCCCACAGCGGACGTCCGCCGGGGAGGAGCGGAAAATCGCTGAGACCAAAGGCGAGATCGGGGGAGCTGTCATCGGCGCTCCACCATTCGGGACTGTCTTCGCTGACGGGATCGTCGGCGTATGAGCCCGCAAGGCGAACAAAGGGACCCGCAAGTTCGTCGATGCTGATCGACAATGTCTCCTGCGGTGACATGGCGCGCCTCCAGTCGGAGACGGCAAACGTTCTCGGCAGCTCCGCGAGCAGCGCGTCGATCGCTGCTTCCCCTTCGATCTGCGATTGATCCGAATCGAAGACAGCGTGGCTTGGCCGTCCGAAGACCAGGTAGAGCGTCGCTTTAGCGCCGTCCCAGGAAATATCGAACGCGCCACTCAGATAATCATCTTTGGCGCTGGCAAGCTGTCGCAGTAGCTTGACATGGGGCGCCGCGGTGGCCATGTGCGGA
>Ga0307373_10008843_pt1 | contig 15217 bp, 17 predicted proteins | sample OX2MG_FD_202534 | JGI IMG/M metagenome (GOLD analysis project Ga0307373, IMG submission 202534) | Soil microbial communities from Risofladan, Vaasa, Finland - OX-2 | ecosystem: Environmental > Terrestrial > Soil > Coastal area > Acid sulfate soil | place: Finland: Risofladan, Vaasa | collected... | reverse complement strand
TGCCGTCGATCCACTCGACGTGAGCCTCTGCCTCTGCCCGTGCGCGCTTGGTGACGAGGTTGTAGACGTTGTTCGACCAGTTCTGGATCGTCGTGTAGGTGATCCGACTTCCCGGAAGAGCCACGAGTTCGACGACAGCCGAGTGCAACGAGTCAGTTGAATACACCGGTGCAGAGCATCCCTCGACATAGTGAACCTGTGAGCCCTCGTCGGCGATGATCAGCGTGCGCTCGAACTGTCCCATGTTCTCGGCGTTGATGCGGAAATATGCCTGAAGAGGCATGTCAACCTTGACGCCAGGTGGGATGTAGATAAACGAACCACCCGACCACACCGCTGAGTTGAGTGCTGCAAACTTGTTGTCATTTGGTGGAATGATCTTGCCGAACCACTTGCGGACAATCTCTGGGTACTCGCGCACCGCAGTGTCCATGTCACTGAACAGAACGCCGAGCTTCTCAAGGTCCTCGCGGTTTCGGTGATAGACGACCTCGGACTCGTACTGTGCAGTCACGCCAGCAAGATATTTCCGCTCAGCTTCGGGGATGCCGAGCTTCTCGTAGGTGTTCTTCACCGATTCGGGAAGCTCTTCCCATGCGTCAACGACGCCGGCAGTTGGCTTGATGTAGTAGTAGATGTTCTCGAAATCGAGTCCGGGCATCTTCTCTCCGAACCAGGGAAGCATCGGCTTCTCGCGAAAACGCCGGTAGGCGTCCAGGCGAAACTTCAGCATCCACTCGGGTTCCTTCTTGATCTTTGACATCTCGCGAACAATGTCCTCGTTGAGACCCTTGCGGGGCTTGAAGACGTAGTCCTCTTCATCGCTCCATCCGAGCGAATACTTTCCGAGATCAAGTTCCTTCGTCACGCGAGGACTCCCTAAAGTTGAGAAGGCATCGGCACACAGCCGAATTTCTCCTATCTCCATAGTATCAATTCCATTCCCGCGTCATCTCCCTAATGCCAGCGGCACGAGAGCATGGCTGCGAGGGCCGACTGGTCTAGCCTTTCCGCGGGTTGTGAGAGCCTAACGAGCGGGAGAGACGGGGCTTTCGGTGCTTTGAATGCTATTTCTAAAGATGTTCGAGGAGAGTTTATGAGTTTTAGCGAATCCTTTGTCAAAGAGTCGATCGAGATCCTTGGAACCCTTGACATGGAATCGATCGAACGATGCGTCCAGGGGCTAGCCACCGTGCGAAGCCAGGGCGGGCGGCTGTTCATCCTCGGCGTCGGCGGGTCTGCGGGCCATGCCTCTCACGCCGTGAATGATTTTCGCAAGATTTGCGGATTCGAGGCCTATACGCCAACAGACAATGTCTCCGAGCTGACGGCGCGCGCGAATGACGAGGGCTGGGAACACACCTTTTCGGAGTGGTTGATCGGATCAAAACTGCGGGCGGATGACGGCCTTCTCATCTTCTCAGTCGGCGGCGGCGATGAGGAGAAAAATGTGTCGACCAACATCGTTCGCGCGATCCAGCTCGCAAAAGAACGCGGCGCCTCAATCTATGGAGTACTCGGTAGAGACGGCGGCTATACGAGGCACCATGCAGATGCCTGCGTGATCGTTCCTCCACTCTTTCCAGAACATGTCACTCCTCACACCGAAGGCCTCGCCGCGGTGATCTGGCACCTATTTGTCTCCCACCCACTGCTCGCAAAGATTCCCACGCGCTGGGAGTCGATCGGGACCTGAGACGGATTACTTGAAGATCACGTCGTAGCCGTAGTTTGGCAGCTTTGGCAGGGGAATTATCGTTCCGTTCAGAGTGATTGCCTTCAGGTTCGGTGGGTTGCCAATCACGATCACGAGATGCCCGCTCGTTGACAGCGAATAAGAATTGACGCCAGATTTTCCGATCGTGGACATTGCCAGCCACTTGGTGCCAGTTGCTTGCCGTTCAAATCCGATCCAGCAGGGGCCCGTCGCATCGACCTTGATCCGATAGCTCCCAGACGGTGCGCTGTAGGTCGCGCTCGACGCGGTTGAACTGACGAGCTGCGTCTTGGCCGCTTGGGTGTTTGACCCGGTATTGGTTGTCACCGGTGGAGAGGTCCGGATCGTTGTTGAAGTCGTGGGAATCGCGGGAGCACCGGTACGTGGGTGCGTGTGGATGTAATAGATGACCCCGCCCCCGATGACAACGAGAAGGAGAACAACTGCCGCGACAAGCGGAATTACCCCCTTTGCTCGCTCGCCGGGAATTCGGAAATGCTCTCCACCGCCTGTTTTGGCAGGACGCTTTGGGCGCCGCTCATAGATCGGTGGAACTGGAGGTTTTACGGGCGTGATAGAAAGATCGCCAAAGACCAGACGTCCCTCTTTATTTACGCGTTGATCATCGGTAATCCCGATCTCCGCGTGTGCGTTGATTGCCTCTCGGTCAATCGGAACAGACGGGGTCGGAATCGTCTCGTGAGGCTCAGCCTGAGGATGATCGACACCTCGCGTATTTTGCTCTGCCGAGCGTTCGACGATCTCGCGGATCGAACCGAGACGTTGCCGGTGCCAAGAGATCGAGCGTTCAACTGAGTTCGCACGGCTGAACCGGAGCGCGATGAGACTGATGATGACCATCACTACCGCGATGAGCACCAACTTCACCAGCATCTCGCACCTACCTCAGATTGTACCCGCACAGCTTCAACGAAACTCTACAGAATGTTGAACCACATAGTCATGTACGCAGCCCATATCTGGGACGGAGATGGTCCGCGAGTTCTACGCGTCGTGGATTTTCACGGTCTCTCCCAGAGAGCACCGGATCGCTGATCCGCCAGTCCGCGTTGATCTCAGGATCGTCCCAAGCAACGCCGAGCTCGTCATTCGGATTGTAGTAACCATCGACCAGATAGGTCAGTGTCATATCGGTCAGCGAGGAGAAACCATGTGCAACTCCTGGAGGAATAAACAATCCCTTTTCATTCTCATCGCCGATCTCAATCATCTGGGTCTTGCCCTCAGATGGAGAACCAACGCGAAGATCATGGAGGATTACCTGCGCTCGTCCCTTGGTGACAAACCAGTAGTCCGCCTGGTGAAGGTGATAGTGAAGACCGACCACCGCTCCCCCATCGCGATCTGAGCGGTTCCCCTGCACCATCTCACGCCCGAGTGGAAACCACGATCGGCGATAGGACTCAATGAAACGACCCCTCGCGTCCGCGTGAATTGCCGGCTCGACAACGACGACGTCAACAATCTCGTCAGAGATCGAGATATTTGCCACGTACTACTCCCTTTTCAGCATCATCTTGACCCATAACACTAGTCAGGCAAGCTGGTAATCCCCTGTTCGCGTCCGTGCGAGTACTCCCTCCGTGACGAGTTTCTCAGCAATTCTCTGTGCACGTTCTGGCTCTTCGGGCCATCCAGCGGCCTCTGCGAGGCCCTCTGGGGAGATCGGACCTATGCATGCGCTTCGCACAAGACGCCCGCGGCCCTGGCGGTCTGAACCTGAAAAAGTCGACTGGCGCGGCCCCTTGACCGATACAGAAGATGCAGGATCTATAAGTGATAGTCCTGCATCGAATTCGTCGTGACGCCATTTGCACCTCGCTGGAAATAACGGACATATCGCGCATTGAGGAGCTCGTGCGCGACAGACAATGCTGCCAAAGTCCATCAGCGCAAGATTCCAGTCGCGAGAGAATTGTCGATCGACCAGGTCATCCGCGAGCTCTTGGATCTGTATTGGCGAAGCCCCTCGGCCAATCAGTGCTCTGGCAAGAACCCGCTTGATATTGGTATCGACAACACCCGCTTGCTCATCAAAGGCAAATGCACGCACTGCGCGCGCAGTGTAGGGGCCGACGCCGGGAAGCTTGAGCAACAGATCGAGGTCGGACGGCACGCTCCCTCCATGTTGTTCACAGATAGTCCGTGCGCACCTGTGCAACGCAACTGCTCTGCGGTTGTATCCGAGACCTACCCAGAGCGCAACGACCTCTGCCTGTGATGCATCCGCACAAGACTGTGGAGTCGGAAATCGATCTGTAATCGCGACAAAGCGCTGTGCAACGCGCGCTACCTGAGTCTGGGCGAGCATGAACTCTGCGATCAACGTGAGCCAAGGGTCTCTTGTCTGTCGCCACGCAAACATGTCGCGTTCAATACGCAATCCGGGCCACGCGCCAAGAACACCTTCAATAAATTCCGACCTGCGATGAGACTCGACAAGGCTGGTCATAATATCGCGATGGTCGTCGAACTAGACCTCGTGCGGAGGACGTGTCGAGAACGCGAGAATCCAGCTGTCATTGGTCTCGCCATCGATCACTAGACGCCACGTGTAGCGACTACCTGGCTCAAGTGGAAGAGGCCCGAAGTTCAACGCGAGCGAAACATCAATTGGGCTTCCTGGAGGTATTGAATCTGGACGCGACACCGTGAAGTCTCCGCGCACCTCGATCGGCTGGAGACCGTCGGGCGTCTCGGCCATCACCGGCTGTCCATCCGTATCGACCAAGAACAGCTCCCAGTGATGTGGACGTTCGGCGTCGTTCCAGTCGACGTCGACCTTCATCGCTACCGCGGACGGAGTTGGGTCAGGACCGATCAAACTCCATCCACCACCGAGCACATACAGCTTGCCGTCGGCTACCTGGGCAGAGTCACAGAGCAACATGGTTACACGCATACCCAGCACGCTAATAGGAATCGCGGGGTGCAATTTTGTCGAGTTATCCCACCGACACGAATAAGGTGGAACCGTGATCGAACTCGGCCTGCGAAATGACGTCTATCGGAGGCCACTCTCTACCGCACTTGAACGTCTCGGGCTCGAAGAGGGCTGGCGCTGTGTCGACGTCGGCGCCGGGGCTGGCGATGTATCGGTTGCGCTTGCCGCAATGGTCGGTATCACCGGACGCATCTATGCGGTCGATTCTGACCCGCGCGCCTGTGACGAGGTGGCACGTGCCGCGGCTTCGGCTGGCGAGGCACAGGTCTTTGCACTCACCCAGTCCGGCGAGGACCTCAGCCTTCCCGAGACCGTGGAGCTCGCGTTCTGCCGCTTCCTCTTGATGCATGTCATCGAACCTGTCAAAGTCTTGAGAAAGATGACAGAGGTGCTCCGTCCGGGAGGATTCCTCGTCGCACAGGAGCCGATCACCTCAGCTGGTCGGATAGCGGGCGTCGCGATGTCAATGCCGGGAGCGAGACATCCCGACATTGGCTCTTTGCTACCCGGACTCATTGTCGAACTCGGACTCGAACTACTCGATGCATGGGCTGAGGCACCGGCTGGTGCGGGTCCTGGAGCGGTCGCGGACTATCTTGAGGAGCTCACCGAGGTCAATCCGGGAAACGATTCAATCGTGCTCCCACCACTTGTCACGGTGATCGGACGAAAGAGCGAAGCTGGCGGTTGATGGAATCTCGGCAATGACCCCATTTCGCGCGATCTTTCTCGATCGCGACGGCGTCATCAATGCACTGTGTGTTGATCCTTTGACCGGTCAACCCGAGAGTCCGCTCTCCGTCGCAGATGTCATGCTTGAAGAGGGAGTATGTCGTGAGATCCTAAGACTTCGTGATGTCGGATATCTGCTCGTCGGAGTGACCAATCAGCCATCGGCAGCAAAGGGCCGCATCTCCCTGGAACTCCAAGAGGCGATCCACGCGCGAGTGCTTGACCTACTCGAGACATGCGGCGTCATTCTTGACACATGGAAAATCTGTCCACATCATCCCGAAGGCACGGTCAAAGAACTCGCGGTTGTCTGTACATGTCGCAAACCCAAACCCGGAATGCTCCTCGACGCTGCAGCAGAGCTCGGCATCGACATCGCGTCATCGTGGATGATCGGTGACAGTGACTCAGATGTCGAAGCCGGGCGCGCCGCGGGAACCCGCACCGCACTGATTGGAGTTCGAGAATCACATAAACGATCACTTTCTATATCTGCAACCATCACCTGCGAAAGCCTTGAAGCAGCCGTCGACGCAATCATCTTGGACAGAGACCCCTGAATTTTGCCTCGACGACAACAGGCGGCATTGCACCCAGGATGTACCCCTGAGGTGCATAAACGGGCTGTACATGTAAAATTTCAAGAAGCGCTGTTCTGAACTCGCCGACTATGCTTTCGCGCATGTCAGGCGCGCAACTGAAGACCAAGATCTTTGCGGACGGCGCAGATATAAAAGGAATCCTCGAACTCGCCGCGGACTCTCGGATCGTGGGTTTCACTACCAATCCGACGCTGATGCGACAGGCCGGTGTCGTTGACTACACAGAGTTCGCCGCCGAGCTTCTCCTCCATGTCGTGGATCGACCGATCTCGTTCGAGGTCTTTGCCGACGAGCCCGAGGAGATGCGTCGACAGGCAAAGGTCATCTCTTCCTGGGCCGAAAATGTCTACGTCAAGATTCCCGTCACCACGACTCGGGGTGAATCACTGATTCCCCTTGTACGAGATCTCTCCTTGGAGGGCGTGAAGGTGAACGTCACCGCTGTCTTTACCCTCGAGCAGGTCAAAGCGGCAACCAACGCATTGAGAGACGGCAATTCATCCTATATCTCGATCTTCGCAGGGCGGATCGCGGACACCGGGGTCGATCCACTTCCGGTCATGTCAGCTGCACTCGAGATCATGAAGTCGTCTCCGCGCACCGAGTGCATCTGGGCATCACCGAGAGAGGTCCTGAATCTTGTCCAGGCAGACAGCGTTGGCTGTCACATCATCACGATGACACGCGACCTACTTAACAAACTCGACGGAATCGGGAAAGACCTCAGTCAATATTCCCTCGAGACCGTACAGATGTTTTTCCGCGACGCGACCGCAGCGAAGTACGAGCTCTAGAAATGAGTGTCATCGTCGCGAAAGCGCCACTACGCATTCCGCTTGGCGGTGGTGGCACGGATCTTCCCTCGTATTATCGCGAACATGAGGGCTTTCTCGTTGCGGGCGCGATCGATCGATACGTCTACATCCTGATCCACGCGACCTTCAACCGCACCTTTCAACTGAAATACTCCCAACACGAAGTGGTCGATTCGCCAGCATTGATACAACACCCGATCTTTCGCGAGGCATTGACGCGATATTGGGATGGAGATCCCATCGAGATCACCTCGATCGCAGATGTCCCAGCCGGTACGGGCATGGGATCATCGGGGTCATTCACCGTTGCTCTCCTAAAGGCTCTTGCTCAATGCCGATACGTCTCGACAACGCCGGCTCAGCTCGCTGAACAGGCGAGCGCAATCGAAATCGATTTCTTGAAAGAGCCGGTGGGAAAACAGGATCCCTATGTCGCGGCGCACGGTGGAATCTGCGCCTACACCTTTCATCGCGATGGAGGTGTCACGGTAGAGCCACTCAGCCTGAGCGGATCGACACACGAGCGGCTGCGAAACCAGATGCTGCTCTTTTACACGGGGAAGACCCGCTCGGCATCGAGCGTTCTTCTGGACCAGAATGAAAGGTCCCTCGCCGGTGATCAAGAGATGATCGAAAACCTGCATCGCACGAAAGAGATGGGCTACCAGAGTCGCCAGCTTCTAGAATGCGGAGATCTCGAGAGTTACGCGAAGCTCATGAACGAGCACTGGCAGAACAAACGCAACCGTTCGGACGGCGTCGCCAATGAACACATCGACCATCTCCATAAGACCGCTATGGAGAACGGCGCAATAGGAGCAAAGTTGATTGGCGCCGGCGGAGGAGGGTTTCTCCTTGTCTATTCTGCGGTGCCCTCACTGACTCGCGAGGCAATGGCTGATGAGGGAGCCACCGAGCAACCGTTCGAGTTCGAATTCGGCGGTGCCTCGGCGCAGGGGCTGGTCTAGTGCAACTTGCTTTGTCCATGAACTCGAGTTCGCGTTAGCCGCTGGCAATGCTTCCACCGGTCTGCATCCTCGCGGGAGGCCTCGGAACACGTCTAGGAGATGTCGGGAGGTCGACTCCAAAGGCACTGCTTGAGGTCGCCGGTGAACCGTTTCTCGTTCACCAGATCCGCCTCCTCGCAAAACACGGAGCGGAACGGATCGTATTGTGTGTCGGACATCTCGGTGAACAGGTCGAGGCGCGAATCGGTCCCTCTCAAGATGGCGTCACCATTGTCTATAGCTACGACTCGGTTGAACTCGACGGGACACTCGGTGCTATTCGAAGGGCTCGCGCGCATCTCGGGAGGCGCTTCCTCGTAACCTATGGCGATACGTACCTTGAAATTGACTACGCCGACTTCGCGAAGACCTGGCAAAAGAGTAACAAGAGCGCCGGGATGTGCGTTCTATTCAATGTGAACAAGTGGGATCGCTCCAACGTCAACTTCGAAAACGGTGAGATCGTTGCGTACGACAAGTTCGCGCCGACCGATGAGATGCATTGGATTGACTACGGACTCTCTGCGTTCGAATCACATGCGCTTGACCTCGTTGGCCCGCAGACAACCGACCTTGCAGTCCTTTTCCACGAGCTTTCTCTCAGTGGAGAGCTATTTGGATACGAGGCAACCGAACGCTTCCACGAGATCGGAACTCCCGAGTCTCTTCAAGAGACGAGCCGTTATCTTCGCGAGAGGTTGGGTCGATGAGTCCTCAGTGCGCCTGCTGAGCCTCGCTCAGACCCCGCATCGCTGACTCGCGCAGCGCGTCGAGGCTTGACCAGGAATTTTTCCATCCAAGGCTTCGGATCTTCTCGGAGGAGAATCGGACTATCGGAACATCACCCTTCCAGCCACGAGGTTCCGATCCGTAGATGATTTCGACATTGTGCAGACCCATGACGTCGATGACGAGTTCTGCAATCTCCCTGACGGTGACGTACTCGTCCGTGCCGACGTTGTAGACGTCAAACGGACTCTGACGCCCGGACTTCATGAGGAAGACGGCATCAAGTACATCTGCAACATGCACGTAGGATTTGCTCTGGAAACCATCGCCCATGACGACAAGTCTCGTCGGGTCCAAAAGAAGTTTACGGACAAAGTCATAGACGATCCCATGCGTCTGATGGGGTCCGATCACGTTCGCAAAACGAAACGCAACACCTTCGATATCGAACATGTGGCAGTACGCGCTCACAATCGCCTCGCCAGCAAGTTTGCTCGCACCATAGGTGGAGACAGGTTGGAGCGGGCCATAGGTCTCGTCGATCTCCTTGGTGCCAAGATCTCCATAGACACCACTGCCAGAGGTGTAGGTGACCCTCGAGACACCGGTCAATCTCGCCGCCTCGAGCACCTGGTGAACGAGAAAGGTGCCGAGACGAAAATCAACTGAAGGGTCGTCTACCGCTGCCGCGATATCTGCATTGGCGGCGAGCTGAAAGAGGTGGTCCGATCCGCGCATTGTCTCGATGAGTCGCTCGGAATCCTCAATATTGCCCTCGACAATCGTTAAACGTTCGTCGTCGACAAACGCGTCAAGATGCCAGCGATGTCCGGAGAGAAAGTTGTCATAGACCACGACGCTTGCATCGGACTCCTGATCAAGTAACCGCGCAACGAGGTTGCTGCCGATAAAACCTGCGCCACCAGCGATGAAATACCTGCTCATACAAGTTGTCTTTCTAAGGATTGAAATCTCGTCTGAAACTCCGAGAAAAGACCGGGAGGCAAACAATCAATGAACTGAAACACTACCCAAGCAACTTCAGACCGACAGGACGTCAGCCTTTCCGTCTTCTCAGACCGGCTATGCGCGAGATCGAAGGGGTCTTCCCTGTTGGCCCTTGAGCATCCACCGATGCTGGGCCCTGGAGATCGGCGATGATCGCCTCGAGGTTCCGGATGTGGACATCCTTCGGGGCGACGACCTCCACTTCGATCCTTTCGAGCCGCTTGATGTATTCCGCCTTCAGGGCGACCTCGAGCTCAAGTGAGCGCATCTCTGTCTCTCGCACCTCGTCAGTCGCCCTCATCGCTGCAATCTGTGCCTCGAGTTCATCGACCTTTGCTCGCAGCTGTGCAAGTTCATCTTCACTCAATGTCATCACCCTCTCTCCTCGCGCGCACCAGAACCGCGCCCTTGTTCAATTGAACTGACGAGGTCAAGGTATCTCGCCAGCGGCGCATCACTTCGCTGCCCGCCAACTGAGACCCTCAGCTCGTTGCCCTCAATCGAATTCAGCGTCAAGAGCGTGGCGACGGGAATGCAACTGGTATTGATTGCGTCGAACTCCCTTGACTCCCGCTCACGACAATCGACGACAAGGTCATACCCCGAAGCGCTCATCGCGAGGTGATCACCAACGCAGAGGCGCTCGCCTGATTCAACCGGACCGATCCCAAGAGCACAGATTCTTCGGTTATCGGCCACGCGTGCCTCGGAAAAGATGGCGACCTGGCAGCGTCCACCCGCCTGGAGCGACGACAGCAGACCATCAGCGACTAACAGAGAATCAACCACGGCGAGGACGCGAACCGGTGAGCCCATCGCCCGCCAAATCGCCTCATCAATCGTGTGGGAGTCATCTGGATCAAAGACAACATGCGATCGAAGCCGATCGCTCCATCGCCTGACAAAGACTGTCTGGTTTTTCTCGAACAGGAAGAGGCGATAAGAGGAGTTGGTGCTCGCGGATTCGAGGTGACGCAGGTATGAGCGCGGCTGGTACCAGACCTCTCCGCCGGCCTCGATAAGTCGCAGGCAAAAATCCGTGTCCTCGTAATAGGCGGGGTAATACCTCTCTGCATCCATCCCGCCAATTGCGATCCAGCTTGACCTGCGCACCAAAAGCGACGTCCCCGAGCAGTGTTCGACTTTGCGTTCATAGTCATACTGCCGACTCCCTCCAGGAAGCCCACGTCCGACCTTCACTGTCGATCCATCGGCCCAGATGACACTTCCCGCCTCCTGGATCGAACCATCGGGAAAAAGTGTGGTCGATCCGACAGCGGCTGCGAGCGGTCGGCGTTGTGCGAGGTCAACGAGTGGCAACAGCCAGTTCTCCGTGATCTCCGCATCGTCATTTAGCAGAACGATGAACTCGCCTCGTGCACGGTTCACCCCGAGATTGACCGCTCCCCCGTAGCCGACATTGACCCGGGTCGTGATCGTATGGATACCGGCAGTCTGAGAGTCGACGAACTCGCTGAGTTGATCATCGGGCTCGTTGAGTATCAACACGACCTCATAGGCGATGTCATGAATATGGGTAACGACCGATTCGAGACAGGCGCGGATGTGTGGCGCCGAGCGCCAGGCAATGATGATCAAGGAGACGAGTGGTTGATCCTCCGCGACGACAGCGATTGGAGTGCTCATCGAGACGGCAACAGGGTCAGCCCTCGCGCCTTGGGCGCGCTCGCAGACGCTGGATCAGTACGCGAAGTGACCTGCCCTTCAAGAGTGCAGTCAATTTAAGGAGAACCCGATAACTGCGCTGGGTCTGGATTCGCACAAGCTCAGCCCCAGTGCGATCGAGATCTGCTTTTATCTGCTCGTAGCTCTGTGCCAATTCATTCCACCGGCGGTCAAGATCGTCTGCCCGGCGGTTTGCGTGCCACAGATCCACATCTAGTTGTCGGATCCGTTTGTCTTTCGCCTTTTGAATCTCGTCATCTTCATCGAGGATCCGCGAGATCTCGAGATTGCGCATCTTCTCGATCTCCTCAAGTTCTCGGAGCCTGAGCTGAAGGTCAACCTCAACTCGAGGTTTGTTCCTCGTTCTGTCTTCAGACATGTTTCACACTCAACGCGCGAGAGGCAACAATACGATTGATGACTAGGGGCCAGGTCTGTACTTTTCGAGATCGATCCCAGTCTTCGCACTGCAATCGAAGCCTCTCTCTTTCGATCTTCCAGGCCGCCTCGTTGCCGAGGAGGACGGCAATTCTCTCGGCAAATTCAGTCGCGTCATCGGTCACGCTGAGAAAGGAAGGAGGGCCAGTTTCGTTGACAGATGCACCGTCAACAGGTCCGCTTAACGGCACCCCTTCCGCGCCTACGGTCGTTGAAACAGTCGGAATACCGCTTTGAAGGGCCTCGATTGTCTTGTTCTTTACACCGGCGCCGTAACGATTCGCCACGATCACAACACGTGTACGTGCATAAAAGGATCTGAGGTCTTCAACACGGCCGACAAATGCGATCGAATCGCAGGAGAATCGCAGAACCTCCCTCGGGGCCCGGTCACCTGTGACGGTGAGCTTTGCCTCGGGAAGTCGTGCAAGAACCCGCGGCCATACCTCACGGGCAAACCAGATCATCCCGTCGACATTCGGCGAGTTGGCACCGGAGCTCCAGCTGGCTACAAAGGCCACGTCGCTGCGCTCGGCAAAATCTTCCTTTGTCCAGCTCATCGATTTGAGCAGTGGACTGTTCACGGAGACACCGCCCTTTGCAAAGGGCCGCAGAATATCCGCCTCTTCGTCTGAGACGAAGACCAGCTCCTCGACATCGCCGGCAATCTGTTCTTCGAGACGACGCATCTCTTTGGTCGCTCGCGCGAGCGCGGATCTGTCCCTCTCGGGACAGAACTCCAGCTGTCGCTCCATCCTTCGATAGAACAGCGCCTCTGAGTCATATATCACTGGAGTGCCCGGAAGATACCGGCGGATCATCTCGATGACATATTCATAGTTGTGCGGGCGAGAGATAACGACAACGTCGTAGGGATCGCCAGAGCGCTCAACGCGTGCAAGATGGTTCTCAAGTTCGGTGGTGATGATTTCGATAGGGATATCACCGGTCCAAGGGCGGACGGCACCGAGTTCGTTCGAGGCGTGACGGTGATCAAGCGTCGGGAAGAATGAGACTTTGGCCCCCGGTACTGATTGAATCTGCGCGATGGTCTCAAGAAGTCGGGGATATCCAGCACCGAGGGCCTCTTCGGGCACAACATCATCAACGATGAGCACGCGCACGCGCTCCGCAGATCGATTATCCATGTTCATAAGACTCCACGGTCCGTTCGGCGTGCTCTCGAGAGAACAGAGAGGGCCATCTTACGATTCACCTCGTCGAACATCTCGCCACCGTGGCGGATCGCCCCTTTTCCTTCCACGGTCGTCGCGTGATCTAGCGCTGCGAGCATCTCGTTCGCGCGCGAAATCTCCGCCTCGGTTGGTGAATAGACAGCATTGAGCACCGGGATCTGCTCGGGATGAATTGCCCACTTTCCATCAAATCCAAGCGCGCGCGTCCTTCTTGCAAGCTCTCCAAGCCGATCAAGATCACCGAGTCCGAGATATGACCCGTCAATGACAAAGAGCCCGTGGGTTCTTGCCGCAATCAACAGCGCCATGTGGACCGAGTGGTAGTGATCTCCCGGGTATCCATCGACATCGTCACCGACGACACTGATCGGAATACCAATCGAGGCGGCAAGATCCCCTGGGCCAAAGGCGATCGCCTCAAGTCGGGGCGAGGCGCCAGCAATTGTTGCGACGTTTGCTACCCCATGGGCGGTCTCGATGAGTGCCTCGATCCCGACGTGGCCGACATCGAGTCCGGCTCCCTGTTCGACCTGGGTAAGGATCAGATCAAGCGCCGCGATCTCGGTCGAGCGTTCAGTCTTTGCCAAGACAACTAGGTCCAGCCGACTCCCGGCCGCTCCAACGACCTCGGTGATATCGCTGATCGTATAGGCACTTGAGAACGCGTTCAGCCGTACACCGACGATCTTGTCGCCCCAGTCCGATTCGCGAATCGCGCGCACGACCTTTTCTCGCGCGCTTCGTTTCTCACTCGGTGCAACCGCGTCCTCGAGATCTAACAACACCATGTCCGCGTCAAGTCCCACAGCTTTTTCGAGGAACCGGTTGCTCGAGCCTGGGACCGCGAGGACAGACCTGCGTGGATGGGTGCGGCTGTGATCAGACATCGGTCGCTCCTAAGTGCCCGTCGGGAGTGTCGAAACCAGATCGGCAGGGATGACCTGTTCGGTGATGAGCCGCTCAAATCGACGCGCGTCACCGGCGACATAGCTGCGACACAGCGGGAGACCTTCGACATAACACGAGGTGTAGGCACGCCAGGTTGGATTGAGGAGGAATTCAATTGACTTTTTGGCACGCACCCTTGGCTGTAGGCCAAAATACGCCATCTCGTCGATAACGGTTTCGGGATCAGCATGGTCTTCATGCAGACGGAACGCCGCGTTCGCGCGTACCCCGGAGAGGACATCTCCAACCTCTGCTACGACTGCGATCACCTCCTCGTCGTAGTTGATGCCAAGAGGGCGGAGGTGTTCGGCGATCAGCGCCTCGGGTCGCGTGCCCATGACAACGTCGAGTCCAAGATCGGCAAGTCCCTCGGCGATCAGGCACTGTGGCGTACCCACGAGAGCTATCGACTCCTCGAGGTGGTGGCGCATCCGCACGAGGCCCGCCTCTTTTCGAGAATGTTCGGTGTGATGTCCGGGATAGGCCTCGTGCGAGACAAGGCGCGCAAGTGAGATCGACAGCACCGGAAGGTCAAGGTTGATCGCGACTCGCGACCGGAGTCCACCGAGGTAGTAGTTGAACCCGCTCCATGGTTCATTCTTTACATATTCAAAGGTGATGCTCTCGCCCTCTGGGAGACCGAACATCGATGCGGTTCTGGCGCGGAGATCCTCACACAATGACGCGATCGCAGGCTCAAGTTTTGCAGGGTCGATCGCCTGGGCCTCGCGCCACGCGATCAGGCGGTCGCGAAGTGGGCCCGAACCTGGCATTACCAAATCAAGGTTCCGATGGGCCTCGAGGATATTCTCCTCAGGGACGCGCTTTGGTCGCACGCCATAACAGGCCTCAACCTCATCGGCGTATCCGACCGACTCTCGGGCGAGCACCCGCGTCGTCATCTCGATACCGACGAGCTGTGAGCGGAGATATATTCGTCGTTCAGGCGTATCTGGCCCGGCGTCACCCCCTGTGCCAACACCTTCGAGTGGCATACCTGCATCGATTGCACCAAGGAGCGCTCGCGCGTCAGAGCGAAGCATCTCAGGATCTAGCACTGGCTCGGTGGCAACCCGGCTCGCGATCTCGGGTGGCCCGTAGTACGAATCGACGAACCCATCGATGTGACGACCGACGCGAAGTCCGAGCTCGAGGTATTGCACGATCAGACTGCTCTCACCCATCGGTGTCCCTCACCCCTTCACCCTGCCGAGTCGCGCCCGCGCTCAAAGGTTAGAGGATCTCGCACCAACAGGCGCCTTTGCTAGCGCGTCACCCCAAAGCCAGAGAGCAGCTCCTCTGGAACCGGACATCTCAGATGCGAGACCGAGGGACTCGAATGAAAGACCACCGCTGGCATCTGAACTCCTCGCG
>Ga0307373_10008841_pt1 | contig 15223 bp, 9 predicted proteins | sample OX2MG_FD_202534 | JGI IMG/M metagenome (GOLD analysis project Ga0307373, IMG submission 202534) | Soil microbial communities from Risofladan, Vaasa, Finland - OX-2 | ecosystem: Environmental > Terrestrial > Soil > Coastal area > Acid sulfate soil | place: Finland: Risofladan, Vaasa | collected... | reverse complement strand
CGTGGTGCACCGGATCCGTTCCCCGGAGGGGAAGCCCAGGCTCGCGGCGCCCGCAGGTCGGACGGCGGTCCGTCCGTGCACCTCCGATGGTGGCACAGATGGCGGCCGGGGGTCGACCGCCCCCCCGCCCCTCCCACGCCCGTCGCCCCGAGGGGGTACGGGGGGTCAGGCGGGACCGGGCGGGTCCCCGAAGACCGGGGGGCGCTTGGCGCGGAGCGCGGCGACGCCCTCGCGGTAGTCGGGCCCGGCCATCATGGGGTCGAGGAGTGCCTCGGCGGCCCGGACGGCCTCGGCCGCCGTCTGGTGGAACGCCTCGTAGACCTGGCGTTTCGACGCCGCCAGCGAGGCCGGCGACACGGTGGTGGCGAGCACGCGTGCGTAGTCCCGCACGTGGTCGAGGAGTTCGGGCCCGTCCACCACGGCGGTGACGAGGCCGAGCCCGAGCGCCTCGTCGGCCTCGAACGTCCGGCTGGACAGGATCAGGTCGAGCGCCCTCGGGAGCCCGACCAGCTTGGGCAGCAGCCACGCCAGGCCGAAGGCGCAGGGCAGACCCAGCTTGCCGTGGGCCGTCGTGAACTTGGCCCCGCGGGCGGCGAACCGGAGGTCGCAGTAACAGGAGAGGGCGAACCCGATCCCGGCGACGGGCCCGTTGATGGCGGCCAGGATCGGCTTCGGTACCCCGAAGTGGTAGGCGAGCTCGGCGTCGAACTCGGGCCGGACCCCGTACCCGGGCGTGGCCATACCGTCGGGCGCGCCGGAGTCGTAGGCGCCGCGCTCGGCGTGGGCGGCCAGGTCCTCGGACTCGGCGCCGGCGCAGAAGCCCCGGCCGCTCCCCGTGACGACGATGACCCGGACAGCGGGGTCGTCGGACGCCGACTGAAGGTGCGCCCGGTACTCGGCGTTCATGACCGCCGTCCACGCGTTGAGGCGCTCGGGGCGGTGGAGCGTGATCGTGGCGACCCCGTCGGCCACGGCGTAGCGGGTTTCCTCGGTGGGGGACGGCGTCATGGACGGGGACGGCGGGACCACGGTCGCGGTCGATCGGGACCGGTGGCGGGGGCGGCCCGGCTCAGTAGCGGTAGTGCTCGGGCTTGTACGGTCCCTCGACGGGAACGCCGATGTACTCGGCCTGCGCCTCGGTGAGGGTGGTGAGCCGCACCCCCAGGGCGTCGAGGTGGAGTCGGGCGACCTTCTCGTCGAGGTGCTTGGGAAGGACGTACACCTTGTTGCCGTACCGGCCGGTGTTGGCGAACAGTTCCATCTGGGCCATCGTCTGGTTGGTGAAGGAGTTCGACATCACGAAGCTCGGGTGTCCGGTGGCGTTGCCCAGGTTGAGCAGCCGTCCCTCCGACAGGAGGATGACGGCCTTGCCGTCGGGGAAGACCCACTTGTCGACCTGCGGCTTGATGTTGACCCGTTCGATGCCGGGCGTCGCCATGAGCCCGACCATGTCGATCTCGTTGTCGAAGTGGCCGATGTTGCCCACGATGGCCTGGTGCTTCATGCGGGCGATGTCCGCCGCCGTGATGACGTCCTTGTTGCCCGTCGTGGTGATGAAGATGTCGGCGGTCTCGAGCATATCGTCGAGCGTGGCCACCTGGTAGCCCTCCATCGCCGCCTGCAGCGCGCAGATCGGGTCGATCTCGGTGACGACCACACGGGCTCCCTGGCCGCGGAGCGAGTCGGCGCAGCCCTTGCCCACGTCACCGAAGCCGCAGACCACGGCGACCTTGCCGCCCATGAGGACGTCGGTGGCCCGGTTGATGCCGTCGATGAGGGAGTGCCGGCATCCGTACTTGTTGTCGAACTTGGACTTGGTCACCGCGTCGTTGACGTTGATGGCCGGGAACAGCAGCTCACCGTTCGCCTCCATCTCGGCGAGGCGGTGTACGCCGGTCGTGGTCTCCTCGGACACGCCCTTGATGCCGTTGGCGATCGAGGTCCACCGGCTGGCGTCCTCGGCCAGGCTCCGGGTCAGGACGCCGAGGACGACGGCGTACTCCTCGGACTCCGCGGTCGCCGGTTCGGGAACGGCGCCGGCCTTCTCGAACTCGACGCCCTTGTGGACGAGGAGGGTGGCGTCTCCGCCGTCGTCGAGGATCAGGTTCGGGCCCTCGCCGCCCGGCCACCGCAGGACCTGCTCGGTGCACCACCAGTACTCCTCGAGCGTCTCGCCCTTCCATGCGTACACCGGGACGCCCCTCGGGTCGTCCGGCGTCCCGTCGGGGCCCACGGCGACGGCGGCGGCTGCATGGTCCTGGGTGGAGAAGATGTTGCAGCTGGCCCACCGGACCTGGGCTCCCAGCGCCGTCAGGGTCTCGATCAGCACCGCGGTCTGGATGGTCATGTGGAGCGAGCCGGTGATGCGGGCGCCGGCGAGCGGCTGGGAGGGCCCGAACTCCGTGCGCATGGACATGAGCCCCGGCATCTCGTGCTCGGCCAGCACGATCTCCTTGCGGCCGTACTCGGCCAGGGAGAGGTCGGCCACCTTGAAATCGTGGGTGCGTGCTTCGCTCGACATGTCGCTCCTTCGTCGGACCGGCCCCGTGGGCGGCGGTGCTCACCGGAGCAGGCCGTCCAGCCCGTCCGTGTGCGTCCGAGCCTCCCACCCCCGGCCGTGGCCCAGGTCCCCGAATCGCTGGAGTGATGATAGTGCACGGTCCGGTTTCGCCGTCCGCCCGGACGGCCGATCCGGAACCAGGGCGGGTGGTGAGGGTGCGCGCCGGCCCTGTTAGCCTCGACCCGGCGTGCCGGTCGGGTCGGGTCCCGGGTGTCCGGAGGCGAGGGAGAAGGAGTGCGTACATGGGCAAGCGAGGGTTGGACCGGGGCCGGTCGGGATCGGGTCGGGGGAGGATCCGACGGCCTGCCGTGGCACTGGCCGCGTGCGTGGCCGGCGCCGGCCTCCTGACCGCCTGCAGTTCGTCCTCCTCGTCCAGCCAGACGACGACGGCGCCGTCCGGCAAGGTCCTGCTGGTGGGTACCTACAAGGGCCACGCCGGGAAGTACACGTCGATCCAGGCGGCGGTGAACGCCGCGAAGCCCGGGGACTGGGTCCTCGTCGCCCCCGGCGACTACCACGAGACCGCCGACAGCACGAGCCTGGCCGCCGACCCGGCCCACGGGGACAGCGCCGGCGTGCTGATCACGAAGGCGAACCTGCACCTGCGCGGCATGGACCGCTCCACCGTGGTCGTCGACGGCACCAAGGCCGGCTCGCCCCAGTGCAGCGCGAACCCGGCCGACCAGACCTACGGACCGATCGACCCGACCGGGAAGGCGTACGGTCGCAACGGCATCGTCGTCTGGAAGGCCGACAACGTCAGCATCGACAACCTGACCACCTGCAACTTCCTCGGCGGCTCCGGTGACTCCGGAAACGGCGTGTGGTGGAACGGCGGCGCGGACAGCGCCAAGATCGGGCTGCACGGCTACACCGGCAGCTACCTGACGGCGACCTCGACCTACTACGGGGGCAACGACACGGCAGCCACCTACGGGATCTTTTCGCAGGACGCCTCCGGCCCGGCCAGCTGGAACCAGATCTACGGCTCCAACTTCAACGACTCGGGCACGTACGTCGGCGCCTGCCAGCAGGTCTGCGGGATCACGATCAACCACGCCTGGATGGAGTACAACGCCCTCGGCTACTCGGGCACCAATTCCGGCGGGGCCATCGTCATCGAGAACTCCCAGTTCGACAACAACCGGGACGGGTTCGACACCAACACCCAGATCGCCGGCGACCCGCCGGCGCCGCAGAACGGCGCCTGCCCGAACAACGGGATCAGCCCGATCACCCACACCCACTCGTGCTGGGTGCTGATGCACAACAGCTTCCACGACAACAACAACCCGAACGCTCCCGGTTCCGGCTACGCCGGGAATGCGCCGGTGGGCACCGGGATGACCCTGTCGGGCGGTCGCAACGACACGGTCATGGACAACACCTTCGCCAACAACGGCGCCTGGGGCTTCCTGATGGTGCCGTTCCCGGACTCGAGCACGCCGGAGTACAACCAGTCGTGCAGCGGGACGGGAGGCGTCCAGAACGGCGCCTTCGGGTGCGTCTACGACCCGATGAACAACGCCCTGCTCCACAACACGTTCAGTCACAACGGCTACTTCGGGAACCCGTCGAACGGCGACTACGGGCAGATCACCCTCAACGCCGGCCAGCCGTCGAACTGCTACGTGGGCAACACGGCGCCCAACGGGTCCACGCCCGCCGACCTGGAGAAGACGCAGCCGACCTGCGGCGTCACGACGAAGTCGAGCAACACGGGCGGACCGCTCCTGGCCCAGGTGCTGTGCGACTTCGGGTCGACACCGTGCGGCCCGGACATGGTGTACCCGAAGAGCACCGGCGTCGTGATGCACCCGCTGCCCAAGGGCCTGCCGACCATGGCGGACCCCTGCTCGGGCGTGCCGGACAACGCGTGGTGCACGGGCGGCAAGACGATCTGACACCACCGGCCCGCCGCCGGCCGCGCCGCGACGGCCGGCGGCGGAGTCGTTGTTGACCAAGTTGGTCAACTTTTGCCAGTATCGGAGCATCCGAGTGGGGTCCGCAACGGACCCGCGCCCGCCCGCCCGCATATCCGCCGGCCCGTCAGCACAAGGAGACACGCCATGCCCGAGTGGGGATTCGAGACCCGTCAGATCCACGCCGGGGCCGAGCCCGACCCGACCACGGGCGCACGCGCCACGCCGATCTACCAGACCACCAGCTACACGTTCCGGGACACGGCCCACGCCGCCGCCCTGTTCGGGCTGTCCGAGCTCGGCAACATCTACACCCGGATCATGAACCCGACCCAGGCGGTCTTCGAGGAGCGTATCGCCGCCCTCGAGGGCGGGGTCGCCGCCCTCGCCGTCGCGAGCGGTCAGGCCGCCGGGTCCCTCGCGTTGTTGAACCTGGCCGAGAACGGCGGGCACGTCGTCTCGTCGGCCTCGCTCTACGGGGGGACCTACAACCTGTTCCACTACACGCTGCCCAAGCTCGGGGTAGAGGTCACCTTCGTGGAGGACCCCGACGACCTCGGCGCGTGGCGGACCGCCATGCGCCCGAACACCAAGGCGTTCTACGCCGAGACGCTCGGCAACCCGAAAGGCGACGTCCTGGACTTCGCCGGCGTGTCCGCCATCGCCCACGAGCACGCGCTCCCGCTCGTGATCGACAACACCCTCGCCACGCCCTATCTCTGCAATCCCCTGGCCCACGGCGCCGACATCGTGGTCCACTCGGCCACGAAGTTCATCGGCGGGCACGGGACGTCCATCGGCGGCGTCATCGTGGACGGCGGTACCTTCGACTACGAGGGGAGCGGCCGGTTCCCCGGGTTCACCGAGCCCGACCCGAGCTACCACGGACTCGTGTTCGGGGAACTGCCCGAGGCGCTGTTCCCCGCCCGCTACGCGCTCAAGATCCGCCTCCAGTACCTGCGGGACCTCGGACCGGCCATCACGCCGTTCAACTCGTTCCTCTTCCTCCAGGGGGTCGAGACCCTCAGCCTGCGCATGGAGCGGCACGTGCAGAACGCCATGGCTGTCGCCACCTGGCTCGACGCACGCGACGAGGTGACCTGGGTGGCCTATCCCGGGCTGGCATCGAGTCCGTGGCACGAGCGTCAGCAGCGCTACCTGCCGAAGGGGGGCGGCGCCATCGTGGCCTTCGGCATCGAGGGCGGGGCCGAGGCCGGACGCCGGTTCATCGAGGGCCTCGAGCTGTTCAGCCACCTCGCCAACGTCGGGGACGTGCGCAGCCTGGCCATCCATCCGGCCTCGACCACACACTCCCAGTTGACCGAGGCCGAGCAGGTCTCGGCCGGCGTCACCCCCGACCTCGTCCGGCTCTGCATCGGCATCGAATCGATCGAGGACGTCCTGGCCGACCTCGAGCTCGGGTTCGCCGCCGCCCGAGGGGCGTGACGGGCGCTCCCGCCGATCTCCACTGGCGGCCCGGTGACGATCCCGGCGGGCGCCGGTTCGCCCATGTGGTGACCGGTGGCGGGGACGGACTGTGCCTCGAGGGCGGGGAGCGCCTGCCCGAAGTCACCGTCGCCTACGAGTCGTGGGGGACCCTGGATGCGGCGGGCTCCAACGCGGTCCTCGTCCTGCACGCACTGACCGGGGACTCCCACGCCGCCGGACCGGTGGGCCCCGGTCACCCGACCCCCGGCTGGTGGGACGAGCTGATCGGCCCCGGGCGGCCCCTCGACACCGACCGGTTCCTCGTCGTCGTCCCCAACGTGCTGGGTGGCTGCCAGGGCACCACCGGGCCCTCGTCGCCGGCGCCCGACGGGCGACCCTGGGGGTCGCGGTTCCCGCGCATCACCATCCGCGACCAGGTGTCGGCCGAGGCACTGCTCGCCGACCATCTGGGGATCGATCGCTGGGCCGCGGTCGTCGGCGGGTCGATGGGCGGCATGCGGGTCCTCGAATGGTGCGTGGGGCACCCGCACCGGGTGGCCCGGGCCGCCGTGCTGGCCGTCGGCGCCGCCGCCACCGCCGAGCAGGTGGCGCTGTGTTCGGTGCAGTGCCGGGCCATCCGGCTCGATTCCGCATTCGCCGGCGGCGACTACTACGGCTCCGGCGCCGCCCCCGTCGACGGGATGGCGCTCGCCCGCGGCATCGGACAGATCTCCTACCGGACGGAGGCCGAGTTCGGCGAGCGGTTCGGCCGGGCACCCCAGGACGACGAGGACCCGCTGGCCGGGGGGCGGTTCGCCGTCGAGTCCTACCTCGGGTACCAGGGCGAGAAGTTGGCGGGACGGTTCGACCCGAACTCCTACCTCGTCCTGAGCGAGGCCATGAACAGCCACGATGTCGGCCGGGGGCGGGGTGGCGTGGCCTCGGCGCTGTCGCGGGTGACCGCGGACGTCCGGGTCGGGGGCATCGACTCCGACCGCCTGTACCCCCTGGCGCTCCAGACCGAGCTGGCCGAACTCCTTCCCGGGGGCGGGCCGCTCACCGTGATCCGCTCACGGTTCGGGCACGACGGGTTCCTCCTCGAGTCCGAGCAGGTGGGCATGTTGGTGGCGCGGGCGCTCGACGCCTGAGCGCCGGGCCGGACTGCGGGTCCGCTTCGGGACTTAGTACCCTGCGTGAACCACCGTTCAGGTCCTAGCCTTGTGGCATGTCGGGACGTTGGCGGGATCGGGGTGAGAAGTCGGACCCTCGGGCTGCGGTCGGACTGGTGCCGGCCCGTCCGGTGCCGTTGGTCACCGCGCCCGGGGGCGTCACCGTGCCCGCACTCGACGACATCGATCCCGTCCAGCTGCGGGCCGTGCAGGAGGCGCTCCTCGACCCCAGCCTGATCCTGCGGGCGAGGCGGCTGCCCGAGGGTGCGGTCGTCGACTTCTCCTGCGAGGACGCCAACGAGGCCGCCTGCGCCGGCCTGGACGTCCCCCGTGGCGACCTGGTCGGCGCGCTGCTCACCGAGACCCTGCCCGGGGAGCTGGGGGCGTTCCTCTTCGACCGGTGCGTCGAGGCCGTCGAGTCCGGTGAGCCGCTCTCCTTCGACGACCTGCGGACCACGGACGAGCACGGCGCCGTGTCCCACTACGACGTCCGCGCCGTGGCGGTGGGCGACCGGGTCTGCTTCTCGTGGCGGGAGGTGTCCGATCGCTTCCGGACCCAGGAGGCACTCGCCGAGTCCCGCAACCGGTTCCGGTTGCTGGCCGAGAACGCCTCCGACGTCGTCGTCCTGGTCGGCGCCGACGGCATCGTCCAGTGGGTGTCGCCCTCCGTGCGCGACATGCTGGGATGGGAGCCCGAGGAGCTGGTCGGACGCCCGAGCGCCGAGTTCGTGCACCGAGACGACCACCGCCGGCGGATGGCCGTGCACCGCCACCCGGCGACGGTCCGGACGCTGTCCGACGAGGTCCGCTGCCGGCGCGCCGGAGGGGACTACCTGTGGACCTCGTCGCGGATGCAGGAAGTCCGCGACGACTCGGGCCGGCTGGTCAACGTGGTGGTGTCGCTCCGCGACATCCACAAGCAGATGCAGGCGCGGGCGGCGCTCGTCGCCTCCGAGGAGCGGTACCGCCTCCTGGCCGAAAACGTGTCCGACATCGTCTACCAGGTGCGCGACGGCAGGATCGTCTGGATCTCCCCGTCGGTCGAGCGCGTCCTCGGATGGAAGCCGGCCGATGTCGTCGGACGGCCGTCGTTCGACCTGATCGCCGCCGAGGATCTCGAACGGGCGGCGGGTGCACGGGCGATGGTCGTAGCCGACGTCCCCCTCGAGCACTTCGAGTGCCGCTTCGTGACGGCCTCGGGCGGCCGCCGGTGGATGCGGGCGCACGCACGGCGGATCGATGCCGCAGGTGGGGTGTACGGGCTCGTCGCCGGCCTCCACGACATCCACGAAGGGCACGCCGACCGGATGGCGATCGCCGCCCTGGCCGCGGTGAACGCCGTGCTGGTCGCCGCCGCCGACGAGACCCGGTTGCTCGACGAGGTGTGCCGGCTCGTGGTGGACCAGGGCGGGTTCGACGGGGCCCGCTGGGGCGGCGGTTCGGAACGGCCGACCCCCGCCCCGGACGGCCGCGTGGCGGTCGACCTGCCGGTGACGGTGGACGGCCGGATCGACCGACGGCTCACCATCGAGTCCCGGGAGCCCGACGCGTTCGGCCCGTCCGTCGTGTCCACGTTGGAACAGCTGGCCCACCAGGTCGGCATGGCACTGTCGGCGATCCGCACCCGCGAACGCCTGGTCGAGGCCCTCAACGAACAGCAGCTGCTGAGCACGGCCATCGAGCAGGCCGGCGAATCGGTGGTGGTGACGGACCTCGACGCCCGCATCCTCTACGCCAATCCCGCCACCGCGGCGTCGAGCGGTTACCCTCTCGAGGAGATCGTCGGGGCGAGCCCCCGGCTGTTCGCCAGCGGGCTCCACGGGCCCGACTTCTTCCGGGAGATCAACGGGGCGCTCCGGGCGGGGACGACGTGGCGGGGCATCGTGGTCAACCGGACCAAGCAGGGTGAATTGTACGAGGAGGACACCACCGTCACCCCGGTCCGTTCCGACGACGGGGAGGTCAGCTCGTTCGTGTCGGTGCGACGCAACATCAGCCGCGAGCGGCGACTCGAGGCGGATCTCGACCGGCTCCGCAGCGACCGCGACTCGGTCGTACGGGCGATGGGCGAGGTCCGGGCCGGGGCGACCCTCGAGGTGACGGCGTCGTCGTTCTGCCAGGCCGTCACCCGACTCGCCGACCTCGACATCGCCCGCGTGCTGCTCGTGGAATCCGACGACGAGGTGGTGCCGCTCGGCATCACGGGACCGGCGTACCTCGACTGGGAGGTCGGGGTCCCGGTCGCCTTCGATCTCCTCCCCCTCATGCTCGAGCGCACCCGGGACGGGCCGTGGTGGGTGCCGCTGACCGAGCTGCTCGCCGGCGAGGGCGGTGGGTCGGCGCTGATCCGGCCGATGCTCGACGCCGGTTTCGTGTCCGCGGGGTTCGCCCCCGTGTTGCGGGCCGGTCGGTTGGTGGCCGTCCTGGTGGTGGCCAGCCGCACCCCGGACGACGGGCGGTCGGCCGAGGCCCGGACCACCGTGCTCGAGGAGCTCAGCTCGTTCGCCGGGCAGATCCTCGGCGACCAGGCCAGCCATCGCGGCGAGTGGCGGCACCGGCGCGGACAGATCCGCGGCGTCATGGACGGCGCCCGGTTCCGTCCCGTCTACCAACCGGTGGTCGACCTCGCCACCGGCGAGGTCGTGGGGTACGAGGCGCTCACCCGGTTCGCCGACGGCCGCCGGCCGGACGTCGTGTTCGAGGACGCCCACGACGTGGGCCTCGGCGTCGAGCTCGAGACGGCGTGCGCGTCGGCTGCCGTGCTCGGTGCCCGGGGGCTCCCGGCGGGGACGTGGCTGGCCGTCAACCTCTCGCCGGCCTCGGTGATCGCCGGCGCGGTCGGTGCGATGGCGGAGGCCGCCGACCGTCCGCTGGTGATCGAGATCACGGAGCACGTCGAGGTCGAGAGCTACGCGGCCGTGCGCACCGCCGTCCGGAGCTGCCCGGAGGTCCGGTTGTCGGTGGACGATGCCGGCGCCGGGTACGCGAGCCTCCGTCACATCCTGGAGCTCCGACCCGATCTCGTGAAGCTCGACATCGGTCTGGTCCGCCACATCGACTCGGACCCGGCCCGCCAGGCGCTGGCCGCGGGACTGCGCCACTACGCCCACCAGACGGGGACCGTCCTGATCGCCGAGGGTGTCGAGACGTCGGCCGAGCGGGACGTGCTCCGGCGCCTGGGCATCCCCCTGGCCCAGGGGTACCTGTTCGGGCACCCGGAGCCGGTTCCGCCGGGCGACGGGCCGGAGGCCACCGGTCCGGTGACGGACGCCTGATGCGTGCGCAGAAGGGGACTTGCCGCCGGGACCGCCGGTCCGTGATCAGCGCGAGCTGAACCAGCGGCCCAGCTGCTCGAGCCCCCGGTCGACGTCGACCTCGGGGGCCCACCGCAGGACCCGGCGGGCCTCGGCCTGGTCGAACCAGTGCGCCACCGAGAGCTGGCGCGCGGCGAAGTGGGTGAGGGGAGGCTCACCGCCCGGCCACAGCCGGCCGACGATGCGCCCGGCCAGCGACGCCACCGGTGCCGGCACCGAGCGGACGGCCGGATCGAGCCCGGCGGCGCGCAGGATCCCGTCGACCAGCTCCGCCAGTGGCCGGGGGTCGCCGCCGGTGACCACCCAGGGTCGGCCCACCGCCTCGTCCGAGGCCGTGGCCCGGTCGAGCCCGGCCACGACGGCGGCGGCGGCGTCGTCGACGTAGGTGGTGTCGACCAGGGCCCGGCCGTGGTCGGGCAGTGCCAGGCGCCCCCGGCGGGCCCGGTCGACGATCCGGCCGATCAGCTGGGTGTCCCCGGGCCCCCATACGAGGTGGGGGCGGAGCACGACGGTCGGCACGGACGAGTGGTCGAGCACGTACCGCTCGGCGAGGGCCTTGGACCGGGTGTAGGCGTCGCTGCCCCGGTAGCGGGCGGGCTCGGCCCCGACCCCCACGGCCGGCCCGCCGTCGAAGGCGACGGACGGCGAGGAGATGTGGACGAGCCGGCCGCACCGCGCCGCTGCCGACACCACGTTCCGGGTGCCGAGCACGTTGACGGTGAACGCATCCTGCCAACGGGGCCGGGGAGCGACGAGCGCCGCCAGGTGCACCACCGCATCGTGCCCCCCGGCCGCCTGCAGCACGGCCTGCCGGTCCCGCACGTCGCCCCGCACCTGTACCGCACCACCGCTGCCCGCCGAGCGCTGGAAGGAGGTGACGGCGTCGCCACGGGCCAGGAGCAGGCCGACCACGGCGCGGCCGAGGAGGCTCGAGCCCCCGGTGACGAGGACCCTCACCGCATCTCCGTGGCCGCGGCGGCGACCTTCGACGCCGAGGCGGTCACCGGCCGGCGAGGAACGCCGCGGCGTCCGCCGCCAGGGCCGTCCGGTCGATCTTCGACTGGTGCCGGTGGTCGACCGGCAGAGGACCCTCGAGCACGGCGGCCACCCGGTGGGGGCAGGCCCGGCGTGCCGCGTCCCGCAGCTCGTGGTCGGCCACCTGCAGCGGCCCGTCCCCGTCGACGACCAGGCAGAGGACCTGGCGTCCGGCCGGCCCCACCCCGACCGCAGCCGTGCGCCGGCCGGTGCCGGCGGCGGTCGGTCCCTCGACGGCGACGCTGGCCAGTGGACCGTCCGCCGTGTCGATCACGTGGACCCGGCGCCCGAGGTGCATCACGAGCCCGTCCTCGAGGTAGCCGACATCGCCCGTGCGGTGGAACCGGCGTCCGTCGTGCACGACCCCGGCGTCGGCGTCGGCCGACCAGGCGGCGTCGTACCCGTCGAACATCCACGGGGCGTGGACGAGCAGCTCGCCCCACCCGCCCCCGTCGGCCAGGACCGTGCCGGGGTCGTCGAGCACGGTGACGAGCACCGAGCAGCCGGGCACGGGACGGCCGGTCGACCCCCCGCCCAGCCGACCCACCCGCTCGGGTTCCGTCCCGTCGGTCACGGGCAGGCACTCGGTCATCCCCCAGGGCGATCGCACGTCGCCACCGGTCACCGATCGGACGCCGGCCACCAGGTCGGCCGGTACCGGGGCACCGGCCAGCAGGACCAGCCCGATCGGCGCCGACCGGCCCCGCGCCGTGGCCACGATGGTGCGGGCCGAGGCCGGGGAGAGCCACGCCACGGTGACGTCCCCCTTGTCCAGGGCGCCGCGCAGCTCGTCGTAGCCGAGCGCGGACGGTTCGTCGACGTCGACATCGGGGCGGATGCACGTCATCTGCAGCGACGGCGCGAGGAGCAGGAACGCTCCGAAGGACGTGGTGAAGGCATCGCCCGGGCGCATCCCGAACAGGGGGCCGACGACGTCGCGCTGGGCGGCCAGGGCGCCGTGCGTGTAGCGGACCGCCTTGGCCGGGCCCGTGGCACCCGACGTGTGGACCAGGGCGGCGACGTCGTCGGGACCGGGCTCGACGGCCGCGAACGGCGCTGCAGGCGCACCTGCCGGGTCGGCCGGGTCGGCCGGGTCGAGGGGGACGGCGCCGGGGAAGCGACCGAACGACGCCGTCCTCGATCCGGGCGCGAACCGCAGGGCGCCGGCGGCGGCCAGGGTGGCCGGTGTCCCCACCGTCCACGACGGCGCCGCCGCCCGGATCAGCGCCCGGAGTCGGCGGAGGCCGGCCGAGGCGTCGGCCACCACGGGGACCCCGCCGACCTTCCACACCGCCGCCGCGGCCACGAGGAGCTCGGCGCTGGGTGGGACCAGCAACGACACCCGGTCGCCCGGGCGCAGGCCGCCGGCCCGCAGGGCGTGGGCGGCCACCGACGAGCGGGCGGCGAGGTCGGACCACGACAGCATGCCGTCCGGCCCGTCATAGGCACGCGACGTGTCCCCGGACCGGTCCCCGAGCGAGGCGAGCACCGACACGAAGGGCGTCGGCACCGTCGGGGGTGCGTCCGCCGCGACCGGGTGGCGGAGCCGGTCGAGCCACCGGGCCACGACCGGGCCCACCGGGGCGTCGAGCGTGACCAGGTGGGCGGCCGTGGCGAACCGCTCGACGTCGGCCCCGGGAACCCGGGCCCGCAGGTCGGCCAGGAACCGGTCGTGGAACACCGGGTCGCGTCCACCCCACAGCAGCAGGGTCGGCCGGGGATGCTCGTCGAGCACGGCGGCGCACGCCTGCAGCGCGGCGTACGACGCGTCGTCCGGGGTGACGGGGATGTCGGCCACGAAGTCCCGGACGGCCTCGCGGCGGTCGGCCGTCCGGTACGGCGCCCGCAACGCGTCGCGGTGGGAGCGGTCCGCCATCCGGGCCGTCCCGGCCACGAATGCGGGGGTGCGCCGGCAGGCGAGGTCGACGAGGCTGCGGGCGGCGGCGATCAGTGGGGGCACGGCGACGCCGTCGGGCTTGGCCACGGCCGTGTTGGCGAGCACGAGTGCCTCGACGTCGAGCGACCCGGACGCACCCACCGCGACCGGGCCGCCCCAGTCGTGCGCGGCGAGCACCAGGGGGCCGGTCACCTCCTGTCGGCAGAAGGCGACCAGCTCGGCCACCCGGTCGGCCAGTCGCCGGGGCCGTCCCCGCTCCGACCATCCCATCCCGGTCTGGTCGACGGCGATCACGCGCCAGGTGGGGGCGAGGGTGCCCAGCAGGTCCCGCCACACATAGCCCCAGGACGGGTTCCCGTGGACGCAGACCACGGTGCCGGCCGGTCCGGGGCCGGTGTCGAGGATGTGCCAGTCGACGGGTCGGCCGTCGGATCCGTCGACGGCAACCCGTCGGGACCAGGCCGGGTCGAGCCCCCAGGAGGCCAGCTGTCCAGCCGTCGGCGAGAGGGGGACCACCGGCGCGCCGGTGGTCGGCGGGCTCGTCGGCACGGCGGCTACCAGATCAGTTCGGCGGCAGCGCAGTTGAGGCCCGAGCCGATGCCCATCAGGAGCACCCGCTCGCCGTCGCCGATCTCGTCGGCCACGGTCGACAGCGTGTACGGCACCGCCGCCGGGCCCATGTTGCCGAAGCCGGGATAGGTGAGCGGCACGAGGTCCATGTCCACGCCGAGGAGCTCGCACAGCTTGCGGGTGTGGACGGCCGACACCTGGTGCATCACGTAGCGGTCGCACGACTCCCATTCCCAGCCGTCCGCCACCGAGGCCTCGAAGGCGTCACGTGCGAGGGCCAGCCCGTTCTCGAGCAGGGCGGCGGTATCGGTGCGCATGGTGTCGAGGTCCCCGACGCAGAGGTCGTGGTGCACGGTGGCGGCCCGGGAGATGCCGCCGAGGAACCGATGGCCGCCGGCACGGGGACCGCCCATGACCATGGCGGCCCCGCCCGAGCCCAGCGTGAGCGAGGCGAACTGGTCGAACACGTCCATGGCTGTGGTCTCGGGGGACCGGAGGCGGTCGATGGTGGCCAGCTGGGTGTGCCGGCTTCCCTCGCCGTCCACGATCAGCACGGTGCGTGCCTGGCCGGTCTCGACGGCCATGGCCCCGACCTGCATGGCGTTGACGAAGCCGAGGCAGGCGTTGCCGAGGTCGAAGTTGACGCACTCGGGGCCGAGACCGAGCCGGTGGTGGACGGAGCAGGCGACACTCGGCTCGAGGTGGTGCTTGCACACCGACGTGGAGATCAGCAGGTCGACGTCGGACGGGGCGAGTTCGGCGAGCTCGAGTGCCCGCCGGCCGGCCAGGGCCGCGGCCTCGTCGAACGTGACGTCCTCGGGCCACCAGCGCCGTTCCACGATGCCGGCGACCGACTCCAGGAGTCCCGGTCGGATGCCGCACCGCTCGAACGTGTCCGCCAGCTGCTCGTCGATCCAGGCCGACGTGACGACCTCGGGCGCCTCGGCGTGTCCCACGCTCCAGATGGTCGGGCGCGTGTAATCGATCCGGGGGCTCACCACCACAGGTTACGGCCTCCCGGACCCCCCACCGGCCGGGGCCCTCCGGGCCGGGGTCCGCCGCCCGCGCCCCTGCCGATCCGGGGGCGACGTGTGCCCCGTTCACATCTGCTCGAGGAGCTCCTGGGTCTCGGTCAGCGAGTTCCGGAGGATCCGCTTGGCCACCTCGAGCAGTTCGAAGAGCTTCGGGTCCCCGACCGAGTAGTAGACGCTGGACCCCACCTTCCGGGCCTGGATCAGGTTGGCACGGCGCATCACCCCGAGCTGCTGCGACAGGTGGGACGCCTCGATGCCCACTTCGGGGATGAGCTCGCTCACGGGCCGCTCACC
>Ga0307373_10008840_pt1 | contig 15224 bp, 15 predicted proteins | sample OX2MG_FD_202534 | JGI IMG/M metagenome (GOLD analysis project Ga0307373, IMG submission 202534) | Soil microbial communities from Risofladan, Vaasa, Finland - OX-2 | ecosystem: Environmental > Terrestrial > Soil > Coastal area > Acid sulfate soil | place: Finland: Risofladan, Vaasa | collected... | reverse complement strand
CGCCGACCTTTATCGCGGACAGAACCGGGATGAAGAAGGCGAGCGCGTTCTGGATGACGCTATCAGCCATTCGCCGAATGATGCTTCGCTCGAACACGCACTCGGCCTGCTGATGGTGCGCCAGAAGCGAGATCCACAGGGGCTGGACTTGCTGGCGGCGGCCGCGCGTAACGATCCCGCCAATGCCCGCTATGCTTACGTGTATGCGGTTGCGTTGAATGACGCTGGCCATACGAACGCTGCAATCGTAGAGCTCGAGGGTTCCATCAAAGCGCATCCTTATGATCGCGACTCACTGGCCGCGCTGGTCAATTTTTTGGAACACGCCGGCGATTCAGGTAAAGCGCTGACTTATGCGCGACGTCTCGCAGAGCTCGAGCCGAACAACCCCGAAGTCCGCCGGATGCTGAATGAGCTGAACGAGCGACAGCACGACTGACAATCGTGATCCAATCAAAGTTTCGCCAAGTTCCTCGGGAGGAAACATTGTACCTTGGTACAATAGTCCCACTTCGAGGCAGGGATGCAGAATGGACAGTCAGCCAATGACGCCAGTGTTTCACCGATATCGATCGGCCAGGCGGCTATTTCTTAGTGCATAGCGAAGAGTTCAACCAGCCCGTCGCCGACGCGTCGCTCATCGCCTGTGCGCATTGCGATCTGCTGCAACATCTCCCGGATCTCGCGCCCGGCGGATCCGCGCGATGCCCGCGCTGTAACAAAGAACTGTGGCGCCGGCGCGAGGATTCGCTCAACCGGACGCTCGCGCTGACATTCGCCGCGGCGGTGCTCTACGTCGTCGCGAACTCGGTGCCGATGCTCGGGTTAACCATCGTAGGGCGCGGCGCCTCGACGACGGTGATCGGGGGCGCCCGGCATCTGTGGGACAACGGCCAGCAGGTCGTCGGGGTGCTGGTGCTATTTACCGCAGTCATCGCGCCCGCGCTGCAGATCGGCCTGATGCTGGCGATCGCGCTGGGCGGGATGCGCGAGCGTCCGCCAAGATGGGTGGGAAGATTACTGCGCCATCACCCGACCACGCGCATCTGGAGCATGATCGAAGTCATGATGGTTGGCGTGTTGGTCGCGTTGGTGAAGATTGCGGACTACGCGACAGTGATTCCCGGCATCGCACTCTTCGTGCTTTGGGTGCTGGTTTTTCTGCTCGCCGGGATGCAGGCGAGCTTCGACCCCAGGGAGATTTGGGAAAGGATCGAATGGGTGGACAACGATGCGCGAAGCGCCCCCGCCGGTGATCCGACAGTAGAGGATATTTCGTGAGTCCGATTGCAATCACAGGGATGCAGCGTGGCCTGCAGAGCTGCGAGGGCTGCGGTTTACTCTCGCGCCCGATGGCGGGCGCTGCCGACGGACGCTGCCCACGCTGCGACGAGCAGCTCGAGTTTCGTAAGCGCGCCAGTATCCAAAGGACTTGGGCATACGTGATCGCGGCCGCGATTTGTTACGTGCCGGCCAACGTGCTTCCGGTCTTGACGACAACGACGGCGGCCGGCGCCGAATCCGACACCATCATGCAAGGCGTCGTGCTGCTATGGTCACCGACCGGATGGCCACTGTCGATCATAGTGCTGATCGCGAGCATCATAATTCCCAGCGCAAAGATTCTGGCGCTTGCATACCTGCTGATCACGGCGCAGCGGGGCTCGGTGGCGAACAATGAGCAACGGGTCCAGTTGTACAGGATGGTCGCGTTCGTCGGACGCTGGTCGATGGTCGACGTGTTCGTGGACACCTTCACGGCAGCGCTAATTCAACTGCAGCCGTTGATGTCGGTGGAGCCGGGACCCGGGTTAATCTTCTTTGCGGCGGTAGTGGTGCTGACGATGCTTGCGGTCGAGGCATTCGACCCCAGATTAATTTGGGATTCCGTAAGTTCGCAAGAAACCGGTTCGGAAGAGGTCTCTTATGCCTGATCGCGATCCGCCACGCTCCTCGGTCCCAGAGTCGAGAGCTATCCCAAAGAAACGCACGCGGCTTTCGCTGGTTTGGTTCATCCCGATTCTGGCGGCGATCGTGGGCGCATGGGTGGCAGTGACAAGAGTGTTGAGCGAAGGGCCGAAAATAACGATCGTCTTTCGATCTGCGGAAGGGTTGGAGGCCGGCAAGACCAAGATTCATTACAACGGCGTCGATATCGGTACCGTCACGGCGATTCGGTTATCAGATGACCACCAGCGCGTGATTGCCAAGGTGCAGATGACTCCCAAGACGGAAGCATTCCTGGTTGAGGACACCAAGTTCTGGGTCGTGCGTCCGCGGATATCGGGGGCCAACGTGACCGGGCTCGGCACTCTCATCTCTGGGGCGTACATCGGCGTCGAGATCGGCTCTTCTACGGAGACCAGGACCGAATTTGTTGCGCTCGAGACGCCGCCAGTAGTAACCGGCGAGGTTCCCGGCCGCTTTTTCATCCTCAAGACACCAGACCTCGGTTCGCTGGACACCGGTACCCCGATTTACTTCCGGCGGCTGCAGGTCGGCCAGGTCTCGTCCTACGAACTCGACAAGGACGGCAGGAATTTGACAGTCAAGGTGTTCGTGCAGACGCCCTACGACCAGTACGTCAACCCTGAGACTCGCTTTTGGCACGCGAGCGGAATCGATCTGTCGCTGTCGGCGACCGGTCTCACGGTACAGACCCAGTCTGTGTTGTCGATCCTGATAGGCGGTATCGCGTTCGAGACCGCGGCAAGTGATCCGGTCCTGCCGCCAGCCGGGGAAAATACCGTATTCACCCTCTACGCCAATCGGTCCCAGGCGTTTAATCCTCCGCCCCGCAATCCACAGACCTATGAGCTCATTTTCAAGGACTCTGTGCGGGGGTTAGCGGCCGGTGCTCCGGTCGAATTCCGCGGCATCCCTATAGGCGCGGTCACCGATGTTCGCGCGCAAATTGATCTGAAAACTTTCGAGTTCATGGTGCCGGTGACCATCCAACTCGACCCAACCAGACTCGGGGTCAAGATCGTTGGCGCGCCCTCTGCCAGTTATCTCGAGACCATGCGCAGAAAGTTGATCGACAGCCTGGTCTCCCATGGGGTCCGCGCGCAATTGCGGACCGGGAACCTCCTGACAGGCGCCGCGTATGTGTCGTTCGATTTCTTTCCCAGCGCACCTGTGGCGACGGTGGACTGGTCGCAGAAACCAGTGCGGCTGCCAACCACTCCAGGTCAGCTCGAGGCGACCGAGGCCACGGTCGAGAACATCATCAAGAAAGTCGACAAAATGCCCCTCCAGGAGATCGGCGACAACCTTAACAAAGCTATCGCCAGTCTTGATCTGACGCTGGTAAGCGCACGCGGCGCGATTGACAGCACCAACAGTCTTGTCGGCAACGCCAACCATCTGGTCGCGCCGGGTTCCACGCAGGCACAGAAGCTGGACAACACCCTCCAGGAGGTAAGCCGCGCGGCACGCGCCGTGCGGGTGCTGGCCGACTATCTATCGCGCCATCCCGAGGCGCTTATCAGGGGTAAGCAGGGGGAGCCGAAGTGATGGGAAATCGTATCGCGTACTTTCTTTCGATTTCGTTGCTCGCAGCGGCGATAACAGGTTGCGGCACCACGGCACCGGCGCGGTTCTACTCGCTCGATTCCACTGCCGTCGCCGACGGCGCACCCGCCACCTCCGTCACCGTCATGGTCGGACCGGTTTCCGTCCCCGCCGCGGTCGATCAGCCGGAGTTTGTAGTCAACACCGCGCCGAACCGGGTCGAAGTGGACGAGTTCAATCGCTGGGTCGCGCCATTGAATGACGCTATCGCACGCGCCGTCGCGGGCGACCTCGTTGTCCTGCTCGGCACGCCGAATGTGGCCACGGCACAACTGGCTAACTTCAATCCCCAGTACCAGGTGACAATCGATGTCCTGCGCTTCGAGTCTATTCCCGGCCAGGCAGCGACAGTCGCGGCAGTTTGGACCGTGCGCAAGACTTCGGACGGAGAAACTCGTTCGGGTCGCACCACCTCGCGCGAGCCCGTGCAGGGACAAGGCTTTGACGCGCTCGCAGCCGCGCACAGCCGGGCAATTACGAAGGTCAGCGCCGACATCGCCGCGGCGATCCGCGCGGAAGCCGAACAACAGAAATCCTAGGGACTGGGCGAATAGATCTGCCTGGGGGTGAAAGCATGATCGAACAAGTGCGAGAGGCCATTCACCTCCGTCTCTCGCCGCGCAGGCATACTGCGCTGCTGGTCGCGATCGTCGCCGCATTTTTGGTGCGACCACTCGTCGGCGATTCCGGAGCGGGTCCTCCGGCTTTCAGTCTTGCAATGTTGGCGCTGCTTCTGCTGGCCCTCTACAACATCAATGTCGATCAGCTGGTGGGCAACCGGGAAATTCTTCTAGCGCAGCGGCGGAAGCGAAGCATCATAGCCTGGGTGTTGGGGGTTCCGGCGATTGCGGAACGATTCGTGATTCCATTCGAGCCAAGCCATTCGCTCTACCTGGGCGGTTCGATTTTGTGGCTACTACTCTTCGCCTTCATTACTTGGAATGAATTGCGCGCGGTGCTCAGGCAGAAAGAGATCACAACGGAAGTCATCAGCATGTCGATCTCGGTCTATCTGCTGTTCGGATTGACTTTCGGGCTTTTCTATATCGTCCTTCACGACATCCAGCCCAATGCCTTCAGCTTCGGCAGCTCGGGGCCAGCTTCCGAGCAGCAAGTCATTCCGGTACTGATCTACTTCAGTCTGACCACGCTTTCGACCATCGGGTTTGGCGACATCACTCCGCTCACTCTGCAGGCTCGCTACGGGGCGGTGGCGGAAGGCATCGCGGGGCAGTTCTATTTGGCAATCCTGGTCGCTCGCCTGGTGGGAATACAAATGAGTCAATCCGTGAACCAGCCGACGCCATCCAAAACCCCCGATTCCGCTCCCTTGGGGTGATCCGCTGACGCAGCCGAGTATCCAGCTAAACTCTCTTAAAGATCAGAGAGGTGTTGATGCCGCCGAACGCAAAGTTATTCGACATCAGATACTCGATATCCCGGCGGTATCCCGCGCCGATAATGTAATCGAGCTCGGCGCATCGCTCGTCAACGTTGACCAGATTCGCGGTGGGAGCGAACCATCCATCCTTCATCATCTCGATTCCGAGCCATGCCTCGATACTGCCGCAGGCACCGAGCGAGTGCCCGAAGTAACTCTTCAACGCGTGGATGGGCATGCGCTTGCCGAGCACCGCAGAAGTCGCAGCACTCTCTGCGATATCGCCCCACTCGGTGGCGGTCCCGTGACCGTTGACGAACCCTATCGCCTCGGCCGGAAGTTTCGCGTCTTCCAGAGCCAATCGTAGCGCGGCAGCCATAGTTGCAGAAGACGGCTGGGTGATGTGATTGCCATCCGAATTGGTTCCATAGCCGACTACCTCGGCGTGGATTCGGGCACCACGCGCCTTGGCGTGTTCGAATTCTTCGAGCACCAGGGTCGCCGCGCCCTCACCGATCACAAGTCCGTCGCGATCACGATCGAAAGGCTGAGGCGTGGTCTCGGGCGCGTCATTGCGCGTGCTCGTGGCGAACAGGGTATCGAAGACGGCGGCTTCGAAAACGCTGAGCTCGTCGGCGCCGCCTACTATCATCATGTCCTGCATTCCGTAGCTGATCGTCTCCGCGCCGTACCCAATCGCATGGCTGCCGGACGTGCATGCGCTGGATGTGGGAATGATCCGTCCGGTTACTCCGAAAAAGAGTCCGATGTTGATCGCGGCGGTCTGACTCATCATCTGAAGATAGCTGGTGCCGGTCAGCTTGTTGGAAGTTCCATTCATCATTAACTCAGCGAACCCGAGCAGCGCATCGGGACTGCCGAAGGACGATCCATAAGCGATGCCCGTTCGTCCCAGACTGAGAGAAGGATCGCCGGCAAGGCCGGCGTCGGTGATCGCCCGCTCGGTGGCGTATACCGCCATGCGCGAAACCGGCCCCATCGAGCGTAGCTTCTTGCGATCATAGCGGCGCGACACGTCGAAGCCGTCGATAGGCGCGGCGAGGCGCGTATTCAGGTTCTGAAAGCGATCCCATTCAGGCATCCGGCGGACGCCGGTTTTTCCCGCTTCGATTCGGGCGCGGATAGTAGGCCAATCCTCACCCAACGCGGTGACGCCGCCCATCCCGGTGATAACAACCCGCCGCCTCATGCCATTCCCCCGTTAACCGATATCACTTGGCGCGTGATGTAGCTCGCCTCATCGGAACAGAGAAAACTCACGACCGCCGCCACTTCCTCGGGCCGGCCGACGCGACGCATCGGAATCGCTTTGAGAACCTCGTCGAGCGGGACACCTTCGAGCATCTGCGTTTCGATCAGACCAGGCGCGACGCAATTGACCGTGATGTTTCGCTTAGCGAGCTCGATTGCGAGCGACTTGGTCGCGCCGATGATCCCAGCTTTGGCAGCGCTGTAATTTACCTGTCCCCGGTTTCCCATAATTCCGGAGACGGAAGAGATCGACACGATACGCCCGCCGTGGCGCGCGGAAACCATCGGCATGACGATCGGGCGCAACACGTTGTAAAAGCCGCCCAGGTCGGTATCGAGCACAGTGTCCCAGTCGGAATCTTCGAGCGCCGGGAACGCATTGTCGCGCGCGATACCTGCATTAAGGATCACGCCATAGTAAGCGCCGTGTTCTGCGATATCGGACTCAAGCCGCTCGCGGCATTCCCCCCGATTGGCCAGGTCGAATCGCATGATCCGCCCGCTGCCTCCTGCCCCGCCGATAGAATTCAGAGTCGCTTCCGCACCAGCACGATCGTCATGATAATGCGCGACGACGGTAAATCCATCGCGTGCGATCCGGAGGGCGATCGCACGTCCGATTCCTTTGCTGGCTCCAGTGACGAGGACGGTTCGACTCATTGCTCAATCACCCCTCATCAACCTCCACCACTTCGCCGTCAGGCTGATAAACTGTGAGCCGCGCGTCCGAGGCGAGTTTGTCATCGATCTCAATCTTGCAATCAAACGCGGCCATTTGCCCATCGTAAAAGACGATCGATACCGAAACGAGTAAACGATCTCCGACGCGGTACCACGGCACCAGTAACCTGCACAGCCGGGTGCCGAGCAGGAACCCGATCTTCACCGGCTCGCCAGCATCCAGAGCCCTTGCGCCGACGTAAGCACCGCACGCCTGCGCCATATATTCAATCGCCACGTGACCAGGCACGCCGTTTGGGCCGAGAAACAGGCTCGATTCGGTGATGGTGACGCTGGCGACCAGTGCGGTTTCGTCGTACCCGACAACCTTGTCGAGCAATAGCATCGGCGGCTGATGCGTCAGCACCCTGTCGATCGGGTAAGGGCAATCGCGCACCGTCACCATCCTCGCCCGAGCACGACGACTGCGTTGCTGCCGCCAAATGCGAATGAATTACTCAGCACCGCGGCGCGCTCCGGATGTCGGAAGCGAAACTCCATTGGCGCCAGGTTGAGCCGCGGTATATCCGGATCGACGTCGCCGTCCCAGATATGCGGCGGTACCATACCGCTGGCGAAATTCGGTTCGAGCATCAACCATAGGAACGCCGCCTCATTGGCACCCGCGGCGCCCAGCATGTGGCCGGTCATCGATTTCGTCGAGCTGCACGGCGTTCGATCGCCAAAGATTTTATTTACTGCGCGGGCCTCCATCGCGTCGTTTAACTCGGTCGCAGTGCCGTGCAGGTTGATGTAGTCGATCTGACCGGGCTTCAGATGAGCCGCCTCGAGCGCGCGCAGCATCGCAAGCGCGGCGCCGGCGCCCTCAGGATGAGGCGCGCTCACATGATATGCGTCTGAGCTTTCACCGACGCCGAGCAGCGAAACCGCGGACTCTTCGGAAGTCATCAAGAAAATCGCCGCACCTTCGCCGACATTGATTCCGTCACGTTTGCGGCTGAAGGGGTTGCAGTAGTCTTTGGCCAGGGCTTCCAACGAATCGAAGCCGCCCAGCGTCATGCGGCAGAGAGTGTCCACTCCGCCAACTACCGCGGCGTCGCACAATCCCGTTTCGATAAGGCGCGCAGCTGAGGCGAACACTTTCGCGCTCGACGAACACGCCGTCGCGATCGTATATGCTGGACCGCAGAGCCCGAGATAATCGGCCACAAAGCCGGCGAGGTTTCCGATTTCCTGACAGCTGTATACAAACCCTTTTGGCCACGCGCCAGTCGCAATCCGCTCGGCGAGAGCCACTTCACCTTCGGCGATTCCCGACGTACTCGTACCCATCACCACAGCCACGCGAGGCGGACCGATCCGCTCCGCGAAACGTTTGATATCGTCTTCGATCTCATTGAGCGCTGCGACCGCCAGCCGATTGTTGCGGCAATCAAGATGCGCGAGCCGCGCCGGCACCTCGGGCAGCGACCCCGGCACTTCGCCTACGCGAACCGACCGATCGGGGAGTAGATCTGCGCGATGCACCAGACCGGCGCGCGAACCGTCGAAGAGACTGCGGGCTACCGTTGCCTTACCCCGTCCGAGCGGATTGATCACGCCTAGCGCGTTCAAGTGTAGTTTCATTTTCCGGTTACTGTGGACTGCAAATCGAGCTCATATCCATATGCGATATTGTGCAAGTGCGCGACTTTTGGCCACGCGTCTTCGTGCGGACCCTCATAGGTAACCTGCACCACTACACGGCCATCGATGCTGATCGTGCGCTCGTTGTGATCGTCATACAACGACGCGGAAGTACCCGCCAGACCGCGGCGAAGCGCAGGCGCAGGCCAATAGACGATCGCCAGATCGGCGAGAACGTTCCCCGGACGCAGCGCCGCGGGCACGATTTGCGCCTCCTCGCTATGAATCGCGTCATCGGTCGCGGTGATGGTGAGCGCACGTGCACCGAATGGATCCATCGCTATCAGGTTAATCTCGTCGGGCGACACGCTGACGTAGGCTTGAAATACCTGAACTTGACCGCGGAAGTGCGCGGTGATCAATTGCGTGACCTCAACCGAATAGCCGAGTTCGCGGCCCGTCGGCACCGCAAGTTCCAGCCCGGGCGCGATCGCGCTGCTGCCGGGACTCGCCACATAGCGGGATGTGCAGGCGGCAACGGATAGGACCATAACGATCAACAGTAATCGCAAAATCGTAGGCTCATCGGCATCGGACCTATTTTAGAATTCGCTCGCGATCGGAGAAAACGCGAACGCCAGAATGGTTCCGACCAGGATCGTCGCGCCAAACGCATGTACCGCATAGGTGTTGCTCACGACCAGCAAGCCAAAGGAAAGCAGCGTCGTCAGCATCGCGAGCCAAATTCCCAGCATCGTGACGGGCCGCCGCGAGGGAGCGGCTTCGCGGCAAAAGACCGCGTAGTCGAAACCGATCGACAGCACCAGCACCAGCGCCATCGCGTTAAAAAAACTGAACGTCACCCCGGCCAGCGCGACCAGCGGCGGCGCCGCCAAAACGGCAATCACCGGGGCGAGCATCACACGAAGACTGCCGCGTAAACCGTAACGCCAAATCAGCACTGGCATCATCAACAGCACCGAGATCGCGATCAAGCTCAGCGCGCGCTGGCGATACTCGCTTAGCAGTCGCGTCACATCTCCGGCCGGATCGACAAAACGGACGCCCGGAAAATCGTGAGCGATACGGCGGATTTCATCGGGCCGCGAGACGCCGGCGAGCAGAACGGCATGCATCGTACCGCTCGCGTTGGATTCCAGGATCAGGTTTCGCAGGAACGAAAGCGGCGAATCATCGCTGATGGCGTCTGGGGTCAGGTATCCGCCGCTCTGATCGTCGGTCAGCGCGCCGGATACGCCCAGACGCTGATAATACGAAGCGAGATAAGGCAGTATCAACCTGTCATGCACCAGCGCACGGTTTTCTCGTTGACGAGCGACGGAAGGGACGAACTGCGCAAGCGACTCAAAGCCACGAATCGCCCCATCCCGAGTCGCGGAGGTCAGACGCGATTGCAAAGCCTCCTCGCGTTGCAGCGCCCGGTCGCCATCCGATGCGTGGACCAGCAGAAACTCCGTCCCTTCGGAAATTCCAGTAAGACGGCGAATCTCTGATTCCTGCTCCCGCAGATTGCTCGCCAGCGCCTGTTGATGCCGTACGTCGTCATCAATCCTGAGTCTGGTCGCGCCAACCGTCGCCAGAATTCCAATGAGCGCAATCGTACCCCATCGCCATCTGCTATAGCGCGCGCCTTTCCAGAATACCCAGAGCAGATTGGCCATCGGCAGAATACGAGCGCCATGAGTAAGCGGCTCAGGGCCATCGAGCAGCGGAAGCCACAGGACCACTGTGATGAACGAACCGAGAAGACCGACCGCGGAAAAAACCGCGAGCTGATGCAGTCCGGGAAACGGCGCGAGCATCAGCGTCGCATATCCGATTAGGGTGGTGACTACGCCGAGCGTGATTCCGGGCAGCACGTGGCGCAAGCGCTCGGAGGGGGGTCCCGCATCGGCGCCCAGACGCGCGCAGACGTACTGCAGGCAATAGTCAATCGCGATTCCGATCAGGCTGACTCCGAACAGCAGCGCCGCCACGTGAAGGCCGCCGAATATTGAGAAGCACACAGCGAATGCGCATACCACCCCGACCGTGATCGCGAGTAGGGTCAGCCATAGCGGCCGCAGCGCGCGGAATACGATCAGGATCAATAGAACCGTTCCGACCAGTGAAACAATGCTCAGGCGGGTGGTTTCGCTGACCGCGCTTTTGGCGCCAGCGTGCGCATAAAATATCGCGCCGACGCGTAACAGCCGCGGATGCGGTATCGCCGAGTTCAGATTTCGCTCACCGGTATCAAAGGCCTTGATGAAACGATCCTGAAACGCACCGGAGTAAACATTGCCATTCAGTTGCGCGATTATAAGGACCCAGGTCTCGCCGCGATCGCGCAGTGAGAGCACTCCATCATCGGAGGTAAACCGCGCCGCCGGCATCGGCAGGTTGACTAGAAATTCCGGCAACAGCAGGAACGGATCACGCCGCAGCAAGTTCGCATCGGCGATTGACGATGGACCATAGACGCTTGCGAGCGCGCGGTCGGCAATCTCCATGCCTCGATTCTGCCGAAGGCGTTCGCGGTCCGCGCCACTGAGGAGTCCGGAGCGATACGGGAAATACATTGCGCTCAACGCTTTCAGACTGCCGGAAGGTAGGCGATAGGTTACGGCCGCCGTCATTCCCGAATCGATTAGCGCTTTGGCCAGTATCGCGCCGCCCGCACGCGCGTTGGCGCGATCGCCGTCGCCGACGAGAACAAACACGCGCTTCGCCAGAATTTCGGTGACTCTCTTTTTCGCATCCTGAACCAGCGCGTCGCGTTCCTCGACTGGCAGGAGTGCGGTCATGTCGGTTTGCAGCTCAAAGCCGCGACGCGATTGAAGCACCAGGATTACGCAGGCGGCCGCGACCATCAGACCCCATGCGAACGCAGCGGTCTTCATGCTCAGTCGGCCGGCGAGAGATCATTGTTATTCAAAAGGCGCGCATCGTCTCCGGTCAGCGCCGTGCTCGAAACTGTCTGATCGAGGAACGTCATGTTTTCGGAATCGCCGTTGGCGCGGTTGATCTCGATGGCGTCAACCATTTTCCCGCCGGTGATGACGATTGACGCAATCATCCCGGCGATCGGGTCGTCCGGGCGCAGTGGCGTAAGGATGGTACGCCACGCGTTGCGATCTCCGGTGGTCTTGACCGCGAAATCGTGGCGCATCGCCTCCCAGTTTCCGAGCAGCGCGCCATTGAGCATGTCATAGAAGTGCGCGACGAACGGCGCCTTTGCGGCGTCGATATGTTGAACTTCGTTGCCATCGATAATTTGCCGGATTCCCGCCGGAGTAATCACGGTAGTGGTTTTGATCGGAGTCTCGATCCTCCAAATGAGACCGCGCCCAGGAGCAAGAACGAAGGCCCCGTCACTCTTCAGGGGTGACGCGAACCCTTTGAGTCGACGCACCTGCACGAAGCGGCCGTGCAAAGTTTGACCGGCCGCCAGCGTCGGTGCGGGTGCGGCTTCAGCCATGCAAATGGATGCAAGTGAGACAACTGCGATGGCTGCGACGATCGAACGGATCACAGCAAGCGCCGCACTTTCTCCACCAGGGCCGGAGGAGTCTCAAAACATAGTTCATTGTTCGCTCGATTGACCGTGACCTGGATTGTATGGGCCCTGGTGAGAGTTTCACCCGTGTCGGCGTCGGTGACGACGTAATTGGTCTTGAGGCGATTTTCGTATTCGACCAACGTGGCAGTCACCCTGATCGTTTGAGCGGGATTTATGGGACGGACGTACTTGATATGCATATCGACGATCGGCCACGCGAACTCGCTTTCAGACATTTCACGGTAGCCGAAAGCGATTTTATCGAACAACGCCGTGCGCGCCTGCTCGAGAAAGCGCGGATAGTTCCCGTGCCACACGATCCGCATCGGATCGAGATCATAGAACTGGATCCGGATGATCACCTCGGCGGAAATCATTGGGTCGCGGCCTTTTCCGGCGCGGACGGCGGCTGCCAGAAATCGAAGAAGTTGTACCACTGAAATGGGTCGATGAGGCAGAAGCTTTCGAGCCGCTTCGCGTAGCGCGCGGCCCACCGATCGATCGCCGCCTGCTTGTCGCGCCGAGGAAGCGTTATACGCTCGGCGAGCAGTTCAAAATACAAACTATAGCCGCGGTCCTGGCGGATGCAGAACATGAGATAGACGGGACATTCGAGCAGATGCGCGAGGATGTAGGGACCTTGCGGAAATGGCGCGTCATGGCCGAGAAACGGAGCCATACTGACCCGCGAGTCGCCGCGAACAGGAGTCCGATCGCCGGCAATCGCAATCCAGTCGCCGCGCTCGATCGCTTCTTCGAGAACGATCATTGTGCCGGGATTCAGGTCGGTGACCTGAATCGTATCGGCGATCGCTTCGGGCCTAAACTTTCGCAGGATACGCGCAAAGTTCTGAGCGTGGGCAGTATGCACCAGAATCTTGATCCGCGATCGCTGCGCGTCGCCGAGCAACGCGCGGCTGATCTCGATATTGCCAAAATGCGAGACCATCAGCACCACGCCCTGCCCGCTCGCAGTGACCCGATCGAGCGCGCACTTGTCTATCTGCCGGATCGCCGTGGAATCGATACCGCCCAGCCAGGCCGCGAAAATATCCACCGACTTTCGAGCGAACCCGAACGAATGCTTAAAGGTCGCGAGCCACCCGGGTTCGTAGTCGATGCCCTTTGCCCGATATGCGCGGCGCAGAAACTCTCGCGATGTGCGGCGCTGCTCTGCGCCGGTCAAGTTGAAATAAAGCGCAATCGGAAACACCGCCGCCATGCATCCATAGCGTCCGGCCGCCCGATAGAGCAATGCCAGAATCCTGAGTCCCGAGTATGCTCCGCGCTCGGCAATCGAGGCCCAGTGACTCGGCGCATCCGCCGGCGGGCGCCGGCCGCGAAGCAGCGCGCGCAGCCGAAGCGGCATCGAGAGAACCAGCCGCGTATGCATCACAGTGATAACCCAGTTGTCGCGAACCAAGTCGAAATTCGAGATGTTCCCTTGTGGATAGACCACCCGGACGGGAACTGAAAATACCGCGATCCCTGCCCAGATCAACCGGACGAGAATTTCAGTGTCGAAATCCATCCGGCGCCCAAGCCGATGCTTCGCCCGGAGTGCCGCCACGCGCCCGAGGGGATAAAGCCGCATCCCGCACATCGCATCAACCGGATGCATCGTAAGTGTTTCGACGCCGACCCAAAAATGCGTGATCGAGCGGCCGATTCGCCGCGCATACGGCATCGTCGCATCGAAAATAGGTGCGCCCGCGATCAGCGCCTCAGGATTTGCTTCGCCAAGCGCGAAAAATTCGGACAGCTTCGACAGATCATGTTGTCCATCTGCATCGATCTGCAACGCATGGGTAAAGCCCGCCGCACGCGCCAGATCGAAGCCTTGCATAACCGCGACGCCTTTACCGCGATTAGTGTCGAGGCGATAGACCGTCACGCCGCGCTCGGGCGCATGGATTGCGGCCAGCGCCGTGTGTGCGGGCTCGCCGCTGCCGTCGTCGATTATAAACACCGGAAGCTCGGCCGCGCGCAGGCGGCGCACCAGCTCTCCAACCACTTCGCAGTGATTGTGGCTGGGAATAATTGCACAGCACGTGAACCTCATGCCGGTTCGAATCCTATCTGCCCGGACGAGCAGGCGCCGTCAACGTCGGCGTAATCGAACCGAATCCTGTTCCGCGAAGGCTCGCATTTGAGAGTCAGTGTCACGCGATGTTCCGGCCTGATCGGCTTGTTGAACTTGATCCGAATCGTGGTGGGGCAGACAGCGCCGGGCGCAAAGTACTGCATGCCATATTCGATTGCCCAGTCGAGCTGAACCACGCCCGGCAGGATCGCGAATCCGGGAAAATGGCCGCGAAAATAAAGCAGCGCTTCCGGAATGATCAGGTTCATCGCGACGCGTTCGTCCGACCGCGTGACTTTGGCGATCTCGGGATGCCGAATCTCGGCCCCCATCCCCATTATTCGCGCCCGGTCCGCGCTCATACTGTATCCTCCAGCAGCGCGACTACATCGCGGACACGCCGCTTGCCTAGCCCGTCCATCGGCATGAGATCGACGAATCGCCAGCGCCGGGGAAGCACCGCGAGATCCTCGGTCGATGTCAGTTGATGACGAAGCATCCGCCCGAAACGAAATTTACCGAGCCGGTCGAGCTCAGAGGCGCCGGCGTCCGAAAGCTTCACGACGGCGCCGAGATATGCGCGGCTCCCGCCGAGGACGACGACCGCGGCCTCCGTGACCCATTCGAGCGCCGCGATCTCGCGCTCAAGTCTGGTGAGACTGACCCGTTTCCCCTCGATCTTGAATACTCGGTCGATTCGCCCGTCGAGGCGAAACCGTCCGTCCGCCGCAAACGAAATCCTGTCGGTCTGCTCGCACCATTCGTGGCTCGACGCATGCGGCGAGCGCAGCATCAGAACACCGTCTGCGCTCGCGGCAACCTCAACCGACGGCAGTGGCCGCCAGAGCACCGGCTCGGCGGCTTCTCGGCGCCATGCTATAGCGCCGGCTTCGGTGCTCCCGAAAATTTCGGTCGGAGCGCAACCGAAAATAGCGGTTGCCTCGATTGCGGCTTCAGACGGCAGCGCGGCTCCTGCCGTGATGATCAATCGCGGACGATTCGCGGCTGTCACCGGCGTAAGCCCTCCCAGACGGGTGAGTTGCGCG